>Ga0105340_1001423_pt1 | contig 10727 bp, 6 predicted proteins | sample EasRivMeERMLT700_FD_89676 | JGI IMG/M metagenome (GOLD analysis project Ga0105340, IMG submission 89676) | Soil microbial communities from meander-bound floodplain in the East River, Colorado, USA - East River MetaG ERMLT700 | ecosystem: Environmental > Terrestrial > Soil > Floodplain | place... | reverse complement strand
GGTCGATGGAAGGGCTAAGCTGGATTTCCTTCACCTTGTTGGCGTGCTGGTGTTTCTTGGCTTCCTTATCCCGCTTAGATTGCTCGTAACGGAATTTGCCAAAGTCGACCAGGCGGCAGACAGGCGGCGTGGCGGCCGCCGCGATCTCGACAAGGTCAACGCCGCTGGCGCGCGCCATGTTGATGGCGTCGGCCAGCGAGAGCACTCCGAGTTGTTTGCCGTCGACGCCAATCACCCGGACTTCGCGGGCACGGATTTTCCCGTTGACCCTTACGAAAGATGCCGGAGAAGAGGAAGATCTAGAGGGAAAGGGGCGACTCAAGCAGCCCCCACGGGTTGAAGCTTCATGCGAACTTATTGAGATCTTCAGGATTCATTCCTGGCAATAAATGCGATGATAATTTAGGAATATGCTCGCAGATTTGCAAGTCAATTGTTGACCCCACCGACAACTGCCGTAACGGTCGCCGGCGTCGCCAATTGCGGTGATGATTGCGGGCCGCGGAAGTGCCGTTTCGCGTGGAACTTCCAGTAGCAGCCGAGCAGGACACAGAGCAGGAGCATGCTCCACAGCACCAACTCGTTGGGCGGGATGCTGAAGATGATGGCGATGAAGACGGTCCAAATAATTGCGACGACGTTGATCGGTGCGGCGTAACGGCCAAGGTTCCATGGCGCCGTCGCCGGACTCGCAAACTCGCCCCGATTCCGCCGGCGATTCCGCCAGTTCAGGTAAATCGGGATCACGTACGCCAGATAAAGCGTAACGGTGCTGATGGAAGTGATCACCGAGAACGCCGCCGCATAAACGCAAAGGACGACAGCCAACATGGTGCAAACGATAACCGCCCATACCGGAGTGCGATACGCACCGCTCACGCGGCTGAGCAATCGCCACGCGGGCATGCCGCCATCCCGCGCGAAGGCATACCACATGCGGGACATGGAGGTAATAGCCGAAGCGCCGCACAACCACATTGCGACGCCAATGATGATAGCGATGGTGTGACCGAGCGCGTTGGACAGGTTGCCATAGACAATTTGCAGGACGGGGTAGGGGTCGTTAACGGTGGCAGCAATGATCCCGTTCGGTATGCACCACGTGAGCACCAGCAAGAGCACGTAACCGACGATGGCCGAGACGGCGACGGACAGGAACACGCCCCATGCGCAGTTCAGGCGGGCCATGACGGTTTCTTCCGCAATGTGCGCCGAAGCATCGTAACCGGTGTAGGTCCATTGCGCCTGCAGCATCGCGAGGACAAACACCAGCAGAAACGGCGCGGCGTGATAGAAGTCCTTCAGTGCCGGAAAAATCGCAAACAAGGGAGATGGGATCTTGAAATCGCCAATCACGAGGGCAGGTGCAATGTTTCCCGGACTCAATTCCGCCGAGGAGGCGTCGAGCGGATTCACGGCAGGAGCGCTTTGCAACAGGAACGCCGCGTTGTTGTGCGACGAACCAAAGAACGTCAGCAACAGCACGATCAGGAACACGCCGCCGACATGCCACCAAACGCTGAAATTGTTCAACCGCGCTGTCAGTCGAATGCCGAAAATGTTGATCAGGACCTGGGGAATCGTAATCAGCACCATCACGAACACCTGGAAATACCAGTTGGTGAGCGAACCAAACACCGGGACATTGGCGTCGGCGGGAATCCCAAAAATGCGCGTCACCGCGCCGATGAGGTAAATCGCTGCGGCGATGTTTACCCCCGCGGTGATCGTAATTTGGCCAACCATGTTGAGCCACGCGGTGATCCAGGCCCAGCCGCGGCCACCGAGTCGGTACGCCCAATAGTACAGCCCGCCAGCGGTGGGGTACGCCGAAGCAAGTTCGGCCATGCTTGCGGCGACGCACAAAGTGAACAGGCTCACGATCGGCCAACCGACGGTGTTGATGATCGGCCCGGCAAATTTGAGCCCGTAGCCGTAGAGCAGGATCGCGCCCGTCAGTACCGAGATGATCGAGAAGGAGATCGCGAAATTGGAGAAGCCGCCCATCTCGCGGAACAACTGTTGCGCGTAGCCGAGTTTGCGAAGGTCTTCCACGTCCTGCCGGATGAGTTCTTCGCGCGATCTGCTGGGCATAGAGGCGAGAAAGTGTTGGCCTTTCCCGGAGTGTTGTGTCAATGCAGATCGCGCACAACGCTCGACAGTGGTGCGGCAAAAGTGTCAGGGGGTCGCGACGCGGAGACGGAAGAATACCTGCGTTGCTCCAGCAAGGGCCGAGCCGGCACGGACTGTGACGGAGCTTAAGTCGGTAGTGAGAGGGGTGCTGGAAGTCTGCACCACCCAAATGCCGCCACCGGGCTCGTTGTTATAATGCCAGGTGATGAGGTCGGCGGAGATTTCAATGCGATAGGTGAGGTCTGCGGCGTTGCGGCGGGTGTACCTCATCTCCGTCCCTTCAGCGGTCAGGTGAGGGATGCTCGTGGCTTGTCGCGGGTGCGTGCCCATCGCGTATTCGAGAAGGTTCGGCGCACCATCGCCATCGGCATCCTCGTCCGGCTGCGCATTCGGCGTGGCGGTGGAAAAGAATCGAGTACGCCAATCGGGGTAGGTGCGGCTCGACAAATCCAGCGCCAGATCCCATGGCTCGCTTGTCGCGGTGGGAGTGGAAAGATTCTCGAATTCAGTGCCATCAAAATTGCAGCGCGCGACACGGCGCGGGCTGAGGCCAGATGGTGGATTGCCTCGCGCACCGGTGTCGGCCCAATAGACTTTCCGCGCTTCCACGTCGAGGGCAATGCCGTGCGGCGCGTTCATGTTCCCGATAACCGTCTCGTTCGCGCCGCCGGCAAGCGCCCGCCTGTAGATCGCGCCTGTCTGGCGGTCGCACCAGTAAGCTGCCTGTGTCGTGGAATCGATGGCGATGTCGCGGCTGCGTGTAGGGCTGGTGATGGTGAAGTCAGGATCAATGTCCCCCGTGAATGTTGCGCGGCGAAAGTTGCTCGGCGTGCTGGATTCGCTGGTTACGCCCCAATAAATGTAGCCGCCCTCCGGGTCGAGGAAAATGAAGTAGGGCGCGGTAAAAGTGCCCGTGCCGGGCGAGACGGCTGTGGCAATGTCGCTGCCGTTGAGGTTGGCGCGTTGGATCGTGCCGCTGGCGGTTTCGCTCCAGTAAAGCATGTCCACATCGACCTCCAGGTCCGCATTGAATGTGGCGGTGAGGGGCAGGACTTCCTGCTGGCCAGTGCCGTCGGGGAGGATGGAATAAATCCGTTTCGCAGCGCCGTTATCGAGATAGTAGACGCGGCTGGACGGGGCGTGATATGCAACCCCTCGGAAGTCCGAAACGCCGGCGGCGGTGATGACAGTCCGCTGGTCGGTGCCGTCACAATTCACCGACACAAGCGAACCCGCGGCGCCTGGAGGTTGGTCGGCAAAGAAGACACGCGCAGCGTTTACCGGAAATAGCCCCAGGAAAACGGCGCCGGCTACCGAAAGCAATGTGTTCCGAATGAGCATGTTATGTCATTGGCAGTGTATCAGGGTTTGTAACGTATTGAGAGAGAGAATCTTTCACTCGATCTGGCGAACGACCCCGGAATGTGTCATGGGCGCCCCTAAACTTGAAAGGCGGGTGGGGACACTTGGAATCGAGCCCCGCACCCGCCGCACTCAGCTCCTTTATTGGTTCCTTATCCTATAAGTGAATGCAGTTTACCATTTTCAAAAATCGTGTCACTCGCATGAAAGTAGTAGATACGGAAGTACAGGATTCGCGACTGCGCGGCGCGCGATTTTCCTTGTTAGAAAGAGGCAATGGGTAACGTATTGTCTTTGTGTGGTACGCGAACGTGATGCGATGGCCGCTGGCCCAATGGGATGACGGAGCCTGACAGCTATGCCAAAGTTGCACTTTACGAACGGAGAGTTCGACGGAACGGTCTATGATCTCACGCTGGAGAAGACGAGCGTAGGGCGCAGCCACACAAACACGGTGGTCATCTGCGACAGGTTCGTTTCGGCAAAACACTGTGACATTTTGGTCAATGGGGCGGAAGTGATCGTGCGCGACCTTGGTTCCCGCAACGGGACGTTTGTGAATGGCCGGCGATTGCAGAATCAACAGTGCGGCGTTAAGTCGGGGCACATTATCGCGTTTGGCTCGGTGCAGGCGCGGCTGGAGATTGAGTTGGACATGGACGAAACTGACTTGTCGACCAAGAGCGCAGTTTACAGCCACTCGCGTGCCGTGCGTGATGAGCGCCGCGCTCAGCGAAAGGGTGTCGGCGCGGACCCGTCGTTGAGGCTGCAGCCCGCGGACTTCCGCACCGGGATTGAACCAAAGACCGAAGTTGACGCCACCCTGCCTCAGTTTGCGCCGGCGCCGGTTTTCCAGGACGCGCGTCCGCGAACAAAGCGCATTTCGTGGAAGGCTCTGCTCTTGATCGTCGTAGTGGTGAGCGGGTTGATCCTGCTTTTTCTTGTCATGGCGTTTACTTAACTCTTCAAGTGCGCGCTGGCCTGTGTTACAAAACGGCAACGTTCGTGACGTCCTATTGTATCCCCGCAGGTTGGTGAATATCCTCAACGGAGATGAGAACGGCGACGCGCCAACGGTCGGACGAACGGCTCTCGGTTCCCTGGAACATTGCTGAATGGGTGGATACTCAGACTGTTCGCGCGTGGGTGGAGGAGGAGATCGCAACTCTGGATTGGAGAAACCCCGAGTTGCTGACTTTCCTGCGGGAGAATCCAAACCTTCGCGCGCGGGTCCTGCTGACGGTGCTTGGTTATGCTTACTGCACCGGAGTTTATGACTCGGAGGAGGTTTCAGGGCTGTGCGCAACCGAGCCGGCATTGCGAGAGATGTGCGGGGACAATCTTCCTTCAACACGCATGCTCGAGCGGTTCCGGCGGGAGAATCGCGGAATTCTGAAATGGGTGCTGGTTCAAATCCTGAAGAGGGGGCTTCGGACCCGGTATAACCTCAACACGAGCATGCTCCCGGCGGGCCTGAGGCAGTATCTCGTCGACCTCGCCACGGAGAGGCTGGACGTGGCGCGGCACATGGATCGTGCCGGGCAGGGCGCGTAGAAGTCCTTGCTCGCGCCGCCAACACGCATAGATTGATTGAAGGCCGAACGATGAGCCGCAACCTGCGGTGCGTCGGGACTCGGTCCGATTAATTTATGGCAACGTTGGAAAAACTGCTGGGGCGGCAGGAAAAATTCATCGAGTTGTTCGAGGCGAGCGCCGAGCAGGCCTGTCACAGCACCGCGGCCCTTGTGGATTTTTTACGCAAGCCGGCGGAGCAGCGCACGCTCGAGGATTTTGCCGGAACGCGCCGGCAAGACAAGGAGATCACGACGCGCATCATTGAGGAGTTGTGCGCGGGCTTCATCACGAGCCTTGATCGTGAGGACATCGAGTCGCTCACCAACTCGCTTTATAAAATCCCGAAAACCGTGGAAAAAGTCGCTGAGCGCATTTTGCTGGCGCCGCACTTGATGCAGGGGATCGATGTCATGGGGCACGCGAAGAATCTGCAAAGCGCGACGCAAATTCTGCTGGCGATGATCAAGGACCTGCGGAAAGGAATGGATGCGCGGACCGCACAGGAGCACAACAGCAAGTTGCAGGACATCGAGGGGGAAGCCGACCAGGCCGTGCTCGATATCCTGCGCAAGCTTTACAATGGGAAGCAGGATCCGGTGCAGGCGATGTTTTTGAAGGATTTGTTTGAGTTGCTTGAAAAGGTGACTGACCGCTGCCGCGACGCCGGGAACACGATCACGCACATTGTCCTGAAGAGTGTGTGAGGCGAGCGTTCTCGTCTATGGGCCGGCCTGCGTGCGGGGATCGAGGAGGCGCGTGAGCGTCGGTTCGTCGAGTCCAGAGATTTCGCGAGCGACCTCGCGCACGGTGCGATTCGTTTCGTAAGCAACCCTGGCGATATGCGCGGCTTTGTCGTAACCAATCACGGGTGCCAGGGCGGTGCACATCGCGAGGCTGCGCTCGATATTTGACTCGCATTTCTCAGCGTCCACCTTCAAACCGGCAACGCAGCGTTGCGCAAATACGCGGGAGCCGTTGGCAAGGAGTTCGATGGATTGCAGGAGGTTGTAAGCGATTACGGGAAGCGTCGTGTTCAGCTCGAAATTCCCGAACGTGCCGCTGAAAGTGATCGTCGCGTCATTGCCGACGACCTGCGCGCCAACCTGGATGAGCATTTCGGACATTACCGGATTCACCTTGCCGGGCATGATGGACGAACCGGGCTGAGTGGCCGGCAGTTTGAGTTCGGCCAGGCCAAGCCGCGGTCCCGATCCCAGCCAGCGAAAGTCGTTGGCGATCTTGATAATGCTTACGGCAATCGTTTTCAACGCGCCGCTCGCTTCAACGCAGGCATCGCGAGCCGCCTGCGCTTCGAAATGATTGGGTGCTTCGCGGAGTTGAAGGCCGGTTTCGCGCGAAATGGCATCAATGACGCGCCGCGCGAACTCGGGGTGGGTGTTGAGACCGGTACCGACGGCGGTGCCGCCAAGGGCTAGTTCGGCCAGGTGCGGCTTGATGCCTTCAAGGCGAGCGAGACCATGCTCGATCTGACTGGCGTACCCGCTGAATTCCTGCCCGAGACGCATCGGGGTGGCGTCCTGCAAATGCGTGCGGCCGATCTTAAGGACGTCGTTGAATTCAATGGCCTTTTTTGCGAGAGCGGCGTGGAGTTCCTTGAGTGCGGGGGCAAGTTGCCTCTCGATATCGAGCAACGCAGCGAGGTGAATCGCAGTCGGGATCACGTCATTGCTCGACTGCCCACGATTCGCGTGATCGTTGGGGTGAACGAGCTTGTCGCCAATTTTACCGCCGAGGAGTTCGGTAGCTCGGTTTGCGATCACCTCGTTAGCGTTCATGTTTGTCGACGTGCCGGAGCCCGTTTGGAAAATGTCGACCACGAATTGCGAGTCGAGCTTGCCCTCGGCGACTTCCGCCGACGCGCGAGCGATGGCGTCGGCGATCTTCGGGTCAACGAGGCCGAGCGACTGGTTGACGAGGGCGGCGTGTTTCTTGATGAGCCCGAGCGCGCGGATGAACGTGCGGGAGAAGCGAAGATTGCTGATGGGGAAGTTCTCAACCGCCCGGGCCGTTTGCGCGCCGTAGCAGGCGGAACCGGGCACGCGCATTTCGCCCATCGAGTCGGATTCGACGCGGAAGGACTCGCTCATAGGGTGCACGGTAGCGCGGAATGGAGCCGGGAGGAATAGAATATCGGAGCCTCGCTACCACGACTGCCTACAGGGAAACGGCGCGCCTGGGACAGCGCGTCCTACCAGTCGCTAGGGGGTCATGACGCGGTAGAAGCGCTGGGCGCTTGTGCCGGCATTGTTATCCGTAACGCTTCGCGTTCCATTAGTCGGGGATGAGGAGACGCTGGTCAACGGCGACCATGTAGTAGAGAGCGACTCGCGGAACTGAACGGAATAGGTCCTGTTGGAAGTCGCGCTAAATTGCATTGTGGCGGTGTTGCCTGAATGCAGCACCGACATGATTCGCAACGCGCTGCTCGCACTGCGGGGATGAGTGCCGGCGAGATACTCCTGGAGATTGGTCAAACCGTCGCCGTCGGCATCCTGCGAGGCGTCCGAGGAATTGTTTGGGTTGAAGCTGTAAAGTTGTTCCCACGAGTTCGGCATGCCATCACCGTCACTGTCCACCACGCCCGATGGCCCGGGAGATGGCACGGCGGCGAGCCAGTTGGTGGGATCATTCGCGTAACCCATGGCGTGAACACGCTGGAGCGAAGCGCCGAAGCTGTCAGCATTAGTCGGCCACGGAGCGCGATCGGAGTAGGCGACGTAATCGACGAGCACGAATGGAACGGACCCGTTGGTTTGGGGTGCATCGGGCTTCTGCAATTTCACGCCTTCACCGCCATTGTCGAGCTTGCCGCTGTACGGCCCGACCAAAACCGAGTTCGAGCCATAACGCGAGCGGAAGGTTGAGAGCGCCGACGGATTGTTCGCCGGATTGAAGCTGACTACCAGTAAATAGCCGCCCGGTGCGATGCTCATGGCCGGCGGGAAGTCGAAATCAACGCCATCACGCAATCGCCAGCTGTTTGTCGGCGCAAGCGGATCGTAGAGCGGCACGGTGGTTGCCGTTGGGTTGTGGATTTCGACAAATTCGTGCACCACGTTGTCGTTCGTATCGATCGCCGGCGGATGATACATGATCTCGCTGATCACCAGCGGGCCGACGAGCGGGTAGGGATTGGCTGCGCCCTGGCCGGTGCGGAAGATTGTGATCTGATTGGGCGGGCTGTCACGCGTAACACTTGTGCCGAGGCTGAGCCCGGTCATGGCGGGATAATCCACCGAGCCGACGCTGTTCACGTATCGTCCAAAGGAAACGCCGTTTGCCGACGCATCAAACGCAGCCTGGGCACGGCTGCCGGTGAGGACGTTGTTCGTGGCGGCGGAAAGAAATACTTCATCACCGTTTGCCGAGCTAAAGGAAAACGGTACCGGACCCACGTCGCGGTCATTGAACTGGTATTCGTAAAAGACACGGTATCCACCCGCGGGAATGGGGGCCGTCGTCGGGATTTGGTATTTGCGAGGTGAGCCGCGCGAATCGCTCAACCACCACCCGCTGACATTGACCGCGGAGGAGCCGACATTGCGTATTTCGACGGCGTCTTCGAGAGGCAGGTCTGTGTGCGTGAGCACTTCAGTGATGACGACGCCGTTCATGAGGACGTAGTTGGGATCGCCGGGTGAAGGCGTGCCGGGGAAGTACACGATGTTTGCCGCGCCGTCGAGCAACCGACCCTGAGAGACGCCGCTTGTCTGGTTTGTAAACGTGATGCTGTCGATGGGCTGGCCATTGGTCGTGGACAAGCCGATCGCTTCGCCAGCGCCGCGGAGATTGAATGCGACGTGATGAGCGCCGTTCTGAGTGTTGCCATCGGCGACGAATTCCTGCCACGCGTTTGTAACCGCACCAATAAAGGAGAGCGCCGGGATCGGCAGATAGCGCGTGCGGTTCGCCAGGTCATCGGTCAGGTAGCAACCGCCGACGGAGACGGGTTGATTATTCGGATTGTAGACTTCGAACCAGTCATCCTCACCGGGAACGGGATTGGCCATCCATTCGTTGATGCGCAGTTGCATGACATCGCCGAGAATGGCGGGAATATTTGCGGCGCCGAGCGTGGGCACGCCCAGCCCCCAACTGGTGCCACCGCTGCGGATGATGGAGAAATCAGCAGCCTGGAAACCGAAAGTCACAAAATCGAAGACAGCATTATTCGCCGCAAAGAGGTAGAGAGAATCACCGGAGGCATTCAAACCAAAGCCGGTGTTGGTGGCTGAAGGCGGACGATCGGCGTCAAAGCGAATCGCGCGATAGCCGCGCGCGGGGACGACCGAGCCGGCCGGAAAAACGAAACGGTCGGGATTGAGAGTGCTGTCACTGACGCTCATGCCGGTGAGATCCACAGCGGAGTCGGACGGGTTATAGAACTCAACCCAATCGGGGGTTGAGCCGTCGGGTTCAGCAATGCTGCCGTTGTTGGCAAGCACTTCATTAATGCGCAAACCGGCCGCGCCAGGATCGATTGGCACGACGCCAATAATTCTCATGCCGAAAACGATGTCCGCACTGCCCTGAAACTGCTGGTGCACCTCGACAGCGAATTGGTTCTCCCCCGGCCGGATCCGGCTCAACGGAATATCCACGGGACCGACATAACCGGTTGCATCCAGGATATTGATGATCGCCAGATTGGTGTAGGAAATGGGCACGTCCTCAGGAAGATTGTAACGATGGAACTCTTCTCCGTTGAGGTAGAAAACCGCGCCATCGTCGATGGCATATTCGAGTTGCAGCGCAGTGAGGCTGGCGAGATTCGTCACGGTAAAGGTAGTGCGGAAATAGTAGGTGATCTGCCGTGGATTTCTAAAGGTCAAGGGCGTATTGACGGGATACGGTGTCAAGCCAGGGTTCTCGATGCCGTGAAAGCCGGGGCCCGAAGGCCAACCTGAGTCAACATAGTTGGTTCCATACCAATTCGTTCCGAGGTCTGTCCCCGAATCTTCAAATCGCCAAACGTGCCCTGGGCCTACCACAAGCAAAGGTTCCGGCGGAGCAGGAGGGCAAGCGTTGGGCGATCCCGGCGTGGGCAAGACGAGGAAGTTAAACGTGGACGAGCCGTCCGGGCAGCGGCCATACGAGATGCCGGGACGCTGAGGGCCGTAAATGATATGATCAATGGGCTGATTTCCAGGGCCAACCAGAGCGACTTCGCCGAGATCAGAGCTAAGTTGAAAATTAACATCCTCGAACTCGTTCGCGTTGCCATCGGCCGTGAAAACGAAATAACTGTTCCCAGCGATAAAACTCAAATCAGCGATTCGATGACGGTTCGGTGCGCCAATGGGAGAATCAGTGAGCGAGAGGCCGCCAATATTAACCGGCGCAGAGTTCGGATTCAGAATTTCGATAAAATCGTCAGCGAACGGACTCTGAGGGGACGTGAGGATTTCATTGATGCGCAAAGCGTAAACATTGCCGAGAGCGACAGGACTGTTTGCAGCGGAAGCCGTCGGTTGGCAGAGCGTCCATGAACCCGTGCTGCCAGCGTTGGTGCGACCGATGGAGAGATTTGGCAACTGCAGCCCGAACTGGACAGAATCAAGCAACGCCCCTCCATCGGCGACACGATGGAAAAGATAGAGATCATCCCCGGTATCGTTCAGCCCGAAGCCGAGGTG
>Ga0105340_1001422_pt1 | contig 10728 bp, 8 predicted proteins | sample EasRivMeERMLT700_FD_89676 | JGI IMG/M metagenome (GOLD analysis project Ga0105340, IMG submission 89676) | Soil microbial communities from meander-bound floodplain in the East River, Colorado, USA - East River MetaG ERMLT700 | ecosystem: Environmental > Terrestrial > Soil > Floodplain | place... | reverse complement strand
TCCTCCGCATTGTCAATTGCAGCGCAGCCGGCCGGCGCCTGCACACGGAGAAGCGCCGGCCGGCCGCACTGCTTACGGAGGATGAACCTTCTGGCATCACCAGCTTCTCAGCCCGTACAAACCGGCTGAGCGGGTGATGAAGGCTTCTACGCGGAATGATTTCGAAAAAAGAAAGAACTACTCGGAAAAGCGAGCCGACGATAGCACACGCAGCAACCAACGACAATCCATCCGCATGGTCCAAAAAGCGCTAAACCGATGTGCGAGCGTTGCTAACAAATAAATAACTGAGCGAACAGAATTGAACCGAAGGGCGTTCGATGATAGTCACAACGTCGCCCGCTCGGAGGATAGGGGCAACGCTGCGGAGCGACCCCGAGCGCCGAGGCGGGTGACCGTGCGGATGGGCAGGGTCGTTTCTGCGACCCTGCCATCCCTTCCTGGCCCCGGTTGGCATCCAAGAGGTTCCGGCTTTCGGGAGATTGAGCCGTGATCAATCCCCCACAGTCCTTTTTTTCACAGTGTTATGTATTGAACCGTTGGGTCAGGTGTCGCCAGCAATCTGTTCAAGAGGAAATAGCCTAGCGCGATGGCGGCCTTCGATCTCTGCCCGGCCGGGGGTCGATCAGGAGACGGCCATATCCTGCTTGCCGGCGTAGAAACCGGTGCTGTCGGATTCGTGTTTGCCGCCGACGGCTGCAGTCTGTGGCGGCCGAAGGCGGCGGCGAATTCGGCGAGCATAGCCAAGATGTCGACGTTCTAGAGCCAGGTGCAGCTCACGCCGGGGATTGACCAGGTGACGTCCCCTACGTGTAGAGGTGCACCGGCTTGTTGTTGTCGGATAACGTATCCTGGAAGGCACGCCAAGCGGTGTGGGGCGTGACGCGATAGGCGGTGTTAGGGCTCGTCTGGTCCAGGGACGGCTCAGCTCTGCGCTTTCCGAAAAGATCAAAGCCTTTGCGAGCCGGTGGCCTGGGTGCGGCTGGACCGTATGGCCCGCCGCCTTGGTTCTGACCTATCGTTGTCTGTACCGCGATGTGCATCTAAAATGACGATGCCAGTCACTCAGTTTTCTTGCCGCCCTTTAGTGATCGCGCGAATCGTTCCATCGAATCCGATCTTTCCTAACGCAGATGCGATCTCCCTCTCTTGCTCAATCTCTTGGATGGAGTCGGAGAAGCCGGTCTGGGCGAGTGCTTCTTGGGAAATTGATCCCGTCATTTTGCTAGGCGTGCTGTCATCCTTCCCGGAGTTGCTCTGGGGCACCTGAATAGGAGATGGGAGTGTTTGGGCTGCCTTTCGTTTGGCGCGAGCACGGCGGATTCGGAACCAGATTCCGGACCCGAAAATGAGCGAAAACACGCTGACGATAAGGGCTATCAGTTCAATCATTGTTGCACCCACCTAAATAGCCTACTGGCTGAAGAGATTCTTTCGGACCAGAATTGCGAGCGCGTCAAGGTCTAAGCCGCTGCGCGGCATGTATTGGTGCGCTTTGTTCCCGTTGGAGAGAAAGTCAGCTGGCACCGACGTGCTCGACGGATCGTACCAGACGGACTTGCCGTTCAGCACTTGGCTCGTCTCCTTCGATTGGATCAGCCTGACGAGCGTCGTCCACTTATCAATCGGAAGGGACGGCCCGCGAAACAGAGTCTTCGTGCCGATAAACGGGTTTTCCAGCAGGATGATGCCGAGCCCGTGATTGTGCTTGTTGAGGTAACTGAGGAGTGCCTGATTCGGGCGAAAAATCCCACTCCCCTGGGAGAAACTGATCAGCCATAGCGGAACCACGCCACGGAAACCCTTCCCGTCGTTGATCTGAAGTGATGGCAAGATCTCCCGTCGAAGCGTGCCGACCTTCGTCACGAACCTGGACGCTTTCTGAGACAGTACTGTTCCCAACTCCTCCTGTAGCGTCCAGAAATTGAGTTGTTTCTGGACCTCGGTTTCCCACAGATGCATCATGATGGCCTCAGCGACATCCTCGCCCCAGCACTGGTGGCAGGCGTAACAGATACGCGGCAGGATCAGTAGCTGCGGACGCTGGCAACCTGCCTGGTCCGTGTACGTTGCCTCCTTGAAGACTTTGTCCACGCCCCCACTGTTCGACGCGATGAATTGCATCCCCCTGGCGAAGTGGGGGTGCTGCCGGTTGAGGGACCTTTCGGCATATCTTTTCTGCGATGCCTGAAGGAATTTCTTCTGGATGTCCGCGCCATGGACCAAGTCAATCCTGTTATGGAGGCAGTAGACGACGGCGGCGAGACAGGCATCCACGATGGCACGCTTCCAGAACGGCGGAAGCGTGTCCCGCTTGTCGTCTTTGGGAGTGGCGCCCTTGGCGAACAGGAACTTCGCCTCGTTGAGGATCTTGATGGCATTGCCAAGGTGCTGTGGGTGAGACCCCCCGCCTTTGTCGCCAGCGTTCACTTCGCTGAGAACCTGGCCGATCGCATCCGGGACCGTCTTCAAGAGCTTGTCGGCAACCACCTGGCTCGACGACGGCGCGGCTCTTCCCCTTTCTTCCAGGTGCTCATCGAAGAGGTAAAGGGGATCGGCCCCGCCTGAGGCCACGCTGCCGATGCCGAATATGGCGGCGTTCGGCCACAGATGTTTGCAGGCGAGGTCGTTATCGACTGAGAACAGCGATTGTTCCACGAACTCCAGCCGAGTTCCGTCGGTTTGCAAACAGGCACGAAAGAGCAGTTCGCCGAGATACTCGTCGAGGTGCGGCTCAGTATGGACAATAGTACGGCGCAGCTTGTCCTCATTTGCGAGGGCGGATGCGTTGCAGCTGCCTAGGACCAGCCGGATGAACTCAGCCGACTTCGCCGTAAGTGCCGCGAGCCATCCCCCGGACTTCTCAATTTCAGCGTGGGTTATCTGCAACATTGCTGGTGTCCTCATTGTGTGGTGTCTGGGCAGAATCATCGATCTTGCGCAGTAAAAGGAAAGTCGCGTCGTCACGAAAACTGGTCTTGCAGCCGTCCGTCCAGGCGATTTTCTTGCGGAATTCCGGCAGCACGTAGTCGAGCCCGTTCTGGCCGGACTGCGGAGGGCTGGCCAGAAAGTCCAGCCACGCGGGTTTGCTTTGGGAAATGGCCTCCCACATGCCGTCTGTTGCCACGAGGATGCTCCGAAGTTCATCGGTGCGGCCGCTGCGAAACAGGTTCAACTGCGCCTCACGGATGGGGCCGGTGTACTTGCCGGGACAAAGGCGCCACGCCAGCGCACGGGCGAGATATACCCCTTGTTGATCTTCCAGGGACTGGATTTCGCCGTTGACTGCGATGACGCCGTCGCCACTGTGGAAGACCATGAATTTCTCCGCCGTCACGACAAAGCCAAGGACCGTCGTGGCCAGGAAGTCAAAGGTGAAATGGTCTCGCGCGACCTCGTTGTCTCCGCAGAACAGCACAGCCACCGTCTCCAGGGCCGAAAGTATCTCTTCGGACAGGCGGTGTAGGAACATTCTGTCGTCCCATTCATGGGCGACCTGGACAAGCCTCTTTGCCCGCTCGCTGACGAGGTAACTCAACAGCTTCGCGCCCACCTCGTTACTGGAATGGGTGAACTCCTCCAAATCCCGATGTGTCCCTCCGCACCCGTCACATACGACGCCGATGATGAAGTTGTCACCGAGGATAATCCGTGCTGCGTCCTGGTTGTTGACGTTCTCGAATTCCGACTCGGGGTTTCTTTGAGTGCCGCCGCCAACGACGAACGGTATCGCCGTTCCTGCCGGCGGCGGCAGGAACGTCGTGAAGCGGTATTCAAACGGCACTCTGATTTCGGACGACATTTACAGACCCCTTACCAGAGCCGAGTAGGCGATGTCGTAACTGCCAAGGAACACGCCGAGTTCTCCGGGATCTTCGTACATCGCCTTATCTGGCAGCGGCTCGGCCTTCGCCAGCACCAGCGTCGTAGACCTTCCGGCAGCCGTCGCTGGGAACGTAGGCTGCGGAGCTTGTTGCTGCGCGGCCGCCTTGTCACGTTCACGCACAAGTTCCTCAATGGTGCTCTCGAAGCCAAGCCCTCTGAAAGGCGTGATGATGCGGTCGAACACGATGCTGTGGGCAGGGTTGCGCGGGTCTGTCAGCGGTAGCTTCGCCAGCAGCGTCTCCCGCTCGTTGTGGACGAACACCGATACGAAAAACTCAAAGAGGCGAATGTCCTGTTTCTTCAGTTCTTCCAGGCGGGCCTGGATCGCCTCGTTCGCCGCCTCCGGCAGGTACTGGCGTCCAGAGGACCGCAGGTGCGAGTCCCCCTGGACCCAGCGGCGCAGAATGCTGAATCCCAGGCGCTTGTTCTCCTCCTCTACGGCCGGCGGGTTGGTGTAGAAGAAGTAGGGATGAACGCCGACGAATAGTTCATAAGCCACGCAGGCCAAGGCAAAGATGTCGCTCTCGATGCTATAGTGGTACGCGCCGTTGAGCCGCTTTCCCGCGAGTTCGATGAGCGGATCCAGGTATTCCAGCTTATGGACGCGGCACTCGAACGAGCCGATTTGCACTGCGCCGAGGTCGATGAAGATCGGTGACTCCAGGCGGCGATTGAAGAGGATGTTGTCCGGGCTGATGTCGCCCAGGATGATCCTGGCACGGTGAAGGCGCTGCGCCAGCTCAAACGCCTTGTAGATTAGCGCGATCGCCTTCGCGTCGGACAGGCCCGGCGTGGAGTACTTTCGTTCATTCAAATCGTAGCCGACCTGGTGGAGGCCGGGACAGTCCGGAAAGAACGGCATCGAGAAGCCAACGAGGAGGTTGAATGCCTCTTGCTGGTCATACGCAGGGTGCTGAGGGAAGGCGAAAGCCGAGCTGCTGAAATCGGCGACGTGGTTAGCGAAAGAGTTGCACAACGCCAGGACTTTCTGGCGCAGCTGGTCATCCATGACCTTCGGGAAATATACCTTGGCTGCCACATCGTCGGCGACGCGGTAAATGATTCCCTCGCCGCCGCTGCCGACGAGCGGAGACTTATCCACGTCGTACAGGCCGTTATTGATAAGGAGTTGCGTCATCGGATTTCGTCCTCTGTCGGAGAACGGCGGGGTGGTGGTCGCCGCCGGTTGGTACATGGTTTAGAACGCAGATTGGGAAGCCTGCGATGCGAGGGCGAATGCCCGGCGGATTTCCTGCGGCGTCCGGGCGAGGGATATGGCCATCTGGAAACCGAGGCGTGCGCGCATCTCCTCAAGATCGTCCGGGGTGAAGTCAGGGCCAACCGCCCCGATGAGGACGGACATCTTGAGGAATTTCCCGTTCTGGAATTCGGCGACCGCCTGCTGAATCTCCTGGGGTGCCACGCCGCCCTGGGTGTCCTTGCCATCAGTGATCACGCCGATGGTGAACCTGGCCGGGATATTCTTCTCCCGCGATTTATAAACGATGGCTGCCATCTCCTGAAGCCCGTAGAAAACGGTTTGATACAGGGCGGTACGGTCCGACCGCTGAGGATCGTAGGTGGCGTGATCGAGCAGCGCTACCTTGTCATTGCCCTCCGGGTTCAGCCGGGCGGCCTGGTTCAGAATCTTGACCTCATGCGAGAACAGGGTTTGGGCAACGTGGAGGCCGCGTTTCCGGCATTTGTAGCTTTGGCGCAGGGAGGGAATCAGCACCTGTCGCTGGCCCTCGATCACGGCGTCCCGGTACGGCTTCATTGATCCCGACGCGTCGATGAGGAATAACGAATACACGGGGTTCTCGAACCCGGCCAAAATGGAAACCTCGGTTTCCCGGTCAAGACGGGAGAGCCGTGCGGCAGTCTCGCTGCTCAGGATGCCGTTGCTGAGCAGATTGGACGCCGCGTCGCTGATCTTCACTTTGTTGGTCATCTGATGCCCTCGTTCAAGATTCGGGTGACACCTGTGGTTTTTCGATTCGTTTTTTGCCTCGAACACAGGTGAGGCTTTCAAAGACAAATACGCGGGGAGTCGGAGGTGAATGACAGTTTGCGAAGGATTTTGACAGTTCATTCAAGAACCAGTTTTCTTACCGGGAATGATCTTGCTCAAAAAAAATGGGGGTCTGCTGTCATCGCTGGGGAATGAGAAGCGTAGATATGGATGGAGAGCGGCGCCGTATGCGATCCTCGGTTCGCAACGGGCGCACGCGGACAGATTGCATTGGATTGCCGTGATTGGCAGCTGTACACTACCGTGGGAGGACATTCGATCCAGTCGGGACCGGGCATTGGTTACCGACATTACGCCATTCCCTCGGCCAACAAACAAGCAGCGAATTCTCTTGATTATCGCGGGAAATGGCCCGCTGCACGTAGTGCGGGAGCCAACCAGCATGAGCGATCTTGCCCTCCTTCCCCTTGATCCGGAGGGGCTAGCCGATGTCGTCGCACGGCCCGCCTCTCCTGAGCACCGGGTTGAAGCAACGCGCCGACTTCGCCCAATCATCGCGGCCTTGGCGTGCGCCGATGCACGCTGCGTTGCACGTTCCGACCATGCGCGTGGAATTCTGGTTGAAGAAGCGTTCAAGCATGTTGTTGCAAGTATCATTCAACACGACCGGCGCGGTGTTGATTTCGCGACATGGTGCGGCCAGGTTGTTGACGGTTTTTTCCTGGATGTCAATGCGCGTTGGGCGGTGATTGCGGGTGAGCCAGGGCAGACTATCGAGCGACGGGATACGGCATACACGGAACTGCAGCCCGTCATCCTCGAACTGGCTGAAGCGGTTGGTCGAAGATTTCCAAGATTCTTGGCTCAGGACCTGCCAGGGGAAGCACTGTCCCGCGTCCTGTTAAAGATCCCCACATTTCGGCTAACCGAGAACAAGATAGATGGCTTCAGGCGTTGGCTGCAAACTACTATTTACAATGTTGGATGCAGCGTTAACCGTCGCCGTAGCACCCTCGATCCAATCAACCAGGCCCAGACCGGTCATGCAATGGATAAAAAGGACGGTTTCAATGAAATGGTGAGAAGAAACGCGCCGAACGTCGAAGAAAGACGAGAAACTCTCAGCGAAGAGTTCAGGAGAATGCGCAAGATACTGGATGAGATTTCCTGGAATCAGGAACGAGGTATGGTAGATCGGCGAGCCGTCTTTTTGTTCGATGTGCGGATTCGCATCGGCCTTGCCTTTCAACGCGAATTGGGGCAACAGGCACCGGGATTGCTGGCTGGTGAAGTCAAGAAGCACATGCCTTGGCATCAGCCGGAACAAGAGAGCCGGCTCCGGCCGGATATGCCAAGCCTGGAAGAATGTTGGCGTCACGCTACCGACATTTTCGATGGACCCATCGCCGAGATTATCGCCATCATCGCACACTTGAACAACTGTCTGCGCTCACAAGGTCTTAGCATCGCCTCTGGAACATGGAACCAGTGGTCGTGCCGCGCGAGGGGAACAGCTCGTACGAAGATGGGGGAAGAGAAATGGAAGCTCTTTGCCCGCCTATTCCAGGATACTTCCCAGCACATCAAGGAGAGCTCGCCATGACCACCGTGGTACCGACGCCGGCTCCTGAGTTGCAGCGTCCATCAATTCCCCATCCTGCCAACGGAGCGATGGTGGAGATTTTTGCTGACTGGGGCCGCGCTGTTGAACATCTGTGTGATCACGTGTTGACTGCCCCGGAGTGTGACGGTTGGAAGGTCGTTGTAGTCGGATGGAAAGAAGTGTTAGATCTGGATGATGGCAGCTGCCGACTCGAATACTCGAAGAACGCTCGGTTTCCACACGGGGATTCCGCTCAGCAACTGTTTGATCTGTACGCCGAGGCCATCCGTCTGGCCGCGTTGGATGCCAAAAACCTAGGATGGCATGGGTCCGATGGTCCCGTAACGGTTGCCCTGGGCACGAGCGGCGTATTGGTCTTGATCCAGGGCAAGACGGTCCTGACGGCCTTTCTGCCCGGTCATGGCGATCCCCTTGTCGTTGTTGCAGCGCGAGCTACCACTTCTCCCACACGGACTGTCTTGCCGCGTGAAAGAGGTATGCGCCGCCGAAATCCCACGGGGTCGCCAGCACTTCCTGATCGTGAGAGACGTGCTCAGGAGTTGCGAGAAGCGCAGTGGTCGGATGACGAACGACTCTATCACCGGGTATTCCATCCCGCAGTGCAGTTTATCCGGAGTCGGTATCACTCCATGCGCGACTTCAACGGTCGTATGTTGCGCTGCGATTACGCGTTGTTGAAACCTGTTTTGCCGCCATTGAGTCAGCTGAAGTATCCTCAATGGCTTGAACTTCGCCAACAATACCGGTCAACGGTGCTTTCATGAATGAGAATCCTTACATTCGTCATGGATTGACAGCCACGCGCGCAGGCATTCCCGACCCGGCTTTGCTCGTGGACTGCTGGCTGGATCGACTCCTGGATCTGTATGAAGGCAGAGGGAGCGGCGATTTGACTGCCGATGCGTATGACTTGCTTGCTACCTGGGCACGGTTGCGACGAACCCGGACCGATTTCTTCGGCAAGTTGGGCCGCGCGGCAGAGTGGCAAGAACTCGATCATGCAATTGATGAAAAACGACAATGGTACGCATCAAAGGCCGTTGAGCTAGCTGACCCCGATGGCTGGCGAAAAGAAGCGGACGAATTCAACAAGGCGATCGAATGTCTTGGCTCCGACGCAGAGTTGAGCTTGTGGGCAGAACGTTTGCTTTGCGATCTCGATGACGCTGACCTCGTGGCCTGGGCAGCTTCCCCTTGGGTATCTGGAACTAACCTCAAAGGGATGCTTCGTTCCTGCTACGAATGCCTGACGGAACACGTTGAATCATTCGTATTGTGCAGTGTCTACGTCCAGGCTGTCGGGATGACTCTTGATTCGGACTTGCCAGCATTCGACCTCGAATTGGCGTGGACCGCGGATAAATTCGTTCTCGTGCTTGACGCCCTAGAGCGAGCCGAAACCGATCTAGCTTTTTCAGGGTGCGGAGTATTTGCCGCGGCGGATGTGCGAGAGTTGGTTACGAGCGGCGTTCGGCAGCAAGAAAAAGCCATTGGGAGTCCTGGTTTTGACGCAGCTTTGCTGACGAACAATCCGGACGAGATCTTTGCACGAGTGTGGCAGAGGGTCGCAACTATTCTGCATTCGTTGCCCCAACTGGGCACCAGTCTCGTTCAGTTCTTTGACCCACCGCGGGTACTTCAACCCGTACCGGTGCTCGGACCAAAGCCAGCCGTTGCTGGATCAATGCACTACCTTTCGCGTGTTTCAGTACCGAAGGACCAACCCTCGACGAACCGGTCTACCAGCGGAAACGTCAAGGACATATCGCTTTGGCGTTCTTTTGGCGAGGACGCCTTGAAACGGCTTGAATCGCAAGAACCCGATACGGCTTTCGCGGCCGGGCCTCGCGATGAGATCGTACAGCGTCTTGGAGAACAAATCCTGAAAGAGCGCTTGCCCTGGGCGGGAAAACGCCTTCGGATTTTGCGTGTCCCAAGCAAAGCGGATCCGAATTTGGCGACCTACACTGCGGAGGTCGATATCGGTGCCGACATAGGCGGGGGAAAGACAAAGCTGCGTGTTATTCTCGATGCGATTACCGGGGAATCAGCAACGGTGCGCCTTGATAAGGACTGCCCCGCGGACATGCTTTCCATGAGTACGGGCGAGACGCTGCCGTTTAATTGGGAGTTGCTGCGACCTCGATTGGTGATCGAGGAGGAGGCGGGAAATGCCTAACGTGACAATTCGACTCAAATTCGATCACCCGTCATGGTCCACGGATCCGGGGCTCGGAAACATCTCGTGGGGTTCGAACGGTGACCTAAAGGTCTATCGTGATCGGAGCGATCGTGAAGAACTCTGGCGCCGATATGATGAGAAGTTTGGGACACGAGAGGATTACCGCCTTTGGAGGATCCTTGCAAGGGGTCAATACCCATCGGAGCTAATGAAGACGTGGCCAACACCATTCTCGGTGGGAAAGGACGGGCTCAATTCCTCCGACAGAAAGGTTGTGTTCGGTGTCCTTTCGGTGCTCGGAATGGCATTCAAGAAATGGGCCGATGAAAAAAACGGCGAAGGCAGCGCCGTTGAAGAAGCGGAATTGTGGGACGTAGATTTTGCGTTAAAAAATGCGTTCACGGATGAAGAAATCGCATGCCTTTCAAGTCAATGTCGGAAATTCATCGAAGCCGATTCGCCATGCGTCGCCGGGGCTGAAAAGGAATGTTCAGCAATCCGTGTCGTCGCCTTGGACGCTATTCAAAGATTAGAGACAACGCTGAATGGGCCAATGACGATAAACCCTGCCCTTGAATACATTGATTCCCTGCAACGCAATCTCGCACGGATTGACACATTTTGGACGGCTGGGTGGCGCCCCCTTTCGACCGGTGGGATCCAAAGCGAACGGTCGAGTGATGGCAAAACCAACATTGCTCCTTTCGAGGTGGTGCAAATTGCGATGCAGTTAGGCTGTGCGATTTATCATGCCCGCGGCGTTGCTGTCGAGGCGGTCGGCAAAGCCGGCATTTACAACGACCGGGAAATTCAAAGGCTGTTAGATCAAGGGCTAACCTTCGCGATTACTGCCTGGCGCCAGGCTCGGAGTCTCCGAATTGGGGAAATCAAGATTCGCGAAGGCAAACCGGGGTTTGTGCCCAAGATCGAGTTGGACGATGTTTGGCGTTGCGAAATTCAAGCCTTGTGGCGCGCGGCCCAGGCAGCAAGGGACGCAGGAGCCTTTTTGACGTCAGCTCGCTTTAGCTTTCTTTTGCTGCGCGTGATTCCGGATTGGCTAATCCC
>Ga0105340_1001421_pt1 | contig 10728 bp, 8 predicted proteins | sample EasRivMeERMLT700_FD_89676 | JGI IMG/M metagenome (GOLD analysis project Ga0105340, IMG submission 89676) | Soil microbial communities from meander-bound floodplain in the East River, Colorado, USA - East River MetaG ERMLT700 | ecosystem: Environmental > Terrestrial > Soil > Floodplain | place... | reverse complement strand
TTGCGGACCTTGGCCTTATGCCCGGCGACAAGAACAGCAAGCGGGATTATAACCACAATATTCTTTGACGGCTTGATTCCCATTGCTTGTCTTTACCTTGGCCGCAGAACCAATCAAGTCGACCTGAGTGATGGCTCGTCTTGAGAACGCAATATTTCGTATCTATCGGTATCCTTGCCGCGTACTCCGCTCGCTGTGCGGTTTTGATCATCAAACGATACCCTTGCAACTTGTTGACATGGCTTTCCCGCGACAACCCCTCCCAGAAGTTCTTTAGATGTTCAGAGTCTTGCTTGAGCGCTGCCGAAATGCCTGGTGCAGCATTTGCTTCACCAATCCATCGAATTACCGACAGAAAGTTACAGCAACGTATTTTAAAACGGACGGGACATGATTCGGTTCGCCTCAAGCCTTCGAGCTCGCCTGATCGCCTTTGTTCTGCTCGCGGTTCTCCCCGCGTTTGGGGTCATTTTATTCACCGATCAGAGACACCGTGCCTCAATTGCCGAACAGGTACAGAAAAATGCTCTCGGATCGGCGCGTGTCATCGCCACCGAACAGCGAATGATTTTCGAGAACGCGCATCAACTCCTGATTACTCTGGCGCGCCTACCACAACTCCGCGAGGGGAATGCCGCTGCATGCAAAAAGATCCTTGCCGCACTCCTGGAGCCTCTTTACGTCGATCTCGGCGTGATGGATGCCAAGGGCAATTTGATGTGCAATGCTTTAGGGTCTCAAATCTTCCAGAGCCGGCGTCTGAAAAACTCATTCGTTGGACGTGTTGTCGAATCCCGGGATATCGCAGTCGGTGAGATTCAACGCGATGCATCCAACGGCAAGATGGTTATCGAGCTGGGATTCCCCGTCGGCGAATCAACCGGTAGCCTGCGCGCCGTCGCTTTCGTAGTCTTACACTATTCCTGGATCGTCAGAATCACGGCAAACAATCACCTTCCGTCCGGCGCCTCGTTTACGCTGTTCGATGACAATGGCCAGGTATTACTCCGCTACCCTGACGAACCGGCTCTAGTTGGCACGCGAATTCAAACAGACAGTGCCGGCAAAACTAAACTCATTCGAGGCGTCGAGGGCAATATAGAGTCCACGGGGGTCGACAAAATTGCCCATCTCTTCACCTACCGCCAGTTAGACCACCGGATCGGTGGCAGTGTTGTGTATGCCGGCATCGACATACCGGCGCGCGCAGCGTTTGCCGAATCCGAAAACATACTTCGGGAAAACCTAATCATTCTTAGCGTCCTGACCGCGTTGACCTTGATCGCAGCCTGGTTCGGAGCGGATCTCTTCGTGCTGCGCCGTGTGTCCGACCTGATGGGTGCAACTAAAGAATTGGCCGCCGGTAACTTGAAGGCGCGGACTGGCCTGACTTACGGCGGCAGCGAGCTCGGCCATCTGGCGCGGACATTCGACGATTTAGCTAAGACCTTAGAGCAACGCGCTGCCGACGCCAAAGTGGCTGAGACTGAGATTCAAAAGCAACACCTACGCCAAAGCGCCATCCACGAAATCAGCACAGCGATGACCTCCAGTCTCGACGTCGGCAATGTTTTGACCGCTCTCTCGGAGGGAGTCGCCCCGCTGTTTCCCTCGTCCTGTGTATCAATCCGCTGGCTCGATGAGCACAGCGGCAAGATCGAGCCTATCGCACAGTCACCGCGGACCGACCCCATGGGCCAGTTAGCTGGCGCGGAGAACGAAAGCGGGTTGCCGTTAGAGGTCTTCAAACTCAAATCTCCCCTGCTGGTATCAAATGCTCAAAATGATCCCCGCGCTTCCGATCCCGAATCCCTGCGCGTCGCGGGCTTGGTCACTTACCTGGGTCTACCGATGATTGTCAAAGGCGAAGTATTAGGCGTCCTGTCCTTTTACTCCACGGAAACAATCGATTTACGGATAGAAGAGACCTTTTTAGCGGACCTCACCCACCAGGCCGCCATCGCGCTTTATAATTCGCACTTGTTTGAGCAGACTAGAAATCAAGCGGCGGAGCTGGAAAAGTCGAACCGGATTAAAGACGAATTCCTTGGGGTCATTTCCCACGAGTTGCGGACGCCGCTTAATATCATCATGAACTGCGCTGAGGCGCTGAATATGGGCGTATTCGGCGATATCACCCCGGAACATGGCAAAGGCACAGAAAAAATTCGCGTGCAGGCCAGCCATCTGCTGTCGCTGATTAACAGCATTCTGGAAATAACCAAGATTGAATCCGGCAGCATGGCCTTCAACCCGGAATCCATCAATCTCAACGAACTCATACGCGAGCTCGAATCCGACTACGCCATGGCGTCCAAAGAAAAACACTTGGCGATAAATTGGCAGATCCCGCCCGATCTGCCGAACCTCGTAAGCGACCGCATGAAGCTTCGCCAAGTGGCGATCAACCTGGTAAACAACGCGGTCAAATTCACCGATAAAGGGTCGGTGGATATATCATTTCGTTCTGTGCCCGACGAGCCGTTTATGGAATTCTCCGTATCGGACACGGGCATTGGCATGGCCGAGGAGTTTTTGCCGCGCATCTTCGACAAATTCAATCAGATCGACAGCGCCACCACACGCGATTATTCAGGCGCCGGACTCGGGCTTTACCTGGTCAAGAGTTTTGTCGGACTATTGGGCGGCTCGGTGAGTGTTCGCAGCCAACTAGGGGAAGGGACGACGTTCACCGTACGTCTCCCCATGAGTTCATCGATAGGCTTTTTTGAAAAGGATGTTCTCGCCAGCCATTCAGCCGGCGCTGCCATTGCGCCGCGCCCATCCATGGAGGTTGAGCTTTGATTGCGTCAAGGATCGATCGTTTTATTATCGGCTATTCATCGATGCTGATCCTGATGGTCGCGGTGTCGGGTTATTCAATAATTCAGCTGGGAAAGTTCAGCAATGCGGCGAGCATCGCGCTCAAGGTTGACCAGCGCATGATCGACTACTCGGAAAAACTTGCCGATGCTTTTCTTTCCGAGGTCAGATACGCGGGCCAGTTCAACGTCTCCCATGCCGCCCAGCATTATGAGCAATATCTACAGTTCAGATCCGACTTCGACCGGTACATCGCCCAATTAAAACCACTCGCCGGCTCAAGCGGCGCGGTTCAGCGCCTGGCCCGCGCCGAGGAGTACCATGCGCAGTATCGTCAATTGTTTGAGAAGGAAGTCGTTTACATCAAGACCACGCAGCCCTATGCGGAAACCCGCTATCGCGAAGAAAAAGAACGCCTCGTCGATTATTTGCTGAGGGAACATGAAGCGTTTAAGGGCGATGTCCAAAAAAGCCTGCAGGAAAGAATCGAATACATTGAACACGCGGCCATGAAGAGCCAAAAGATCACTCTAGCGGCCACTTTGGTATTGGTCGTCATGGGGATATTTTTTGCCTGCTATCTCGGCGCCAATATATCCCAAGAAGGGGGACGGGCACGCGGCGTGGGCCAGACCGGGATAAAGCAATTCTGGCGTTTTCAGCATTGGCGGAAAGGTCATGGTGCCACGAAATGAAGACGCGAGCGTCACGAAGTTCATTGTGGTGGAGAACGCTGTTTTTGGGAGTCTGGCTGGCCGGCTGCTCGTCCACGAACGGCCGGCCAGTGCCGCCGCCGGTTCCCGTGGCGGAACATCGGACCGACCCCTTCGAGCAAAGCAAGGCGCTATTCTCTCAGGGGCAGTACGAAGCCGCTATCAATGAGAACCAAAAAATTATTCACGACGGCAGAGGCTCAACTGACATAGCGCTATTCAATATGGGAATGATCTCGGCCCATCCGACCAATCCGAGAAAAAACTATCCTCGCGCCCTTTCGTCGTTTCGCACTCTCGTCAAGGAACACCCTCAGAGTCCGATGGTGGATCCCGCCAAGATTTGGATTACGGTCCTTGAGGAACATCAAAAAATCGCCGACGAGAAGCGAAGCCTGACCAAAGAACGAGAAGCTTTGTTGCAGGAAAAAGACAAGCTCAAGTACACCATCGAAAAATCCCGGCAGGTCGATATTGAAATCGAAAAAAGACGACGGGGGACTCTGCAAAAATAATTATGACTCGACTCTGCTCGGCGGGTAAGGCGGTTGATTAGAGTAAATCCCGCCGCCATCATGCCAAGAACCAGCTAAGCCTCGCTCCACCCAAGCTTCCAACGCAATCGACTCGACCGTATTGGTCATATCAGGCAAACGCCAAACTTGTTCCGTTAAGCGATGCTATGCAAGATTGACGCGTCATGATCGAAGCCAAAACCTTTGAGCACCGCAGCAGCGCCGAAAGTTTTTTCGGTTCCCTGTGATAGACAGCGCACCGGCGGCGGCGCTTCGAATTCGACGCGGCGCGGGAAATGAATACTTATCCCAGCAGAAGCAAAACCGCGATTGACACCTTGCGGGTGTTTCCTGTACAAATTTTCATAAACTTAAACGAGGCGGCCATGTCGCAAATACGCTCGCCCCATGGCCTCGCACAGGCGGATTAGAATCATATCCAAGTAAATAGGGAGATAATGATATGGCAGCCAAACCGGAAGACAAATTCGTCAGTGTCGATGGATCGAAGCTTCGTTATATCGAAGAAGGCTCGGGTCCCTCCGTGCTGTTCCTGCACGGCGCCTCGCTCGGCAGTTCGGCGGACGTGTTTCTGCGCAATCTCGGCCCTTTTGCCGAATCCGGATTTCGCGCCGTCGCCTTCGACTATCCCGGTTTTGGCCTCTCCGACATTCCCGCCAAGCAAAGCACGGCGCAGCAACGCAATTCGATCCCGAAATTCATCGATGCCGCGGGCTTGGGCAAGACCGCGCTGATGGCGCATTCACGCTCGGGCGGCTTCGCGATTCAGCTGGCATTGGACGACCCCAGCCGCTATTCGCACGTCGTCATTCTTGGCACCGGCTCGCTGCTGCCGCTGCAGACTGAAGCACAGGTCGGCAGGTACGAAGCGGTACAGGCTCGCGTCGACAAAGAGATGGCAGAGAAGGAACCCACGGTGGAGGACGCTCGCAAACTCCTGCAGGCGGACACCTTCAACCATTCGCTGATCTCGGATGAAGACGTCGCCCTGCGCCACCGCAGCATGATCGGCCGCAACTTCAAAGCACACCAGGACCGCCAGAGTCACGAGGCCCCCGCGTCCCCCGCCGGGGCCTCGGCGCCGGCCAAACCGTTGTGGGAGAGACTCGCCGAGCTAAAGATGCCGCTATTGATGATGTTTGGCCGCGAAGACCGCGCCCACGCCGGTGAACGCGCCGAATTGCTGAAAAAACAGCAACCACAGCTCAACCTCCACATTGTCAACGCCTGCAAGCACATGGTGCATTGGGATGCCTTCGACGACCTGATGCGCCTCGGCGTGCCGTTTTTGAAGAGCTAGGGAGATTCCTGGGAGAACCGCGCGAGATCAGGGTGAGGCCGTTTCTATTCACGTCACGGTTAGCCAGCAGCTCTCTCTGGTCTCGGACCGAATCACTAAATTATTTCCCGCCTCACGCCGGTTAATAACCGCAATCTTGTTCCTTCAGCGTTGCCGTGCGAAATTAGCGCGGCATGAAGCCCGCCAAAACTTTTCCCCGCCGCGGCATCGTCGAAGGTTTTTATGGCCCGTCATGGTCGATGACGCATCGGCGGCACCTGTTCGAATTCGGCGCGGCGCGGGGGATGAATACTTATCTTTATGCGCCCAAAGACGATCCCTATCACCGCAAACTTTGGCGGCAACCTTACCCCGCGGCGCAATGGCGCGACTTACTGCGGCTGATTAGAGCGGCGCAAAGAACTCAAATTGACTTCGTCTACGGTTTTCATCCCGGGGAGGGTTTGTACTTTGGCGACGATCGCGCCGTTGGCCTCCTTCTCCGCAAAGCGCAGCGCTTCTACGATGCCGGCGTGCGCACCTTCGCCATCCTGTTCGACGATATTCCTTCGCGCTTGAGCAATGCGCGCGACCGGCGCGCCTTCAAAAATAGTCTGGCGCGCGCCGAAGGGACTTGGATGGCCAAAATCATCGCCGCCCAGCCGGCGAGCTGGAGCGCTGTCGAGTGGTGGATTTGTCCGTCCTATTACAGCGAAGATACGCTGCTCGAACGGGTCTTCGGCAAATTCGAACCGCATTTTCTAGAAACCTTGGCGCAATATCTGCCGCCAAACATCCCCTGCTTTTGGACCGGTCCGTCAGTGGTTTCAAAAAGCATCACACTCGCTCACGCACGGCGCATCGCCAAGAAGATCAAGCGACCCTTAATCCTGTGGGACAATTATCCGGTCAACGACTTGTCGATGGCGAACGAGTTGCACATTGGACCGCTGCAGGGGCGCGATCCGCGATTGCCGACTTATGTTTATGGCTATCTTAATAATCCATTGCTCCAGGAACAGTTGAGCTTCGTTCCGTTGGCGACTTGCTTCGACTATGCTCGGGCGCCGGCCAAATACCGAGCGGAATCGTCCTGGACAAAAATCGTTCGTCAGCGGTGCGGCGCCGAGGCGATACCCGATTGGCGTGCGCTCAGGAGGTTTGCTGAAGCGAGCATCGCCGCCAAAAAGGAGAAACGCCCGCTGCAACTGACAACAGCCGAGATGCGCCGACTGCAGGCCGCATGCGCCTACGTTGAACGAAATCGCCGCCAGCGCTGGGTGAAAGAATTAGCGCCGTGGCGCGCGGCCATCGCGAAACTGATTGCAGGTTTGTGATGCGCGGACATATGCGTTAGATCAATACAAGAAAATCTCTGTTGTATACTTGGTGAATTAAATCGGTCAAGAAACTTTTGCAAAACATGCCGACGATGATCTCCAGCGCAACCCTCGGCCCCCTCGCCACCATGGGTGCCCGCGAGTTGATCGCCACCATGCAAGAATTCCGCGACCGTTTGCTCGGTCTGGTCGTCGATCTCGACGATCGGCAGATGATCGGCCCGCGCTTGGCCATCGTCAATCCGCCGCTCTGGGAAATCGGCCATGTCGCCTGGACTCAAGAGTTTTGGGCGCTACGACACCTGCGCGGTGAAAAACCGCTCTTGCCGGACAGCGACCGGCTCTACAATTCCACCGATGTCGCCCATGACACGCGCTGGGAACTGTTGCTGCCAAACCGCGGCGACACATTGGCCTACATGAGCGAAGTTCTCGAACACTGCATCGCCGGCATCGATGCCACGTCCGAACTATCGCCCAACGAGTTTTACTTTTACTGGCTGACGACATTTCACGAAGGCATGCACAACGAGGCGCTCGCCTACACGCGCCAGACTCTCGGCTATCCGCCTCCGTCGTTTCTTCAACCGTCCGCTTTGGGGGAGTTTAGCAATCCGCGCGCTTGTCCCGGCGATGTCGAGATTCCCGGCGGCAATTTCACCATCGGCGCGGCTAGAGATATGCCGTTTATTTTCGACAACGAGAAGTGGGCTCACGAGGTCGAGGTAAAGCCTTTCCGGATTGCCCGCGCGCCGGTGACCAACAGTGAGTTTTTGCAATTCGTCGAAGCAGGCGGTTATGGCGAGCGAAGACACTGGAGCGACGAAGGTTGGCAATGGCTTCAATCCGGCGGCGCTCCGCAGTTGGAGAAATCCTTTGCCCAATTCTTCAACAAGAACGTCACTGAGCCGATGGAAATCGCCGCGTCCAAGGAAAAACTCGATCACCCAGTCTACTGGCGGCAACTCGACAACGGCCGCTGGCAGCAGCGCATCTACGACCGCTATGTCCGGTTGAACGAAAACCTGCCGGTGGTGCATGTGAGTTGGTTCGAAGCGCAAGCATTTTGCCATTGGGCAGGCCGGCGCCTGCCCACGGAAGCGGAATGGGAAGTGGCGGCCGCTGGCGAACCTGCGGCAGATAGCATCGCGTTGGCCCAGCGGGGCCGCCATTACCCTTGGGGCGACAATCGCCCCGAACCGCAACACGCTAATATTGATTGGCGCGGCGGCGGTGTCGTCGAAGTTGCCATGCATGAAGCCGGTGAAAGCGCCTTCGGTTGCCGCCAGATGATCGGCAATGTCTGGGAATGGACCGCCGATAATTTTTCGCCTTATCAAGGGTTTAGCGTAGATCCTTACAAGGAATACTCGCAGCCTTGGTTCGGCACCCACAAAGTCCTGCGCGGCGGTTGCTGGGCAACTTCGTCATTGTTGATCCACAATCGCTGGCGCAACTTTTACACTCCGGATCGGCGCGATGTTTGGGCCGGCTTCCGCACCTGCGCCAAATAAAATAGCTCGTGAACATCCAACTGGTCACCCCCGCGCCGTTGAAGATCAACAACGGCAACAAAATCACCGCCCTGCGCTGGGCGACGATCTTGAAGAAGCTCGGCCACCGCGTACAAGTGCGCCAAACCTACGACGGCAAATCATGCGATGTCTTAATCGCGCTGCACGCCCTGCGCAGCGCCGACTCGATCCGCCGGTTTCATGAGGCTCACTTGGACAAGCCGCTGATCGTCGTGCTCACCGGCACAGACGTTTACCGCGACATCCATGAGAACAAAAAAGCTCAACTATCCCTTGAGCTGGCAACGCGGCTGGTAGCCCTGCAAAGCATGGCCTTAGACGAGCTACCGAAGAAGTTTCACGGGAAAACCCACGTGATCTATCAGTCGGCGCAAGCGGTCCAGGCAAAATCTAAAAATCACAACCATATTTTTAATGTCTGCGTCATCGGCCATCTGCGCGATGAAAAGGATCCGTTGCGCGCCGCCATCGCCGTGCGCAACCTACCGCAGCAATCACGAATCGGGGTCACCCAAGTCGGTCAAGCTCTAGATCGACGAATCGAGAGAATTGCCAAGGCGGAAGTTAAACGGAATCCCCGCTATCGCTGGATCGGCCAACTCTCCCATCGCCAGACCCGCCTGCTCCTCGCTCAGAGTAAGCTGGTCGCCATAACATCTAAAATGGAAGGCAGCTCCAACGTGCTTTCCGAGGCCCTCGCCTCCGGTGTGCCCGTCGTCGCGACGAAAATTTCCGGCTTGATGGGGACGTTAGGAAAGCGCTTTATCGGCTACTATCCAACCGGCGACACGGATAAACTCCAACGTCTGCTTCTCAGGGCGGAGAGCGACGCCAAGTTCTACCGTGAGCTGAAACGGCAATGCCGCGGCTTTGCTCATCTCGTGCGACCGGGACGGGAACGGAGCGCCTGGCGGCGCCTGCTTCGGGAAGTTGCTTGAGCGATTTCATTGGCGCCGTTCGTCATGAATCCAGCCTTTCACCCACGGTAATAGCAGATACGCCGGCATCGACAGCAAGAAAGTAATCGCGAAGTAGTTGGCAAAGCCGTACTTCTCCGCCCCCAGCCCGCTTATCGCGCCGATCAGCCGCCCGGTGAGGGAAAACACCGACGAGAGAAAAGCGTACTGCACCGTCGCGTGCTCTTTCTGGCAAACGTTCATTAGGAAAGCGAGAAACGCCGCGGTGCCAAGCCCGCCGGAAAGCGACTCGAACATCGACGCCCCATAGAGACCGAAGCGGCCAAGATCCAGCCACTCGACAAGCGAGTAACCGAGATTGGACACCGCCTGTAACAGACCGAGAAACCAGACGCCGTGAAAGATGCCGTAGCGCGAGATGAACGCCCCGCCCATCAACGCGCCGACGACGCTGAGCACGATGCCAAACGTGGTCGGAAACATGCCGATCTGAAACATCAGCTCTTCCTGCACCGGCCAGATCGTCTTGCCGTAGTCGACCCAAAACGGTTTCACCATCGGCCCGATGGCGAACTCACCCAGTTTGTAAGTCAGGACGAACAAGATCAGCGGGATCACCTTCCAGGTGCCGGCCCAACCGGCAAAGCCGGCAAGCCAATGCTCGCGCGCTGCTGCGGGCAAACTCAATTGCGGCACCGCCAACACGGCAAACGCCAGCGTGACAAAGACCACTCCGGCCAGAACGAAGAGAGAGTTCCACGCCAACACGCCGGCGAGAAACACCGAACCGCCGCCGACGAAAACCAAGGCAACCCGATAGGCCGAAGCGCGCACGCCATTGGCCGCGCCCTCTTCCGCCCGCTCGACCAATCCGACGGAGTAGGAATCGATGGCGACATCCTGGGTCGCCGATAAAGTCGTCAGCGCCAAGATCAACACGAGCACGATCACGCCAACGGCGGCAACGTTCACGAACGGTAGCGCGAACAACACCGCCGCGATGCCGAGCATGCAAGCCAGTATCCACAAGCGCCGATCGCCGAAACGATGCACTAAGGGCGACCAGAAGACTTTCAGTGAATATGGCAGCTCCAGCAGCCGCAGTCCGCCGATGGCGCGGAGCGACACGCCGTTGATGCGAAAATAAACCGGCAACACTTCCCACAAGACCGCCGCCGGCGCGCCTTGAATAAAATAGAGCAAGGCGATGACGCCGAGCTTGCGTCGACTTTCCGGCGTGCTCTCGCTCACACCTAAACATTTCCAAATCCACCCGGGCATAGTGGTTCTTTTATAAAGTCTAAGGCGGGAACTTGCCAGCGAACCGCGATGAATTTCTCGCACCGCTCACAATTCCAAGATGAACGCGAATCATTTCCTAGCGAATCGCGAGATTCTACATAGCCGTCTCAATGGCATCACCATCGGTAAAGGACATTGTTATTTTTCGAACCAGCGGCGTTGAAGTCGCAAAGCGACATTGACCAAGCCGATCATCACCGGCACCTCGATCAGCGGGCCGATCACAGCGGCAAATGCCGCGCCGCTGTCGATGCCAAATACCGCCACTGCCACGGCAATCGCC
>Ga0105340_1001419_pt1 | contig 10737 bp, 14 predicted proteins | sample EasRivMeERMLT700_FD_89676 | JGI IMG/M metagenome (GOLD analysis project Ga0105340, IMG submission 89676) | Soil microbial communities from meander-bound floodplain in the East River, Colorado, USA - East River MetaG ERMLT700 | ecosystem: Environmental > Terrestrial > Soil > Floodplain | place... | reverse complement strand
TATTGCCGGATATTATTCATTTGTTTCTTAGTCATCAAATCGAAGTACCTATTAACAAGCTGGTTCCATAAAAGGGTCCCATAAACTATGAATCCTTCATAAAATGAAATCTTCATCGGCTTCGCCACTATTTGTTAGGAAAATTGAGTGGTTTAGGTCTTGACTTTTCCAACTTTTGCGTGTACACTCGATGGCGAAGGGGAAGTGTGTATGCTATTAGATGAAAAGGAGATACGTAGTAGGATGGAGTCACCAATGAACCTATTGAACAGACTTCGCACTATTACTAATCCTCATAAAAATACTAATCTCATACCAACACTTCCTCCCACATCGAATGAGATAATTGAGGACTTAGATGACAAACTAGCAAACACTACAACACGTAATAAAGCTACTAAACTTCTAAACAGTGCAATGACTGAATTAGAAGCTAAGATTAAGGATATACGGAAACCAGAGAAATTATCAGCTATTGCTAACGATATGAGCCGCATCATCGAACGAAGTGCGCCGGTAAAAAATTCAGATATTGAAAGAATTCCACAAATTATTATTTATGCACCTCAAATAGCAACAGAAGAACATTTTAATGTAATAGATGTAGGAGATACTTAATGGCATCACCAGACGGAACCTTTGCAAAACAAATAGTAGATAACCAAGGTAACACTTGGCTATTTGGTCCGAATGGTGAAACGGCTAGGTGTAGTCACATAGACAATGGTGTAGGAGATTTATATTGTTGGTATGGTGATAAAGTATATGTAAGAGGAACAGATTTTAGATGGTATGTATTTGTTAGTAATCATTGGATAGTCTACGGTCCAGAGCCTCCAATTCCAATCCCTCAACCTCCAGTAGTAGCATTACCCAGACTTACGACACGAGGAGCATTCTTCCAGTTAGAAACTGGTGAATACTTTACTGTCATTGAATGTACAGATTTTCGGTTATTTCAAATGTTCCTCAATGGTGAAGACGTAAGTCCTATTTTGAGGCAACGTAGTGAAATTGGTTTCAATACTCTACGGATTCTTGGTTCTTGTCATAATATGTTTCGCTTATATCCTAGTGAGTATCCTGACTACTATACTAGTCTGGCACCTTTTATGGGTTTTTGTGCTAGCTTTGGACTTAGAGTTGAATTCACTGTATTTGCAGATGCAACACTTTCAATTCCTAGCCGCAATGACCAGTTTAATCACTGGAATCGAGTTGGTCAGGAATTGCTTGGTTCTACAAATGTAATACTTGAGTTAGTAAACGAAGAAAATCAACCAGTTAACAGATTGGCTGCTGTTAATATGGTATCACCTATTGCTGGTATTCTTTGCTCACACGGCAGTAATGGTAGTGAAGCCAGACCAGTTAGACCTTGGTGGAACTACGAGACTTTCCATACCAATCAAGCATTTGAATGGTGGCGTAAATCTGGTCACAATGCAATGGAACTTACAGATGGAGACCCAGAAGGAAACATTCCTCCATCACATGTTCCAATTTTAACTAACGAGAATACAAGACCAGACCAAGATTCAGATATTAATCACCATGAGGATTCAGCTGCTAGTTCTGCATTGCTCAATGCTGGCTACTGTCATCATAGTGATGCTGGTAAATTTAGTAGATTATTTAATACATCTGAAATGAGTTATGCATTAGCGGCTATTCGTGAAATGAGTTCTGTTCCATTGATATATCAAGATGGCCGATACATCAGACATCCACCAGCCGAATTTCTTCGAGTGTATGAGCGAAGAATAGATGGCGGAAACGGATTTGTAGTAAGAATAAGAAAGTGATATGTCCTCAGGAAGTTCCACCGGAAGTTGTAAATCCTGAGATTCCATCTTATTGGATAATTGCTATATTATTTATTATTGTTGCTGTATTTGAAATTTGGGTTATTAAGATAAAGAAGCGAACTATTTCACAAACAATTCAAAGACTCTCTAAAGCAAAGCGGTGGTTTCGTTGGTTAGCGGCTACTGCAATGGCAATTTTAACTTGGCATATCATCTGGGGATTTCCTTGGTGACACATGCATAGAAGGTCATTCCTCAAGTTTCTTCTTAGTACTCCACTAGCGGCTGTCGTAGATTACGAAAAGTTGCTTTGGGTTCCAGGAGAGAAAACTATATTTATTCCAGAAGTGCAACCAGTTTCTATGTATAAAGTAATATATGAATGGTCAGAAATGATGATTGCTAATCCAAGAGCCTGTTATAGAATTAGTGATATTAGTTCTGAAGAATTAAAATATACAGAGATGAGTAGGGATGAGGCTATTGCAGTTGGTCTTATTCGTCCTCACGAAATTGAATCTTTAGATAAGTTCATGATTCAAAATGCCTGATTATATCAAAGCAATTAAAAAGGTAAAGAAAGAAATGCCAGACCAAGCCGCTACGGGTGTAGAGCCGTCTGGATTTCTTGGAAAATTTTTATCTCGTGGTGCTAATGCATCAACAAATCCATTCACAGGTAATGTAAGTTATAATCCTGATATGATGCAAAGAATGTCTCCAGATGAAACGGAGAATACCTTTGCTCACGAATTAACTCATTCCCGTCAAATTCAAGCTAAACCATATCTTAATAGATTTACTGACGTTATGAAGTCAATGGTTCCCAGATTCATGGGAGGCGGAGACGAAGAGTATTATCAACGTCCAAGAGAAATGGAAGCGTTTCAAGCTGAACGTGATAGAACTAGTCGTATGGGTTTGAGAGGAATGCCAGACCCTACTACTGGAGCTAGAGATATTAATCTATCATCGGAGAATCCAATGATTATATCGAAACGTAAAGCTATGTTTGACCGTCTAAAAGGTATAAGATGAAATATTTAAGAGCGGCTGTTCAACTTGTATTTATCATTAACATACTACTTGTATTTATTTTCTACGGATTTACTTTATGGCTGCTAGGAGCAAAAAGCTAATGGAACCTAAAGTATATATAGGAGTTCCAACGGCTGAATTTGCTCGTCCAGCCGTATTTTATGATTATTTAGAATTCTTACAGGTTCCATCGAACACAATGCGCCGTGCATTCCATACAAATTCTGCTGCTCATAATAGAAATTTAATTATTGACGACGCATTAGCACATGATTGTACTCATATTCTATTTATAGATGATGATATGGCATTTGCACCTAATTCATTAATGAAATTGTTAGCTCATGATAAGCATGTAGTTTCAGGATTATATTTCAATAAAGCATATCCTCATCCACCAGTCATATTCAATTTGGATGACAATTTTAGACTTCAAAGACATCTTCTACAAGATGGAGAAACTGGACTAATAGAAGTCTCAGCTTGTGGTTTTGGGTTTATGTTAGTCAATACAAATATATTTGATTTTATAAAGACTCCATATGTTAGACATGGAGAATTGCAAGAAGATAAACGTAATGAAGATATGAGCTTTTGTTTGCGGCTAGGTGAAGAGGGAATTTCTATATTTTGTGATTTGAGTGTAGTTGTAGGACATATAGGAATGGCTACTTTCTGGCCATCTTATAAAGAAGGTAAATGGTATACTGCAATTGATACTGGTAGAGAAGAAATGATAACTACTAGACAACGTACTAGTGATATACTAACTCCGCTTACTAAGTAATGGCCTTTACCAAGAAAGATTGGAAGCCGACACCTAAACAGGAAATATTCCTGTCCTTACCATTAACTATATTTGAAGCTATGTATGGCGGTGGAGCTGGTTCTGCAAAGACTGATATTTTATTAGTTTATGCTATTGCTCATAGATGGCATGAGCATCCAGGTTTTAAACAAGTATTTATGCGTCGTACATTTCCAGAATTACGCAACGAAGTCATTCCACGTTCACGTCAATTATATACAAAGTTTGGTGCCACATTAAACAAATCTGATATGGCATGGACATTCCCTTCACCAGACCAATTTGGTGGACGTGGAATGTCAAATGCTGGAGCAATGATATTCTTAGGACAATGTGAGGATGAAGATGACGTACATAAATATGATTCTATGGAGATTAACCTTTTCACGCCAGACGAAATTACATCTCTCGTCGAATTCATCTACATCTACATTGGTTTCACTCGTGTACGTACTTCAGACCCCGATTTGCCAGCCATTATCAGAGCTGCTGGTATGCCCGGCAATATTGGACATAGGTTTGTTAAAAAGAGATTTGTTGACCCATCACCTCCACCTAACGATAGAACTATTATCATAGGACGTGCAGGTGTTAAACGTATTTATATACACGCAACATTAGCTGACAATCCACATATCGACCCGGAATATCGTAAATCATTAGAAGCTATTCCATCTGAAGCTGAAAGACGTGCTAAGCTTCATGGAGATTGGGATGCTTACATTGGACAAGTATTCGATGAATTTAGAGATAGACCTTATCCAGATGAACCAGAGAATGCATTACATGTAATAGATGAATTTGAAATTCCATCATGGTGGCCCAAGATAGTTATTGGCGATTGGGGCTATGCTGCAATGACCTGGTTAGGTTTTGCAGCAATAAGTCCTTCTAAACGCCTTTATATTTACAGAGAACTAGCTTGGTTGAAGACTAAGATTGAAGAGTGGGCACCAACGGCTAAGGAATTTATTGAAAAAGAACAACCTAAACTAGTTAAATTCTGCAAATCAGCTGGTCAGGAACGTGGTCAGGAACACACAATTGCAGAACAGATTAGTACAGCACTTGGTAGAAATGTTGAACTAACGGCTAATACTCCTGGTAGCCGCATTGCTGGTAAACAACTGATTCACGAGTATTTGCGGTGGAAGCCCAAGCCAGTTCAGGTTAGCAATGTAGCTCATATATATAGTGATGAAACGGCTATGTGGCTTATTCGCAATAAAGGAATGACTGATTATAAGGCTTACTTAAATTCGTTTAATCCTCCAGAGCCAGAAACAAATCTACCCAAACTTCAGATTTTCAAGAGCTGCACAATCCTAACAGAAGCTATTAAAGCATGTTCTTATGATAAGAAAAAAGTTGAGGACATTGCAGCGTTTGCAGGTGATGACCCTATTGATGGTTTACGATATATTGTCGATGCTGCGGAACAATACTTTGAAACTGCTGCTGAGGAATTTAGCAAAGTCCAAAAGCAAGAAGAATTGATTAGGATGCTAGCCGCTAATAGTGATTGGACAGCATTCTATCGCAACATGCGTACAATTGAATCAGTAGATTCAAATCAGCCAGTTAAAATGCATCATAGGGGAGTTAGATGACATTCGAGAAAATAGACTTAAAAGCAATTATAGATGCTATAACTGCATTAATTGTCTCTCTAGGTGTGCTTTATACAGCATGGCAAGCTCATCATGTAAAACAGACAGTTGCAATTATTGAAAAGAGTGTTAATGGAACTGCAACTAAAGCACAAGATGTTATTAATGAGCTTCGCCGAGAATTAAGTCGGGAAAAAGAAATATCTGCTGAGAAAACTCAGACTGCTGCTGTTTTACAGGCATCATCTGGTCAGAATACCATATTGCAAAAGGAGAAATCTAGTGCCAACTGAGCTTCTTACGATTGGGCCAATAACCTCAATTACTCAGAATGTTATATATGCTTTGCCAGCTAGAAGTGTTATAATGTTTAGTGACGCGACCGGCCCTACCTTTTTTCAATCTAACACTGCTGCATTTACTGCAAGTATAGCAGTTACATTGGTTAATGGCCAGGCTACACTTGCTGGCGGATTTATTCGTTGCACATCAGCAACGCCAGGTAATATTACACTGAAAGCAGCGTAATGATTAACTGGATTCATCATTTACTCGAACCGCATTGTCCTTTCTGCGCTGATGAAAGGGAAATGAGACGTGTCTGCCAATCGTGTGAGACACTTAAACATCAGTTAGAAGTTGCTAATTATGAAAAGAAAATATTACTAAATCAGATTATAGAATTAAATAAACCTCAAATTCCCATACCTCCAACACAAACAATGCTCAATTTAGATGAAATAAGACCTAAGACCGTTCCTTGGAATGTTCGTAGGCAAATGTTAGAAGAGGAAGATAGAAAGAAAGCTCAGGTTTTAAGAGCTGTAGCTGACGAAGCTAAGAAGGCTACTGAAGTTAAACGAGGACCAAGTGGCGGAGTAGAAGTTAATATTGATGATAGTATTACACAATTAGAAAAGGAATTAGGTATAAAAGGAGAAACAGCATGAGAGGTGCTGGACCATCGGGCGGAATGCTCAAGAAGATGTTCGACCCGAAGAATGTAAAGAAGAAAGAAAAGTCAGCTTTAGGAATGGCTCCTGCTGGCGGACATAAAATATCTGATAGAGCTGGAATGTTTGGAAAGAAAGGAAATAGGTAATGGGATTCGGCTCTTTTCTATCAAGACCATTTAAGGATATTCATAAAGCAGTAAAGAAAGTTGGTGGTGGAGTAAATAAGGTTGGTAAGAGTGCTTTTGGTGCTGCAAAGGGCGCTGCAAGAGGTGCTGTTAGTGGCACTAAGAGTGCTGGGCCAACGGCTAAATTGAAAAAGAAAGTAATGCCAGGCGTAGATTACTAGCTGAAAGAGAGTGATGGCAGATTCTAAACGAGAAATCGAAGAAATTCAGCGACTACTTAAATCAGTCGCTCAACACTTCGACGAAGAGGATAGAGCCGCTCGTGAACGCCAATTAAGAAATTGGAGACGGCTCAAATTACTTTGGGAAGGATTTACTAGAGTTTGGTACAGCGAGGTTGCACATGATTGGCGTATCTGGGACGAACAGATAGGAAATGCAGATAATGACCAAGCTTTTTACGATAAACCTATTAATGTATTCCGTGCTTATCTTGAATCTATCATTGCTGCTCTCTCTATCACTATTCCCAACATCAAGTGTTATCCGGACGACGCTGATAATTCCTTGGATTTATCTACCGCTAAGGCTGGTGACAAAATCTCCCAGTTGGTCTATAGGCATAACGATGTTCCTCTTCTTTGGCTTCATGCTCTTTATGTCTTTTGCACAGAGGGTATGACAGCTTGTTACTCATATCCGAAAGAAGATGCAAAGTATGGAACATATAAGAAAGATGAATATGAAGATGTAACTGAGGAAGCCTACCTTTGTCCAGTTTGTGAAGCTAGAATTCCAGATGAGACACTTGCTAGTCAAGTTGAAGATGAGTATCAGCCGGATGATACTAGTGTAGCACTTCATGATGTTGTTATTAATGAACAGCTATCCACATGTCCTGAATGTGCAGCACTATTAGACCCAGACCTACAAAAGTCTCCACTAGTTGTTACTAGACTAGTTGGGAGCAAGATTCTTCCAAAAAGCCGTATTTGTTTAGAGGTTTATGGCGGCTTATATGTCAAGATACCTAATTATGTAACTAAGCAAGAAGATATGCCATATCTTAGGTTTAGTTATGAGACACATTATTCTAACGCTCTTGACAGATATGAACATTTAAGGGATAAACTTACAGGTACTAGTAAGGTTGGTCCTTCGGGTGGTGGCATGTATGACCCATACGAACAATGGGCTAGACTATCTCCTCAGTATCGTGGAGAATATCCTACAAATAATGTTACTGTCAATAATTGGTGGCTACGTCCTTCATCTTTTAATGTGCTTGGTAACGAAGAAGATGTAAAGAAGTTGAAATCTGAATATCCGGATGGTGTTAAGTTAGTTTTGATTAACGATGAGTGGGCTGAAGATAGAAATGAGAGTTTAGACGATTGTTGGACAATTATGAAGAATCCGATGGCGGATTATCTTCATTATTATCCTCTTGGTAGTCTTCTCGTCAGCGTTCAAGATATTACATCAGATATGATTAGTCTTATTCTTCAAACTATTGAACATGGTATTACTCAGACGTTTGCAGACCCAGGTGTTTTGAATTTCGAGAAATATAGACAGACTGAAACAATGCCGGGTAGTATCTTTCCAGCTGTTCCTAAGACTGGCAAAGATGTATCTGGTGCTTTCTTTGAAACTAAAACTGCGACACTCAGTCAAGAAGTATTACCATTTTTCCAACAGATACAATCGCTTGGACAAATTGTTTCTGGTGCTCTTCCATCGTTATTTGGTGGTCAAGTTTCTGGTTCTCGTACTGCTTCTGAGTATTCCATGTCTCGCGCTCAGGCATTACAACGATTACAGAACACTTGGAAAATGCTTACGTTCTGGTGGAAGACAATCTTTGCTAAAGTAATTCCAATGTATATTCAAGAGATTAAAGAGGATGAGAAATCAGTAGAACGTGACCAACAGGGTAACTTTATCAATGTATTCGTTCGTAAAGCTGAAATGGAAGGTAAAATTGGAAGGATTGAATTAGAAGCTAATGAACAACTCCCAATCACTTGGGGACAACGTAAAGACGTATACATGCAATTGCTTGAAAGTCAGAACGAACATATATTGGCAGCTCTTGGAAGTCCAGAGAATATTAAGAATCTTGCCGAAGCTATTGGGCTTGATGGTTTTATTATTCCTGGCGAAGCTGATAGGCAGAAACAGTATGAAGAAATTAGATTGCTAATTAATTCTGAACCAATTCTACAGCCACCTGACCCAATGATGGAATTGCAGAATGCTGCACAGGGTCTACCACCATTAGAAGATACTGAAATTCCATCTGTAGAAATAGACCCAGACCTAGATAATCATGATATTGAAGCTGAAATTTGTCGTACTTATTTAATTGGTGATGCTGGTAGAATGTTAAAAATTGAGAATCCTCCTGGATATAAAAATGTATTGCTTCATATGAAGATGCATATGATGATGATTCAACAGGGGATGATGCAAGCTCAAGCCGCAGCACAAACTGCTGCGCCAGATGGAACTAACCAACCATTAGCGGAGAATCAAAATGTTGCTACGGAAGCTTAATCTCAAGCCTTTCTTCCATCCTACTGATGTTGGAACTCCGGCTGGCGCTATTGAAGATAAAGAACTATCTAAAGATGATGTAATCGAGCTTCTTGGTGAAGAGACTCCAACTGAAGAGGCTCTTGATTTAGTAGATAAAGATAAGAAGAAAGATAAAGAAGATAAAAAGGATAAGAAAGATGACAAAGAAGAAGGCGAAGAAACTGAAAAGTCTCTCGAAGATGAACTCGAAGAGGAACTCGAAGAACCGGACGAAGAGAAGCTAGAACTAGCTACACCAGTTCGCCGTAGAGAGATTCTAGCCAAGTATCCTAATCTCTTCAAAGAGTTTCCAGCTCTTGAGAATGCATATTATCGTGAGCAGGCTTATTCTGAAATTCTACCAACGATTGATGACGCTAAAGAAGCCGTTGAGAAGGCTACATCATTAGATAATTATGAAAAAGAAATTATGAGTGGCTCCACAAAATCGTTGCTTTCTGCCATCAAAGATGGTGATAAGGACTCATTTAACAAGGTTGTAGATAATTATCTAGTAAATTTATTTGAAGTTGACGAAGGTGCGTATTATCATACAATTGGTAATATTATTAAGGATACTATTATATCAATGGTTAAAGACGGTAAAGAGAGTGGAGTAGACGAATTGATTCAAGCCGCTGATGCGGTGAATCAGTATGTCTTCGGAACCAAGCATTTCACTCCAAAACAAAAACTATCGCGGGAAGAAACTAAAGAAGATTCTAAGAAGGCTGATGAAATAAGTGAACGTGAACAACGACTCACCAAGCATCAGTTTGAGAATGCTGAAAGTACAGTTACTTCCAAGATTGATAAGGTTCTAGAAGCTACTGTAGGTAAGCATATTGACCCTAATGAATCAATGACTGACTACGTTAGGGGTAAGGCTTCTAAGGATGTATTAGATACTTTGGAAAGAATCATTAATGAGGATACCAGATTCAAGAATAATCTCGATAGGCTCTGGGAAAGAGCTTTTACAAATGATTTCGATAGCACGTCTATGGACAGAATCAAACAAGCCTATTTGTCCAAGGCTCAGACGTTGCTTCCAGCATTAATTAGAAAAGCTAGAAATGAAGCACTAAAGGGACTTGGTAAACGAGTTCATGATGATGATACAGAAAGAAAAGATAAGAAAGGTCCTTTGCCTGTCGGTCGTACAAGGAGTTCCTCACCTCCGTCGAGTGGGAAGACAGACAAGGATAAAGCTAGAACAATTCCGAAAGGTGTATCAACTCTTGATTATCTAAATCAAGATTAGAGTGGTGAGGACTGTAAAATGGCACTTGTTGAAGCCCAAGTCACAGCACTTGAGCTGGAAAGAGTAATTCCAAAGATTCGTACTCTCTTTGAGAGAGACGACAAATTCTTTGCTAATATTAAAAAGCGAGATGTTGAGAAAATCAGCAATCGCCAAATGCGAGTTCCACTTGAATTGCGTCCAGGTGGTTCTTTTCAGTATTTCAATCCTGATGGTGGAGACCTGGGACGTGGTGGCGGACCAACCTTCGATAAGGCTGTTCTATCATCTGTATTCGTCTCAGAGAACATCGAATATACCAAGCTAGCTCAGTGGGCTACCGATGATGATAGGAAGTCTATTGTCAACGGTGTTCGTAGGCTTACTGCAACTGCATTGGATGAGATTAGGCGCCAGCTTGATTCTCAGATGATGCAGGCTGGTGATGGTGTTATTGGAACTGTTACTACTGATACACCAGCCGGTGGCAGCAATGTTATTACACTGACTACTGACGGTTTCGGTGCTAGGTTGATGAGATTTGGACAGACTGTTCAGGTCTTTGATAC
>Ga0105340_1001418_pt1 | contig 10738 bp, 11 predicted proteins | sample EasRivMeERMLT700_FD_89676 | JGI IMG/M metagenome (GOLD analysis project Ga0105340, IMG submission 89676) | Soil microbial communities from meander-bound floodplain in the East River, Colorado, USA - East River MetaG ERMLT700 | ecosystem: Environmental > Terrestrial > Soil > Floodplain | place... | reverse complement strand
GGCTTTCACCCGAGTCCTGTCCCTTCAGGTATCTCCGGGCAACACCGGCATCCACATAGCGTCCCCGCTCCAGAATGAGCATGCTTTCAACGACGTTTTTGAGTTCCCTCACGTTCCCCGGCCAATGGTAAGACTTCAGGATTTCCAGCGCCTCTGCGGAGATCCCTTCAAAATGGATATTGTTCCTGGCGGCAATTTCCGATGCAAAAACATCAAAAAGCGCCGGAATATCGACTGCTCTCTGGCGCAGCGGAGGAACATGGATGTTCACTGAACGAAGGCGGAAATACAGATCTGCCCTGAACCTCCCATTCCGCACCTCTGCCTGAAGATCTTTGTTTGTCGCGGCAATCACACGAACGTCCAGCTTTCGCGGAGTTGATGACCCGACCCTGAGGAATTCCTTGTTTTCCAGAACGCGAAGAAACTTCACCTGAGCCTGAAGGGGAAGTTCACCGATCTCATCGAGGAAGATGGTGCCACCCTCTGCAAGTTCGAAATATCCTTTCCTCTGCTCCGAGGCGCCCGTAAACGAGCCACGTTCGTGACCGAAGAGCTCGCTCTCGATGATCCCTTCGGGGATCGCACCGCTGTTCACCGTGACAAGAGGCTTCGAGTTCCTGAGACTTGCCGCGTGAATTGCCTGCGCAACAACCTCTTTTCCTACACCACTCTCACCTGTGACAAGGACCGTAATGTCTGTTGGAGCAACCTGCTTGATGACACTCAGGATCTCCTGCATTTCAACGGAAGACCCTACGATCCGATGTTCCTCACCAAAACTCTTGCCGTTGCTTTTCATGGATTGTCCGGTCCGGATGTTTCTAGCGCGAAACAACGAACGATTCGACGCCGTATTTTTTCCGGATCTCGGCGATACGTGACTTTGCTTCATCGTATGTCAGATAGTTACCAACAAACACAAGGAACAATGATTGAGAATTTTTTACGCGGTTGATCACCTCGACCGGAAACCCCTGATCTTCAAAAAAGAGTTTCTGCTTCTCAGCGTTTTCCCGGGCCGAATACGCTCCCACCTGCAAGGCAAATTGTCCGCTCTGAGCCTGTGGAGTTGCCGCAGCTACTCCCGCTTTTGAAGGCGGATTGACCTCTGCAGATTTTTCCTGTAAGGGCGGCGTTGTCTTGCCGGCCGCAGATGACAGGTGCGGTGAGTCGGGGTATTCCTTCTGAAGTTGTGCCCACTTCAGATCCGCGGTCCGGTACAGGCCGAGAGAGTAGTAAAACTGATAGACGCGGAACAAAGCATCGTCGGACCACTCACTCTTAGGATGCCGATCAACGAGTCCCTGAAACACTCTGACCGCGTCCGTTCCGTCTTTCATGACCAGACCCTGAAGATACCTGACACCAGGGTCGTCCGGATGTCGCTCCGCGAGATCTGAAACCTCTTCCCGAAGATCTTCGGTTACTCCATTCTGAATGCGCTCGAGATATGGAGCAATATTCACATTGTCCTGTGCAAGCGCCGCGCATGATACCATCATGGCGATGATCAGCCCGCGTGTCACCATACGATCCCTTCCGTCAATTCCGTTCCACCCGCGTTCCAAAAACAGTCGCAGAGTTCCCCCTCGTAATCATAACATCGATCATATCACCTGTCCGTTCCCCATTTCGGGGAAATACCACGGTCCTGTTCCCATCTGTCCGCCCAACCAGGAAATCATCCCTCTTCTTACTCTGTCCTTCAACCAATACTTCCTGAACCGTTCCAACCAGACGCTCGTTCAGGCTCCGTGAGATTTCGTGTTGCAGCTCTGCAATTTCGTACACACGCATCCCCTTTTCTGCATCCGGTACATCATCCTTCATCTCCCACGCCGCCGTTCCTTCGCGCGGAGAGTATTTGAACGTAAACGCGCCATCGTACTGGACGAATCGTACAAGCTCCATTGTCATGGCATGTTCCCCGGGTGTCTCTGTCGGAAACCCGCAAATAATATCCGTACTCAGGCTTGCCGATGGAATTCGTTCCCGGATTCTTTCGACCAACCGGAGATACTGGTCGACCGTGTAGGTCCTGTTCATCAGTGTGAGAACCCTGTCAGATCCGGATTGAACGGGAAGGTGTATGTACTTGCAGATGTTCGCGTGAGAAGCGATTGTGTCGATCAGCCTGTCCGACATATCCTGCGGATGCGATGTCGTGAAGCGAACCCTCATCGTGCTATCAATCGCTGCGACGCTCGTCATCAGGTCGGCAAAATCCGCCTCACCATCCCTGTAGGAATTTACATTCTGACCGAGCAGTGTAACTTCCCGGAACCCCTGATCGGATAGCTGTTGAACTTCTCTGATGATGCTTTGAAGTGGCCGGCTACGTTCACGACCGCGTGTAAACGGAACAACACAGAAAGAGCAAAACTTGTCACATCCCCGCATTACGGATAACCAGGCCGAGACTCCATCTTTGCGTAATGGTTCAATGTCTTCGTAGTTCTCAACACGCGAGAGACGAACAGCAATCCCCTGCTCGCCATCGAACGCGCCTTCCAGCAACGCCGGGAGCTTCCGGTACTCGTCCGGGCCAACAACAAGATCAACAAGCCGATCGTCTTCAAGAAGCCTCGTGCGCAACCGTTCTGCCATGCAGCCAAGAATCCCTACGACAACCTCGGGCCGCTTTTTTCTCTCGGCATGGAACAACCCAAGCCTGCCATAAATGCGCTGTTCGGCGTTTTCCCTTATTGCGCAGGTATTTACAAGGATCACATCTGCATCGGAGAGGTCACCGGTGAAGGAATATCCCTCCTTCTTCAGCACACCTCCCACAACCTCAGAATCCGCCAGATTCATTTGGCAGCCATAAGTTTCGATATAAACACGTCTTGAGATCATCGTAATTTGAAAGCTCGTCAAACGAGTTTTGAATCTATCAATCTTCTGCCAGAAAAGCAATGACGCCCGCGACCAACTCAATACTTACCGTTTATTTTCAACAATCTTATCGCGCAGAGGTGGTGTCATTTAGTCACACATTCCCCTCGCGCTTTGCTTCTGCGTTCGAGTTTGGTATCTTTTGCGGCATGATGTCCCACCTGAAGGCAAACATTCTGGACAGAGCAAGAAAGTCCAGGAAGGTCATTGCACTACCCGATTCCTCTGATGAGAGAACGCTGAGAGCTGCATCAACCCTCCACCGAACAGGAATAGTCACGCCTGTCCTGGTTGGCCCGGCGAGCGTGGTCTCGGAATCTGCAACCCGGATCAATCTGGATATCAGCGGGATTCGGCTCGTCGATCCTCGCACCCTGGCTGAGAGGGATTCGTTCGTCGAAACGTACGCAGGGTTACGCCGCGAAAAGGGCGTGTCGCTGGCTGAGGCAGAACGGACAATGCTTGACCCGCTTTCTGTTGCCGCAATGATGGTTCGTCAGGGAATGGCTGATGGATGCGTGGCGGGCTCGCAGAGCACGACTGCCGATGTTCTTCGCGCCGCAATTCAGATTGTCGGACGCGCCCCGGGGGTGGAAGTGGTTTCCAGTTTTTTCCTGATGCTGTTCCCGGATCGTGTCTACTCGTTTGCTGACTGCGGGGTTGTCCCCGATCCATCCGCGGAAGAGCTCTCAGGAATTGCGACAACCACGGCGGATAATCATCGAAGGCTAACCGGTGAGGAGCCCAGGATAGCGTTGCTTTCTTTTTCCTCAAAGGGAAGTGCGCGTCATCCTCAGGTTGAGAAAGTGCAATTGGCAACAGAACTTGTAAGGCGACGGCGGCCCGATCTTGTGGTTGATGGAGAGCTGCAGCTCGACGCAGCGATCGTCCCCGAAGTTGCTGCACGAAAGGCCCCGGGAAGTCCCCTCGGCGGAAATGCGAATGTTTTGATTTTCCCGGACCTGAACTCGGCCAATATCGCTTATAAGATGGCGGAGCGTATGGCGGGGGCGCAGGCCCTTGGTCCACTGGTGCAGGGACTCCGAAAACCCTTCTTTGATCTTTCCCGGGGATGTAGCGTCGATGATATCGTGACAGTGGCGGCAGTGAATGCCGTTATGGGAGGAAATGATTGATGCAACGCGAACGGATTGTGATCTTCTCCCACACCCTGCGAACAGTCATGATTACCGCTGTGTTTTTGAGTGGATGCGCTTCTTTTCTGAACCCGACTTACAACTACGATGACATCAACGCGAAACGGGATCCGGACCAATCGTACTTTGAGGATAGCCTGAACGTGTTCTTTTTTGACTATCCCAATCCATATCCGGACAAAGAAGTGCTCTGGTTCGCATCCTACTCAGAGGGTCCGGTGGAAATGCGGATTCATAACATGGAAAATGACTCGTTGGTTGCGGTGTACAAGTTCAAGCCGCAGAAGTCGCCCCTATACCCCATCGCCTACAAAGCCGATGAGTCTGTTCCGGTAAAGTGTGTAGTCACTGTGAACGGCCGGCCCAGGTGCGCGAAACAAATGCCCTGGATCTACCCGCTTCCCGTTCCGCAATGGGGAACCGAGTACTCCATCGAAGAAACAAAGTAACCCGCCTCTCCTCTCCTTTCAGCTCTGTCTCGTCGCTCTGATCAACCACGCCGCGACAAGGAATACCGAAGCAACAGCAACGATCATTGGTGACGCGGGAACGTCAATAACGAAGGCGAGGAACAACCCGAGTGCCGGGGCAATCGCGCCTACGGCAACGGAGAAAGCAAAGACCTGCTTTACGCGGCGAGCCAGTAGAAGTCCCGTCACAGGAGGTACCACAAGGAAGCCGAAGACAAAAACATCTCCCACCAGATGAGTTGCAACCGCAATGGCAACCGCAGCCGACATGTACAACACACTGTCCCAGATTCCCGCAATCATCCCCTGGGCCGTCGCGGTTTCAGCGTCGAAGGTGACAGAGCTGAACTGTTTGTAAAACAGGAGATGGAGAATAACCATGGCTGCAAAGACAATGAGGAGAATTATGAAAAGATCAGGGGAGACGAACAGGATATCGCCACGGAGCAGGTTGTCGACCTCTGAAACTTCAACCCGCGGAGATTTCTGAAGAACGAGAATGCGCAATGCAATTGCTGCGCAAAACACTACCCCTAAAACAGCGTCGCCGGGAACTGTCTTGCCGGCAAGCCACTTCGAAAGAAACGCAACGGCCAGGAGAGTTATCGCCAGGGATCCAACCGTATGCGGAAGCGGAATAAATGGGAGGAAGGTGATAGAAAGTCCGAGGACGGAAAGCTGGGTCATCACAGCGCCCAGAAAGACCACCCTCTTTGCGACAATATAGACTCCAATGAAAGCGCACATCACACCCGCCAGAATGCTGCCGGCAAGTGCAAGCGGGAACTCTTCCAGGATCAGGCGAATGATTTCACCGGTTTCCATCTGCTTCTCCCGGGCTGATGATCCTCGCCCCTTCGAGATTCCTTACCTGAATCGGCATTTGATACATCGCGGAGAGGTTCTTTTCTGTAAGAACAGACCCGACTTCACCCACCTGGAAATTCTGTTGATCCATGAGGGCGATCGATTTCACCAGGGAAGCGACGTCATCCAGGAGGTGCGTAACAAGGATGACGGTCAGCCGTTGCTCGTCATGAAGTTTCCGGATGAGGGCGAGGGTCACCCAACGCGACGGAAGATCCATTCCATTGGTGGGCTCATCAAGGATTAATATTGTGGGATGGGAGGCGAGCGCTCGGGCAATCAACACCCGTTGTTTCTGCCCACCCGAGAGATTGTTGAATGGTGTATCGACCAGATGTTCAATCCCGACCGAGCTCAGACTTTCCCGAACCGCCTGCTTATCTGATGCTGCCGGAGACCGAAATAGTCCGATATTCCGGAGTCGCCCCATCATGACGACCTCACCCGATGTGAAAGGCAGGATGTCGTTGACATTACCGCGCTGCGGAACATAGCCCGCGCGAAAGCCGGATTCCCGCCTCAGAACCTCACCTGAAAGCGGCGCAATCGTTCCAAGAATTGCTCGCAACAGAGTCGTCTTTCCCGATCCATTGGGGCCGACCAATCCGAAAAAATCTCCATCCCGGATACTCAGAGAGATGTCTTTGAGAATGACCTTCTTCCCATAGCCAAGCGTTGCATGGCGCAGCTCAACAATCGGATCCGGCACTCTCTCATCATTTTCTTTCATCGAAGAGCCTCCGAAAGAGTCGCAATGTCATAATCCATCATGGAAATGTAGTCGGTGGCCTGACTGTTTCCTCCCACTGATGATGCCAGGCGAACAACCCTTGCCCCTGTGGACTCTGCGATGCGTTCAGCGGCAGTTCCGTCGTAGAACGGTTCGACAACAATCGCTTTGATTCCCCCCTTCTTCGCCAGATCGATCAATGCAGCCGTGTGACCGGGGGTTGGCTGAATGCCCGGCTTTGGTTCCACATACCCTGCAACCTCGATCCCAAGCCAGCTGGTGAAGTAGGTCCAGCTTCTGTGAAAGGTGATGATACGACGTCCGGCGAACGGCTTCATCAGAGCTTCCCATTCAGCGATCTTTTTCTCCAGCTCGTGAACAAAAGCAAGAGCATTCGACCGGAAGTACTCTTCATCAGCCGGAGAAGCCTTTGCGAGCGAAACAACGATTTCCTCCACCATCACCGATACATTTCTCGGATCGAGCCAATAGTGAGGGTTACCAAACCGGTGAACGTCTCCCTGGCTCGCATCAATTGACGCAGGGACATCCAGTTTCACGATATTCTTTGAGAGGTCGACGACATCGAGCTTTGGATTCCTGGATCCGTCGATGATCTGCGGAGCCCAGAGCTCAAGCTCCATCCCGATCATCAGGAAAATATCGGCGGAGCGAAGCTTCATCATGTAGCTTGGCTTGATCTCAATAAAATGTGGATTTTGATCTCCCCGGACGATATAGTCAACCGTTACACGATCTCCACCAATCTTCCTTGCGAAATCGCCGAGATCCTCAAGAGTTGTAACGATCCGAACGGTACCGCGTGAGCCGGCGCTGACAAGCATCATCATCAAACACAGAACGAGCGTTCTCATATTCTCTCTTTCACTATCAAAATGGATGTGCCTTGTGTGGACCAAGCGAGAACATTGCCTGCAGTCCGAAAAAATTGACCCCTTGACTCTCTCCAGGTTCCGGCGAGCGCGTGTGTTGATACTGCAAGCGGAAGGCCAGCGTTTCTTCAACAGGATAGAAACCAAGATACACCGAACCCGCGTGGAGCCTGTCGGTTGAACTGTATGGAGTCCCGGACATGTCGTAGCGCATTCCGATGCTGTAGCTCTTCAGGAACTGGTAGTCCAGGAAGACAAAGAACCCATAGGAATTCACGCTCTTCACGACACCAAACTGGTTGAAGTCCTGATCCTGACTTGCATTTCTCATGTTGTAGAGAAACTCCCCCTGGAGGAGGAGAGATGTATAGGTACTGGGCCGGTATTTGAATTTCAAATCTCCGTTCAGGTACCAGAATCGCCGGGAGTTGTATGGGTCATGGATTCCGGTCAGTCCGCTAATGCCGACTTCGAGATCGCTGTTGTCACCGGTGGTGAAGAATCCCATGAGGCGTGAGGACGCGCCGTAGGCGGGATTCGCATCTGTGGTATCCTCGATCCCGATGGTCCCTCCGAACGATGATCCGCGCAGGATGTCGACATTCAACCTGCTGTAAATATCGCCTGTGGGAAGTAGGACACTCAGTGAAACTGCCAGATCATTCAGCCCCTCTTCTCCGAGAAACCGCTGTTGCGAGAGCGGTTGGGTCACAAACGACCAGGCATGAGGGTGGACGGTGTTGAGCTTTCCAAACTCGATCCTGTACTTGCCGAATTTGATGTTCAGATCGAGCGGGAGGCCGCGCATGATCGTTGCATACGCTTCCTCAAGACTCAGTTCAGGATTTTCAAGGTCAGGTCCGGAAATCGCGACGACCACATCAGCCCGCGCGTATGGATTGAGGTAAGAGCCCGCGACGATCTCCAGTTCATCAAATGAGAAGTCCACCTGACTGAACTTTTGGCTTCCGTCATTACCCGGCTCCGCGTCGTTGGTTTGCGCAAGAAACCGTGGAAGGATGCTGATGTCCGGGTTGAGGGTTGTCTGGCCATTCATGATGTGGAATGGGACAAGGAAGACAAGCAGCGAGACAGGCAGCAGAAGCTGCCGGTATCTGGTCTGATTCATTAAAAACCTCCGTGAAAGAGTGACAACCATTCCGCCAGTTCTTCAGGCGGAATCTGTGTCAGGAGGCGGGAGGTGCTCGCGCGGGGCCTTGAGAGGAGAGAGTTTCGCTGTGCGGTGTTTCGTCGCGGTGAGGAACGACCGAAAGCGGACTGATGATCAGATCATGCCCGGAAGGCTCATGGATTGTAACCATGAGTCTGCCATGGCCCTCACGGCACAACGTACACTGACCGATCCAATCGAGCGGCTTGTGGAGCTCGACATTTCCGCACGCATGGACGGCAAAGGATTCCGTATCTATACGGGCGAGGTGGTGATGCAAGTGTGTAACTTCAGCGAGGGCAAGGCACGAAACGTACGTCGCGAGGAGGAGTATGCTGGTCTTTCGCATTCGGTCAAGCCTCATGGCGATGAATATACTTCCTCTCTGTCAGATTTGCAAACCCGCTTCGCTCACGTTGCGACCCCTTCCCTCAGGGTTGGCAGATCTTGCCCAGAACAACCCTTCGTCGCGCACCAGTTACGGACGGAAGGTTGGCGGCTCTGCCCATGAATGTCTCATAAGCGAGAACTGCAAAGCAGATTGCCTCCTTTTCCTGCACCGGGATGCCGAATTCATCTGTGGTTTTCACGGCGGCTCCCCCGAACAATTCTCTGAGAGTTGTCATGAAGAACTTATTCCTTGCCCCTCCACCACTGATGATCAGGTCGTCGATACCTCCCTTCCACCGCCCGTATCTCATGCAGGCTTCATGGATTGCAAGAGGTGTAACCACCGAAGCAGTGGCAATAATATCCCTCTTCTTCATCTTCGCTGTGCTTTTCAGGAATCCTGCGACAAACCGATCCCCAAACTCTTCACGGCCGGCCGACTTCGGGAGCGGACGGCGGAAGTATTCGTTCCGCATTGCTTTCGCAAGGAGATCTTTGGCCACCCTCCCACCTGCAGCAGACCTGCCATTCACATCGAATTGGCGTCCGTAGAAGCGTTGCATCAACGCATCCACGACCATGTTACCCGGCCCGGTGTCAAATGCGCGGACGTCGTTCAGCGAACATCCCGCGGGGAGCAGCGTGAGATTTGCAATCCCTCCGATGTTCAGGAGAACCCGGTTTCTGGATTTCGAGCGAAAGACAAGCCAGTCGAAATACGGGACCAGCGGGGCACCCTGGCCGCCAACAGCGACATCCGCTACGCGGAAGTCACCAATCGTCGGAACGCCTGTTTGCGCGGCGATCACGGACGGATCCCCGATTTGCAGAGTCGCAGAGATCTTCTTCCTGAACAGGCGCATTGGGCGGGGAAGGTGAGCGATTGTCTGTCCGTGAGAGCCGATCAGCTGTATCTTTGTCGCGGCGATTCCTCCCTTCCGGGCTACTTTGCGCACCGCGTCGGCTGATATACCGCCGAGCAGGAAATTCAGCCGGGCAATGTCTTCAACATTGCTGCTATCCCGCGCACTGTTCTTCAGCAACATTGCTTTCAGTCCGCGCGGGTACGAAGTATGAGAGAATGCCAGACGCCTGATCGAAAACCCATCATCTCTTCTCTGGAGTCGCACAAGAACGGCGTCGACGCCGTCGAGCGAGGTCCCCGACATCAACCCGCAAACGAGCAGCGATCGATTTCTCTCTTTATTCACTCTCATCCTCAGGCTTTCAGTTGTGTGTCCTGATTTGTATCTTTTGTCTCATGGAAATTCTTCTCGGTGCGCACATGTCCATCAACGGCGGCCTGCATACCGCTCTCGAGCGGGGCGCAAGTATTGGCTGCACGGCAATCCAGATCTTCACAAAAAACGCCAACCAGTGGCGGTCGTCACCCCTGAGCGAAACCGACGTCGCAACCTACAAAAGGGTTCAGGCCAAAGCAAGAATTCATCATGTCGTTACCCACGCCTCCTATCTCATCAACCTGTGCTCAACAAACAAGCAGACCGCGCATCATTCCAGGGTTGCCTTTATCGACGAGTTGCGCCGGTGCGATGCGCTTGGAATCGGTTCGCTGATTTTTCATCCCGGCTCTCACACCGGTGCAGGTGAGGAGGCAGGCCTCAGCGCGATTGCTGACGCCCTGAACCGGGCCCATGAGGAAACTCCGGGGTGCAGAACTCTGAGCACGCTGGAGAACACTGCCGGGCAGGGAACAAACCTCGGCTACCGGTTCGAACAGCTGGCAACCATCATTGACCTTGTTAAAGCGCCCGAGCGGATGGCCGTGTGTATCGATACGTGTCATCTGTTTGCCTCAGGATATCCCATCCATACTGAAGGAGGATGGGGAACCACAATGGATGAATTTCAAAGAATCCTCGGGATTGAACGGATCACTGCAATTCACCTCAACGACTCTATAAAAGAGTTCGGGTCCAAGCGCGACCGTCATGCGCACATCGGAAAAGGTCAGATCGGATTACTCCCATTCCGTGCACTGATGAATGACCGTCGCTTCGATGCTGTCCCGAAAGTCCTTGAGACAGAAAAGGATGAATTGATGACGGAGGACGTCGAGAATATGGCGACACTGATGTCATTGATCGAAAAACCCGATTGATCCATCGTGCGGCCGGATCGCAGAATCCCTGACTCATACG
>Ga0105340_1001416_pt1 | contig 10751 bp, 8 predicted proteins | sample EasRivMeERMLT700_FD_89676 | JGI IMG/M metagenome (GOLD analysis project Ga0105340, IMG submission 89676) | Soil microbial communities from meander-bound floodplain in the East River, Colorado, USA - East River MetaG ERMLT700 | ecosystem: Environmental > Terrestrial > Soil > Floodplain | place... | reverse complement strand
TGCGCTTCGATCTCGGCGACGGCCGGGAACTTCTCAGGCTGGCCGGCCTGGTTGGCGGCGACCTGCTCGTCGAGCTGTTCTTCCATCCAGTGCTCGAGCGAGTCGGCCTTGGCCTCGGAATCCATCAGGCTGACGGCTGCGGTGCCACCAAGACTGGCGATGAACGCTCTGCGATCTATCTCCATGAGTCCCCCTTAAGTACGTACAACGTGGGAACCATACGCCGTTTGCAGGCGGCGTTCAACCGCCATTTTCTGTGCTGTCTGTGCGTTTTGGGCCCTATTTCGCCCCCTGGGCCTGCAGGTCGGCCAGCCACTTCTGGGCGAAGGCCCTGGCGGCGTCGGTGGCGGGTTTTCCGGCCCGAAAAGCCATTTTCCACTCCGCCGGCCTGGCTTCGAGGGCGGCGTCGGCGAACACCTTTTTCTTGTCCTTATCCACCAGCTGGGCGGAGTAGTCGACGTCTTTGGTGACATCGAGGAAGCGGCGCAGCCGCATCGCGACCAGGGCGCGCGCGTCCGCCGGGTAGGTTTTTTCGAGCTCTTTCATGGCCGCATCGCGCTGGCGGACCTGCTCGGCGCGTTGCGCGTTGATGTTCGCTTCGATCTGCGTGCGACGCTCGCCCTTTTCCATCGCGTCGAATTGCTCGCGCATCTGCTTCCAGCCTTCTTCGAGCGTGGCGCGCTGCTCCGGCGTGATCTGATCGAAGAGCTTGCGCATCTCGGCGACCTGGTTCTCGAAGCCTTCGCGCTGCTTCTTGAAGATCGCGTCCGCGGATTGCGCCTCGGGCAGCGGCTCGGGTCCGTTGGCCTCGCGGTGATCCGCGTAGCGGCGCTTGAAGTCGTCGCTCTCCGCAAACGTGCGCGCGAGGCTGAGCGCGAAGTTGACGAGCGCGACGCGCGCCGTCGACGACATCGCGATGAACGCCGCGGGCTTGCCGGCGATCGACACCGCGTCGGACATCAACGAGTCGAAGACCGCTTCCTTCGCGCGGCCCTCGCTGATGCCGAGAGTGGCGAGGTGATCTTGCGCTGCGGCGCCGAAAACAGTGACGCACACCAACGCAGAAATGGCGACAAAACGCATAGCGGAAAGCATATACCGTCGATCAACCCTTGAGTTTGCGATCCGCCGGAGGAATCCGGCCGCGCCGCTCATTCACTGCGTCGACGCGCTCGGCTATCGGCCCAACTGGCACGAGCGTACGCCCGATGCTGGCGACGCGAGCGATCGAATTGCCGCTCACCAGATACACCGTGCGCTGATTGGGTGTCGCGAATGCGACGCCACCCAGCTTTCGCGCGCCTGTCACTTTCAGCGGCGTCAGCGGCTCGGCGTTGCGCGTCATCAGCCATGCCAACGCTTCCCGCGCCTCGTCCGTCGTCTTCGACCACGCCATCGACAGCCGGAACCGCTTGTCGGACGAATGCTTTGCATTGTTTCGTTTGACCGTGGACACGTACCTGAACCCTGCGGATCGCGAAATCAATGATCCCAGCGCTGCGAGGTGCGACGGGTTCTGCACCTCGTCGTACACCCGGAATCCTTCTATCGTCACTGGTGGAACGACGTCAGGTTCAAAGAGCTGCGGCGGATTCGGTGGACTGAGCGCGTCGATCTGCTGGCGAAGCTGTTGCTGGAGCGCATCGATATTGGAATCGATTGACACGCCGGCGCCGTCACACGAATCAAGGCACGGCATCACACGATCGACCACTTTCAGATCGGCCCAGAGCTCCTCCTTGGGCTCGAGCAGCCGCTGCAAATATGCAGTTTGAGCGCCGTACACCAACATCGTACCTAGACGTCGTCCCTTCGTCAGGCGGAAATCGTGCACGTTGTTGTTGAGATTCGGATCCCAGTCGGGCTGCAGACAGACATCGAAGACCTTCCTGAACGAAGCCGAGGTGGCTTTGCGAATGGCGACTTCGTGAAACTTGAACGACGGGCTTGTCGAGGCGCTCTCGCCGATCTTGATCACGCGGTTGACCTCAATGTTCTTAGTCGGAAGCGCCGCCCTCTGAATCCTTAACAACGACAAATCGGCTCCGACGCAGTTGGCCAGGACCGTGAGCGCCACCGCGCACTCCGAGCAAAACATCTGCGTCGGAATGTCGACGGCGTTCCCCTCGAGCAGATTGACGAACTCCGTGGCCTTGAAAATGCCGCCTGACTTGTCCTCGAGAAAATCGCCTGAGTTGCCATATTTCAACACGCCCAGATCACCGAGGCTGTGGAGTGCTTCCTCGAGCTTCTCGGCCACTTTCTTGGAGGCCGCGCCGATGCCTGCGGTGGTGAGTTTCACTCCCGAAGCCCTTGTGCACGCCCAGTCGAGCACACGCGTCCAGGGCCAACATCGCGCCGGTACGACGCCGGTGTTCTGCGTCCATGGCGCACTCGGAACGTCGAGCGTCACGTACACGACATGGTCGCTCTGCGCGAATCCCACCCATGAATCCGAATCTGACAGTCGAAACTGCCAATTCCATTTGACGTCGTACTTTCCGACACCCTTCACATGAAGCTTGGGCGCGACCAACGTGAACGGGATCGGACCGGAAGGGCCGCCAGCGGATGGGACCGCCACTGTCTGTGTGCCAATATCGCCGAGCACCCCGAGCTGCACACTGACCGCATGCGCACGAATGTCGATCGAGGCCGGCGCTGGCGGGCCGGACGGCGGATCGAAGGTGAATTCGGCCACCACCGTCAATTGCTGCCCTTTTGTTGGCACCAGCGCGTACGCGCAGGCATTAGGGGCTGCGGCCGTCGAGCCATCGCGACGGATGTGCAGGCCTCGCGTCGAGGGCGGACCGTTCGTATGGTCGAAGACCACGCGAGTGAAGTTGACGATCACTTCAACCTCCCTTGTTTAGCGCGGTCGTCGTGTGCGCGACTCCGACTTCTTGTCGGCGCTCGAGTCGACCAGCCACGGGTTGGGCCTCACCTTTAGCGGAGGATACCCCGCCGGCTTCGACGGTGATTCCGTTCGAGCGGGTCGGACGCCGACCCCAGCCGCATAGAGGAGCACTTCGGAGACCCCATCAATGCCGAGGTCATCTTCGATGTGCGAATCGTGAAGCGCCATCGTGCAGAAGGGAGCCAGGCCCAAATCAGTCGCGGTCAGACAGAACGTCTGACACTGATGGCCCGCCTCGATGAGCAGGGCGCGATACGCGCGAGCCGTCGTGTACTTCCACAGGTAGCGCTCCACGACCGCGGTGAAGAACACCAAGGCGGCAGCTTCGGCGTACCAGAACTGCGAGGGAAAATAGCGCCGGATTGGCACCCGCCGCCGATGCGGCCTCACGAGTTCGAGGCGATGCCGATCGGATGCGTAGTGGTAGATGCCCGGCTGCAACCCTTCGACGCGCCGAGCGCAGACGTACATCTCGAGTGGATGCCTCGAGCCGCCGGACGGCGACGTCTTCATCGGGAGATCGCCTTGCCCTCGCAGCGTCGCCCACTGCTGCACGCCGTTGGTCCAGCCCAGAAGGTGTCCCAGCGAATCGAGCGCAAGCGGTCTGGTTGAGAACGTTCGCCAGGTGCGCCGTTCGAGCAGGATGCGAGACAGCGGCCGATCTGCCTGCAATCGATTGAACCTGACTTGCGCGGCTCCGGGAAAGCGCTTCACCGGTGATGGCATCGGATCGACAAGCGCCTTTCGACGCAACCCACGATCGACATCGACCGGATCCATGTAGGCGGAGCCCCGCGTGGCCATATGGAAGAAGCCCGCAACCGGATTCCAGTCGGCCCAGCGATCGAGCCCTTTTCCTCTGCCCGGTGTTGGGCGATCCGAACGTTCGAGCAGAGTTGCCGACAGAAACGGCGCCAGGGACTTGACGGTACTTCCGAATTGCTCCCGGACTTCGTTGAGCGTTCGCCAGGTATGAAAGAAGTCGAGCGCGGCTGGCGTATCGGGTTTGACGATTACCCGAACACCAGTCGCGTAGTTGTGGACTACCAGCTTGCCGTCGCACCAGTAGCTCACCAGGTATGGCGAGCGCCGGTATGCGACACGAGAACCGGGCGCCATGACGAGACCAGCTCTGTGCGGTCAGAGCTCGATCAGCATGTCCTGACCGCAATCGATAGCCATCAAGAACTTCTCGAGCTTGCCGATCAGCTTGTCTCGTTCGGCGCTTTTCTTTTCCCCCTTCAGTTTCGCTATCGTTGACTCGACTTTGGTGTGGGTGCTCTTCATCGAGAACTTCTTCGGCATGACGGTCTCCTTGAGGGGTTAGCAGCGCCGATAAGGCGGGAACAGCTTATGTGGTGGCCTCGAAGCTCGTCAACTCAGTATCGTCGAGTCAATTCAGTCCACCAAGTCGCGTCAGCATAGTCGTGAATCGAGGATTGCTTCGCAAGGCATCAACTCTTGGATCGACGCGCAGCCATAGGATCCGCGGTTCGTGATCAGCAACGGCCCGCTCTAGGCGCGTCAGGGCTTCATCCTGACGACCGAGCGCTGCCAGGATATACGCGCCATCGAGCATGTCGACGATGCCGTCGGGCGCGACCAGGCCAGGGACTTTACCTTGCGTCGCCAGGGCGTCGTCACGACGCCCGGCCGCTGCGTAAATCCGCGCGAGTTCCAGGAGCTGCGCCGGCGCACGGCCGAGGCCGATGCCTTGCTGCATCGACTGCGCGGCCTCATCGTGCCGCGACAGCGCCGACAACGTTCGCGCGCGGACCACATAGGCGCCCGGAAACGAAGGGTTCTGCCTGATGGCTTCATCGGTCTGCTGCAGCGCCTCGTCGTACCGCCGGAGGTAGAACAGCATCAGCGCGTAGGTGAGCCGCATTTCGGCAGATTCGGGGTCCGATTCCAGACCGCGGCGCGCCTGTTCGAGCGCTTCGGTGGTTCGTCCAGCTGCGGCGAGGAACCTGGAGTACTTGTCGCGAACGAGGCTGAAGCTCGGGCTCGCATTGACCGCCCGCTGATACGTGTCGGCAGCGCTCTTCCAATCCCAATCGTAGCGAAACTGTATCTCTCCAAGCGCGGTGTGGGCCTCTGCCAATGAGGCGTCCTGGGCGATGGCCGTTTGTGCGGCGACGGTGACACGCGGCCGCGCCTCGTTGAGCGTCAGCAGGCCAAAGGTTTCGAGCCACATCACGCAGCGTGAAAGGCTTGCCCAGGCGACCGCATACTTCGGATCGACCTTTACGGCCTGTTCGAAGAGCCCGCAGGCCTCGTTGGCGCGGTTGCGGTCGAAGAGATGGAACACATAGCGGCCACGAAAGTACAAGTCCTGGGCCTCTTGACTGGCGACATACGCAGCCTGCAGGCTCTTCCGCTCGTCCGTTGTGATGACCAGCCGCAAGGCGTCCGCCAGATCCCCTGCCATCGTGGCCTGCAGCACATACGCATTCTGCACTGGCTCCTCGTACGACTTTCTCCACAAGCGAGCCTGGTCGGACCGGCGAATCAGTGAGGCGTTCAGTCGCACCTGCGACCCTGCCACCATCACCGACGCTTCGAGCACCGTGTCAACGTCCAGCTCTCGCGCGATGTCGTCGATCCGCTTCGTCGTCTGTTTGTAGCCCATGATCGAGGTTCGCGAGGTGACGCGGAGCGCGGAGATGCGCGACAGTTCGGTGATGAGAAGGTCGGTCATCCCGTCGACGAAGTAGTCTTGGTTGGGATCTCCAGTCAAGTTCACCATCGGAAGAACGGCCAGCGATCGAACGGCGCCGCCACCGGCGAAGCGCGTCCATAACGCATTGGCTCCGATACCCAGCAGGACCACGGCGGCGATCGCCGCTGCGGTCGCCGCAAACCACTTGAGCGCGGGACGCTTTGTCTCTTCCAGTGCGCGTAGCAGCGCCGCCTCGGCCGCCCCGGCGGTTTGAATGCGCAGAGCCGGATCCGCTTCGAGCAGCTGCTCCACGCATTGAAGAAACGCCGCGGGAACATCGGGTCGCAAGTCGCGGAGGAGTTTGCGCCGGCCTTCGCGATGTGCGGCTCGCACATCCTCGACGTGGTCGCCGCTGATCGGATGCGTGCCGGTCACGAGGTAGAACAACAGAACACCAAGGCTATAGACGTCGCTGCACGGCGTCGCAGGAGCGCCGTCCACCAATTCCGGGGCCATGTAAATCGGCGTTCCCCGAAGGTGCCGCGGCGCCGATACGCCGGCCTCCTCGCCGGCGCCAAAATCCATCAGCACGATCCGACCGCCCTGCTCGCGCATGACGTTTTGCGCCTTGACGTCGCGATGAACCAGTCCCGCGGCGTGCACGGCCGCCAGCGCGCGAGCGAGCTCCAGGCAGATACCGGCGGCTTCGCGCGGACTGAACGGCCCAAGTTCACTGACGATCTCGCGCAGCGTGCGCCCACGGATGAACTCCATCCACAGGCCAACTTTTCCGTCTGTCTGATCAGCACCGTGGATAGCCACCACGTTGGAGTGGCGAACCCGGGCGAGCAAGCGCGCCTCATTGATGACGGCCGACTGGATCGCAGCGTCGCCGTCGTCGAAATCGACCAGTTTGAGCGCGACCTCGCGTTGCAGGTTGGGATCCCACGCGCGGTAGACGGTGCCGAAAGCGCCCCGGCCGATCTCCACGACTATCTTGAGGTGCATCCAACAGACGCGTTCGGCCGTTGCCGTATCTTCGTCTGGCTGCGACCCCGATTCCGCGAGCCGATCGATGGCTTGGCTCGTCTCTTCGAGAGGCGAGACCATTTGCACCGAACCCGAGGAGGCCCGCGCCGAGCTCGCAGACCCTGGCGATGCCCGTAACGCCCCGACTTGGGCGACGAGTCGAAGCTGGGCGACGAGCGCGCGTTCGTGCGGCGTCTTGGCAGTTGACTCGGCTTTGGGCCAGTCGATCGCTCGGCCGTCCGCCACTGAGTCCGCCAATTCCTCGAGGTACGAGCCTTTCGGGATCATCGCTTCACCTCAGCCAGGTCGCTCATTTTCGTGGCGAGCGTCAACAGAGCCCGCCTGACCGCAATGCGAGCGGCACCGGGGCTTGGTTTGTCCAATGCCGTTGCCAATTCGTCGTAGTCATACCCAAGCTCGATTCGGCCGATGATCGCCTCCCGATCCGCTGCCTCCAACACCCCCAACGCCGCGTCGAATCGTTCCAGGTTCTCGCGGCCGATGGCCAGCTCGAGCGGCGACTCATCGAGCGCCGGCTCGGTGTCGATAAGCGGCTCTCCAATCGGCCGTCGCCGCGTCGTCCGAATATGATCGCGGATGCTGTTCATCAGCGCCTGCCGCAAGTAGGCCTGGAGCGCGCCCGCCCGGCGGCACTCAAAGGTCCTCAACACCTTTAACGTTCGAACCACCGTTTCTTGTACAAGGTCCTGAGTATCGATGCCGTCCCGAGCCGTTCTGGGAAGGCGGCCGGCCGCCCACTGACGGAGCCTCGGAAGGTGGCGAGCGAGGAGGATTTCGAGCGCGTTGGAGTCACCCCTTTTGAAGCGCTCCAGCAAGCGTTCGGTGGGCTCTGGGTCGATAGGGGGCATAGGCGGCGCGACGGATCATAGTCCTATCGGTCGTCGGATTCTCCCCTTCGGAAATGCTCTGAACGTCAGTCCGAACGAGTGGCTGTGATCGGATCGACCCGAATCGCGCGCCAGGCGGGTGCCAGGCTGCCGGCGAGCGCCATCAGCAACGACAGGATCACCGCGGCGGCGAAGACGCGCACGTCGGCGGGATCGACGCCGAACAGCAACGCCTGCATCGATCGGCCTGCGGCATAGGCCAGGACGGCGCCGACGGAGACGCCGATGATCGCGAGCATCGTGCTGCGGCCCATCACCATCCACATGATGTCGCGGGCTTTCGCGCCAAGCGCGATGCGGACGCCGATCTCGCGGGTTCGCGACGCGACGGTGAAGGCGAGCAGTCCGTGGATGCCGATCGCGGCGAGCAGGAATGCGATCGCCGCAAATCCCCCAAGCACGCGCAGCTGCACGACGCGAGGCGCGGTTTCGAGGGTGATGACTTCTTCGAGCGTCTGCAACCCGGTGATTGGCAGTTGCGGATCAGTGTTCCTGATGATCGACCGCACGGCGGGAATCAGTGTCGCCGGCGGAACGATCGATCGGATTACCAGATCTTTCGGCGAGTAGAAGCCAAGCTGTCCGTCGAGCATCTGCGATGCCGGCATGTAGACCTGAGGCTCACTCTCGCGCTCGAGGCCGCGCACCCGGATGTCGCCCACCACGCCGACAATCGTCCGCACATTGAAAGCCACAGCGAACTGCTGGCCGATTGGGTCTTTGTCAGGAAAGTGCTGGTGGACAAACGATCGGCTCACCACCGCGACGCGCGGCGTGTTCAGAGAGTCATTCGAGCTGATGTCGCGTCCCTGCAGAATCGGCGTGCCGATCGCCGCGAAGAATCCCGGCGTGACAAAGCGAATGCTGGCGTTGCGCGGGTCAAGGAGGTTGGGCGCCACGAATCCTCCAGGACTATTCGGATCCGCCACCGTCGTCAGAATCGACCAGATTCCGCCCCGGAACGTCATTGGCAGGAAGCTGATGTAGGCCGCGTTCGTCACGCCCGGCAGCGCGTGGATCTCACCAAGCACGCGCTGATAGAACTGCTGACGGGCCGTCGTCAGACGATATTTGGGAGCCGGCAGCGTCGTGCGCAGCGTCAACACGTTGGTGGCCGTGAAACCGGGATCGACGGCCTGCACCCTAAGCAGCGCCTGGATCAACAGTCCCGCAGACACGAGCAGTACGACCGAGGCCACGATTTCGGCGACGACCAGTCCTGCTCGAAGCCGCTCGGTGCCGCGGCTGGCGCCGCCACGAGCGCCTTCTTTCAATGCCGATCCGTCTGCAGAGCGGCATGCTCTTAACGCCGGCAAGACGCCAAACACGAGACCCGTTGCCAGCGTAAGCATGCCGGCGCCGAACAGCATCCTGAGATCGACCGGCGGTACTTCCGCGATCGGCAGCGAGGACGGGACGAGTCGCGCGATTAGGGGCGCCGAGACGATGGCCAGAATGATTCCGAGCAGGCCACCGGCGGCCGCAAGCACCAGGCTGTCGGTCAGCATCTGGCGGACCAGGCGGTCAACGCTGGCGCCGACCGCCGCGCGCACCGCAAACTCGGTGCGACGCGAGAGTGCGCGCGACATCAACAGGTTGGCGAGGTTGGTGCACGCGATCAGCAGCACGCAGAGAGACGCGCCGACGAGACCCCATAACAGCATGCGCGACTGCGCCCGCAGTTCGTCGCGCCAGCGAAACGCGCTCGCGCTTCTGTCGGCGAGCTCTTTCGGATATTGCTGTCGGAGCTGGCCGGCGATGACCTGCATCTCCGATCGGGCCTGCTCGAACGTCACGGCCGGCTTCAACCTGGCGATGACCGCTATGAACTGGTTGTTGCGGTCCTCGTCGCCGTTTTGCGCGCTGAAACGGAAGGGCCGCCAATAATCGGTGTCGCGGTCGGGGAAGATGAAGTTCGCAGGCATCACGCCGACGATCACGGTCGTGGCGTCATCAAGCGGCATCGTCTGACCCAATACATTGGCGTCGCCGCCAAAGCGGCTGCGCCAGAACCTATCGCTGATGACGATGGGGTTCTCGTCCGACGTGATGTCGGATTCGGTCAGTGTGCGGCCGATCGACGCCTGACGCCCAAGCAGGTGGAACGCTCCGCCGGTTACGCGCGCTCCCGAAATGCGCTCGGGTTCGCCGTTCCCGAGAAACGTTGACGAGGCGGCGCTGTACGCCTCGATGCCCTCGAACGAACGGGCCAGCCGCTTCCAATCAAGATAGTTCGGCGGTGATGGCTCGAGGCGGGAATACCCGCGCGACGCCTGTGTCTCCCACAGTCTGACCAGCCGATCGGGATCGGCAAACGGCAGCGGCCGCAGCAGCACATGATCGGCAATGCTGAACGTCGCCGTTGTGGCGCCGATGCCGATGGCGGCGACGAGAATTGCGGTGAGCGTAAATCCGGGTGTCCGCCGCAGCGATCGAATCGAATAACTCAGATCCTGCCGGAGGATGTCGAGGTGAACCTGCAGGGCATTCGAGACGACGTCGACGATCGTGGTGGCGACCAGCGCCGCAAGCGCGACGCCGTGAGCGGCCTTCCAGTCACGCGCGAACACCGCTTCCATTTCGCCGCCGTATTCGGCGCGAAACGATCGTGGAAAGAGATGCAGCAGCGCGCGATAGAACATCGAGCGAGGCTCCGCCTTCATATAACGCACTCGCTTCGCCTCGCTCGAGGCAGCGTTTTCTTGCCCCGCCTCCGGCGGGGCGGGACGTCTTGAAGTGTTCGGGAAAAGATGTGATTCATTTGCATAAAGTTCGCGACCTTCAAGACGTCGGGAGCTTCCTTGTGACAAATCCGCTGGCGCGCGCCAGGCGCACGAGGTCACTCAAACGATTCGCCTCCTCGCGAGCGACGGCTTTTCCCACCTTCGTAATGCGGTAGTAACGACGCCTCTCATCGTCGAGCTCGGGCGCCGGCCGCTCATGGACCTCGACGATCAAATCGTCATCAAGCATGCGCTGGATGGAGCGATAGAGGGTGCCGGGGCTCAGCCGGACCTCGCCATTCGTTCGGGCGAGGATCTCCTGGATGATGGCGTAGCCATGACGGTCTTCGTCGGCCAGCGCCATCAGGATGTGAAAGATTGCCGGGCTCATCCTGTAACTATATCCATTATGGATATAACTTCCATGGATATAAGACGGCAGGCCGCGCGAAAAAGTTTACTGGCGCCGATCGACGACGAGTTTGCCTTCCTTGAAGACGGCCCTGACACCT
>Ga0105340_1001415_pt1 | contig 10753 bp, 12 predicted proteins | sample EasRivMeERMLT700_FD_89676 | JGI IMG/M metagenome (GOLD analysis project Ga0105340, IMG submission 89676) | Soil microbial communities from meander-bound floodplain in the East River, Colorado, USA - East River MetaG ERMLT700 | ecosystem: Environmental > Terrestrial > Soil > Floodplain | place... | reverse complement strand
TGACATTCAACTCACGCGGCTGCGGCAAAGTCGCGACCACTTTTTTCAACCTCTCATTGCGCTCCTTGATCGCCTGCGCGCCGTACTGCGGTCGATTGAGTGGATCATCCATCTTGAAAAAAATCCGACTCGCGCTGCGGAGCATGCGATTCCGATCGTCGCCATGACTTTCATCGGCCGCACACGCGTTAAACGTCTCGCCTAGAAGCCACAAGAGCCGTTGGTCGGCCGGCATCCAGATCAGCAATTGCTCGACGATCTCGACCGCGTCCCTGGGCAACTTCGCTTTTTCCGCTTTCGCGATGCGTCCTACTTCAAATTCGCCCTGCTCATTCAAGAATTTAACGGCCGGCTTGGGATCTTCCTTGCTGTCCTCGTCGAGGAAGATCGGATCGACGCTATCGGGCAGCGGTTTTTTCTGCTTGGCGAGCCGTTCTTCCTTGATGCGATGCCGCATCAGGCGTTTGAAATACTCCTCGATCTTGCGGTATTTCTCGAGGTTGTAGTCGTCTTTTAATTGACTCGACTTAAGAAATTGCTGCATCGCAGGATCGAGTTGTTCCATTTTTTCCTTGGGCCATAGATTCAGCGCATCATCCATATAAATCAGAGAGTTTTCTTTGAAATTCGCATCATGCGAGAGGAAACTCGCCGTCGCCAGATGAGCCCAAACGAGGAAGTGCTTTGGCTCCTCACGCGAGAGCGGTTGCAGAATGTGCGTTGCCTCGTACGCCTTGCCGCGGCGAATCAAGACAGCGCTGTAATTCAACTTGTCCGCGACGGTCGTCAGCTTGACGTTGCCATCCTTGCCCAGCGCCTCAGCGAGCACATATCGGCTGCGAATGCGCGAGTTCGCCTTCGGGTCCGCGATATTGGCCAGGTTGACAACGATCGGTTCGAAGACATTGATGAAATCACGATTCCAGCGCGTGTCTTCTTCGTGGTCCATGCTCGTGTAGTAGCCCGCCAATGCCGGTTGAACGCACGCCAATAATAACAAAAGCACGACTACTGTACGTACGATCATGACCATGGCCTCCTGCGGACGAGTGCGGACTCAGACATATTTCATTTTCGTTGGCCTGGAACTTGCTTTCGTACTATCAGCCTTTTTCAAGCCCGTTTTGCCCGAAAAACTTACAAGATCAAAGCATGTGATGCACAGGAAATAGGCAACGGCATATGGAGAACATCAATGTCCGCTCTCGATTTCCCCGGTCTTCGCAAAGAAATCGAAACTCGCGTCCTCGCCTGCACCGGCAGTCGGCTCCGCAATCTGGGCATCGAACTCTCGCCGGAGGGCATTCGCATCCTCGGCCAAACGACCACTTTCTATGTGAAGCAGCTTGCCCAGCATTGCGTTCGCGAAATCCTGCCGGACGTGCGGCTCGTCAATGACATCCACGTCCTCTAGGGTTTACGTTTAGCGCTCGCAGGTCGCCCACTGACGGCGCCGTCGTCATTTTTCGAATTCGCACGTCACCGTCGTCGTGATCCCGCCCCGCGCCGTGAACGCGCCGACCACCATGAGCTTCCGCGGCTGACACGCCTTGACGAAATCATCGAGCAAGCGATTGATCACGTTCTCGTAAAAGATTCCCTCGTTGCGAAACTTTTGCAAATACAGCTTGAGCGACTTCAATTCCACGCACAACTTGTCCGGCGTGTAAGTATAGGTAATCGTCCCGAAATCCGGCTGCCCCGTCATCGGGCATATCGACGTGAACTCCGGGCAGACGATCTCGATGACGTAATCGCGCTCGGAATACTGATTCGCGAACGTTTCCAATTGCTCGCTCGACGGCGTTTCCGGCATGGCTTGATTTCCTCGCACAATCTACCGTTTAGGATAGCAAAACCTCACGCCTTGGGAGACAGGCGCATCTCACGCCAACTGCTATTGACTCGCCGCGTGTGGCCGCTTATCACATGGCCCGTTTCTCGCCTCGATCCGCGCGGAGGGATTCGCATGCGCCGCTGGCTATTCTTGCTCGCTTCCTTGCCTCAATTGACGGGTTGCATGTGTTACGCCTATCCGACGCTCGCGTACACGCCGGAAGTCATCGTGGATAATCGCGACGGCGGGGCCCATGCGTTTCGCGTCGATATCGACCAGACGCACAAGCAGCCCGGCTCGGCCGCGTCGCAGTATACGCTCACGCAGATTGCGATCGACCGCGGCGGCACCATCCCGAGCCAGCTTGAAGTGGCGACGTCATCGGGTGTTTACGATCCATTCAAGCTCGTCGGCGGCTCCGAACACGAGCGCACGCAGTACACGATGACCGTTCGCCTGTACAAGCCGGGATCGCAGACGATGGAAGTGCAATCCTGGGACAAGACCAAGCCCATCCAGTGGATGCCCGCGGCCGATTTGTTGGCACAGGAAAAAGCAATTGACGATTTGCTCGCGGACCCGGCAACACCCGTGCTGCCGATTCAAAAAGACATGCCGACGCGGCACACCTGGTGGGAGCTCAAGGATCAAAAGACGGCCACGCTCGGCTTGCAACCGGGCCCGACATCGACCAGTCAACGTTATGCACTGCATTTTGCCGCCGGTGAATACGGCCGGCTCGCCAACGGTCCGGAGACTAGAGCGCCGAACATGCAAGCGGTGCGCGAACGATTGGTGGCGAAGGCGATTTGGTTAAAGAACTATGCGGATCAACAGGGAAAATAATCTCCCCTCTTCGTTTAGCGCTCGCATGGCGCCGCGCGAGCGCTAAACGTGAACTGGATTGTCACTTCCCGCTAAAATCCTTCGCAAACGCCTCCGGATTCAACTCCGCCCCCGTCGCATGCTTCGTCAGTTCATTCCACGGCAACGTCCGCCCCGGCTCGAAAACGCTGCGCCGCATGAACGCTCCGACTTCCTTGTTGCCGACGTAGACGACCGTGTCTGGATTGGCGCCGTTGTAGACCTTTCGCGCAATCGTGTGATGGAGCTGCGACGCGAACAATTGGCCCATCATGTAGTTGTGATAATAAACCGGCGCCGACACGATGTGAATCTTCGCCCCGTAATCCGGTGCGCTGCGGCCCGGCGGGCGCTTGACCATCTGATACTTCTCGACGTTGTCCCACCAGAGCTTGTTCAAATCCTGCTCCGGATTCTCGTACATGCCCTTCTCGAAACGCAGCATCACCTGGCACCAGCGCGAGAAGATCAAGAGCTGATAACGCGACATCTTGGCGGCGGTCTCGTCGAACGTTCTCGGATCGTCCACCTTGACCGACATCTTTTCGAGCCAGGCCCGGCTCTTGGACATCTTTTCGAACATCATCGCCACGCCTTCGGTCGTGAGGATGTGCGCCTCGGTCCGCAGCACATACGGCAGCTTCTCCGGGATGTTGATGCTCGAGTAAACAGCGTGGCCAAACTCGTGCAGCATGGTGCCCATCCATTGCTCGTTGGGCACGATGTTCGCCAGCACGCGCACGTCGGTGCCGTCGCGCGTGATGTCGGTGCAGAACGCGTGCTGATTCTTCCCCTCGCGCGGCTTGAAGTCGTTGCCGGTCTTCTCGATCACCAGGTCGATCGGCAAGTCGATGCCTCGGTAAAAATCCCGACACAGGGCGACGAGGTCCTGGTTATGGTAAATCTGGTCCAGATCGGCCTTGAACACGGCCGGGACTTCCTGGAAGAATTGATCGTGATAGTGCCACGGCATCAAATCGCCCGGCTTGACGTTGCACGCTTTCGCCAGCTCGGCGTCAATCTCCGCCTTCGCTTTCGTGAACGGCTCCCGCGTCAATTCATCGAGGCGATCGAACAGCTTGATCAGATCGTCGCCGTTTTGCTCATTCAGATTCAACAGCATCGCGTGATAGTTCGCGAAGCCGAGCTGCTTGGCGGCGCGATTGCGGACCTTGACGAGCTTCTTCAAGCCGGGCTCGACTTCCTTGCCGAGCACCTTGGCGGCTTCCCAGACTTCCTTGCGCTGCGCGGATTGCGTGGACGTCTTCAGGATTTGTCGAACTTTATTGTCGTCGAGGACCTGGTCGCCGACCTTGGCCCGGAAAGTAGTGAACGTCTGCTCGATCTCGTTGGAGAGCTTGGTCATTTCCTGGAGCACTTCCGCGTCGAGCTGCTTTTCCAGGCACATGAGGTAAACGATGTCGATGGCCCGCTTGGTGACGGAATCGTCGATGCCGCCGGCTTCCTTGATGGCTTTCAACTCGGCGAATTGCGTCTTGTCAGAAAGGACTGCGTCCAATTTGTTCTGGGCGTCTTCTTTCAGCTTGAAGGCTTCCTTCTTGCCGGTCATCATGGCGTCCCACCAGGCGCGATTGGCCGTCACTTCGAGCGGGCGGATTTTCTTGGTGAAGCCGGCGAGGAAGTCGCGGGCTTTTTGCGTCGATTTGGACTGCGCTGACGTGGTCGGCGCCAGCATCCAAAGCGCTGCGCACAGCGCGGCGACGACGAGTATCGCGATACGAATCGACAACATAGGGAATTCTCCAAAGCGCCGCTTGCGGTTTCGCGATTCCGCGGCGCCGGGCGCGCGAAACCGCAAGCGGCGCGTCAAGCATCAGCCGTGATCACGATAATCCCATTCGCCGTCAGCGCCAGCGTGTGTTCAACATGTACGCTCGGCAGCCCGTCCTTCGTTACCACCGTCCATTGATCGGCCAGCGTGCGCGTCTCATTGGTGCCCATGTTGACCATCGGCTCCACCGCGAGGACCAATCCCGGCTCCAGCCGGAAATCGACCTTGCGCAGTTCCTTGTAGCCGCGAACGACGAAGTTGGGCACCTGCGGATTCTCGTGCATGATGCGGCCGATGCCGTGGCCGACGTACTGCTCGACGACAGTGTAGCCGGCTTGCTTGGCCGTCTTTTCCATGATGCCGGCGATCTCGGACCACCAGCGGCGCTTCGGCAGCTCCTCCATTGCGATTTTCAAAAGTTGATGGCCCGTGTCGATGAGGCGCTGGCGCTCGGGACGCACGACGCCGACGGGGATGCTGGCGGCCGCGTCGGCGCACCAGCCGTTGAGCTTGCACGCGGTGTCGATCTTGACGATGTCTCCTTCGCGGATTTCCCGATTGGACGGAATGCCATGCACGATCTGCTCGTTGAGCGAAATGCACGTGCTCGCGGGGAAAGGGTGCTTCGGGTTCGGACCGGCGTAGCCCTTGAAGAGCGGAGTGGCGCCGTACTTGGCGTAGAGGGCCTCGACGGCGCGGTCGATGTCGATGGTGCGCGTGCCGGGCTTGCACATGTCGCGGCAAAGGCGATGGGCCTCGGCGACGATCTTGCCCGCCTCGCGCATGAGGCCGATCTCGCGCGCCGATTTCAGCTCGGCCGCCTGGGAAAAAAACGTGCGTAACACTTGCAGCCACCTCATCTCGTGCTTCGCTTTCGCCGGCGCATGCCGCGTGATTCACTTTTGCGCGGTCAATGTCTTGACGATATTCGCATAGATCGCTTCCACGTCGCCGCGGCCCTGGACCTCGACCAGGAGTCCTTGTTTTTGATAGTGACGCAAGATTTCATCGTGCAGGGCGTGAAACACGTCGAGCCGATTGAGGATCGTCTCGGCCTTGTCGTCGTCGCGCTGCGTCAGCGGGCTCTGGCATTTGTCGCAAACGCCATCCACCTTGGGCGGCTGCGTTATCACATGATAAATGGCCTTGCACGACGCGTTCGGGCAGCTCCGGCGGCCACTCAAGCGCCGCACGATTTCCTCATCCGCCACGTTCAAGAACACGACGGCGTTCAAGCCCAGCGCCTCATTCGCCAGCACGGCGTCGAAGGCGATCGCCTGGACGTGCGTGCGCGGGTAGCCGTCCATGACGAACTTCTGCGGCTTGTTCGGCCCGCGAAAACGCGCACGCACGATGTCGTTGACGAGCTCATCGGGCACAAGCTGGCCGGCGTGCATGAATACCTTGGCGCGCATTCCGTCCGGCGTCTGATGGGCGACGGCGTCGCGCAAGATGTCGCCGGTCGAAAAATGCACCAGGCCCTGACGCTCGGACAGGAGCTTCGCTTGCGTCCCCTTGCCGCTGCCGGGCGGACCGATGAGGATCAATCGCATACGGTTTTCCTTGCGACGGGCGGCGCGCATCTGTCTATACGCGTCGCCGGCAATGGAAATTCTCAGGGACAAGCGCGCTGCTTGTCCCTACGCGGTATTTTCGGAAACTCCCAGTGTGCACGCAAGGTCATCGGGCGTCAATCAAAAAAGAAAACCCGACGCCGAGCAGATTCGGGGTCGGGTATTGGATTGCTGCCACGCCGCGAGCGGCGGTCAATCTTCGGTGAGGCCCGGATAATTTCGCATGACAAGATGGCTATTGATCTTCTGCACGAGGTCGAGCGCGACGCTGATGACGATCAAAAGGCCCGTGCCGCCGTAGAAGCTCGCGATCGTGTAGCTGATTTCAAGCGACGTCGAGATCAAACTCGGAATGATCGCGACAATCGCCAGAAACGCGGCGCCGACATAGGTGATTCGCATGATCACTTTCTCAAGATAATCGGCGGTACGCTTGCCGGGGCGGTAGCCGGGAATGAAGCTGCCATAGTCCTTGAGGTTGTTGGCGATGTCTTTGGGATTGAAGGTGATGGCGGTCCAGAAATAGCAGAAGAAGTAAATGAGGACGATGTAGAGGATATTGTACAAATAGCCCTGACGTTCCAGCGCGAACGCGATGTTGAAGGCGAAATCGGAAATGACGCTGCGCTCGCCGCCGCGGGACGCAAGCTGGCCGAGGCCCTTGAGGGCGACGGTCGGCAGGATGAGCAAGCTGGACGCGAAGATCACCGGCATGACGCCCGACTGGTTCAGACGCAACGGCAGGAAGTTTCGTGTGCCGCCGTAAACGCGACGGCCGCGAACGTGCTTGGCGGACTGCGTTGGAATGCGGCGCTGTGCCTTCGTCATGGCGATGACGCCGACGACGACCGAGACGAAGAGGAAGATGAGCACAAGGATTTTCTCGAGACCCACATCGCCGCCCGTGCCGGAGCCGCCCAGCATAAGTACCGAAGAGCGAAGCTCGCCGCGTTCGAAGAACAGCGAATACGTCGCATCCGGAATGCGGCAAACGATGCCGGCCATGATCAAAAGGCTGATGCCGTTGCCAATGCCGTACTCGTCTATTTGTTCGCCGATCCACATCAGGAAGACGGTGCCCGTTGACATGATGAGGATCGTGCTCAGATAGAACCAGATGGATGTGTCAAATCCGGGTATGGCTAAACCTAAACCTTGATCCGCCTTTGAGCGCGCAATGACAGACACCCACATCCATGCTTGAAACAAGCATATGACCACGGTGGCGTAGCGCGTGTATTCGTTGATCTTTTTGCGCCCCGCCTCGCCTTCTTTTTGCAGCTTTTCAAGCGGCGGATAGACGCTCGCCAGGAGCTGGAAGATAATCGACGCGGAGATATAGGGCATGATGCCGAGGCCGAAGATCGTGCTCTGGCTCAAGCTGCCGCCGGAGAACATCGAGATCATGCCGAGGAGGCCTTCCTCGGAGCCCTGGCCCCAGCGCATCATGGCGGCCTGGTCGATCATTGGCACGGGGACGTGGAAGCCGATGCGATAGATGGCGAGAAAGAGCAGGGTGATGAAGATCTTTTGCCGAAGCTCTTTGATCTTGAAGACGGACGCAAGCCGACTCTGCCCGAAGGAGCCGAGACCGGTTTTGACCATCGCGCTTGCGGTCGCCATTGCGAAATCCTCAAGTAGCCGCGGCTTGCGGCTATCAACGTCCTTGCGTCAAATCCATTTGGACCAAAGATACCAGGGGAGGACGAGTCCGATCAATAGATGAGTTATTGGGTGTCCGCTTTTTTCTTCATCTTGTTGCGAACGGGCTTCTTCGGGGCAGCGATCCGTTCCGTGGCGCCGCCCTTGGCCTTGATTTTCTCGTCGGCGGATTTGGAAAAATGGTTCGCCTTGACGGTTAGTTTTTTGGTCACGTCGCCCTGCCCGAGGACGCGAACGCCGTCGGCCGGGCCCTTGGCGAGACCGACTTTTTCTAGCGCCGCGGCATCGACGGTGTCTCCGTCCTTGAACGCCTTGTCGATGTCGCCGACGTTGACTACGTGATATTTCTTATCCCACGTTTCGTGGCTGAAGCCGCGCTTCGGAATGCGGCGGAAGAGCGGCATCTGGCCGCCTTCGAAGGTCCAGCTTGGCTTCTTGGCGCCGGCGCTGGCCCATTGGCCCTTGCTGCCGCGCGAGCTGGTTTTGCCGCTGCCCGAGCCGGGCCCGCGGCCGACGCGCTTCTTCGGCGTGCGTTTGTTGATGCCGTGATGTACGGTCGAAAGGTCCATTAGAGAGTCACTCCCCGAAGCGCCTGAACTTCCTCGCGGGTGCGCAACTGCTTGAGGCCATCGATGGTGGCCTTGACGAGGTTGATCGCGTTGGTGCTGCCGTGAACTTTGGTGAGGATGTTATGGATGCCGGCGGCGACGAGCACATCGCGCACGCCCGGGCCCGCCTTGACGCCCGTACCCGGGCCGGCGGGAACCAGAATCACTTTACTCGCGCCGAACTTGCCGACGACCTTGTGCGGAATCGATTGGCCCTTCATGGAGATCTTCGGCAACTGCTTGAGCGTCTTCTCCGCTTCCTTGGCCGCCTTCTCGACGGCGGGCGGGACCTCGTTGGCCTTGCCGTAGCCCCAGGCGACGCGGCCCTGGCGATCGCCGACGACGACCATCGCATTGAAGCTGAAACGGCGGCCGCCCTTGACGACGGCGGCGCAGCGGCGAATCTTGATGATGCGCTCTTCGAGCCCGCTATCCGAACGGTCTTGCTTGTCACGTCCGTCGCGTTGATCTTTGGCCATGTGTTTTTCTCATTCATTGCATTCTTCGTTTAGCGTTCGCATGACGTCAAGCGAACGTTAAACGAAGAATCAGGTTCAGAATTTCAAGCCGCCTTCGCGAGCGGCGTCGGCGAGAGCCTTGATTCGGCCGTGATATCGATAATGGCCGCGGTCGAACGCCGCCAGCTTGATGCCCTTGGCGAGGGCTACTTCCGCGAGCTTCTTGCCGACGACTTGCGACGCCTTGATGTTGCCGCCATACGGCAAGCCGGCGCGGATGTCCTTGGCGCGGCTGCTGGCGGAGGCGAGCGTGACGCCCGTCATGTCGTCGATCAGCTGCGCATAAATGTGCTTGGAGCTGCGCTGGACGGTCAAACGCGGGCGTTCCGCAGTACCGACGATCTTGCTGCGCACATGACGGCGACGCCGAAGTTGGCGTCGATGTTTAGTTTTTTGTTGGTCCATGACTGCCTCGTATTGCCGCTTGCGGCTTCGCGTTCGAGTAATCCACTCAAGCGCTAAGCCGCGAGCGGCTTGAACTCACGCCGCGCCGCTGGCGAACGACTTGCCTTCCTTGCGGCGAATCTTTTCGCCTTCGTACATGATGCCCTTGCCTTTGTACGGCTCCGGCTTGCGGGATGCGCGGATCTCGGCCGCGAACTGGCCGACCTTTTGCTTGTCCGCTCCCTTGACGACGATCGTATTCGGATCGGGCACCTCGGCCGTGATCCCCTCGGGCGGCATCATGATGATCTGATTCGCGTAGCCGACCATCAAGACGACGGCCTTCTTGTCCATTTTCGCCTGGTAGCCGATGCCTTCGATTTTGAGGCGTTTCTCGTAGCCCTTGGTGACGCCTTCGACCATGTTCTTGATGAGGGAGCGCGTCAACCCGTGCAAGGCGCGGTTCTCGCGTTCGTCATTCGGACGCGTGACCTTGACCGCCTTGCCGTCGGATTCGACTTTCATGTTCGGGTGCCAGTCGAATTCGAGCTTGCCCTTGGGGCCTTCGACTCGAATCTTGCCGGCGTCCACCTGGACCTTGACGCCGGCGGGAATGGCGACTGGTTGTTTGCCGATGCGGGACATAAGGACCTCAAATTCGAAATCCGAATTCCGAAACAAATCCGAAACACCAAAAAGCAACCTCGGTTGCGTTTCGTTTCGTGATTGGAATTTCGAAATTCGAATTTGTTTCGGATTTCGAAATTCCGATTTCGGATTTTCCTACCACACGTAACACAACAATTCGCCGCCCAGACGTTCGGCTCGCGCCTTGCGATCGCTCATGACGCCGCGATTGGTGCTGACGACGGAGATGCCCATGCCTTGCAAGACGGGCTTCAAATCCTTGTAGCCGCAATACAGACGCCGGCCGGGCGTCGAGGCGCGCTGGATGCGGCGAATGACGCGTTCGCCGTCGGGGCCATACTTCAGATAAATACGCAGCACCTTCTTGTCCTTGTCGCCGAGTTCGGTCTGGAACGTCGTGCGGCCGTCCTCGGCCTTGACGACCTTGCCGACCTGGAAATTCGCGACGAAGCCCTCGTCTTTGAGCACCTGCGCGATGGTCACTTTCACCTTCGTGCAAGGCATATCGACCGCGGGCGACTCGATGCGATTCGCGTTGCGGATGCGCGTCAACATGTCGGCGATCGAATCGGTCATCATACCAGTACATCCTCTTTCTTCGTTTAGCGTTTGCATGGCGCCGCGCGAACGCGAAGCCGCAAGCGGCATTTACCAGCTCGCCTTTTTCACTCCGGGGATCAACCCCTTGTTTGCCATGTCGCGGAAGCAGATTCGGCAGATTCCGAACTTGCGATACACCGCGCGAGCGCGGCCGCACAGCCGGCAACGCATGCGAATGCGGATGCGTTCGCGCGGCAACATCTTCTTCTTGCCGGACTTGTGCTTCTCAATGGCCTTGAGATTGCGCTCGTGCTCGACTTTTTTCG
>Ga0105340_1001414_pt1 | contig 10758 bp, 10 predicted proteins | sample EasRivMeERMLT700_FD_89676 | JGI IMG/M metagenome (GOLD analysis project Ga0105340, IMG submission 89676) | Soil microbial communities from meander-bound floodplain in the East River, Colorado, USA - East River MetaG ERMLT700 | ecosystem: Environmental > Terrestrial > Soil > Floodplain | place... | reverse complement strand
GTCCTCACGATCGCGGAGCATCTGCAGCAGGTCCATGTTGTCCGACGGGACGGCCGAGTCTGGCAGAATGCAATCGATCCGATCTTCGAAGGCGCGATCGACCAGATACTGTCGGATCTCCGAGAATCGGACGGCGTGCCAGTATTCGAATCGATAGACGACGAGAACGTCACGCAATTGAACGAGATATACGGCCCATGCCTCGGAGCTATACCCCCAATCTACGCCTACCACCTTCAGGAGTGCCTTGAACCGATTCTCGTGCTGCTCGAGGTCGCCAGTTTTCGAGAACATCCCACCGGCGTGGATGCAGGCGTCAATGTCCTCGGCGTTGTAGACGGCACCGATGCGCGTCGTCGACGAGCCGAGGAACTCGCGCTGGAACGCCTCGCGCGGGAGATCTCTGTACTGCTGAGCAATCTCATTGATGGACAGCCACCCCCGGGCCAGGTGCGCTTTGCCGGCACACAGTGCCTTGCGAATCGCCGTCACGCGGCCACGTCCGTCCTCGCGCACCTCGTCCTTCGCGAACGCCGGCACGGGGCAGTTCTTTTCGCATTCGTAGGGGCACAACGAGGTCACGTCGAACACGCCGAACTCGTGGATCCGGTAGCCGCGCGACTCGTGGTCCTGGATCAGTTCCCAGAAGCGACCGCTTTGAAGCTCGCCCAGCGTCGAGAGCTGGAGGATCAGCGACGGGTCGGCAGACGCGACCTGCGGGATTGCCGCGTCGACGATCCGGTCCTCGATCAGCGCCGCCTCGTCGAGCACGATGCCGCCGGCGCCGGACGGACCACGCGGGTGCTGGCCCCTGATACTTTTCTCGCTGGCGGCGTGCACGGTGATCGTGGCGCCCGTGCGTGACGTGATCCTCGACGCGAGCGCCTCGGTGATGAAGGACTGCAGATCCTGGCTTCGGCTCACGAACGACTTGACGTGCGAGAAAAGCCTTGTCGCCTGTTCGAGCGAGCCACCGATCGAGGTCCAGCTCGCGCCGTAGAAGCGCAGCGAGAGGAGCTGGATCGCGGCCGCCAACATTGTCTTCCCGCCGCCGCGCGGCCCGACGATCAGCACGCGCACGCGCCGGCGCGCCTGGAGGTCGGCGATTAGGTCGCGGAGGATCTGGTCGATCTTCGGCACGGGGCGGACGATCAGGCCGACCTCGCCCTCGAGCCAGTCGATCATGCTCTCGACGCTCGCCGGGTCCCACTTCGGGTGCTTCGGCGCGTCGCGCTCGAGCGCGCGAAGGTCGCGGTCGAGCTGCGCCAGCGGATCGATCGGCGAGGCCGTGGGCATGCCAACTCCGGGACGGAGGCCCGACGCTCGGGGACTCGGAGTTGGCTCGGAGGGATCGCCGTTACCGGCGCTTGGAGTTGGCTGGGAGCGTCGCGACGGAATCTAGCGCCGATGGCGACACGTACCTACTCCGAGCCGACGGAACCGAAACCCGTGGGAGGGGGGGTCGCGAAGGACTGCCAGAACTGCCAAAAGGTTGGCCGCTTCACCGTTCTGTCGGTTCTGTCAGCGCCGTTCGGGGCATGTCCGCCGATTTTCGATGCAAGATCGACGTCGAATGGGAAGCGAGCGCTGAAGCCACATGTTCCGCGCAATGCGCGGCGCGCGCGCACTGCAACGACGACGCGGTCCGGGCTCCTCGCCGTGGAAAAAGTGCGTTGTCGAGTTACTCAGAAAAAACGAAAAAGGGCCGGCGGGGGCACTGACGGAACTGACAAAAGCCCCGTATGCGACTCACGGATTGGACGGGAGCCCCGGAACGCCGCTGACAGAACTGCCAAAAGAGATCATGCGCGGACTTCTGTCAGTTTCGTCAGCGCCGTTCAGGGCCGATCCTCAGTTTGCGGCGCGCCGCAGCAGGGCCAGGAGCTGTCGCACGTCCCCGTCGCCGAGCCGTCCAAGCAGCTCGCCGAGTTCCTCCCGCGGTGCCTGCGCGGGCTCGAGCACTGGGCCGATCTCCCGCACGCGTTCGCCCAGGTGGTGAGCCCCGAGGTGGTCGAGGTAGACGCTGGTCACCTCCAGATTCGCGTGGCCCAGCTGCTTGCGGATCTCCTCGATGTCGAAGCCGCGTTCCCGGAGCAGCGCCGCGTGCGAGTGCCTGAAGAGGTGGGGGAAGATCCGCTTCCCGAGGCCAATCTTCCGGGCGAGCCGGCGAAGGCAGGCAGCCACGTACTCGCGGCTCAGCGGATGGCCCGGCGCGGTGGCCCACGTACCGGCCCGCTCGTGCTTGATCGTGCAGAAGACCGGGGCATGCCCGTCGGGGGCGAGGTCGGCCCGCCAGTCGAGCCAGCGCTGCACCACGTCAGCGGCGTCGGGGAAAATGGCAGAGACGCGGCGCTTCCCCCGCTTGCCGGCGTGGACGGTGAGGGCAAGTCGTTCCAAAAAAAGATCCTTCGGCCGCAGAGCCAAGGCCTCGGCGATGCGCAGGCCCGACCCGAAAAGGACCGCGATCAGGGCGCGGTTGCGGACGCCCGTCGGCGCGCGGCGCGAGCAAGCGTCCATCAGCGCGCGCACTTCGGCCTCCGTGAGGATGTCGATCTCGCGGCGCGGCCGTCTCGGTCGTTCCATGGCCCGGTCTCCCTTGGCGTGTGAACAGCTACCAGCGATGGCAGAAGCGGAACTGTCCTGCGCACCTTCGCTGGACGCGCACGCGAAGCGGAGCTGAATCTGGCCGTAAGAAATGCGAGCAGTCGGACAGCCCGGAATCCGACCTGCGGGCTCGTTCTCGATGGGGGAGGGTCGACCCGCTCGAGGCCGCGGCGCGCGACGTTCGCGCCCGCGGCGCGGTCGCGTGGTCAGGCGGGGTGCGGCGCGTCCGGCGACGGCTCGGCCGTGGGCGCCACGTCCGTGGACGGCGCCAGGCACGCATCCGACGCCTCGACCGGTTCGTCGCTCCCACTCGCGATCTGCGCGGCTTCCTCGCTCACGACGTCGATCACCAGCGCCGGCTTCCGCGTCGGCTGCTGGATCTCCGCGTTCAGGCGCTTGCGCAGGGCCTCTACGAACGCCGCGCGCGATCGCGGATCGTCGCGGTAGAAATCGGCGATCGTCTCGACGACGGCGCGACTCACGCCGCCGACCTTCTCGACGAGGATGTCGTGTTGAACGCGTGCGGGCGCGTCCAAACCAAGTAAGCGGGCCTCGCTGTCGCACGCCGCCAAATACGCGCGAGTGTCGCCATCGCGGAGCGCGCGAGCCGCCGCGATCCGACGGCGCTTCAACGCGAGGCCGACGAGTTCACGGCGGTCGACCTCGGCGTCCCGAGCCATCTCCTCGTAGGCAGCCGCGAGCCAGTAGCGGGCGGTGCGGGCGCTGACGTCGAACGTCTTCATCACCTGCTCGCGCGCCTCGCCGTCAGAAACGCCCGCGGCGACGAGCGACTGAAGATGACGGATCGCGCGGCGCCGCGCGCCGTTGGTGAACTTGTGGCCGATCTCACGTGGCACTTGCAGCAACCTCCTCGTGACCATTATCCCGCTCGCTCCCATCGGCGAAAGCACCTGCGGAATTGTGTCCGTGGGCGTCACGTCTGCCCGTCACCCAACTTCTGCCTCGCCGTTGCCTGGCTGGGAGGCGCAGCCTCGGACCAGGACATGGCGGCTGCGCGCGGCCTTGCAGGCGCGGCCACGGCGCTAGAGTTTTGGTCGCCGCGGAGGGCATCCTCCGCCACGACGGAGGGAAGCGGCGATGACGCCCAAGCCGATCTCAAGCGTTGAGGCCCGGTTCTTCTCGGACGTTCCAGCGACACTAGAGATTCGTGACAAAAACCGAACGACCGCACAGCCACTTCACCTGATCTCTGCGGTCTTTCGCCCAATGCGCGATCCGCTGACGCTGAAGGCCCAGGAAGTCGTTCATCGAACGGTCGATCTCATCGCCTTCGGCGATTCTGGTCGCGACCCGGCCACGGCTGTTTCATCGAGGCCGACGTTTCGACTTCTCCACGAGGCGTTGGCTCGGATCTTGGAGTGGGGCCGTCTCGAGAAGGAACGTGTCGATGCCGACGTCACGTGGTACGAGAAGCATGTCCGACCGATTGTTACGGCAACGCCGAAGGGACCCAAAGAAACCTCGTTCGCAGATCAGCAGCGCGAAATCCGAAGTGGTGAGGCGTCGGTGCTTCGCCGGCTCGCGCAGGAATGTCTGAGAATCGCTGCGGATGGGCAGCAAACGACGTCCGGTCGAACTACCGCCTGTGTTGCGTTGGGCCTAGTCATCTACATCGGTCGAATCGTCAAACTCTCTGTTCCCTTCCTACAAGAGGTTGGTGATGCTGCTTGCTTGCTACCAAAGATCCCGGCACCCCTCATCGGATTCCTGCGAGATGTCGCGTCAGATTCTCGCGACGTCAATGCACCGGGATTCGAGGAAACGATCGTCGCGACGAGCCGAATGGCCCTCACGGCGGTGGAGGCGCGCCTTCGAGCCGCTCCAGAATTGCGAGTGCCGGACGAAGGCGCCCAATCAAGAGAGAAACCGCTACTCAACTCAACCACGGACGAGAGCGGCGACCTTGTCTTGGTCGGCGACGGGAAGCGAATTGCTCACGCATCCCCCGGGACCGCGGGATGGGCAGCCATAAAGGTGTTGCTCGAATCCGCGAACGGTCGCGAGCTGTCCCTCGCGGACTTCGCACGCCAAGTCGATCTCGTCGTCGCCGAGTTCATTCGACGGAACGATGAGGCACCGTTGGGTTCGTTGCCGCAGATGAATCGATCATTTCGCCGTCGCCGCTGCAACGGTACGACCTATTCGGAGCTGTCTACATCGACGTTCATTGATCGGGTCGGCGCGTTACTTCGGAAACTTCGGATTGGTGATTCCAAATGGCCTGGTTCTTGGGTCCACTTCAACAAGAAGCGGGGCACGGTCATCGTCGAGTTTCAGAAGCGTGCGAGGACGTCGTCGAGTTCGGTGGAAACGGACTAAAAACTCCAGGCCGAACCATCGTCGGAGAAGCTTCTCGCCTCGCGTTCGCCCTAATCCGCTGCCGAATCACAACTTACTGCGTCCGAGTCGCGGTTCGGTCCTCGGAAACGCCGAACGAACTTACCTCCTTCAAACCGCCGCGATCGAGGCGGCACACAGGAGGTGACCATGTTCAGCACGCTGGAGGTCATTCGGCAGGCTCGTGACTCGAATCCGGGAGCCTCGATCACCGAGGACCGGGTCCGCCACGCGATCCGCCGCGGTCTGGTCGAGCCGACGATGTTCGCCGGTCGACTCGCGTGGTCCGAGGACGACGTCGTGAAGCTCGCGAAGGCGCTCAACATCGCGGTGCCCGCGGACATGGAAGTTTCGCGACGTCCCGTGGCCGCGATCTGAAGCAAGTCGCCCGCGGTCAGGCGCAGATTCCAGCCACTACCTGACCGGGGCGCGGAGACATGCCGATGGACAACAATAGCAATTCCACCTCGTCGTGGCCCGGCGCAGAAGACGCGCGTCGCCACCTCAGCATCTTGTTTCGCGGTTCCGGCGCCGTTGTTGAGCTCCGCGCGCTCGGTGTGCGGGGCGTCTACGGGAGCGGCGTTGTCGCCGGCTACTTCGATAACCCGGATGCGCTCATCGCCGCCGCCGCTGCGGTAGATGGGAATGCCGAAGGGATCTACGTCACGCTCAATCCCGTCCGGCCCGAATTGCTCGCGCGCGCCGCGAACCGCGTGGTTGAGCGTCCGAAGCAGGCGACGACCGACAACTCGATCACGAGACGGTGCAATCTTCTGATCGATATCGATTCGATCCGCGCATCTGGGATCTCTGCGACCGACGAGGAGAAGAAGTGCGCGTTCGAGGTCGCTCGGAACATTCAGGAATTCCTCACCGCGCTTGGTTTTCCGGATCCGGTCCTCTCCGACAGCGGCAACGGGGCGCATCTGAACCATGCGATCGATCTTCCGGTGGAAGACGGCGGCCTCGTGGAGCGCTGTCTCGCGGCGTTAGCGTTTCGCTTCGACACGGACCGCGCACGAGTCGACACGAGCGTCGGCAATTCGTCGCGCATCTGCAAGCTCTACGGGACGACGGTGTGCAAGGGCGACAGCACGGCTGAGCGGCCGCACCGTCGTTCGAGAATCCTCGCTCTCCCGTTGCCCCTGATCACCGTCCCGCAGGCTGCGCTCGAGGCGCTTGCCGCGCTCGCGCCGAAGGTCTCTGAGGCGAGGGCGGTGCCGTCGTCGGTGGCCGGCGCGCGCTTCGACATCGACGCGTTCCTCTCGCGGCACGGGATCGAGGTCTTGCGATCGAGTCCGTGGCAAGGGGGGCAGCGGTGGATCTTGAAGGTCTGCCCCTTCAACGACGAGCATGGCCGCGGCGAGGCGTATGTGCTCCAACTCCAGAGCGGTGCGCTCGCGGCGGGATGCCAACACGCGTCGTGTGTATGGGACTGGCATGCTCTGCGCGCCAGGTTCGAGCCCGCGCATGCGATCACGCGCTCGTCCACCCAAGACGCAGCGCCGCCACCGACCCCTCCAACAGGCCTTCAATTCCGCGCGCTTCGGGATCTGCCCAGCGGACTGCTGCCGGTTCCGGCGTTCGACTTCTCATTGCTGCCGGACCGGCTCTCGCCGTGGGTGCGCGACATCGTCGAGCGTGTCCAGTGTCCGCCCGACTTTGTTGCTGCAGCGGTGATGGTGGGACTCGGGGCCGTCGTCGGCCGCAAGATCGGCATCCGGCCGAAGCAGAAGGACGACTGGATCGAGGTCCCCAACCTGTGGGGTGGCGCCGTGGGGCGCTCCGGAATCATGAAGACGCCGGCGCTCCAGGAGGCGTTCCGCCCGCTCTTGTTGATCGAGGTCGCTGCGCGCGACAAGTACGACGAGCAGTGCCGCGCCTATGTGAATGGACAGATCATCGAATCTCAACGAAAGAAAGTGATCGAGGAAGAGATCAAGAAGGCGATCCGCAGCCACAAAGGCGACCCGCAGACAATCGTCAGCACGCTGAACACCAGCGGCATCGTCAAGCCGATCCGTCGCCGGCTCGTTATCAACGACAGCACGATTGAGAAACTCGGCGAGATCCTGCGCGACAATCCGAATGGCTTGCTTGCGTTCCGCGATGAGCTCACCGGGCTCCTTCGCTCGCTCGACAAGGAGGGACAGGAAACCGCGCGAGCATTCATGCTCGAGTGCTGGAACGGAAAGAGCCGCTACACCTTCGATCGCATCGGTCGCGGCACGGTCGACGTCGAGGCGGCAATCGTTTCGGTGTTCGGCGGCATTCAGCCGGGGCCTCTCGGGGGTTACCTGCGCGGAGCGATGGAGCAGGGCCGCTTCGACGACGGATTGATCCAGCGCTTTCAGTTACTCGTGTATCCCGACGTCTCGAGCGAGTGGCACAACGTCGATCGCTGGGCGGACACCGAAGCCCGCAAGGCGGCCTACGCGACGTACGACTACCTCGACCACCTCGACGTGGTGTCGTTGTGCCGTGAGTGGGCCGACGCGCCGACCGAAGGCATCGCCTACCTGCGTTTCGCAGAGGCGGCGCAGCCTCGGTTCGACGCCTGGCGCACCGAACTCGAGCTGCGCCTGCGCTCCGGCGAGGAATCGCCCTCTCTCGAGTCGCACTTCGCGAAGTATCGCGGCCTCATCCCGAAGCTTGCGCTGTTGATCCACCTCGCGGAGCGCGGTCAGGGCAACGTGGCGCTGTCCGCGCTCGAGCGCGCCATCGGGTAGGGGATCTACCTCGAGGCGCACGCGCGCCGCCTCTACAAGGGAACCACCGACTTCGCGCTCCTGTCCGCGCGCATGCTCGCCGATCTGATCGTCAAAGGGATCGTCGAGAACGGCTTCCGCTCGCGCGACGTCTACCGCCGCGGGCGGACCGCGCTGCAGGACCGGGAGGATGCCCGGGTCGCGACCGACACGCTGGTCGCGCTCGGATGGCTCGCCGAGACAGTCGAGGTGACGGGCGGACGCCCGACGTCGAGATTCTGGATCCACCCGCAGATTCTCGAGCGGGCCAGGAATCGTGCTGCCAGAACTGACGAAAGGCCGGTTTCGTCAGTTCTGTCAGTGCCAGCAACGGCCCAATTCGATTCCGCGCAGGCCTCGGCGCGTGGCGAGGCGGCTGCCAAGACTGACGAAAGCCCTTCATCCGAGGACTCGACTCCTACGGACCTCGAGCGGCCGGCCATCGACGAGCCGGAGGATCTCGCCGCTGACGAGGACGACCTGTGACCGCCCTCGCCGTTGCCCTGCTCGAGGATGCCGCACGCGTCGGCGTCGTCGTCCATGCCGATGGCGGACGCCTCGTGGCGGAGCCGAAGGGCGCGCTACCCGCCGCGCTCGAGCAGGAATTCCGGAAGCACCGCGTGGACGTCCTGGCCCTGCTCGCCACCGCCGTCCTGCCGCCGAGTTCGCCGTGCTGGACGTGCCATGGATTGCGGTTTTTCGCGCGCGTCGAGCGGTTGATTTGGGTCTGCAGCCGCTGCCACCCGCCGGGCGATCCGAGCGCAGTCGTCTGGCACGACGTCTCTGCCGTCACGGCGGGCACGGTCGTGAACTTCTCCGCTAAGAGCGGCGGGAGCGGCGCATGAAGCTGCCCATCGCGCATCGCCTCCTCGCCGAGGCCGCGCTCCGCGGGATGAAGCTCACCGTCGATGGCGAGCGGCTGGCGTACGCACCCAGCGACCTCATGCCGGCGCCGCTCCTCTGGTCGATCACGGAGCACCAGCGCGAGTTGAAGCCGCTGATCCGCGAGCTTGCGTGCTGCATGGCGGCGCCGTACCACGTCCGTCGCTTCATCGCCGCGCTGCTCGTGCTCTCGCGGCGCGAGGGCGACCGTCGCCGCGCGCGATGGGTCCGCTGGGATTGGCGCAATCAGGTCGAGTGCCACCTGAACTGGCCGTTGCCGAGACCGTGCGCTGAGGCGGCGGCGGCGATACAGCTCGTCGAGGACGTGATCCAGCAGCGGGGGCGACGCGGTGCCCGCTGACCTGGCCATCACCAACGTCCGCTTCGCGGAGGCCCCGGACGGCCAGCAGCGCTTCGGCCTGCTCGGGTACGTCCGGTTCGTCCTCGCCGATGCGGTGGCGATCGACGGCGTCGCGCTGCGGCGCACGCGCGACGATCGATTTGTCCTCTCGTTCCCGACTCGGCGCGACGCCCGCGGCGGCCAGCACGCGGTGGTTCGGCCGATCAGCTCTGCGGTTCGCGCAGCGATCGAGGGCGAGGTGTTCCTGGCTCTCGGGATCAAGGCGCAAGGTGCGTCATGACCTCGCACGTCGACCCGCAGCAGATGTCTGGCGCCGAGCGCAAGCTCGAACTCGCCGAGATTCTCGCGGCGGCTTACCTCCGCTCGCTCCCGCGCAGGAATCGACTGGATTCGTCCCCCAGGAGCGAGCCCTCATGTCCCGCGGTTGACGCGCCGGAGATCGAGTGGGCCTTCGGGCCGTCGGCCGGATCGGAGGCGGGATGACCACGCTGGACGAGGAACTCGCCGCACTACGCGAACTCGATCGCGACTCTTTGATCGCGAAGTACCGCGAGCTGCGCGGACGAGAGCCGCGTCAGACGAATCGAGCCTGGGTTCTTCGACGCTTGATGTGGGCCGCGCAAGAACGCCGCCTCGGCGGGCTCTCCTCGACCGCGAGAGCGCGCCTTGACGAGCTGATCGGGCAGATCGACCTGAAGGTCGACGCGCCGGTCGTCGCGAAGGGCGCTGTCGCGCGCGCCGAGAAGCCCGCCGGCCCGACGGTCGGAACGGTCCTCGTCCGCGAGTGGCGCGGCCGGCAGGTCCAGGTCCGCGTGATCGACGACGGGTTCGAGTGCGAAGGCGCGATCCACAAGTCGCTCTCGGCGGTCGCGAAGGCCGTCACCGGCGCGCACTGGAACGGGAAGCTCTTCTTCGGCATCACCAAGAGGAAGACGGCGTGAGCGTCGCGGCGCAACGCGGGCACGCGAACGGCGCGGCAGCCGCGAAAACGGCGACCCGTCGCGTCGCGATCTACACGCGCCAGAGCGTTGATTGCGGCGACGAGTACGAGTCAACCCAGGCGCAGCGCGAAGCGGTCGAGGCGTACGTCGCGTCGCAAAAGCACGCCGGCTGGGTCGCGGTCGACGCGCGCTACGACGACCTCGGGTTCTCGGGCTCGAACACGGATCGGCCCGGCTTCCAGCGATTGCTCGCGGACGTGGAGGCGGGCCGGATCGACATCATCGCCGTCTACAAGATCGACCGCCTCTCGCGCTCGCTGCTCGACTTCACGCAGTTGATGAAGCGATTCGAGGAGAAGGGCGTCGAGTTCGTCTCGGTCACGCAGCAGTTCTCGACGTCGACCAGCGTCGGAAGAATGACGCTGAATCTCTTGGCGACGTTCGCGCAGTTCGAGCGCGAGACGATCGGCGAGCGGACGCGCGACAAGATCGGCGCGACCCGACGTCGCGGCATGTGGACCGGCGGCCGTCCGATCCTCGGTCTCGACGCGGACGACGGCAAGCTCGTCGTGAACAAGCGCGAGGCGGAGCAGGTCCGCGCGATCTTCAAGCTCTATCTCGAATGCGGATCGCTGCTCCAGGTCGCCGCCGAGATGCGCCGGCGCGGCTGGACGACGAAGTCCTGGACGAACCGCTTGGGGGGCAAGGTCGTGGGCGCGCCCCTGTCGAAGAGCTCGCTGCACCACTTGCTGCGCAACGTCCTCTACGCCGGAAGGATCACGCTCGGCGACGAGGTGTTCGACGCCGAGCACGTCGCGATCGTCGACGCGACGACGTTCGACGCCGTGCAGGCGAGGCTACGCGC
>Ga0105340_1001412_pt1 | contig 10763 bp, 5 predicted proteins | sample EasRivMeERMLT700_FD_89676 | JGI IMG/M metagenome (GOLD analysis project Ga0105340, IMG submission 89676) | Soil microbial communities from meander-bound floodplain in the East River, Colorado, USA - East River MetaG ERMLT700 | ecosystem: Environmental > Terrestrial > Soil > Floodplain | place... | reverse complement strand
CATTATATATTTGTTTTCCGAAGTATCCCATGATTATTTACCAGTTAAATTCTTTCTCATATTAATAAGATATGTTAACGCAGGAGCATTAGGAGAAATTGCTTGCATTTGTGAGATAGCAGCATCCAGTTTTACAGGATCGTTTTCATACATATCAGCAAAAGCTTTGAGGTCATATGCGTAATTAGCACCATTAGGATTTGCCATAGCGATTTGTTTAATACTTTCTAAATCTCTAGCATCCATCTTAGCATCCCTAGCAGAAGTATATTGGTCTAATGCAAAGTTTCTAGCATTACCTACAATATCTTCTTGAATACCTGCTCTACGTTTAACGTTCTCAACATCATAAGCATATCGCTTATCATTATTACGAGAGTTGATATTTGAATTTAACAAAATTTCTTTATTTTTCAACTCATTTTCTATATTATTTTTCTGAGCATAAAGACTATTTTCATTTTCAACAGAAGAAGCAAAAAGTTGTTGTCTGTTTGCAGATGAAGCACCGCCCTGTGGAGTACTAGCACCAATAGACCGATTAATCGCATCTCTTGTATTTCTAGCTGAACTCAGTTGTGGGTTAATATCATAGTTAGTATTAAGGTCAATTCTAGGATCCATATAAGGTCTAGCAAGTTTTGGGGTATTAGCTGTAGCAATACCACTAGCTAAGTTATCCACATACTGCCAAGGAATACCATTACCATCACGCATAGCTTTTCCAGTTGCTCCTCCTACACCGGCACCAGTAGCAGGAAGAGGAACAGGGTTAGCTTTTCCTAATACCTGATTAAGATTTTCTTTAGCTGCTCTTTGTTGATAATCAATAGGATTAACTTCAAGACCAGTTAAATCTGCATTATTACTAGAAGGAATATTAGGTTGTATAGGTTGTACAGGTTCTTCATATTTATACATAGAGGCATCAGGAGCAACCTTTACACCATAAGGATAAGGATTAAGTCCATGTCCTTTAGGAAGAAACGTATTTGCTGTTCCATATTCAGTACCACTATATTGACCACTTCTATTAACAGTATTAGCTGGTAAACCTGTTCTACTATCAACACCAAAATTACCCAGATAACCTTTATATGGATTATTGCGAGTATATTTAATACCGCCACCTACATCAAATTTAATTAACTTTCCACCATATTTCATTGCAGGCATAGAGCTAGAAATAGAAGAGGGCATAGCATACATCTTTTTCATTTCTTGTTCATTGAATAGTTCGTCTAGTTTCATGTCCATTCTCTCGGACATTCTCTCACCAGTATTTCTTATAGCTTCATTTGTACTAGGAATCTTAGCTTCAAACTTAGCTTTTTGTTTAGCAAGTTGTTCAGCTTCCTCAGCATAGGTTTTCTTATTAGCAGTTTTCAATCTATCAGAGAATACTCTATCTCCACCTGAACCTTCAACACCACCTTCTGCGTGAGAAGGAGCATAGTCAGGAACTTTAGTCATATCGGAAGCAACTTGTTGTTGTTGTCCATCTTCAAGCATTGGTTGACCTTGAATCATTTCGCCACCTTCAACTTCATACTCAGGTTCAGGCATACCTCCCATAGCTAATCTTCTTTTACCAGTATTAACCGGCATATAAGCATTGGGGTCTGTCATAATTCTACCTGTAGCATCACTAGATAAAGTATTCAAAGCAGATTTTAAATGTGTTGCGCCTAAGAACGGTACTCCGGCAGATAAGCCCGATAAAGCTGCTTGTGTAAAATTACCTCTACCTAAATCACCAACTGCTTCTTTTATATCATACATATCTCCAACTACAGGTAATGCATTAACTACTGTTTCATCCATTTGCCCTACTCTACCAGTAGCAAGATCATTAACTGAATAAGGAAGGTTAACAGAAGTATTTTTTATAATACTACCGCCACCAGGATAAGCATAGAGTTTACCTCCATCACCATGTTTCTTTTTACCACCATGATGCCACTTCTTAGCGTTCTTAGCAAAGTTAGCCATTTGTCTAACGTGTGGGTCTTTAGAATGTAAAGCTTCTTCTGTAGTTTTACCAGTACGTTTTTTATAAGCAGTAAACTTACCACGATTAGCTTTCTTAATATGGATTTTACCACCCTTACCGTACTCAGGAAGTTCTCCACCATAAGCATAACTACCGCTAGAGTTAACTCCACTACTAGCATAGTTACGAAGAGTTTGTTGAGACATAAAGTTATGTTGGGCATTTATATTATCTCTTTGTATACCTCTAGCTTTAGCTTCTTCTTCCCTAGCCTTTTCAACTTGAAGTGCTCCGAGACCTCCACCAATAACTGCTCCAACTGCTGCTCCCCAAGGACCAGCAGCAGATCCCATAGCAGCACCACTCATAGCACCAGAAGCAATTCCTCCACCCATAGATGTTTTACCATCCATACCGTCGACTGCACCAACAACTTGAGAACCTGCTTGTAAACCTGCACCAACCGCAGCTCCGTTATAACCACCAGACATTCCTTTTGCTCCTGTAGCTGCACCTGTTGTACCTGTTGCTCCAGCAGCAGTTTGTCCTGTAGAAGCTGCTTGTGGCATACCTGTAAGTGGATCTTTATAACCACTTTGCACATATTGTCCGAAGCCACCACTATTCTGAAAGTTACCTCCATTATACATCTTAGGAAGATTACCACCAGTAGCATAATTCTTTTTAGTATTTTTAGCAAACTTTTTCACGAACTTATTATTAGGGTCAGATGTAATTACCGTTGTATCTCTTGCTCCATTTAAACCCTTAAATTTATATGCTTTAGCTTGGTCAGCACGAAGTACTTCCATTGCTCCACCATAATCGTCTGTATTATAAGAGTTAACTTGATTTTGCTGTGCAGCAGTAAGTACGTCTCCTTTACCAGTATAAGGTTTATTAGAGAATGAACCAACATCTGCAAGCATCATTGTGGGGTCAGAACCATGAGTATTTTTTATCTCTCTTGCTCTACTAATTATCTGATTAATACTACCATTTAATCTTTCACTTTTATGTTTACCTTCTTTATCCTTATAAGAAATAGTAACCGCACCCCCACTAAAAGCTCCAAGTTTATCTTGAGTATTTAAGGGAACATTCTTACCTCTCGTATCTGGCTCACCAGGAATAGGAAATTCTGGTCTCATAATACCACGAACTTTAAAAGGAGAGTTCTCGTGAAGATATATTTTATCACCTTTAACTGTACCCGAATTTTCTAATTCACTTAAAGTAATATTGCGTGTTTGTTTTATTTTACCTTTAGTTTTCTCTTCCGGTGTAAGTTCATTATAAGGTTTAACTACTGTAGTATAAGTTCCTTGTTTATCTGGTACAGATACAGAAACAATTCTATTAGGTTCACTTTTAAGTTTATTGTGAAAGTTTTGAGCAAAAGGATGTCTATAACCACTCTCAAAAGATTCATCTAATAGGAAGTCAGATACTACTTTAGCATTAGGAATATCTTTAGTTCCACCTGCAATACGTTCAGCTCTATTTCCTACATAAGAATAACGTGCTTTAATATCCGGATTATTTTCATTTATACTCCAGTTTGCAGGATTAGAGGGAGATTGTGTAATAGGATATACAGCAGTATCTCTAGTTGATTCTAATTTATAATTAGCATTCTTAGGTATTTCTTTTTTTACAGTAGGGGTAGCACCAATCTTTAAATCTGCTTTCTCTGCATCATCAATAAGACCGTATTTACGTGCTGCCTGTTTTATAGTATCTAAACTACCTACAGCTTTTAAAGCTTTATCAAAGAAACTTTCTTCTTCATTATTAATTACAGGTTTAGTTTCTTTTTTAACAGGTACTTCTACGGGTTCTTTACTTGAATAATTTACATTTCTATTAGAAGCAGAAGGTAATGTAGAAGCTACTATGGGTTCATAAGCATTCTTAGATGCATATGAAGAATAACTTTTACTTCTATCTGATGCTCCACCTAAAGGTTTAGCTTCTATTTTAGGAGTAATGACTGAAGAATAATTAAGATTTCTATTAGAAGCACCGCCTAATGTAGAAGCCTTTAACTTTTCAGGAGGAACTTTATAATTACTCTTTGGAGTTGCTTTAGCCCAAGAAGGTACTGTTTGTTCAAAGTCAGTAGATTTGGTAGGAGTAGGAATAACAGGTTTCTGTTGAACTGGTGCAGTAGGTATGGTAGGAGTGGTTGGTTTAGGTGTACGAGCTTTAACTATATCAGTAGCATAGACACGAGTTTTACCTGGTTGAACCGCATATTCTAAACCACCCTGAGTATAACTTTTTTGTTTATTAGCTAATGCAGTACTATATGCTTTATCCATAGCTTGTGCTTCTGTAAGAGAAGCCGTAGCTAATTTCTTTTTATAAGGATTTGCCATTATCTATAACTTACTTTATCGTTAATACTAAAGTCTGATAGAACAATCTCAGATAATAGATTAGCATTATCGAAAATCATTCTTACACATATATAATCTCCAATAAATCTAGACTGTTTAAAGAAAGATTTATTAGCCATAATATTAGAAGGAATTACATTACCCTTTTCATCTAAGAATATAGTTTGAGGATTTTTAATCAAATCTCTAAATTCGTTAAATCTCCACACACCTTCAGCATTACGAGTAGTCTTTTTCAAAGTAATAGGTTGTTCTCCACTACATTGATTATGATTATAAAGCATAATAGCAGTAAAAGTTTTTCTTTCATCTATTACACCATCAGTTTTATATTGACTCTTCCAATTAATAGCATGATAAGCTTTACTAACAAGATTAGCTACAACAAATTCTATTTGACTCTTATAACCACGATTATAAAACCAACCTTTTAATCTAGATTGATTATGTATATAAATACGTTGATTTTTAAAAGACATTAATTTATTAGCAGTACAAAATATAGCATCAGGAACATAATCGTGGAAACAAGCCCAAACTTCTGCTTCAAGAGAATATGATACAGCAAATGATTTATCTATCATTTGAACCTCTACAAACCTAATATCGGTATCGCATTTTAAATTAGCATCGGCATCTTGATTAGCAGCAGCTGCGGCTTTAATGCGCGCATCATCTATAGATATAAAACTAAAAGCTGTTTTAGTTGCTGTATAACTACCGCTTTGATTAGCCCCGCAAGTTTTTGTATAAATAGCCTTATGCCAATAAATATCAAGATGTTGAGTAAAATTCTGTTCGTCTGTAACAGTTACTCCAAACGTTAAGAAGTTTAAATTCTGATTTATAATTCCAACACAATGAATTGTTTTATCACTTGTAGCTGTTCTAGTCCAATCAGTCATTTGATCGGGTTTAGAATTACCAGTATAAATATCACTTATAATTTTAAGATTACTAGCAATATCAAGAGTAATAGTTCCAGGAAGAGTAAGTATGGGGGTAATTCCGATACCGGATTGAGGCATACATTGAACAAGAATCTCTTGAACATTTGTAGTTTGATTTGTACTTGTAGCAGCTACAGTATAAACATCATCCGTTAAACCACTTATTGTAATACTTGTAGATTCGTTCCTTTGTGGAGCATGATAGTTAGCACCACCATCACTAGCATAAATACTAATATTTACAACGTAATCTTCAGAATTATATGAAGTATCGTAAGCAGAAGCATTTATTGTGCCACCACTTGCATCACAACTAGTAGTTACTGTTAGATTTACTTGATTTTGGTCGGGCATAACTTTATTATTTAAGATTCTATTGGTGGTTCTATAGGAAGTCCTACATTAGGAGATTGTTTTACCACTTTCATATATTTTCCATCTTTATATACTACGTCATCGACTTTAAGACTTCGTATAAACTCTTGTGTCTCTACATATTCACCCACATAATTAGCTTGATCTGTTTCATTTAATATTAAATGTTTCTTGACAAAAAGAATTCTATTATACTCTTCATCAAAAGAAGAACAAAGACCATTAAAAGAAAAAGAATTACTTGTGGTATTACTTCCAATCATAGGTAGGTTATCTCTAAACCACTTATACATTCCGGTATTGGAAATCTCTTTCATAGAGTTATCCATAATAAATATCTTACCCTGCTTTTCATCAGCAGTAAAATATCCACCTTTAAACTTACCACAAACAAACTTAGAGTTACAACCTACATATCCATCTTTGGAATCTAGAATCTCTTTAGGAGGGCGAGCAAATACATCACCACTTCCTACTTCAATAATTGTAACGTCAGTTTGTAATTGTTCACTACCTCTAGTTATATAAAGACCATATTCATGTTGAATGATTATCTCTCCGTTGATTGCTTCAAGGTGAATAATTTTACCTCTATCTCTACTTGTATCATAATAGTTATTAGGTAGAAATTCTCTCCAAGCTAAAACTAATGACCCTCTTTCTGCTTCAGTAGAACGTAAAATACGGTTTGTATATCTAGTTATATCTAAAGCATCAAAATCAACATGTGATACAACATTAAGAGAATTGATAGCAGTATAGTCTTTATGGAAAATAATAGGATATTCTGTATCGTTTCTAGTACCACCATCAACAAAATTCCCGTTTGTACCAAAATTAACTTTAGGATAAAATTCTCCATATTGTAATTCAGGAGGATTAGCAGTCTCTACAACAAATTTAATTTGTGTACGAATACCATCACTTTCCTGCGGATAATCACTATAAGTATTTACTGTTGGTCCAGTATAAACAACACCTTGAGTACCAATATAACCATCACCACCAAATATACCTGTAGCAGTAGTAGCATTCTTATCAATCCTATAGCCAGTAGATACTAATTCTTGCTCATTAAATCTGTTATAAACATCTGGTTTCCATACACATAAATCCGAAATATATGTTTCGTGAGGAGTACCATCATCATTATCAAAATGAAGTTTAGGGATAGTTATATTCATAGCAGATGTATAGGTACTAATTCTACCATCAACCGTATTAAGATTTAAAAATGCAAAAAAGGTTTCTTCACACCATCTATTATTTACTTGTTTATCTTTTATTTGTCCAACATTAGTATTAAATGGAAGGTATCTTTGATTATTCATACCTCTTACCCTCCATTGTTCTTGAGGTATGGTATGAATAGCGTCTCCACTTCCACCATAATCTGTATAATCTAATTCCATAAATATAGAAGTGTCATCATTACCCATAGGTCTAGGTGTTGGGTGAGCACTAAATTTAAAATTATTATATATATAATTAGGTAATACATTTGTTTTATCAACAAGCATATCAAAGGGATAAAATCTTACTGCATTAGGATTAATAAATTGTTCTCTACCAATAGCTTGATTACCACTACCTTCAGTAGTCCAATTACCCGCATTAGATGTTAATTCACCAGTCTTTTTATTATCTGCGGCAAACATCCACAATGCTCTTCCTGCAAGAGTACTATTAGCACCAGTACGTTTAGCATAGTAAATCTCTATGTTTTGTATTTGTGCTTTTATATCATCGGGTAAATAAATATCATATACTTCTAATCCCAATACAGGAGAAGTTTTATCACTAGCCAAATAACCGTGTTTACCGTTACTAGGCATTTTATGGTGTCTTACCTTATGACCTTTAAGGGTTTTACCTGTTGGACCATTAGCACCCCACATATCCCAATCATCACTATTGGGGTCATTAGGATAAGTTTCATTTTGATTTTCCCAATAACCAAGAGTACCATCGGTAGTAATATAAGTATCTCCAGAAGTATCTCTGGTTTGATAATATCTAACAGCTCCTGGAGCAATAGCATTATCCTCAGTAAGATAATCAATACCAACAATATTTTTATTGAGTATATCAGTAATTAAATCATTTTCTAATGCAAGAGCATTAGGAAAATTATTTATAAGTCTAGCTTCACGACCAGGAATATGAAAGGCATATTGATAATCACCTTCCAACATAGTAACTACTGCATAAAGAGCATAGACTTCATTATGCATGAAAGTGCTTTTCTTAAAACCTATCTTACCATCTTTATAAGAGTTAGCTAATTGATTAACATTTACACGTTCAGTTACGTGTCTAACCTTCCAATTATTCACATACTTCTGAATATTAAGTTTAGGTTTAGCACCTACATCAGCAAGATAAAGAATATCATCGCTAACTAATACAGAAGAAGCTGTAGTATAAGTTGGTCTATCTACAAGTATGCTACCTAAAGATCTGTTTATAGGAACTTCTAAACCAGTATATACAGCTTCAAGATTAGTACCGTTTACAGATAAAGTGATAAACTCTTCCCCGTAGTATTGACTAGCTTGTTTACGTACTACTATGAGTTTAAGTTCTTTAAATCGGGTATCAATATTCGTTATAGCAAGCTTTACGATATTAGAAGTCTTAGTTCCAGTTGGAACACCACTAATCTGAGGATAGGTAGTATTGATAGGAATTATACGTACAGGATTAGTTAGAGGGAAAGTATTAGTAGCAAATCCATTATAATCTACATATTGTCCTGTAAAGAAAATGCTACCAGTAGTAATATTACCACCGGAACCACCTACTTCAACTACATCTATTTTAGGTAATATGATTTGTGGAAACAGAAAAACATTGTTTAATTTAGAAGGGTCTTTTAAAGTATAATCAGAATTAAGTTCAAAAGGGAGTTTAGTTATATTAAGAACTTTTACAGGAACATGGTTATCTGTAAATACAATTTCTATATGATTATAAATATTATAATGATGCCTTCCACTTATAGGATAGTTTATATCAAATTGAAAACCATCGTCTATTACAATAGTATGATAGTTACCATCTTTTTTTATAATACCTATTTCAGAAGAATCGGTTACAGAAAAGATAACTACTTCATCGTCATATAATGAAATAAATCCTATAGGAGTAGCCTTAGCAGGATAGCCGATTGCATAGAAATTAAAGCCATCTTCGTTCTTGATAGCTTTCTTATCTTTTGTAATTACAATATTACGTGTATTTATTGACCAAGTACCTTCGGGATGATTTGCTCTATCTAAGCTATCATCATACATTCCTCTTATTTCCATATCATTATGGGGTGCTTAATTTGTTTTGATCTACATAAGGAGGTAGAGTCATTTCTCCTATAGTTGTATCATCGCTATACTCAAGACCTCTACCAAAGTTCTCCATGAATAGACCATCATTAAATAATCTAGTCCAGCAATTACCATAGGATTCGGCTTCATCACGAGAAGGCATTTTCATAGCATTACAAGCTTTGGCAGAATGTTCTTGCCATTTAGCATCACAATCTTTATAATTAAATACCTTATGTTCATATCCACTAGAAAGCATACTCATCATTATATACCATTCAACTGCTCTCTGATAATCAAAGTCATTATAAATTAGAGGTAATCCTCTATCATCTACAGGAATAGCTTTATATACACAAGTAACCGAGCCAGTATTAAAAGGACAAACGAGATAGCCAGGGTTCATCCAATAACCACCTCCTTCATTTCTTTGCTCTGCCGGAATACCTTTAGCTACAGGAATACGGCGACCATCTTTACTAAATCCTATGTGGTCAACCATATCTTTAGGTAGAATTGCTCTACGAGCCACAACCTTTAAACAAACACTCTTCGTTTCCATAGGCAAAGCTGTTCCAATTCCTTGTATAGCTTCACCTATAAAACGAATAGCATCGTTCATCCAAGCTTTATCTTTAGGTTTGAACCTACGCTGAACATTCAGCAGTATGGTCATTGAACTTACTATATTAGACATTATTTCTCTTTTAAGAAGTTAAATAAACGCTCTCTATAATTAACACTAGCTTTATCATTATTCTTTACATAATGAGCAAGCTTACGAGATATCCCTTTTGGTCCATCAGTAACAGCTAATTGCCAACCAGTTTTATTCTTAGCACTAAAACCATCACTCTTAGACCAATTCCATTTACAAATAAGTGTATTAGTATGATATATAATCTCACTATTACCGGCAGCTTTATTCTTACGGGTAGCACCGAAGTCAGGAATTAACCCACGAGGATTACCTTCATCATCTAAATAAAAAGCCCTTTCGTATTTTATTACTTCTAATACTCCTATCTCATTACCAAAATGATATTTACCTCCTTTAAGACATTCGTTTACTGCTTCTTTATGACACTCAGTAACGATTGTTTTAAATAGATTATAGTTTTTCTCTCTTGCTATAAGACTATCAGGGTAAGCTTTGATGTATGTTCTATACATCATCTTAGTAGTTATACGAGTAGTCTTTAGAAATTTAGATGCTTTCGTTGCCATTACAGTTTTATTTCATCGTTCTCAGGGGAACGTTCTATTGAATAAAATTTGAATATCTCTTCTTGTATAGCCTTCACCATGTCTCTAGGAATATATGCATTCTCTAGCACATTGCATTTTGCACCTTCGTTAGCAGCAAATTCCGCAGCTTCTCTAGGGTCAGCAAACATAGTTCTAATATTAATGGAATTCTTACCGCTAACAACGTATATGAAACCGTTCTTTCTAAACCATGTAGGGTATAGGTCGGGAAACGGCTCGTATGAAGCGTTCTCATTTTCAAATTCAGTAGTAGGTTGATAGTCAGGTGAACCATCATTAGAACCAACATACATAAAATGATTGTGGTAATTAGTCTCAATAGGATTTTGAATACGAAACTCAGTACGTTTCATTTTACAATCCTTTGGTATATTACATTCGCCTTTAGGTACATCAATAAGATTAATACAACCTAAGTCTTGAATGCTTTCAGGTCTATATAATAAATTCT
>Ga0105340_1001410_pt1 | contig 10764 bp, 15 predicted proteins | sample EasRivMeERMLT700_FD_89676 | JGI IMG/M metagenome (GOLD analysis project Ga0105340, IMG submission 89676) | Soil microbial communities from meander-bound floodplain in the East River, Colorado, USA - East River MetaG ERMLT700 | ecosystem: Environmental > Terrestrial > Soil > Floodplain | place... | reverse complement strand
GTCGCTGCGAGTCCCGTGATGTCGCTCCACACCGTCGCGAAGGCCAGTACGTAGCGGTCGCTGCCACTCCCCACGTCGAACGCGAACGTGTGGCTCGTGCCGTTCGTGCCGCCGCCGTCCGCCGATCCGTAGCGTGCAATCGCCATGCTAGTGCCCCGCCCTGAGGTGAGGTACACTCGCGGGCATGATTCGACCACCCAACGCGGACTTCCCCACCGACAAACCCGTCCCGCCCTGGCGCATCGGCGTGTGGCTCCTCGCCGCGATCCCGTTGCTCGTGGTCTTCGTCATCAGCGGACTGTGGCAAGGCATCGAGACGCTGACGGAGCGAAAGCTATAGGCCATCATGGGATGTTGTTCAGTTTGTAGACGTGGATAACTGGTTCTTGCGCGATCACGACGCTGACCACATCCAACTGCGCGACATAGATTTTTTGATTCACGGCGTCATAGGCCAGCCCACCAGACGCATCAATGACCGGCAGCGCAAAGTCGGACGTGTGCAGCCAGACGCCGTAGGGCACCACATCCCACGGTTGCCACGGCTGCCCCGTGCCAGGATTCGTCGTGCCCGCCTTCACCTTCGCGAGATCATTCAGGTCATAGGCCCAGAACTGGAAGGTGTATGGCCACGCACTCTGGCCCTTCGACTTCGGCGCGGGGTCATAACAGCGGGCGCTCCCGACGTTGCTGATGCCGGGCAAGCCGTCGTCCAAGTCGCCTTCCAGCACGTGCAGTCCTGATACGGATGTGGGCGCGTATTTTAAGTAGTAATCGCTAACATGACCGGGGTCAGCGCCCGTATAGGGGCCGATGATGCCGTAGCAATAATCACCCGTCGCGTTACGGCCCCAGTAGAGCAGCGTGCGCGTGCCAGTTACAATCGTCATGCCGCGAATAAAACTCACGGCCCCCCAGGTATCGTTCTGGTCTTCCCACTCTCCAAGCGTCGGATGCACGTCGTTGTAGAAGACCAGCGGCACGGCGGTATTAATGTTGGCGGTGACGCCAATGTCGGCCGAGTTATAGGCCCAGGCGGCCGGACCAATCGAGGTGCGCGAGGCAATCGACACACAGCACTGGCCTGAGAGCATCGTGCCGCCCAAGAGCGGCTGCCACACGGTCGGGATCGCCGTCATGTGGCCAGAATTCCACGAGGTGCCCGTGGGATACCCCCCCGCGCCGCTGCCCTTGACTTTGCTGCCCGCAAAACTCGACGTGGCGAGCGTCAGTGAATGCGTGAAGATCGAAAACGTATGCAGGTCGTCATCGCCGTACAGGCTTGTCATGGAACCAAAGAGCTTGCCGTCCATGATCGACAGCCCCGTCAGCGTGTATTGCACCGCCGGGTTGATCGCAGTGGACGCCGCAATGTTGCCTTGGCTGATGTCGTGGAACTCTTGGGCCGTGAAGGACGCGATCGGCAGATCCGCAAAGTCGGGATCAAGCGAGGGCGTCGGGATGGTGATCTCCGCCACCGGCCCCGAGTTCCAGCCACTCACATACAGCGTCCCGGACGCGGGGTTGTAGGCGAGGTAATGCCCACCCGCCGCGTACGCGGTGCCGCCCGAGAAATTAGCATTCGGGTTACTGGTCGGGTTATTCGTTCTCGGCACACGGAACGCGCCGAGGTACTCAATGTCGGCGTTTTGCAACAGCGGTAGCGACTGGGCGTCAGACACCACCACACGCTTCTTCGGCCGCCACCAGCGCCACCACTGTGCATCAACAAAGGTCGGCAGCATCAGTCCTATGAGGGCGGTGAGAACACACACACGCAACGCTCTATTGATCGTGCTCATGACGCTCGCTTCAGTTGCGAACCAGCCGTGACGGTTCGCATGATGGTGTCGCTCACACGCCGCGCGATGTTGGATTCGGTGTCGACGATGTTGAACGTGTTATTGACGGTGACGCCGCCGCCCCCGCCTTTCGGGATGACGTATTCGCCCGCGTGCGCGTAGATCGGGCCGTCCTGCAGCACGGGGCCGCCCTCGGCGAATTGCGGCATCCCGATGTTGGCGACGTTCTCGCGCTGGGAGGTCGACGTAAAGAGCGAGTTTTGCGACAGCACCGCGTTCACCTTTGCGGAGTACTGCATCAGCTCAATCCACGCGCGGATCGCGTCGCCCGTCAGTTGGACTTGCTGGGTGAAGCCCGTGAATCCTGCCGTGGCAATATCCGTGGCATTCCTCGAGGCGGCTCCAGCGGCTTCAAGTTCCGCCGGGTACTGGCCGATGATGGTAAGACCAGTGCCTTGCAAGGCTTGTAGTGCGAGTTCGTCGGCGATGGCCTTCTCCTTGTTCGCTTGCTCCATCTGGAAGGCGTCCCGCTCCATCATCCATAATTGCTGCTTGTTCTCGGCGGCGCGCTTCGTGAGCGCGATCATGTCCTCGACGCCCTTCTTGTCCTTTTCCCTGTTTTCTTCAGTGAGCCGCTTCGCTTCAAGGTCCGCGACCTTTTGCATTTCCTTTAGTAGTCGCTCAGTTTCCTCACGCGCGAACTTCGTCGCTCCAGCGGTAGACTCAAGCGCCGGAACAAATTCGCGGTGTGACGCAGTCGCTCCCTGAGTTGTGGTTTTGTTCGCCTCGGTCTTCTGATTTAACTGATCCAATAACCGCGCGAGGTGTTCCGTGCCGCTGCCAGTGCCAGTCAACGACGCGGCTAAATCCTTCGCGTTCGCGATCATGAAATCCCAATTACTCATGCCGGCGCGCTGCGCGTCGAACAGCACGTTAAAGCCTTCCGTCACAGGCCCGAGCAGGTTCGCGGCCATCATGCTCAGGCTTCGATTCGTGCGCTTAATCGCTTCGTCAGCTTTATCTAACGAGTCAACGGTCTCTGTCGACATGACGGTATTGAGACGCTTCCACGTATCGAGCGTGCCTTCAATATCTTCCGACGCACCCGCCATCGCCATACCCAACCGTGAGCCGAACAACTCCGACGCCGTCTCGTCTCGCAACCCTCCCTGCAGCTTCGAGAGCCCGCGCATGATCGCCATGAACAACTCTTCTCCGTTCAAGCCACGCACGTCCTTCAGTTCCATGCCCATCTGCTTTAAGGCATCAGAAACCGAGTCGTCGCCCTTAGAGATTTTTCGGCTGAGGGTGAAAAGCCCTTTGCCGAGCGTGTCGGCATCAACGCCGAATTCAGACATGGCGCCCGCGAGCGTTTGCAGTTCCTCGACATTGATGTGGGTTTGCTGTGCCAGGTCTTTCAACGCCGACGCTTCCTCGGCGGTGCCTTTCACGAAGTTGAACGCCGCGCGCGCGGTGAACATCGCTAAGAAGCCAGCGGCGAGATTCTTCACCGTGCCGATCAGGGCACTGCTTTCCGAATCGACGTTCTTTGTTTCCGCCGCGATCCGTGCAATCCCTGGCGGCACGTCTTGCCCCAGTGCCTTCAACTTCGCCGCCGCTTCCGATCCCACCGCCCCCATGCGAGCGAGTTCTTTTTCGGTGAACGACGCCGCCCCGCCCGCGCGCGTGAACACCTCCGCCATCAGCGTGGCCTCTTGGATGACCTTCTTGCCGGAGAACGAATCGCCCATCCGACTGAGCTGGCTCTCCACCTTCGCGCCGCCCGTCTCGAACGTCTTTAGCGACAGCTCTGCATTCTTCACCGCACTGGTGAAGCTGGAGAAGTCCGCGAGCATCGTGCCGGTCATCGCCATAGCGTTAGGTCTGTGCAGGTTCCTTGTTCAGTTCATCGACAAGGACGTCATACACGTCTCGGTCTAATTGATCGACGGCGTCGTAATTCCACCCGCATCTGATGGCGATGCGGAGATTGGAGATGACGCGATTACGCCATCGCTGGTCTTTTTTTTTGCCTCGCTCGCCTTCTCTTCCGCCTCTTCGTGCTTGTCAATGACTGAAATCAGTTCGCGCATCGTCGCCGTGTCTAGCGATCGGAGCGTGTCGCGGCGATGCGACTCAGGCAGTTCAAGACTGTACGGCAGCGGCGCACCGTCAGGACCGATGAACGACCAGCCGATCAGATACGAGAGCAGTTTAGAAAACGGTTTCCGATCCGCCATGTCGGTCAAGAGCGTGAAGTACTCCCCAGCGTTCAACGCTTTCTTGACGTCGATAAACTCCCCATCTGAGATCGTGAGTCTGACTTGCTCAGGCTGAACCACTCGACATCTCGCCATGCACGCTCCTGTTACGTTTTGCGTTGCAGCATTTCCGGTAGTTGTGGCCCAAGCGTCGCGCGCAGTTCGCGCGGCCCGTGCCCCTCACTGAGATCAACCGTTTTCACAGGCCATCGCCACTCACCGTGTTGATGCGGCGCAATGAACACCAACGGACGCTGGCGAATCTTGAAGGCGTCAAAATTCACCAACGTTCCGGTCAACATCCACGATCCATCTTCGCAACGTGCCACGGTGTACCCGTTGATCGCACCGGCGGCAAAGTACCCCCAGTCAATGCGACCCACCACACCACGGATCGGACGGACAGCCGTCATCGACTACTACGCCGCAATCGTCCAGTTACCGGCCGCGTCCCACTTGCCTTTCGTGGAGATCGCACCAGTCGAACTGACGTTGACCGACCCATCGACGTTCGCGAGCCCCTGAAAATACGTCGTGGGATCGAGGATGTTGGGAATCAGTCTGAGCGTGACCGGAGTACCAGCGAGAACGGCCGCGAAATACAGCGGCGACGACGTCGCCACCGCATTCCACCAACCGTCGATGGCGCCGGAGTAATCCGGTAACCCAGCGACCCTGCGCTTATTGGTGTCGCCGAAGCCAGTCACGTCGACGCGATCCGTAGCCATGTCGAGCGACCACGCATTCATGTCCGCCAGCGTAACCAAGGCTGCCCCGCCGGCAGGGTCCATCTGAATGCGGCCGTTATTCCCGTGTAGACGTTGATCAACAGGCATGATGTGTCCTTTACTACGCGCTGGTGCCGATGATCACGACGTCATAGGTGACGCCCGTGCCGCCGGCGCTGTTGGTGAGCGTGATGAGATCGCCAGTGCTAGGCGTCACCGTGACACCCGTTCCTGGGCCGAACCATGCGAACGTGAATCCGGGAGGCAAAAAGAACCCGTCCGAGATCGCGAGGAACAACGGCACGCCAGTCGCGCCCGCTGGCCGGCTGACGTTTACGTTGTTTGTGTTCGCGGCTGCCGCTTTAATGAAAATCCCTTTGACCTTCACGAAAGTGATCGCCGCACCGAAGGCATCCAGCAACACGCCAGCGAGATCCAAATCCTCGGTCGCGCTCGCGCCTAATGTGCGCGTATCGGTGAACACCCGATCCGCCTGCCCAGAAGCCGTGCCGCTGGTTAGGCTAAAGTTGCTCGACAATGAAAACGGCAAGGCCGCAGTGCCTAAGTCGAGCGCATTCGATTGAATGCCGTTGATGCTGAAATTGACCGTGGACGTGAGTGGCATCGTGTGATTCCTTTTCTGTTTTACGTACTCATCGAAATACGGTAGTGCCCGCCGCGGCGAGACCAACGAATAGACGAATCCACTTCGTCGACTTCGATGTTCCTAACTCGTGACTCCCGGTGCATCGTCATCAGTCTGTAGCCCGCTACGGACAGCGTGGCTGGCGGGAGTGGTGGTTGCGGGTCCAGTAGAGAATCGATCCGAGCCGCCGCCGCTTTGATGTTCCCGCCCGCCGTCGATAACATCCGCGCTTCCACCAAGAACAACGCATCCTCAAAAGATCTCCTCTCGAACTGCTGGACGTCCTGTTCGTCCACCAACGACACAATCACGAACTTGGTAGACCCAGCCGGGGCTTCGTCCGTAAACACAGATGCGCCCGCTTGCAGTAGCGCAGTCAGCGTGGAATCGCTCGCTAGCTTTTCAATAACGGCTGCTTCTATCGATGAGGAATCAAGCATGTTCTGATACCAAATAGCGGTACAATGAACGAGGCGCGACGGTGTAATCAGCACCGACCGCGCCTCTAGCCACACGACTCTGGAGGTCGATATGGTTGCTGATAAACCTACCAAAATTTGCGAACAATGCGGCAAGCCAAGGCAACCTTGGACGCTTCGCTACTGCTCGTACGCGTGCCGAGGCTTGGCAGTGAAGCGGGCAAACTCGCTGCGCCCACCATCTCGCCCTTGTGAACATTGCGGCGCACAACGCCACCCAAACTCCGTCCACTTTTGTTCGAAGACATGTGAATTTGCAGCCCGAAACACACCCGCCGCTATAGCCACACGTTTCTGGTCTAAGGTCAAGAAGACCGACGGCTGCTGGCTGTGGCGAGGTAGCCTGAACGCGCAAGGCTATGGGAACTTTGGACACAGAGGTCAAGCACGTCTCGCCAACAGAGTCTCGTACGAACTGGCTACCGGACAGATTCCGCCAGACGGCTTGGACGTGTGCCATCAGTGCGACGTGCCAGCGTGCGTGAATCCTGATCATTTGTTTCTGGGCACGCGCGCCGATAACGTCAACGACATGCTTCGAAAGGGCCGAGGCAATCCGGCTCGTGGCGATCAAAGCGGAGCGCGCAAACATCCGGAATGTTTGAGGCGCGGTGAGACTAGCGGCATGGCGAAACTGACGGACGACATCGTTCGAATCATTCGTGCCGAATACGCATCCGGAGCCACCATCCTTGGAATGTCCAAGCGATTCGGCGTAGCGAGAACGACCATTAGAGAGGTCGCTATGCGCCGAGCGTGGAAGCATATTAGTTAGCTCCATTACGGTTCACCACTCACCTGAAGGCCATTCCGCAAGAGCAAGCCGCGAAGATCCGAGTACATCTTCGAACGCGATCGCACGACCGCCGGGATAAAAACCGGATTGGGCGGCATCTTTCCAGTCAGGTGCGAGACGCCGTTGATCGTGGTGTAGTGCCTCGCCTCCGTGCCGTGCTCGAATAAGTGCGAGTGCCTGGCGGTGGACTTCACCACGTACGCCGCGCCGAATGGCCCCGCCTCTTTCCGTTCCACGACGACGTGATCACCGAGGTTGCCAGTGACGCGATGCCTGGCATAACCCGTTCGCACCGCCTGACCGGCCCTCTCGGCGGCGTCTTCGACAATGTGCCCCGCTTCGTCCGCCAAATCCCTCGGTAGCGATCGCAGCGACGCCTTGAGTTCTTCGAGGCCGGTGAAGACGAGACGGACGCTCATACGCTCTGGCCCCTTAGTAATCGGATGACGATGATCACCAAAACGATCACGAGCAGCAGATGCACCAGCGATCCGCCGACACCGCCAAAGAACCCCAGCAGCCAGAGGATCACGAGCAGGACAATGAGTGCAGTTACAGGGTCCATTTCACGTCACCACTTCTACGGCGATGAGAAACTCCGCGATCGCTTCGTGCTTGGTCACGCCAGGTCTCCCAGAATCTTTAAGGTGTCGTGCCCGCTATTTGGAAACGTCAACCGACTCGTGCCGGCCGAGATTTCGTATTCCATTGGCAAGGTCACCGCGTGATACGCCGACATCGGCACGGGGAGTTTGGGGTCCGTGGGCACGATCGGCGCCCAGTCCGTATCCAGCCACGTGTAGCGCAACACGCCCGCCGTATCGAGCCCTTGCTTCACGAGATCGCGCGTCAACGTCACGCTCGGCGTGATCCGGATGTGCAGCTTCCAACTTGTCGACCCCGTAAGGTCGTGCGCTGACCCATCTGGATTCAATAGGGCCACTTCTAAAATCGGCCGCGTGTCGTTGGCTTTCAACGTGAAGGTCGGCATGAGTGTTTAGGCGTTGCCGTCGGTCAAGGTGAATCCGGTAATCGTGATCACCTGAGCCAGCGTGACCACGTTGTTGTCGAGCGTCATGTCGCCGCCGCCACCCGTGATCGTGACTGTGCCCTGCATGCCGCAGGTCGTCCCGGCCGAGTCATAGAGGCGGAAATGTCCCACCGTGCCCGCGGCATCAGCCGACGTCTCCTGCCACGTGCCGGACTTCGCTTTCGTGCCTGAGCCGGCCGCGGCCAGATAGTCGGCTGGGAGTGTCAGCGTGCCCACAATCGTGCCGCTGTCCGCGGTGGCACACGTCGCAGGCGGGGCACCCGTCCGTAACCGGAGGATGGCCGTCGCGCCGATGATGGTTTCGATCGCATCGAGGCGAGCATTGCGCACCGCCACGGAAAGTTGAATCGCCATTTAGACTCCTGCCAATTTCGTACGTGTTTCCGAGTGAGTAAACGTGGTGGTTTGCAGAGACGCCTGAAGCACTGCGGCATACCGTTGGCCCGGACGAGCCACCGGCTGATAGGCCACGTCGGGGATAATCCATAACGCCTCGAGCGTGGCGATCAGCTCCCCGTGAACTTCGACCCCGCCCGCAATCGCCGCCAGCAGATCGTCGAGCGCGATGGCGGCCTGACCCGTGAGGTCGACCGTGCCAGAGCCAGCGGACGTGAGCGGGTCTAGCGTGATCGCCGCCGCGCCTTGGATCTCTGTCTCTGCGGTCGCCACCAACGTCAAGGGGGCCAATGTGGGGATGGCCAGCCCACTGACCTCCACGCCGCCGGTGGCGACCACCGTCAGCGCACTGAGCGTCTGCGCCAGCACGCCTTCATTCGGTGGAGCACCCACAATGCCGTCGCCCGCCAGCGTCAGCACGTCAAGAGACTGCGCGAGGACACCCGCCACGTCGACTGTGCCCGTGGACACGCTCGTCACCGCGTCCAAGGTGACCGCCACGATGCCGGCCACATCCGCCGTACCAGTCGAGACCACCGTCACCTGTGCCAATGTCGCGGATGTGTCTCCGAGCACCTCCACCCCACCGCTCGAGGCCAGCGTGAGGGCTGAGAGCGTCACGGTGCTATCGCCAAGCACGTCGACCGTGCCAGCCGAGGCCAGCGTGAGCGCGTTAAGGGTTTGCGTCAGATCACCACTGATCTCGGTGCTGCCAACAACGCCCGCGGATACGACCGTGACCGCCTCGAACGTGGCTGAGGTCACGCCCTGGACTTCGACCCCGCCCGTACCGGCGAGTGTCAGCGCCTCCAAGGTCGGCGCGGCTTGGCCTTGAATCTCGACGGTCCCTGTGCTGACCGCCGTCAGCGCCCCCAATGTCACGGTGAGCGCGCCGTTGATCTCAACCGCGCCGGGCGCCGACAGTAGCTGCTCTCCGTCTTCTTGTAAGAGCCTGTCGCCGTCTTCTTTAAGCAGCGCGCTCATGCGAGGAACTCCAAGATCCAGATCACGCCTACTGCACCAGCGCCGCCTGAACGATCGGTGTCTCCTGCGGTATGCGCGCCGCCGCCTCCTCCTCCATACGCTCCGCCTGCGATACCGGCCGCTTCAGTACCTGATTGCGCAGCGCCGTGGCCGAATGCGGAGCTGCCACCGCATCCGCCGGAGCCGTGCGTCGTTGAATAGATGATCGACCGCATCCCAGCTTCGCCGGGTATGTTGAGATCGCCGCCGCTGGCCGTGCCGCCCGCTCCACCGGCGGAACTGAAGCCGAGCGTCGTGTTGTTGCCGGTCGCCGCGCCGTTGGCTCCGCTGTTGGCGACCAGCGTCGTCGTATTCAGTGTGGTGTTGTTGCCAGAGGATTGCCCAACGGTATACGCCTTGCTCGCGCCGATGTCGGCGGCCGTCAGTAGCTTGATCGCGCAGCCGCCACCGCCACCTCCACCGCCCGCGTCATCCGCCGCCGTAACTCCGGCCCCGTTGCCCCCCGGCCCTACGGCAATGAACAGCGCCTTCTTCATGCCCGCCGTCGGCGTGTAGGTGCCGCTGGCAGACGTCAAGGTTTGCACGACGACGTTGCTGAGCAACAACGACCCGATCAGAGCCGCCAGCGTGGCCTTCTTCGTGACCGGCGTCCCGGACGGATCGTCGACCAGCGCCAGTAAGTCTTCGAGGGCTGGGGTCGTCAGGGCGGCAAGTTGGGTAATCTTCTCGTCTGCCATAGCTATGCCGCTAAAAACTCAATGAAATACAAAATGCCATTTGCCCCAACACCACCCGCTCGATCCGATGCTGCTGCTGCATGACCGCCACTCCCGCCGCCGCCATACTGGCCGGCATTCTCGCCCACCGCGTCTGTGCCGCCTTCTGGTCCGCCCAGACCAAGGAACGAACGGCCGCCAGTTCCACCGCGCCCAATGGTGGCGCTGAAGATCACGCCACGCCCGCCTGCCTGACCAGGAATGTTCAGGTCGCCGTTCGCAGCCGTGCCGCCCGCGCCGCCGGCTGTCTGCACGCCGACCACCGAGAACGTCGCTCCCGCCGTCCCAGCGTTGCCGCCGCCCGCATTCAATAGAGCCCCCGCGGTATCGAGCGTTGTCGCCGCGCCGTTTGACGTGGCAGCGCCACCTGCTCCGACCACGTACGCCTTGCTCGCACCAATTTGCGCGGCAGTCATCAGCCGAATCACGGTTCCGCCGGCGCCACCGCCACCGCCCGCTGAGTCCGTGTTGATGCCGCCCGCGCCACCGCCGCCGCCACCGATCGCGATGGCGAGCACCTTCTTCATGCCCGTCGTCGGTGTATAGGTGCCGCTGCCGACGGTCTTCACTTGCACGGCGATGTTCGTCGTGAGCAACGTCGCGATCAGGTCCGACAACGCCAGCTTCTTCGTGATTGGGGTGCCGCTCGGATCGTCCACCACGGTCAGCAGGTCTGCCACGGCCGGCGTTGTTAATTCAGGCAGTTGCCAGATCGGAAGTGGCCCGCCGCCAGCCGGGGCTAATCCGATGGCGATGCCGCTGAAGGTGTCGCCGCCGGGCGCGCCACGATATGCACCGATGCTCTGTGAGCCGGTGCCGATGACGCCATTGGAGTCGTAGATCCC
>Ga0105340_1001409_pt1 | contig 10769 bp, 9 predicted proteins | sample EasRivMeERMLT700_FD_89676 | JGI IMG/M metagenome (GOLD analysis project Ga0105340, IMG submission 89676) | Soil microbial communities from meander-bound floodplain in the East River, Colorado, USA - East River MetaG ERMLT700 | ecosystem: Environmental > Terrestrial > Soil > Floodplain | place... | reverse complement strand
CCTCAAGCAGGATCTGCATTTCAGCGCCGCCCGTTCCCGACGTATTGAACGCGACGACCGCATCTGAGCCCGATGCGAAGACGCGAACCTGGCCCGCGGCGGTGAATTCACCGTCCCCGATGAAGGTGAAGGCGTCGTCGGCGCCGCCCTCGATCGCATCGATGGCCGAAACGTCGATTCGTTTACGCTCGTCTTGGCGTTATTGTCCCTGGCGTTCCCGATTTATTATCTCGCGGCATCGTGGCTCATCAGCGTTCGCATCGCCATGCGTCCCGTCGCAAACGAAGAAGGCGAGCAAAGCAGCGCTTAATCGGTTGCGAACGGAAGCGGCATTTGCTAGGATACTTGCACGTTGAGTTATGCCGAATAGGGGGGAACATGAACTCGATTTCACGTCGCAATCTCCTGCAACTGGGCGGCGCCGGCCTCATCGGCTTGACGTTGCCGAAATTGCTCCAAGCCGAAGCCCAGTCCCAGAGGGAGCGGCGAGCACCGCGGGCCAAAAATGTCATCTTCATTTGGCAGCAAGGCGGACCGCCGCATCAGGACATGTGGGACATGAAGCCCGATGCGTCCGCGGATACGCGCAGCGAGTTCAGCCCGATCCCGACGACGCTGCCCGGCTACACCGTCTGCGAATTGATGCCCAACCTGTCGCGGCTCGTGCAGCACATGACGGTCCTGCGCGGCGTCAACCACCACATACCCGATCACAATCCGGGCAGCATGTTCATGCTCGGCAGCGGCAATCCGCCGAATCCGACGATCTTTCATCCGACGTGGTCCGCTGTCGTCAAAAAGGAAAGCGAAGAAATTCCCGGCGTGCCGACTGCGGTGGCGATTCCGTCGGAGCCGAGCGAGGGGCCGAACGCGGGCTTTTTGGGCGCCGCCTGGCAATCGTTCGCGACGCAGGCCGATCCGAACGATCGCGACTTCCGCGTCCGCGCCTTGGCGATGCCGCGCGATATCGACCTCAGCCGATTCGATCGCCGCCGGCAGTTGCTCGATGACACCAATCGCTATTTCGATGAGATGACGGAACGGCCCGACGTGTTACGCGGCTTCGATCGCTTCCATCGCGATGCGCACGCCATCATCCAATCACCGGCGACGCGCCGCGCTTTTGACATCGATCAGGAACCGGCGACGATGCGCGATCGCTATGGCCGCAACAAGCTTGGCCAACGCTTGATGCTGGCTCGGCGTCTCGTCGAGGCGGGCGTGCGCTTCGTCACGATCAGCGAACCCGTTGGTTGGGACACGCACGAGGGGAACTTCCGCCGGCTGCGCGAGAACTTGCCGGTCGTCGATCTGGCGGTCAGCACGTTGATTGAAGATTTGCACAATCGTGGCATGTTGCAAGACACGTTGGTGATGATGTTCGGCGAGTTCGGCCGCACGCCGAAGATTAACCCTCAGGCGGGCCGCGATCATTGGCCGCAAGCGATGTCGATTATGCTGGCTGGCGGCGGCGTTCCCGGCGGCTTGATCTACGGCGCAACCGACCGCAACGCGGCGTACGTGACGGACCGCAGCCATTCGCCCGCCGACCTTGCGTGCACGATTTACACGCTGCTCGGCATCGATCCGCACAAGTATTATCCGGCGCCGAATGGGCAGCCGACGCCGATCGTGCGCGACGGCGAGCCGATTCGGGCGGTGGTGGGATAGATTAGCCGTCCGGGTTGTCGATGACCGATTGCAGCCGCTTGGCCAGCTCATCAGGCAGGCGCTGACACCAGGTCGCATCGACGAGGCCGACGTCGATTAGATCACGTACGTGCGTCCGATCCTTATCGCGAAACGAAGTGAGCTTCATTCGCAACAGCGCCTCCAAGCTGAGAACGCGCGCCGTCGCCGTTGTTTTCACGTCTTCAACATCCGGCGCGGGCACCGCATATTCCGCTCGCACCTTCTCGCCCGCGAAAAGGATGTGAACTGCATCGCGCGCCTTCGCCTTGGGGCCGTCCAAGAACATGTCGATGCTCGCCGCGTGCCGATACACGAAGCCGGCCTTGGCGAGCGCTTCCTTGGCGCCATCGAGATCGGCGCGGCGCAAGAGGATGTCCACATCCTGCGTATTGCGCACGGCCGCCTCATCGACTTCACTCACCCACGCGGCGACGGCATTGCCGCCGGCGACCGCGTAGGGGATGTTCGCGTCTTCCAACGCCTTGACCGCCCGCCGCAACCGATCGCGCACCTTCTCCACGGCGGTCACCATCCTTTCCCAGGCAACGGGACTGATTTCATGCGTGTTCATGAAGCGGCGCCTTCGGCGTTGGAATCGATCGTTAACCCATCATAGCAAGGGTAGGGCGGTTTGCCGCGATTTGCGGCAGAAAAAGGCAATCGGCACTTGATTTTTGGCGCCGTTGACACGATATTCAAGCGTGTTTGAAGGACCAAGGATATTCCCTTGGTTCCACAACCTCTCCGCTGCCGGTTTCGCCATGCCAATACGATTCACCTGTACGGCCTGTCGCACGTCGATGAAGATTGACAGCATGATCATGGAAGAGAAAAAAGTCCGCTGCACCGGTTGCCGCATCGTGATCCTGCTCACGCCGGACCCGGATGAGCCGAACGGGCTGCGCGTGAAGATCCCGCGGAAATCGGACAAGCCCAAGCAGATGTCGGAAGGCAAGAAGCGCGTTCTTCTGATTGGGTTGCTTTCCGTGCTCGTCATCATCGTTTTGATTGGTCTTTATATTACGTTTTCCAATCCGCCGGATCGGGGCGCGGTCGAGGGCATGGTCTCGCATGAGGGGGCGGCACTGGAAAAAGGCACGATCAAGTTCGTAAGCCAGGATGCTCCAATTCCAAGAACCGTGAGCGCCCCGATTGTGCGCGGCCGATACTCGCTGCGCGCCTCGCAAGGCCCCGCCATCGGCAAGAACAAAGTGGAAATCTCCTCCGATGGGACGGAAATCATCGCGCCCCGTTTTGGCGAGAAATCCGAATATTATGTCGATATCCGTGTCGGCGCCAACCCAAGGGATATCGATACCTTGGCCAAGTGAGTGTCGCCGTCAGGCTTCGCGCACGAGTCGGTAAAACGCGTCGCGAAGCAGTTTGGTGACGGGGCCCGGTTTGCCCGTGCCGATCGTCCGCGCGTCGCATTTCGTCACCGGAATGATCTCGGCCGCGGTGCCGGTGAGAAAGCACTCGTCGGCGTTGTACACGTCGTGCCGCGTCAAGGCGATTTCCGCCACGGCGATTTTCGCTTTCATTGCCAGTTCGATCACCACGTTGCGCGTGATGCCTTCCAATACGCCCGCGTCGATCGGCGGCGTGAGCAAGACGCTGTGCTTGACGAGAAAGATGTTGTCGCCGGAGCACTCCGCGATCTCTCCCTTGTGATTGAGCATCAGCGATTCCAGGCAGCCGGCTTGTATTCCTTCGAGCTTCGCCAGGATATTGTTAAGATAATTGAGCGACTTGATGCGCGGATTGACGGCATTGGGATGATTACGAATCGTGGAAACCGTGGCGATGTCCATGCCGTTTTCGTACATCTCCGGCGGATACATCGTGATGTCGTCCACGATGACGATCACTTGCGGATCGGAACACTTGCGCGGATCGAGCCCCAGCGAGCCGGCGCCGCGCGTGACGATCGGGCGGATGTAGCCGTCGATCTTCTTGTTGATCGCGATGGTGTCGTTGATTGCCTTGCACATCTCTTCTTGCGAGATCGGCATCTCCAGCTTGATGCTGCGAGCGCTTTCAAACAGCCGCGCGACGTGCTCTTTCAGCTTGAACGCCTTGCCCGAGTAGATGCGGATGCCTTCGAACACGCCGTCGCCGTAGAGAAGGCCGTGATCGTAGACGCTGATCTTGGCGTCGGGCTTGTCGAGGTATTTGCCGTTGATGTAAATCTTGGGGGTGGCCATTCGATTGCCCTCATTGTCTACGTTTAGCGCTCGCCTGGCGCCATGCGAACGCTAAACGTGAACACCGATTTTATCTTACTTGTCTGCGCCAACGGAGGCAAATGTCGGCGTCAATCCCTTCTCGGCCTGCTCGATGCGGCCGTCGGTGATGCGGACGACGCGATCTGTGTCGTGCACGAGGTCGAGATTGTGCGTCACCATCACGATCGTCAGACCTTCTTGCTGATTCAGATCGCGTAACAGCTTCATCACGTGCTGCCCGTTCGCGGTGTCGAGATTGCCCGTCGGCTCATCGGCCAACAAAACGCGCGGCCGATTGATGAGCGCCCGGGCGATCGCGGCGCGTTGCATTTCGCCGCCGGAGAGTTCCTTCGGCTTGTGCGTCAAGCGATGGCTCAGGCCGACGCGCTCGATCATCTCCGTCGCCTGCCGGCGCAGGTCGCGGCGATTGGCCCACCAGCTCCAGACGCCGTGCGTGATCATCGCCGGCGCGAGGACGTTTTCCAGCGTGCTCAATTCCGGCAGCAAATGATAGAACTGGAAGATGAATCCAAACGTGCGATTGCGCAACTGATCGCGTTCGTGCGCCGGCAGATTGTCGATGCGCCGGCCTTCGAGGTGGATGCAGCCGTCGTCGGGCTGGTCGAGCGTGCCCAACAGATGGAGCATCGTGCTCTTGCCGGAGCCGGAGTTGCCGATGACGGCGAGGAACTCCCCCTCGGCGACATCGAGATCGAGCCCGCGCAGCACCTCGATGCGATTGGCGTGCTTGACGTAGGTTTTTTTGAGGTTCAGCGCGGACAGTAATGGCATCGTGCCGTGCATGGGAAGGTTCCTTTTCTTGTTTACGTTTAGCGCTCGAGTGGCGCCACGCGATCGCATGGCGCCACTCGAGCGCTAAACGTAAACCGGTTTATTCATACCGCAACGCCTGCACCGGATGCAACATCGCGGCTCGCAATGCCGGGATGATGCTGAACACCACCGCAATTGCGATGGCGCCAAGATTGACAATTACCACCGCCGTCGTGTTCACGTCGGTCGGAATCTCGTTGAAGTAGTAAATGTCCCCGGCAAAAACGTGCGAGCCGGTGAGCATGGCGATAAAGTTCTCGACCGCGTTGATATTCCACGTGATCGTCAGCCCAAGAATCGTGCCGCACAATGAGCCGACGACGCCCAATAGCAGGCCATAGCTCAAAAAGATTTGCATGACGCCGCCGGAGGATGCGCCGAGCGCCTTCAAGATGCCGATGTCGCGCGTCTTTTCGGAGACGATCATGCTGAAGATCGCCAGGATGCCGAAGCCGGCGACGGCGATGATCATGAAGAGCAGGATGTTCAGGATGCTCTTTTCAATCTCGATCGCTCTCAAGAGCGGGCCCTGCTTTTCTTCCCACGTGTTGACGTTGATGCCGTGATCCTGAAACATCCCGGCAAGTTTGTCCTTGACATTCTTGGCTTCGCCGTAGTTCTTGAGTTTGATCAGGATGTTGGTCGCGCGATTGTCCATGCCGCGCAAGGTTTGCAAATGTTCGAGCGGCACGAAGACGCAATTGCCGTCGTACTCGCTCATTTGCGACTGGAAGTAATCGACGACGACGAAACTGTCGTAAACCGGCGTCAGCTTTTCGCCGCTGGAGACGGTGGTGAGAACGATACGGTCCCCTTCGCGGATGGCGCATTTCTCGGTGATGACGCCGTCGTCGCCGCGGTATTTGAAATGCGCGATCAGGTGGCCGACGATGGCGCCTTGCGGCACACGTGCCACCTGGGGCGTCAACATCGGAGCCGGAATCGGCGCAGGGGCCGGCTGGCCCTTTTTGGCGTCGTTGAAAATCTTCAGAACGTCATCGGGGATGCCGACTGGCGGGTCGAATTTCGGCATCGGTGGGTCTTTTTGTTGGAGCTCTTGCTGAAGCCGCAACTGCCGTTCGCCTTCCTCGTAAGCGGCGCGGATTTCTTTGGGCAGGTCGAAACTCGGCATCGCCTCGCTTTTTTGTCGCGCCAGGTTTTTGTGGAAACCACCGACCTCGGTGCGCGATTTCATTTCGACGCCGGTGACGCGCACGACGCGGGTGGCGATCTCGCCGTAGGGATTGCGATATTGCAGCATCGCGAAGGCGTCGAGCGTGATCGCCATCGATTCGATCTGTTCATTCAAATAGGGATCTTTGCGTATCCTCGCGATCTTGCCAACGGGATCGACGAAACCCTCCGCGCTTTGCGATTCCATGGCGACGTCGCCGATAACGCTGTGGAGGAGCGTGCGCAGCTTCGTGGAGAAGCCGTTCATGACGCTGTTGACAACGATCAAGGTGGCGACGCCGAGCATGACGCTGATGATGCACGCGAACGCCAAATAGCGCGTTTTGAGGTAGCGCCAGCAGAGGAGGAGTTTGTACATGAGGGCACGTCCTTGTGAAGTTTTTTTCAAGCCCCGGGATGAGCGCAGCGATTCCCGGGGTTCGAACCCCGGGAATCGCTGCGCTCATCCCGGGGCTTGCCTGTTATTTTTCCGGTCTCAACAGTGGAAACAAAATCACATCGCGAATCGTCTGCGTGTTCGTGAGCAACATCACCAGTCGATCGATGCCTACGCCGAGACCGCCCGCAGGCGGCATGCCGTGGCGCTGGGCGCGGATGAAATCGTGATCCATCTTCGCCATTGAATCTTCCTCGGCCAAGCCCGCGAGCTGCTGCGAAAACGTTTGCTCCTGCATGATCGGGTCGTTCAGCTCGGTGTACGCGTTCGCCAGCTCCATGCCGTGGGCGTAGAGTTCGAAACGCTCCGCAATCGTCGGCACGCCTGTCTTGCGTTTGGTCAGCGGACAAAGCGCGGCCGGGTAGTCGTGTACAAACACCGGGCCGATCAGGTGATGCTCGACCTTGTGCTCGAACAACTCGTGGACCAGTACATCGTGATGCTTGCCTTTGATGTCGATGTGCGTCTCCTGCGCGGCAGTTTTCACGCCGGCCTCGTCGTTCATGGCGACGCCGACATGGTTCTGAAACGCGTCACCGTACGCTAAACGGGACCACGGCGGCGAGAAGTCGATCGTCTTGTCGCCCCATTTTCGTTGATAACCGCCGCCAATCGCGTCGATCGCCGCCAGGACCATGCCTTCGGTGATTTCCATCATGGTTTCGTAGTTGCCGTATGCCTGATACAGCTCCATCATCGTGAATTCAGGATTGTGCTTCTGGCTGATGCCCTCGTTGCGAAAGACGCGGCCAATTTCATAGACGCGTTCCATGCCGCCGACGAGCAGTCGCTTCAAATGAAGCTCGAGCGCGATGCGTAAGAAAAGCGGGATGTCAAGCGCGTTGTGATGCGTCTTGAACGGGCGCGCCGCGGCGCCGCCGGCGATGGCGTGCAGCGTCGGCGTTTCGATTTCGCAGAAGCCCTTGCCATCAAGAAACGAGCGAATGGCGCGGATGATCTTGACGCGCTTGAGCGTGGTGTCGAGCAGCTCCGGGTTGTACGTCAAATCGAGATAGCGATGCCGCAGCCGATATTCCATGTCGGACAGGCCGCCCCATTTGTCGGGGTGCGGCTCCAGCGACTTGGAGAGGAACGTCAGCTTCTCGGCGAAGATCGTCGGCTCGCCGCGCTTCGTCTTGCCGAACTTGCCTTCGATGCCGACGAGATCGCCGAGGTCGAGTTCTTGCGCGAGCGCCCAGCCGGTTTCGCCGATCTGCTTTTGGCCGAGCATGACCTGCACGCGGCTGGACCAATCGGTGAACTCGCTGGCTTCGTGTTTTTCATCTTCGGACGTCGTCTTGCGCGTCGTCAATTGGCCGGACCAGTCGCGGATGTCGAGCCAGTGCACCTTGCCGCCGATGCGCCGGCTGACGATGCGGCCGGCGGCCTTCACGGACGGACGTTGATCTTCCGGCAAATCGGCGGGCAGCGCGAGAATGGTCTGAATCGGTTGATGCCCATCGAAACGCTGGCCCCAGGGATCGAGACCGAGCTTCTCGATGTTGCGCAGCTTCTCCAGGCGGCTGGTTTCGACGGCATTGTCCACAGTGTCAATTGTCTTTCGTTAAACTGGGGAATTCTCAAGAGGTTGCATCGAATGCGAGAATATGGATTGTAGTCGGCGTGAAAATCCTGTCAATTGCGAGTGGTGCACGCTTGCCGATGGCCATTCGATGTGAAATAATCCAAGCACTCTATTCGACGAGGTAGCCATGGCAACCGCAACGATATTAAGAAGGCCAAAACCATTGGCCGACCTTCTCCACGAGCTCGGCGACCTGCCGGCTTCGCGCATTCGAATGAATCCGCGGCCAAAAACGGCAACCGAAAAGGACGTGATCGCGCTTCAAAAAAGAGAGGGCGGTCTCTTCGAACTTGTTGACGGCACGCTCGTGGAGAAACCTATGGGGATGCACGAGTCGATCGTGGCTGCCGTATTGTCGCATTTCTTGATGTCATTCGTGCTGCCTCGCAAATTGGGTCTCATTGCCGGGCCGGACGGAATGTTCCGATTGACAAAAGGGCTGGTTCGAATGCCGGATGTGTCGTTTGTTTCGTGGGACCAATTCCCAGGCGGCAAGATTTCGAAAGAGCCGATAGCCAACTTGGCGCCGAAACTGGCCGCGGAAGTGATCAGCAAGAGCAACACGCGCGCTGAAATCAAAAGAAAACTACGTGAGTACTTCAAAGCGGGGGTATTGCTGGCGTGGATCGTAGACCCGCGGAAGCGAACCGTCGCGGTCCATACAAGGCCCACGAAACCGACAATGTTAAAAGAAACAGAAACACTCGACGGCGGCGATGTGCTTCCTGGCTTCCAACTGCCGCTGCGCGAACTCTTTGCCATTCTCGACGAAGAAGCGCCAAATTAATACTCACAACGGCGCCGGCAAATCACGTCGGCAAAACACGAACCATGCGAAACCGTAGCCGCCCAGGCCAATCCCTGCAAGCGTCGCCAGATGACGCCAGACATCGCCGAGCGTGTACCAGTTCTCTTGCTGAATCAACTTCTGCGGCTGATAGTGATAGTGGATCGTGAACGGCCGCAACCAATCGAGCGCCTCGGGCCAGATTTGGCCGAAGACGTTGATCAGGAACATCGCCAACAACAGCGTGATCGCCCAACCCCAGACGCGGGCACGCGAACGGCCCATCGACGAAATCGCGATCGTCACGCCGCTGACGGCGAACAACAACAGCGACACGCACAAAAGCGCCGGCAGAAAGCGGAACGGATCGACGTGTTGCATCGGATTGGTCGCGGTTTGCAGGCCCATCCACCATGTGCCGCAATAGGTGCCGATCCAGATCGCGGCGCACATCGACGGAATGACGATCCAATCGACACACAAATGGGCGAGCACGAGCTGGCTGCGGCGGATCGGCTGCGCGAGCAACAGTTCCATGGTGCCGCGATCGATCTCGCCCGCGATGGCGTTCGCGGCCCGGCCGATTGCCCAGATGCACAGGATCGACAGCACCAACGGATGCACATACGCGACCGACATCATGTCGCCGGCGCGATCCAGGGCGATATTCTCGCCGCCGATGATCGCCTGCACCATTTGGCCGAGCATTTCGTTCGACTGTCCTTGCGCATTCTGATTGAGCAGGATGCGCATGATCAGATCCGGCGAGATGCCGGCGGCGTCAAATGCGGCGAGGATCTGCGTGGTCACGCGCATGGTGATGCGTGCCCACAGGATCTGAAACAAGAACAACAGTACCGCCACGACGATCCAGGCGACGCGTACATCGCGGAGCAGTTTTAGGACTAGAACGAAAAGCATAATGATTTCTCGTCAGAGCCTGAAGCGTAAGCGAAGGGTTAAGACCAACTTCGCTTACGCTTCAGGCTCGGACTGCTCGTGATATTGTCGATAAATGTTCGCCAGGCCCATCGGTTCGATTTTCAAGTCCGCGACCGGCAACTCGCTCAACCAGCGCAGCAGTTCCGGCAGCGGCCCCGTGTACTCAAAATCGATTTCCAGGTCGCGCATCAACAGTACCTTCGAATAACGAAGCATGGTGTAATTGGCGGCAGGCACATCCAGCCGCAAACGCACCCGTCGGCCCGCGCGGAGCGTGTTCATGTTTTGCCAGTGTACCAGTTGACCTTGCCGAAGGATCGCAACGCGGTCGCACACTTGCTCAACCTCCGTCAAGACGTGCGACGAAAAAATCACCGTTTGACCGCGCACCTTGGCTTCATAGAGCTGGCCCAACAACTTGTCGCGCATGCTCGGATCCAGCGTATTCGTCGGTTCGTCCAGAATCACAAGTGGCGTCTCCGGCAAGAGCACTTGCATCAACGCGATCTTACGTTTCATGCCCGACGACATTTGCGCCAGCGGTCGTCGGATATCGATGTCAAACTGCTTCGCAAGTTGGTCGACGCGCTCGGACGCGGGATGGCGGCGCAGGTCCGAGAGGAAGTTGATCAACTGCGTGCCGGTCATGTTTTCGTAAAGACGCAACTCGCCGGGTAAGTAGCTCACGTGTTGACGCGCATGAACGCTGTCGTGCCAGCAATCGTGACCGTTGATGGCTGCGCGGCCAAACGTTGGACGCAGGAAACCCAGGAGCAATCGGAGCGCGGTCGATTTGCCGGAGCCGTTGGGACCGAGGATGCCGACGATTTCGCCGGGGACGACGTCGAGATCGAGACGATCAAGCGCGGTGATTGAGCCGTAGCGTTTGGTCAATTGTTCCGTGTGCAGGAGCGTGGCAGCCATCATCGATATAATACGTTTTTGCAAGCGGCGTGAGCCGTGCGCGAAAGGTGCGGAGAACAGGATGGCGATCCGATTCCACGTCCTGGCGAGCGGCAGCTCCGGCAATGCGTGCGTCCTTGACGTGGGCGGGTTCGGCGTCTTGCTCGATTT
>Ga0105340_1001407_pt1 | contig 10787 bp, 9 predicted proteins | sample EasRivMeERMLT700_FD_89676 | JGI IMG/M metagenome (GOLD analysis project Ga0105340, IMG submission 89676) | Soil microbial communities from meander-bound floodplain in the East River, Colorado, USA - East River MetaG ERMLT700 | ecosystem: Environmental > Terrestrial > Soil > Floodplain | place... | reverse complement strand
TCGTCGACGCGTCCCGACGGCGTGGCCGGACCGATGGGCCGGAACCACAGCCGATCGAGCGGCCCGTTGCCGGCCGACTTCTCGGTGAAGACCGGCGTCGGCGGCGCCGGCGCCTGTGCGAACAACGCAGCCGTGGCCACTGTGAGAGCGAGTGTCGTGAGAGCAATCCGTCGATTCATGTTCATCCCTGATCCCTGGCCCTGATCCCTGATCCCTGGCCCTGATCCCTGGCCCTGATCCCTGGTCCCTGATCCCTGATCCCTGATCCCTGTTACGGTTTCGCGTTCGTCACTTCGTCGTAGGCAATACCGAGCACAAATGCCATCGAGAGCCGCGCGTTCAGGGAGACGGTGTCTTCGAAACCCTTCAACGCCGGTGGCTTCTGGATCTCTTCCTTCGACTGCCCCGCCTTCACGCCGGCGCGGGCGTGTTCGAGCGCGGCAGAGAGGTAGTTGCGGAAGTGCATGATCTCCGCCTTGGTGTTGCGCACGGCATTGTCCTTCGCATGACCGGCGATGAAGATGGTGTCGGCCGACGCGCGCTTGGAAACGGTCTCGAGCACCGTGATCCAGTTGTCGATGCGGGCGCCCTGGGCGCGATCGATGTTGGGGTGGGCGCGATTGAACAGCAGGTCGCCCATGTGCATCACGTTCGCCTGCTGGAAGTGAACCACCACGTCACCGCCGGTGTGGCCGGGCCCGAAGTAGCGGGCCTCGATGGTCTCGTCGCCGAACTTCTCAGACCAGGTGTCCTTGAAGGTGGTCGACGCGTAGGCCTGATCGGCCACGGTCTTCGCCTCTTCGGTGACCCTCTTGTGCGATGCGAGGCAATTGACGTGCGCGACGATCTTGCTCACGCCGTACGCCTTGTTGCCGCCGGTGTGGTCGCCGTGGTGGTGGGTGTTGAGCAGCATCGCGATGCCCTTCGGCGCGCGCTGCTTCAGCCCCGCCGCGCAGATGGTGGCGTTGGGCATGAACTGGCTATCCACCGCGATCGCACCATCGGCGTTCACCAGATAGCCGATCGTGCCGCCGGTGGCGATGAACATGCCGACGCCGCGGCGGAGGTCTTCGAACTTGGTGACCAGCGGCGCCGCTGGAGCGGCAGGCTGTTGGGCCCACGACTCGCGCCTCAGCAACGACAAACCCGCGACACCTGCCGACGATAAGATGAACTGCCTGCGATTCATGGAAGCCTCCGGACCGCGCGATTCTACTACCGCCCCTGCTTCTTTTGCCGGCGCCCTCGACTGGGCGCTCGCGGCGGTGCTTGCCCTCGCGGTGCTGGTGTACCTCGTCGGTGTGGACGTGCGCCTGAGCGGCGTGACGGTTCGTTCGCACAGCGCCGCTCGCGTGCTCGCCGGAGCCGTGGCGCTATTCCTGGTCCGTCAGCGCTTCGGCATCGCCTCCTATCCCGCATGGCTCACACGAATCGCGCTGCTGACTTTGATCTGCGGCAGTGTCGAGTCGTGGCTGCGATTTCTCCTGTCGACGATCGGCGGCGCCGACTCATACGGCTACGTCAGCGCGAGCCGGATGATCGCGGAAGGCCGCCTGATCGAGCCCGCGCCGATCGCGCAGTGGTTATCCACAGCCAACCGAATGGCCCTCGTCTCTCCACTCGGCTGGACGCCGTCGCCGGATGGCATTGGCATCGCGCCGACGTTCCCCATCGGCGTCTCGGCGGTAATGGCGCTCTTCTCGCTGATTGGCGGTCCTTCGGCGGTGTTCTTCGTGGCGCCGGTCATGGGCGCGATCACGCTGCTGCTCGTGTATCGACTGGCGCGCGCGTGGTTCGATGCCGAGACGGCGCTGTTCGCGTCAGCGATGGTCGCGTGGAATCCGCTCTTCATCACCTACGCGAAGCAGCCGATGAGCGACATGGCGGCGACGATGTGGGTGACGCTGGCGCTGCTGCTCGCGGTTCGATCGTCGAACTCGTCGGCGTTCTGGGCGGGGCTCGCGGCCGGCGCCGCGGTGATCACGCGCCCGGCCCTCCTCCTTGCGGCCGCGGTGATTCCGATCGCCGCGCATCGCGGAGAGTCGCCACGTAGCCGATTGGCGATGAGTGCCGCCGGACTCTCGATTGGCGTGCTCGTTCAAATGGCGATCCAGAATCATTTCTTCGGATCGCCGTTCTCCACCGGATATGGCGCCACCGCGGCGCTCTTCTCGCTCTCTCACCTCGGCACCAACATACGAATCTTCGCGCAACAGGGCTGGATCGTCCTCGGCCCGCTGTTCATTCCCGGCCTGATCATCGGGCTGTTCGCCGCGCGCCCAGAACCGCGATGGAAGCCGGCCGCGATCTTCGTCACGGTCACCCTGCCGTACCTTTTCTATCTGCCGTTCGATCACTGGGAGACGCTGCGGTTCCTGCTACCCGGCCTCGTGCCGCTGACCATCGTCGTCGCCGATGGCTTGATCCACATCGCGCGATCGCCGCGTAAACCTGCCGTCACCGCGGTGGTCATCTTCGCGTTCACTGCGATCGTCGCCGGCCGATCCGAAATCCTCCTGCGGAAATCAAGCGTGTGGGATGTCGCAACGATGGAAGCGCGCTATCCGCTGGCCGGGGACTGGATCAGCGTCAACACGCCGCCCGAGAGCGTCGTGCTTGCGAATCAGCACAGCGGATCGTTGAGGTGGTACGGCGAGAGGCAGACGATCAGGTGGGACTTCATCGATCCGAGTCAACTGGCGCAAACAGTGCAAGAGCTGCAATCGCATGGCGCAGTTGTCTACGTCGCGCTGGAAGGCGACGAAGTGGCGATGTTCGATCAGCGCTTTGCCGGCGTGATCGATCAACTCCAGGTCGATCACGTCGGCCGCGTGCGCAATGTGAGTTTTCGGCGGCTTGTTTATTTGCCGCCGAATAAATAGTCGAGCGCCAGGTTCGTCATCACCTTTACGCCGATCGGCAGCGCCGATTCGTCCGCGAAGAACAGCGGCGAGTGATTCATCGCCGCCTTCGACGGATCCTGATCCTTCGGCGTGACGCCGAGGAAGAAGAACATTCCCGGCACCTTCTGCTGGAAGAACGAAAAATCCTCAGCGGTGCCGGTGAGTGGGCCGAGCTGCACGTTCTCGGCGCCTGCGGCGCGACGCAAGGTTGGCAGCATGCGCTCGGTCAGCTTCTCGTCGTTGCGCGTCACGGGGTAGCCGAGCGAATACGTCACCGTCGCCGTGGCGCCCGCGCTTTCGGCGATGTTCGTGGCGATCAAACCGACTCGGCGCTGGATGTCCTTGCGGACATTCTCATCGAACGCGCGAATCGTCCCCTCGAGTTCGATCTCCTCGGGCACGATGTTCGAGCGGTTGCCGCCGGTGAAGCGGCCGATCGTCACGACCGCCGGCGCTTCGGTGATGTTCACGGAGCGGCTGATGATCGTCTGCAGGCCCATCACGATCTGCGAGCCGACGACGATCGGATCGATGCCGCCCCACGGCACGGCGCCGTGCGTCTGACGTCCCTTCACCTTGATGAGAAACGAATCCGCGCTCGCCATCAACGGACCCGGGCGATACACGATGGCGCCGCTGCGATACGGGAACACGTGCAGACCGAACACCGCGTCGACCTTCGGATTCTCGAGCACGCTCTCCTTGACCATCTGCTCGGCGCCGCCGGTTTCGCCGGGCGGAGGACCTTCCTCGGCCGGCTGGAAGATCACCTTCACCGTGCCTGGCAGGCGATCCTTCATGCGCGCGAGGGCGGTCGCGGTGCCGAGCAGGATCGCCATGTGATTGTCGTGGCCGCAGGCGTGCATCACGCCCGTCTCCTGGCCGTTCCACATCGCCTTCGCCGTCGACTTGAACGGCACATCGACCTGCTCGGTGACGGGCAACGCGTCCATGTCGGATCGCAGGGCTACGACCGGCCCCGGTCTTCCGCCGCGAAGCACGCCAACGACACCCGTGGTGGCGACGCCGGTCGTCACCTCGAAGCCAAGCTTCCGCAGCTCGTCGGCGATGATCTTCGACGTCCGGGTCTCGCGATTGCCGAGCTCCGGGTTCTTGTGAAAGTCACGGCGCCACGCGACCACCTGGGGATTGATCTCCGCAGAGATCTTTTCCACGTCCGCTGCCAACGGATTCGCCGGTGGGGCCGTCTGACCAGATATCGACGACTGGCCGGTGGCCAGCGCGAGTAGTAGAGCAAGAAACAGTTTTCGCATCGACGTGGGTACTCCCTAGTCCGGTGTGATTCTCGGCGCTTCCCTGCTCATCGCACGATGGCAGGCGTTGCAGCGGACGGAGACGTCACCGTACGCCTTTTTCACTTCGTCGACGTTCGCCGATGATGCGTTCGCGAGCGCCTTGAGCGCTACGGAGGCCACGGCCATGCTCGCCTTGCGCGCATTGGTCGCAAAAGTCTTCCACTCGGCGGTGTTCGAACGCTCATGCGGTCGAAACAGGATCAGGTTTTCGAACTCCGCCAGCCGCGCGGCCTTCTGGTAGAGCGCCGCCCATTGCTGCCGATCGGCGGGCGGCGCCGACATCGCGCGCCGCAACTCGTCGTACGCGGGTTTGATCACCAGCAACATCAGCTCGCCGGTCTCGAGAACCGGCTCCGGTTGCGCCGATGCTTCCTGGGCGACGGCTGAGCCGCCGAGCGCCAGCAGGATGCCGATACAAATCGCTGCACGCACGGCGTCTATCTTATGGGACGCACGGATCGTAGGGGAGGACTTTAGTCCTCCCGGGATCGCAAGAAGAACCTCTGCCCTCCTCGTGCTAGTACGGATTCCACCAGCCCTTTATCTGGATGGCCTCACAAATCTCCTCAATCGTGTACTGCGTCGATCCGCAGAGCGGGTAATCACTCGGGTGCGCCGCGAGCTGTGCACGAACGGGGTTTTCCAGAACGTAACGACAAACCGACAGCGTGTGTTCTTCTGCGCGGAGAACGCGATCGATGTATCCCTTCTGCCACAGTCTGTGTTTGTGCTCCTTCTTCCATTCGAAACCGGTCTTCTGTTTCCAGTTCTTGACCAACTGCTCCAGGTCGGCACCCTCTTCTTCCGCCGTTGCCACGAAGTGGACGTGATCCGGCATGACGACGTACGCAGAAATTTGGAATCCGAGTTTTTTCGCGATCGCAACTAGTTCATCGACCACGAATTGAGCGAACTCGTGATCAGTGAACACTTTGACGCGATTCAATGTGACGGTAGTGATGAAATACACCGCGAGCTGATCGTAGGAAATGCCGGGAAGGCGTTTAGGTTGGGCCATGAGGGCGGATAAAGCAATTGACGATCCGCGGGACGACTAAAGTCGTCCCCTACGTGGGCGGGACAACTAAAGTTGTCCCCTACGATCAAACGTAGGGGAGGACTTCAGTCCTCCTGGGATCGTGATCAGCAAACCCGTAGCGCGATCGACCCGTCTGACTTGCATGTCCGACCTTCGGCTTGCGCTACGGCTCTGCTTCCGCCACCCGCTGCTGTCGCTGGCCGCCATCGGCTCCCTCGCCCTTGGCATCGGCGCCAACACGGCGATCTTCACGGTCCTCAACGGCAGCGTGCTGCGGCCGCTGCCGTACACCGAGCCGGACCGCCTGATGGTCGTGTGGGAAACGCGCGCCGACAACCCGAAGCGCGCGGTCGCGCCGGCGAATTTCATCGACTGGCGCAGCGAAACGACGGCGTTCAGTGGCCTTGCGGCCTTTGACGATTTCACCGCCACGCTGACCGGCGTCGGCGAGGCGCAGCGCATTCACGCGGTCTCCGCTTCAGGCAATTTCTTCGATGTGCTCGGCGTGCAGGCGCAGATCGGGCGGGTCATGACGCCGGACGACGATCGCGCGGATGCGGCGAAGGTGGCGGTGCTCACCGACGGCTTGTGGCATCAGCTCTACGGCGGCGCCGCCGATGCGATCGGCAAGACGATGATCCTCAACGGGATGCCGCACACCATCGTCGGGGTGCTGCCGCGCTCGTTCGACATGCAGATGGTCGCCGGTGGCGAAGTCTGGATGACGGGCGATCGCGGCATCCCGCGGAGCTTTCCGTTCGCGGGCGATCTTGCCGCGGTGCGCGATTCGCACATCATCGCCGTCGCCGGCCGGCTCGCGGCGGGATCGACGCGCGAGCAGGCGCAGGCCCAGCTGACGAGCGTAATGACATCGCTGTCGCAGCGCTATCCATCGACGAACGCCGGCCTTGGCGCCAGCGTCGTCCCCTTGCACGAAGAGATCGTCGGCGATGTACGGCCGCTGGTCGTGCTGCTGCAGATCGCCGTCGCGGTCCTCCTGTTGATCGCGTGCGCGAATGTCGCGCACCTGCTGCTCGGCCAGGCCGCCACGCGCCAGGCCGAGATCTCGATGCGCTATGCGCTCGGCGCCGATCGATCGCGCATCGTGCGGCAACTGCTGATCGAAACGCTGATCATCGCGGTGCCCGGCGGCATGGCCGGCCTCGTCTTCGCGGTCGCCGGCGTGCGCGCGCTCCAGCTCGTCGCGCCCCAGAACCTGCCGCGACTGTCGGAGATCACCGTCGACACGACGGTGCTCGCCTTCACCATCGTGATGACGCTGCTGACGGCGATCGTGTTCGGTCTCGGTCCCGCGATGCAGACGGCGCGCACCTCGGCCAACGATCTCGGCCGCATCGGCCAGCGGGTCGCGGGAAACCGCCGCGTCCGCCGCGGCCACCAGGTGCTCGTGGTCGGCGAGCTGGCGCTGGCGCAAGCTCTCCTGGTCGGCGCCGGATTGCTGCTCGTCAGCTTCGTGCACGCCACGCGGATCGATCTCGGATTCGCACAACACGATCGCGTGCTGGCGGAAGTGAACCTGAGCCCGGCGTACATTCAGCCGATCGGAAAAGACGGCTTGATCGATCCGGCCAGGAAGATTCGCTTCATCAACGGCGTGCTCGATCGCGTTCGCGGCGCTCACGGCGTACGCGCGGTCGCCGCCTCTTCAACGGCGCCGCTGACGGGCGCACCGAATCGAGGGATGCGAATCGAGGGCGATCCGGTGCTGCCGCCGGATCAGCAGCCGAATGCCGACTTCCAGTTGATCACGCCGGATTACTTCCGCGCGCTCGGCATCACGCTCGTCGCCGGCCGTACGTTCAACGCCAACGATCGCGCCGACACGCCGCCGGTCCTTGTCGTCAACCGCGCGCTCGTCGACAAGTATTTCGGCGGACGGGATCCGATTGGGCATGTGATTCTGTTCGGCGGCAGCAAGCGCCACGAGATCGTCGGAGTCGTGGCCGACGCGCGGTATCGGACCGTGGAACAGCCGGCGGATCCGGCGTTCTATTTGCCGCTGGAGCAGAACGACGAGCGATGGCCGTTTCTCGCGTTCACCGTCTGGACCGACGGCAACGCAGCGGCCACCTCGTCTGCGGCGACGCTGCTCCGCTCGTCGGTGCGCGAGGCCGATCCGCAGCAGCCGATCTCGCGGCTGCGAACCATCGACGAGATCCTGTCCGGATCGATGGCCCAGCGCCGGTTCAACACCTGGATCGTCGCGCTGTTCGCGGCCACCGCGTTGCTGCTCGCCGCCGTCGGCACGTATGGCGTGATGGCGTTCGCGGTCACGAGCCGCACGCGCGAGCTCGGTGTCCGCGCCGCCCTCGGCGCGACGCCGGCGGATCTGATCCGATTAGTGTTGGGCCAGGGTCTCTTGCTGACCCTTGTCGCAAGCGCCATCGGCCTCGGCGCAGCGGTGGCCTTGACGCGCTTCATGGCGTCGATGCTCTTCAACGTCGCGCCGCGCGATCCGATCACGTTTGCGCTCGTCGCCGGTGTGCTCGCGACCGTTGCCATCGCGGCGACACTGATTCCAGCGCGCCGGGCGATGCGCGTCAACCCGATCACGGCGTTACGCGAGTGAACTATTGAATCTTTCTGCCGAGCCAGGTGAAGGGGCCGCCGGCCGTGGTCTTCAGCTCCGAGCCGGCATATTTCTGGCTGACCTTCCAGACAAAATCCATTTCGGTCATGATCGCGCTGAGCGCCATCCGTGACTCGACAATCAGCAACACCGATCCATAGAGCATGAACAGCGTGCCGACGAGGCCGAGCAGGACGGCAATCCAGGTAAAGTTCCGAGCCGCGGCGGAGAAAATCGCGATCGCAACCGTGGTCGCGACGAAGGTGCCAAGCGCGGTGTAGTAGGCGGCCATCGCCCGCTGGATCAATCGGGCGCGCGAGGTCTGCCGATCGAGCTGCGTGAAGATCAGCGCGCGCCGCTCTTCGAACATCTCATCTTTCTCTGGATGCGCGACCAGCTCCTGAAAACGATCGGACAGGATACGCGTGCGATCGATCACCCGCCCCAGGCGCGTGCTGGTTGAAAAAATCAGCGCACCACACGCGGAAATGAGGACGGCCGGCGTAATCATCGCGGTCAGAATCGCCAGCGCGTTCTGTGGCGAATCAAGCCGTGTCAACCAGTCCATAAAAGACAGTCTAGCGCGCCGGGAGGAAACACTTGTCGGGAGGTGCCACGTGTCGGGAAGTGATTCTCGTCGGGATCATGGAATCAAGACGATTTTGCCTTTCGCGCCCGGCGCCATGACTTGCTGGTGCGCCTTCGCCGCATCGCGTAAGGGCATTTCGGTGCCGACGACCGGATTGAGCGAGCCGCTTTCGAGTCCAGCGATGATCGCTTCATGGGCACGGCGAATCTCGTCGGGAGGAATTCCCCACAGCGCCAAGCCAAACACCGAGACGTCTTTAATCATGATCTTGCGCGCGTCAATCTCGACGCGGCCGCGATTCCCGATGACGACGACACGGCCGCCCGGAGCAACCACCGTCAAGTCATGATCGAGATTGATGTTGGCGAGCATTTCGAGAACCACGTCAGGTCCGCGCCCGCCGGTGACCTTGGTGATCTCCTCAAGGTAGCCCGCGTTGTTGTGATTGAACGTATGCGCCGCGCCTTGCGCGCGGGCGACCGTCAACCCCTCGGCCGATCCTGCAGTGCCGATCACCGTTGCGCCAACCGCAATCGCAAACTGCGTCGCCGCGATTCCCACGCCGCCGCTGGCGCCATGAATGAGCACTACGTCACCCGCGCGGGTATTGGCCCGTCCGAAGAGCGCGCGCCACGCCGTGACGTACGGCACGAATAACCCGGCGCCTTGTGCGAATGAAATGCGTTGAGGCAGGCGATGCACTTGGTCGGGATGGCACACCGCCAGTTGCGCATAGGCGCCATAGGCTTTGTGAATCGCGGTGCCGCTGACGTACACGCGATCGCCGATCTGCCAGCCGGTGACGCCATCAGCGACTTGATCGATCACACCAGCGGCATCGGCGCCGGGGATGTACGGAAGCTCGGGCTCAATCGCATACGCGCCAGCCCGCATGTAAGTTTCGTAGGGATTGACGCCGACGGCGTGAATGCGAACGCGGACCTGGCCCGGCTTTGCTACCGGATCAGGAACCTCTTCGAGCTTTAGGACCTCGGGACCGCCGAACTCGCGCGCAAGAATAGCCTGCATCCAGCCATTGTCCCGTCAGTCGCACTTCCCGACAAGGATCACTTCCCGATGAGGATCACTTCCCGACAAGCGTCACTTCCCGACAGATTACTTACGGGAAAGCTCTTCGTCGATGATCGACTTGAAGTTCTCGAAGGGCATCGCGCCGATCACGGCGCGGCCGTTCACGTAGAGCGTCGGCGTCGAGTTGACGCCCATCTTTCCGCCGAGCTCGCTGCCGGCGGCGACGGCCTCGGCCCACTTGCCGGAGTCCAGGCACTGATCGAACGACGCGCCGTTGAGGCCAATCGCGCGGGCGGTCTGCTTGAGCGCCGGCACTTCGAGCGCGCGCTGGTTCGCGAACAGGGCGTCGTGCATCTCCCAATACTTCTTCTGATCGCCCGCGCATCGCGCCGCTTCGGCGGCCTTCGGCGCCTGCGGGTGGTTCGGCAGCGGGTAATCCTTGAACACGATCTTGACGCGATCGCCGTAGGTCTCGCGGATCTTCGCCAGCGTCGGATTGACGCGCGCGCAGAACGGACACTGGTAGTCGGAGAACTCGACGATCGTGACCGTCGCCGCGGGATTGCCGCGCACCGGATCCTCGGCCGACGTCGGCACGGTGTAGCGCGGCGGATCGAGCATCACCTTGACGTTGGCCTTCGTCTTCAGCTCGTCCACCAGCATGGCGCGCGCCTGCTGCTCGCGGCGGGACTCGAGGTACGGCTTGATCTCGCCGCGCAGCTGCTCGAGCGTGCGCCCCTGCGCGCGGTCCTTGTTCTGTTCGTAGAACTGTACGATCTGGGCCTCGGTCACCGCGGGCAGGCGCTTGGCGCCGTCCTGCGCAATGTAGGCGTCAACCGATTGGCCGGCGGCCTTCGCGGCATTGGCGATCAGCTGATCGCCAACGAGCACGTCGATCATGTTGCGGCGATTCTGGTAGGTCGCCTGGACGATGCGCGCGCGCTCGGCCGCGTCGAATTCTTCCCACTTGGCGTCGACGTCCTTCAGCGTGATCGGCTTGCCGGCGACTTCGGCGACGACCTGATCGGGATTGGTGGGCGCCGAGGGCGCCTGCGCCGCGGCGGTGGGCTCTTCCGCGCACGCGGCCGAAAATGCCATGGCCGCCACGAGCAGCAGCGCACCGGTCCAAGTCCGGAATTGACGTCTCATTCAGTGAGCTTATCACCGGCCCCTTCGGCTGCGGGCTGGGCAGGCGCCTCGTGGCCGGGGCAGCGTAAGACGGGCAATGGCGGGTACTTACGGTATTCGGGATTCGTAAGCGACAGCCGGCACATGTAAAACGTCGAGCGCTCGCTCTTCACAATTCGGCAGTGCTGAC
>Ga0105340_1001406_pt1 | contig 10787 bp, 23 predicted proteins | sample EasRivMeERMLT700_FD_89676 | JGI IMG/M metagenome (GOLD analysis project Ga0105340, IMG submission 89676) | Soil microbial communities from meander-bound floodplain in the East River, Colorado, USA - East River MetaG ERMLT700 | ecosystem: Environmental > Terrestrial > Soil > Floodplain | place... | reverse complement strand
GAACTCGCTGTGCGAACACATCTTGCAACGCCAGTCGGTCGGGCCCTTGTCGGTGATGCGTGGCAGCAGCTCGCCCGCCCGCGTCGATAGGATCACCGCCGCCGCGCGATCGCTCGCCGCCTGGGCTGCCTCCGCATCGAACGCGACCGTCAGCGCCAGCAGGTGGCAGGTGTCAGCATTCTCCGCGGTGAACAGCGCCGGGTTTTCATCAATGCCGAGATAGGCCTGGTAGATTTGGATCTGGTCGTAGTAGACCGGATAGGCACTGCGCAGGCCGTGCTTCTCAATCTTCTTCCAGCCCGACGAGCCCAGACACTTGTGCTCCCACAGGCAGGGATACTTCAGGCCACTGATCTCAGGCCCGGAGCGAATGATGCCGTCGCAGTGGCCGCGGAAGGCGCCCTCGCACGCGGTGAAGCCGGTGGCGTCAGTGCCACGCTCCAGCGTAAACCCGGCCAGAGCGAGTTGAGCCGCGATCTTCTCCTCGCTGTCGTGCCCGCGATTGAAAATCCGCTTGGTGCGGGCAGCGTGGACGCTGTCGCGCTGCCAGTCGAACTGCACCTTGCGCAGACACTCCGAGCCGATGCCGGAGGCGCCGAGATAGTCCCGACGCTCCTCGCGTTGCTCCAGCCCGGCCGCCACATCCAGCGCCGCATTGATGGCGTCGTTGACGGGTGACGGCGCCGGAAGGTTGAAGTCGAGGACATTAGAAGGGGACGTCGTCATCGTTCAATTCCCCCCTCGCCAGCAGCGGACCGCCCGCGCGCGCGCGCAACTCGCGTTCGATGACGGCCTGCGACGTCTGCGTCAGCTTGTCCGGCGCGCCCTCGTCCCGGCCGAGCAGTGCCCGCTCGACCAGCCCATGCATATGCCAGGCAAGCAGCACCATCTGCCGCTTCGGCAATTCGCTGATCGGTGTTTCCCAGTCGATACCTTTCACGTCACTCAACGCCGGCAGCACACTCTCGACAGCGCCCGCCTCCCACGGCTGCGGGAAGCTGCCGGGCATCGAGCGGATGGCCTGGTCGTAGCCAATGCCTTCCGCGACGGCCTGCTGGCTCTTGGTCTTGATCCAGGCAAAAATCGCGGCCGAGCAGATCCAGCCCCACTCGAGCTCGTTGAGCGAGCCAATCATGGCCCTCCCATTGATGTCGTTTTCACTGATAACCTCCCGCGCCGCATCGATCGCCGACTGGGTAGCCTTCGCCATCCAGTCGGCCTCGATCGCGCGCAGCCGTTGCACTGCGCCCGTCATGTCAGGACGCCCACGCAGGCTTCTTGACGGCGCCGCTGGCGGTCTTCTCGGCCACGGCGGCCGCAACCACGACAGGCGCAGCGGACGGCTTCTTCACCTGCTCCACCTTCACCCACGCCTTGCGGTCGGGCGTGATGGCGGCGTCGAGGATGTTCTTGTCCTTGAAGTTGGTGCCCTCCTTGGCCTTCTCGATGCCGATCTTGGCAACGAAGCGGATGCCGTCGAAGTCGCCCCAGTTGTTGAGGCGGCGCCCGGCCTTTGCCGTCTCACTCTCGTCGTCGGGGCGAATGCCCTTGGCACTCTCCAGGATCGCGCGCATGCGCGAGGCCGAAATGTCGGCGGCCTTCTGATGCCCGTCGCTGACGCCCTCCAGCGTGTACAGGCCCCAGAACTTGCGCTTGGCGAAGGGGCCGTCGACCACGGTAAACTCGACGTCGAGCGCCATGCTCTCCCCACTCTTGGAGCGCTTGAGCCAGCCGCCCTCGCCGGCATTGCCGGGTCGCACGGTCATGTGAACGACGGCGACCGTCCCCTCCGGGATCAGTCCGCCCTCGCGCTGTGCTTCTGCATTGTTGAAATCGATAGCCATCTTTGTCTCTCCTATTCTGCTGCTTCGGTTGTGGTTGCGGGTTGTGGAATGGTGTGATCGATCGGCTTGCGTGGCGCCTTGCTCCCGATCTTCGCCAGGAGCTTGCCAAGGTGCGGCTCCTCGATCTGGTCGAGCTTGCCGCTGCGGTCCTTGGACGGGTACTGCCACGGGTTAGGCTGCGTGCAGATCAGCGCACGCACCGGATTGCCGTCGCCGAAATCAACAAACTGCAGCGTCATGATCTGGTCGACGATGCCAGGCAGCTCCTTGCCGGTTTTTGACCCATCGATCTGCAATTGCCACAACGTGGTGTTGAATTCGTCCTTGAGGTTTTCGAGGATGCCGACGAAGAACACGTTCTTGCCGCGGGTGTGCTGCAGGTGCGTGAGCCAGGCAATCATCTCCCGGCCCATCAGGCCGTAGGTGCCGAGCAAGTTCTTCTTGCCGCGATCGTTCAGGCTTTCGGGCTGCTGCTCGCACCACGAAAAGCAGAGGCGGCCGGCAACCGTGATGCTGTCGACGAAGTAAGTGGAATACTTTGCGAGAGCCGTTGCGCTTCCCATTGCCTCGACCACCGCGTCGTAGTGCGCCTGGCTGTAGTTAGACGTCGCAGGCAGTGCCGGATTTGGGCCGCCGAGATAGCAGGCAAGGTCGCGGCACTCCTCCCATGTGCGGGGCTGGAAGGTGTCGACGTCGATGTCGCGCACCGCCAGATCGCCCGCCTCGAGGTCGACAAACAGTGTCGCCTTGACGTCAAGTGTGCGCAGTAGGGTCGTCTTGCCGACGCCGGCCGGACCCACGACGAGGGCCTTCACTCCCTTGTCCTGCGCCATGCGCTCGTCGGCACTTATGATTTTCAATCTTCGCTCGTTCACTTTGCTTCTCCTTTGCTTGCTTGCTTCACTTCACTGTTGATTTGAGAGCGCCGACCGAGCGCAGAAATGCAATTGCTTCGTCGAACGTCTTAGCCATGCCCCACTGATGTCCAAGGCGAAGGACTTCATCCCGAAACAGCTTCTGCTCCGGCGACAGCCGGCCACCCTTGACCTTCATCTCGAGCCAGGCCGTGCCTCCGCCCATCTTCACAAAGCAGAGATCGGGCACGCCACGCTTGGTGCCCTCCTCCTTCAGGCGCACAGCCACACGAATATGCCGCTTGCCTCCGTTCGGAATGGCAAACCACATCACGTCGGGATGCGCCGCCACTTCAAGGAAGCGCGCGAGCTGCACCTGCAACTGGTGCTCCGACGTCGGCATGGCAGGGTGCAGTCTCATTCCCAGGTCTTTCTCGCCTGCGTGTGGCTGCGGCTATAGTGATCGTCGCAATACGATCGGCCGATCGGCGCGTAGTGACCGCAATAGAGGTACGGCGGGCGCTCATCGATCGGCCCGAGCGGCCAGCGACAAGTGTCCTCGCCAAGCTGATAGAGCGAGAGCGGCTCGCCCTCATTGCGTGGCGGTACGTCTGGCGCCAGCGGCGCGTCTGGTGCGGGCTTCACCTTGAACCTCCTCCTGTGCCGGGGCTGTGCGCCCTTGTGTGGTTTCCTGCGCAGCTTGAGGCCGAGCCTGCGGCCCTTGCCAATCAGGCTGTTCTTGGTGATGGTGAGATTGAATTCATCCGACAGCATCGTTGCGATCACCGAATACGAGAATTGCTTTTCGTCCGCCTGCAGTTCGAGGTAGCGCGCGAGCAGCCCCGGCGTTGTCTCCCACGGTCCTCGCTCTTCGTTGCGCTTCACGAAGCAATCTTCCCGACGCTGTCGCTGAGTTGCCGACAGACTTCCTGACCGCGGCGCGCCTCAGCCGCGACCTGCGTGCCGAGCTCGTGAAGGGCCGAGATGTCGCCCTTTGTCTTGGCGACACTGGCCAGGATGTGGTTCTCAAGCGCGACCGTGTTCTCGCGCAGCACCTTGAGCTGCTCGATCCACTGGTCCGCAATCTTGCTGACGCTATCGAGCATCAGCGTGTGAACCTGATCCTCGAACGGCGCGATGTCGGGCTTGACGGCCTCGATCAGATCAACTTTTGACATGACATTCATGGCGTTTCCTTTCGTGATTGATCAGCCACCGGGACCGATCGGCGTTTTGTGAACAGCGGTCCCGGTGGCCTTGATCCGCGCAGTACAGTTTTGGGGACTAGCCCTGCGCAGAATTAAGTGACGGCAGACGTGAGTGTGCGATCGTCATCACCACCCACCGAGGATGCCTCCCCGTCCGGTCCTGCCGCCGATGCTCTCGGACGCGCATTCTTATTTCTCACGCAGTACGTTTGCGACGCACGGCCGGCGGCTCACGCATCGACCACAGATGGTCGGGCGCGTTCATGCCGAGCCGCACGAGCTCTGACTTGATGACGAGGAACGTATTCGCCGGGAATTTGCCGAAGCCACGCCAGTTGCTGACAGCCTTTGGCGTTGTGGAGGTAAGACGCGCGACGGCCGTGTTGCCGCCGAGCACGTCAATGATTTCGGTTGTGTTCTCTATGGTCGTCATGATAAACGCGACCATATTCCAAGTTTCTTCGAAAATGCAAGGGCAAATAATTCATTCTAGGCAAATAGTTTGGAGTCGCGTAAATGTTGCTGCTATGAGCCCCGCCAGTCCAACCGACCTGGACATTGCCCGCAGATTGCGCATCTTGCGACACCATGTCGCCGGTAGCGAGCAGGGCTCACGCGCGCGGTTCGCGGCCCAGATCGGCATCGAGTACAAGCGCTGGAACAATTTCGAGCGCGGCTACCCCATCCCTAGGGACATGGCGATCCATCTGGTCAGGGCCATTCACGGCCTGACGCTCGACTGGGTCTACCTTGGCCGCCAGGACGGGCTGTCGATGCGGCTTCAGCGGGAACTGGAAGAGGCTGGAAAAGCCGTCACATTGTCGGAAAGGCGCTCCGGGTCGGGTGCGTCCAGAAAGCCCGTCACCAAGTCGCGGGCGTGATCCAGCACGGCTAAAGCGTCAGCAGTATTGTCGGGTAGTTGCGAGACAAGCTGAATGGCTTGCCTGCGCAAGGTGTCGTGCTCTCTGGCCATTCCCATTCACCCTTCTTCGGCCGCCGGTTGATGCCCGGATGAACTGAAGCGGCCCTTGATGTTCTACCTACGTTCCTAGATTGTCAAAATTTTGTGGCGGTACCTTGATGAGGATCAAGCCACCGCCGTGACGCAGCATAGATGCGCCGGGTTGTCCCCACAATCGAAATTATTTTGAAATCGCTCTTGCACTTCCAAATTTTCTGGATATTGTAGTTTCCATCGAAACACCGATTGGGGACTACGCAAATGAGCTACTCGACCTGCCGCTTCTGCAAAAAGTCGTCCTTCGACGGCGACGACATGGTGAAGTACGGCGTCCGCCACTACGCGCACTTTCAGTGCTACCTCGACGCCGGCAAGACGCTCGACACCCTGTCGTCATGGCAGGCCAATAACTTCCCTTACTTCCTGCTCAAGGCGCGCGGGCTGCTTGACCATCCGAAGCTGCGCCGGTCGGCTGATGCCTACAGCTGCACGGAGACCAAAGGCCCGCTCGATGAAATGGAGCGCCAGCTTGGCGCCCTGCTCATGCCGCGCCGGGAGGTCTGACATGAGCCGCACCAAAGACCTCTGGATGGAACAGCACGACGCCGCGATCGAGCGGTTCGTGACCGGCGAGGACGATCGGGAGGCCTTCACGAAGGCCCTCCAAAGGCTGGGCTTCGACGCCCACGACATTCGCCAAGAGATCGACAACGCCTACGCCGAGCGCGCCGAACAGAAGGCCTACGAGGCGCAGAACGCCTACTTCAAGAGCATCACGAGGAAGCCATGATGGACCTCACCGCCATCGTCGCAGCCGCCATCACCGTCATGCTGCTCATTTCCATCTACGCGTTGCTGATCACTGAAATTCGGGGACCGCTGTAATGGAACGCGCAGTCGCAATTAAGAAGCTTGGCAAGATCCTCGGCAAGTCACTCGGCTACCGAGTTGACCTGAAGGCGCCCGATCAAGACGACCGGGACGAGGCCCGCGCCAAGATGCGCGAGGTTGCCCCAGAGCGAGACGCCTTGAAGGCGGCCGTCGAGGCCCGGCGCGAGGCGATCCTGCAGGCTGACGCAGAGTATCAGCGTCTAAAGGCTGAACTTAAGAACGCCAGCAAAACCTACGCCGACTTGGCAGAGATCACCTCTCACTATCGCTTCACGGTCGGCACGTCGAGCGGCATGTTCTTCACCGTCAGGGCGCAGGGCGATAGCTGGGAAGAAGTCATCGCCAAGCTGACCGCAAAGCAAGCAGCCTAAAGGGGACCGCAATGACCAAGCGCGTCAAGCACTCGTACTACGTCGTCATGGTCGACCTCGGCCAGCTCGGCCTCGAGGCGATCGTGCAGCCGGAAATCACCCGCCGCGAAGTGATCAATCGCATCAAGTCCGGCGAGTATCGCGACGTCGTCTTTATCCATCACGTCGATGACCTACTCGTCGAGGACGTCACGCACGAACTGATTGAGGCTGCGGAAGCGGAATTGAAGGAACGTGCCTGATGGCCGACGTGAACCTCGCCGCGGAAATCATGAAGTTGATGGAGAGGAACAATGCCTCTCCCTCGGAGGGAGGATCGGCGATCGTCGCCGCCGCAGTCATTTGCCTTTACCACGATGGCTTCGACAAGAAGCAGGCGCTGAAAATGATTGGCGCATCCTGGGATTTGCTTCAGCCGACGTTCGAGCAGTTCAAGAAGGAATTCAACTGATGGACATCAAGGTCACCATTCAGCCGGACCAGAGTTGGTGCGCGATCGACGCCGACACCTACGAGGCCGAATGCGACACAGTCGGCTACTGGAGCACCTGCCCCGTTGGCTACGGCAAAACCCGCGAGGCCGCGATCGGCGACCTCATCGACCAGATCATCGAACGGCTCAAGGACCAGAACGATGCAGACCGGCGCGAACTGCGTAACCTTTCTGATTTGTCCGATCTGCAAAAGCGTGCGGAAGATCTTGGCGCCGCAGACGCAAGCGGACTGCAAGAGGTGCGAGTATCCAATGAACGCGGTGCCGACAAGGCGCCCGACCGCGAGCCGGTAGGCATGGTACTCGCCAGCATCGTCAGGGCGCTGGATGACGTCGCCGGCATGGCGCGCGAGCCATCCACCTACAAGGAGGTAGCCGCGGAGGAGATCGCGCTCGGGCAGATCCTCAGTCGGACGCAGCTCATCCTGTCGTTCATCGACTCGCACAACAAGGCGCCCAGGATACGAGCGGTGAAATGAGCCTTCCCGAAACCACCACCCCGGAGCAGCTCGCCAAGCACCTCGGCTGGTCGCCACGACGTGTGCGTAACGAAGCCAAGAGGCTTGGCGCGTGCCGCATTCTCGGCAATAGAATGGTCCTGCTCCCCCAGGACGTCCAAACACTGCTGGAGGCGACGCGGCCATGCCCCTCAAAATCTACCGCCGTCCGGGAAGCCTTGTCTGGCACTACCGGGGAACGCTTGCCAGACATCGACAGCGCGGAACTACTGGCACACCTGACAAAGAAACCGCGCAAAGAATTGCGTCCGCGGTCGAGGACGGGTTCTGGAAACGTGGTTTCAATTCCAAAGAGCAGGGGCTGACATGGCCAAAGGCCGTTGCGCTGTATGTTGGAGCCGGGAAGTCGTCGCGCTTTCTGCTGCGACTAACTTCCTATTGGAAGGATGCGCGGATTGCGGACATCAATGGTGGCGCAATCCGCCAATCGGCCGTCGACCTGTATCCCAGCGCAAAGAACAGCACCCGCAACCGGCAAGTGATAGTTCCGACGCTGGCAGTCATCAATCACTGCGCTGAGTTGCAGCTGTGCCCGCCGATGCGAATGAAGAGGTTCAAGGTTGAGACCCGGATCAAGAAGCCCGCAACATTGGAGTGGATCAATGCCTTCCGCAGTTTCGCTGACCGAACTGACGTTGCAGTTCTGGCCCTCTTCCTCTTTGCTACAGGATCACGGATCACTGAAGCTCTGTCGGTCAGATGGGAGGACATTGATCTACGAGGACGTACCGTACTCATTCGACAGACTAAGCTCGGTAACGAGCGCAAGGCACACCTACCAACTGACCTTTTCGTTGCCCTTGCCAACCTCCCCCGCGACCGAAATCCCTTCCCCTGGACCACAGCCTGCGGACCCCTCCGACACTGGCAGCGAGCCATAGAGAAGGCGGGGATCGAGCGCCTGTCCTATCACGCATGCCGCCACGGCTTCGCTACAGCGCTCAATGATAGGGGTGTGGGGGTGAAGACCATTGCCCAGCTAGGCGGCTGGAAGAGCGCGCAACACCTGTTCCAGACGTATCTGCACGCTGACGTCGACGCGACCCTGACAGACCGGCTTTTTGACACATCTTCTGACACAGCCAAGAACGTCAGCAAGTCAAATCAACGAGTTAAGCCCTGAAATTGGAACCCATATAGGGGAATATGCAAATGATGCAAAGCCTGAAAAACAAAGGGATTTTCGACATTCACCCTGACGATCCGAGCCGAAAAAAGGTGAACAGGTCTAGAACAGTCCAGAAGATTGACACGCGATTGACACAGCCGGGTTCACGGGCTGTTCGTTGCCTGGTCGCCGCAGTGTCCTTGCTCCTCGCCTCGCCGGCGATCGCCCAGGAACCGAGCGAGGAGGTCAAGATCAACGCGCTGAAGCTGGGTTACCTTCTCAATGGCAGCTCGATGACGCGCCACCCCCACAACGGCAGCATCGACGTGTCCAGCATGACGCTGGACAGCCCGCACATCCGGGAGATCCCGCTCGACAAGCCTATCTTCCCGAAGGCCGACGATCCCGAGGCGGCTGCCGTCGAAGGCCCGCCACCGGCCGCGTCTACGCACCGCAAGAAGCGGCGCCCAGATAGGTAGTTTACGCAATGACACCGCTTGATGTTGAATGTCCAAGATGCCACCGCAAGCCGGGCTTTGGCTGCGTCACCAAAAGCATTACCGGGCAATGGGCGACCAAGCCCCATGCTGCGCGTCTGAGGGCTGTGCCGTTGTCACGCACTCCGAAGTGGGATGCCATGTCACCAACACAGCAGCGCCACTGCCAGTTCATGGGGTTTGATCCCGACAATCCAGATGTACCGCTAGACTAGGTAGTTTGCTCGCATGGACAGGATCATAACCACCGACAGAGACATCCACGTCCCCGTGGGGGACGGTGCGGGGATGACACTCCCGCGCCCCGAATGGCTTTGGCAGCTACGCTACACGCGCCCAGAGCCCGACAGGGGCACCCATTGCGATGATCGGATGCTCGCTTGCAGCAGCCTAGAAAGCTACCTCTATTTGGTCGAGGAATGCAGCAAAGAGGAAGCGTGGCGGCGGATCAAGATCATGCGGGAGGCCATGAAGGCGCATCGCGTTAATCAGCAGAACCCGGATAGGTAGTTTGCGCGATGTCAGACAATAGATGCGTGGAGTGCAATAAGTTCAAGAAATGGGACGAGCTAACGGAAACGCGCTTCGTGCCAGATAACGAGTTTGGCCCCGAAGAAAGCGAGTTCACCTGTGCTGAGTGCCTCAAGGAGCGAGACAAATGAGCGACGATTGCCAATGCCCGGTCTGCGGCAGGATGCATCGCCATCTTGGAACACCACCGCTGTCAATCAGCGAACAGATTGCGCGTGACATGAAACAAGGCACCTTTCCGCAGAAGTCGAAAGACACCCTGCTTGAGGAAGCCATCGCCCGCATCGAGGCGCTGGAAGCGGCGCTGCGGGAAGCAGAGCGGTTCGTATCCTATCTCGCCAACGAAACGGACGGGCACTTCGTCGGCAGCGGCACACCAACAACGTGCCTTGTGATGATCCGCGCCGCCCTTAATCAGCAGAATGGGAACGAGCCATGAACGATGTGGTGGATAGGCAATTTATCGTTTGGCGCGACCGGGCGGAAGCGGCAGAGGCGAAACTGGCTGCCGCGTTGATCCGCATCGAGGCGCTGGAGGTGGCGCTGGAAGTCATCGCTGAGACAGCGAACTATCTGGGTAATGGCGAAGGCGTTGTGGGCGATCTAGAAAAGATCGCCCGCGCCGCGCTCGTTAATCAGCAGCCTGCGCGCGACTAACCCCACACCGACTGTATCCAGATCGCCAGCAGGGTGAAGGCCAGCACGCCTACCGCGATATAGCCGACCTCGCTGGGACTAACCATCAGCAATTCCTACAAATGGACGGCGGCCCGGTGTCGAGCGGCGGCATTGGGTCGACGCTACTTTGAGAGCCGAAAGGGGCCCATCGTGCCGCCCCCGATCAGCACGGTGATCAGCGCGATCAGCGCCAGCAACAGAACGATCACCCAGACGCCCTTTTTGATCTGCTCCGGGATCGGGAAGATGAAACTCTCGATTACCCAAATCGCCAAATATATCACTCCGGCGAGCACGATCAGGCCGATCAAAAACCACAAAACCGAAATTGCCATCGATGCCATGTCTATTCCCTCCACGGGTAGATCACTTCACACTCGTCATCAGTCTCGACGCCGAGCACTTCACAGAGCCCTGGCGAGAGGTCGCACGTACGCCCCGTCGTCTCATGGGGGCCCCAGTCGGCCGGCCAGGCCAGCGCCTCGCGGCCGGTTGCCAGCGATCGCACCAGGGCACGCATGCCGCTGTCGGCGAGCATCTTCTTGGGCGTGATCTCGTAGTCCCACCGGCACGCCACGTAATTCACGAAGGGATTGAGGCGCCGCGCCAGGCCGGTGCCATCGTCGATCGGCAGGAAAAGCGCCTGGTTGTGTTCGTTGATGTCGTAGTGAAACGCGAGGCCTTCCTGCTCCGACACTCCGGTGTCGTCAGGCCCGCCAAAGTGGCTGCAAGGGCCTACGGCGTGGAATAGCACGTCGTCGGGTGGCGGGGGCTCCGTGCTCGTCCCGTCGCCGGCGCCGCCGAGCACGTCGGCGAGCACAACGCAGATCGCG
>Ga0105340_1001404_pt1 | contig 10792 bp, 11 predicted proteins | sample EasRivMeERMLT700_FD_89676 | JGI IMG/M metagenome (GOLD analysis project Ga0105340, IMG submission 89676) | Soil microbial communities from meander-bound floodplain in the East River, Colorado, USA - East River MetaG ERMLT700 | ecosystem: Environmental > Terrestrial > Soil > Floodplain | place... | reverse complement strand
GCGCTGGCGGCCCTACGCGACCCTCGCCTGGCGCGACGCGAAGCTCAACAACTACTACTACGGCGTGCGTCCCGAGGAAGCCACCGCCGAACGGCCGGCGTATGAACCAGGTTCAGGATTCAACCTGGAGCTGGGCGCGCTTGCGGCCTACCGCCTGACCGAAAGCTGGCAGGTGCTCGCCGGCGCGGGCGTCACGCGCTGGTCGAGCGGCGTGCGCGGCAGCCCGGTAGTCGAAGACGGCACGCAGCCGTACGCGATGCTCGGCCTGATGTGGAGCTTCAAGCCGGATCAGGCGAGCGAGTGGGACCGGCGGCCGCTAATCCTGCGACTGGGCTACGGCCAGTCGAGCGATTGCGACCTGATGGTGATCCTCGGCCTGCAATGCGCCAGCGTGAATACCCAGGACGACACCAGCATCGTGGCGATCGACGTCGGGCAGGTCCTCTTGCGCCGGGTCAACGGCTGGCCGCTCGACATCGCCGGCTTCATCGGATTCACCAAGCACGAGGAGCGCGGACTGCAGGAGGACTTCTGGCAGATCAACGCGTACTTCAAGCCGTACTACTCTTTCGGCCCGTGGCTGGGCGAGCGCCTGGCTGTGCGCGCCGGCTTCGGCGCCGGCATCTCCTACGCGAGCCGCATTCCCTTCGGCGAGCAGCGCGACCAGGCGCTGCGCGGGCGCGACACCTCGAAGCTCCTGCTCTACCTCGATCCGACCCTCGACCTCAACATCGGCAATCTCCTGCAGGCGCGCGAGCTGCGCGAGACCTACGTCGGCCTCGGCGTCTCCCACCGCTCCGGCATCTTCGGCTCCGCGCGCCTCTTCAACAGCGTCGACGGCGGCTCGAACTACATCTACGCCTTTGTCGAAACCGGCTTCTGAGCGCAGCTCTCGGCGAGCAGCGACAGGAGCTCGCCGATCTCGAACGGCTTGGTGAGGTAGTGATCGAAGCCCGCGATCCGCGAGAGCTTCTCGTCCGCCGGCCGCGTGAAAGCGCCGGTGACGGCGATCAGCAACGGGCAGTGCCTGGGGTGCCGGCTGCGCAGCCAGCGCGCCAGGTCGTAGCCGCTGATGTCCGGCATCTGGAGATCCAGGATCACGACGTCGGGCCTGAACTCGCCCGCGGCGCCCAGGACATCTGCGCTGCGATCAACGCCGCGCACTTTGTGGCCCTCGATCTCCAGCAGGGTCACCAGCGTCGACAGCGCGTCGCGGTTGTCGTCGGTAACGAGAACCTTCAGGCGCCGCCATGGCGCCCATGCGTTCTTGGGCCAGAGTGACCGTGCTCTCAGCACGTTTCGCCCTTCTTGGTTGACCCCCCGGGCGCCATCGTGGGCGGCTGCGCCCCCGGCCACAATCGTGGAATGACGAATGTGCTGTCACCGATCGGCGACAGTTCGTCGCCCAACTCTGACTCCAGAATCTCGCTACCCCGGCAGATGGGGAACGCGAACTGTGAAAAAATCCGCGCTGCGAATGTAGGGGGAGAAGTGCGAGAACCAGATGTCGCGGACCGCGACCGAAGATGCGCTCGGCTATTGCGCGCGCATTCGCGATTTGATCCTGCACCATGACGGCGGTTGGGCCGATGGCGACGCGCTGGAGAAATTCCGGCTGCTGTCGGGCGGCGCTTCGCGCGCCGTTGACAACGCGCAAGGCGCGGAGCTGATGCGCACCGCCTTCGAGTACGCGTCGGACCTGTTTTCCGGCTCCGACCATCAGAAATGGGCGACGGGCAGGACCTCCGGCGCGGATATCCTGCGGCTGTGCATTCTGGCGAAGCTCGACGCATTCCGCGCTCGAGTGGTGCACCTCCAGGCTGCGGCGCGAGGGCGCGACGCCCTGGACGCGGACCGGATGTACTACCCCAAGGACGAGTAGCCGCCGTCGACCGGTATCGCCGTGCCGGTCACGAAGTCGGAAGCCTTGCTGCAGAGAAAAACCGCGATTCCGGAGAGATCCGCGGGCTCGCCCCAGCGGCCCGCGGGCGTGCGCGCGAGCACGCGCTCATGCAGCCCGGCGATCTCTTTGCGCGCGCGCTGCGTGAGCGCGGTGTCGATCCAGCCGGGCAGCACCGCGTTCACCTGGATGTTGTCGCGCGCCCACGCGGTGGCGAGGGCGCGGGTGAGCTGCACGATGCCGCCCTTGCTCGCGCCGTAGGGCGCGACGAACGCGGCGCCGAAGAGCGACATCATCGAGCCGATGTTCACTATTTTCCCGCCGCCGGCGCGCTTGAGGTGCGGGTAGGCGGTTTGCGAGGCGACGAACGCGCTGGTGAGGTTGGTGTCGAGCACCAGCCGCCATTCCTCGAGGCTGTATTCCTCCGGGCGCTTGCGCACGTTGGTGCCGGCGTTGTTGATCAGGATGTCGAGCCGGCCGAGGCGCTTGGCGGCGTCGTCCACCATGGCGCGGCACGCCTTTTCGTCCTTGAGGTCGGCCTCGAGCGCTACGGCATCGGGAAGCGCTTTCAAAGCCTGGGCATTCTTCGCCCTGTCGCGTCCGGCAATCGCTACTTTCGCGCCGGCGGCCGCGAGCCCTTGCGCCATGCCCAGGCCGATGCCGCCGTTGCCGCCGGTGACCAGCGCGGTCTTCCCCTTGAGATCAAAGGGGTTCATCGGACGGTTATTTCTTCGGGGTTCTCGGATCGTCCTTGGGGTTGACGAATTTGAACGCATTCGGACCCGTTCCCGAGGCCTGAAAGACGACGGCGGTCTTGGCCGACTGATAGTGCGGAACGTTGGCCTTCTCGAAGATGAAACTGCCCGCCGGGTACTCCTTCAGCTTCGATTCGTCGAACGTCTCGCCCTCGGCCCAAAGCATCGTGCCCGACAGGATCGTCACCTGGAGGTCGATCGGATGCGAGTGCGGCATGGCCTTGAAGCCGGGCGGATATTTCACTCGCGTGACGAAAGGCGCGGGCTTCGAAGGATCGCCCATGACCGCCGCGATCTCGGAACCGGTCGCGGGATTGCGCTGGAACTTCAATTGATCCGGTGTGAGGACCTGCGCGTGGACCAGTACGGCGGCCAACCCACCCATGGCTGCCAATGCCGCGAACGCTCCATGACGTGCTTGCATCGGACCCCCTTCTCCAAAGGGGCCTTTATACACCGATTGGACGCCGGCGGCAGATGCTTGACAAAAGCAAGTATCCGGGCGGAGCATGCGGCGCGTGCGGCACTACGAGGTGGAACGATGAATCGCGTCGACGCGGTGCGCCGCTTCAACCGCTTCTACACCCGGCGCATCGGCGCGCTGCAGCAGGGCTACATGGGCAGCCCGTTCCCGCTGCCGCAGGCGCGCGTGCTCTACGAGCTCGGCCAGCGCGGCGAATGCACCGCGAGCGAGCTCGGCGCCGAGCTCGACCTCGATCTCGGCTACCTCAGCCGCCTGCTGCAGGGCCTGCGGCGCCAGGGGGTCGTGCAGGGCGAGGCTGCCAAGGAGGACGCGCGCCGGGTGCGCCTTTCCCTGACCGCCAAGGGTCGCAAGGCCTACCAGCAGCTCGATGCCCGCTCGCGCGACCTGGTCGCGGGCATGCTCGGCAAGCTCGCGACGCCCGAGCAGGCGCGCCTGGTGGGAGCGCTGCAAACGGTCGAGGGGGTTCTGGAAAAAGATCTCAAGCTCGAAAAAACCATCACGTTGCGCTCGCACCGCCCCGGCGACATGGGATGGGTGGTGCACGCGCATGGCCGGCTCTATTTCGAGGAGCGCGGCTGGGACGAGCGCTTCGAGGCCCTCGTCGCCGGGATCGCGAAAGACTTTATCGAGAGGTTCGATGCGTCCCGGGAGCGTTGCTGGATTGCGGAGATGGACGGCGAGCCTGTCGGCTCGGTGTTCGTGGTCAAGGAATCGAAAACCGTGGCCAAGCTCCGGCTCCTGCTGGTGGAACCCAAGGCCCGCGGCCGCGGGCTCGGCCGGCGCCTGGTGGAGGAATGCATCGCCTTCGCCCGCGCCAAGGGCTATCGCAAGCTCGTGCTATGGACGCAGTCGAACCTCGCCGCAGCGCGGGCGATCTACCGCAAGACCGGGTTCAGGAAAGTCAGGGAAGAGAAGCACGCCAGCTTTGGCATCAAGCTGACCGGCGAGTACTGGGCGCTCGAGCTCTAGACCGGCTTGTAGCGTACGACCCTGTTACGCCCTTCCTGCTTCGCCTGGTAGAGCGCGCGGTCTGCGCGGGAAGCGAGCGCGTCCAGGGTGCGGCCGTCCTCCGGGTAGCACGCGATGCCGATGCTCACCGTGGCGGAGATGCGCTGGCCGTCGAAGGCGATCGGGCGCGCGCCGATCGCGTTGCGGATGCGCTCGGCGACGTCGACGGCGCCTTTCGGCGGCGTCTCGGGGAGGAGCACGATGAACTCGTCGCCGCCGTAGCGCGCCGGCACGTCGGTCGCCCGCAGCTCGGACTGAACCGCGTTCGCCACCTGGCGCAGCAGCCGGTTGCCGGCCTCGTGGCCGAGGCTGTCGTTCACCGGCTTCAGGTTGTCGCAGTCGACCATCAGCAGGCTGGCGGCGCGGCCGTAGCGCACCGCCTGGCCGAACAGGCGGTTGGCGGCGATGGCGAAGCCGCGGGTGTTGTAGAGCCCGGTGAGCTCGTCGGTCTCGGAGAGGAGCTTCGCCTGCTGCAGGCCGAAGCGGATGTCGGCCGAGAACATGGTGGTGATGTAGGCGACGAGGAGCACCGGCGCGAGCTGCCCGGCGAAGCCCGCGGCGAAGCGCAGCGTCAGTACTTCGTCGATGCTCGCGCTGCCGAGCAGGATGTAGCAGGCGGCCACCAGCCCGACGTTGGCGAGCGTGGGGAGCTTGCCCAGCGTCAGCGCCGAGGTGATCACCGGCAGCAGGTAAAGGTTGATCAGCGGGCTCGCCAGGCGCTCGGTGTACCACAGCACCCAGGTGACGAAGGCGATCATGCCGAGGGTCTCGATCGCGATCTTCCAGCGCGTCTCGCGCTTGTAGAAGTTCGCATAGCGGAAGCTCATGACGAGCGCCGCGTAGAAGAAAAGCCCCGCCGACACCGCGGCGTCGGCCTCGGGATCGGCGCGCTCGCCCCCGAACACGAGGTAGAGCAGCACGAGGATGAGCAGCAGCCAGTGGATCTCGGCGACGGTGCGCGAGATGCCCCTGAGCTCTTCCTGCTCGATCGAGATCGAGACCCGCTGTTCTTGTTCGGACACGCTACTCCCGCAAAACCCCCGTGTATTATGCGGCGGCATGGAATTCTCTGCCAAAGACCTGCGCGTCCTCGTGACCGCGGGCGCGGCCGGCATCGGGCGCGTGATGGCCTGCACCTTCGTCGAGCACGGTGCCCGCGTGCACATCTGCGACGTCGATCAAGAGGCGCTCGCCGGCGCGAAGAGCGAGCTTCCCACGGTCACCCAGACGGTGGCCGACGTGGCGCGCCTGGACGACGTCGAGCGCCTGTTCGAGGACGTGAAAAAATACCTCCGCGGCCTCGACGTGCTGGTCAACAACGCCGGCATCGCCGGGCCCACCGCCAAGGTCGAGGACATCCGCCCCGAGGACTGGGACCGCTGCATCGCGGTCGACCTGAACGGCATGTTCTACTGCACGCGCAAGGCGATGCCGCTCATCAAGGCCGCCGGCGGCGGCGCGATTATCAATTTGTCTTCCGCCGCCGGGCGGCTCGCGTTCCCGATGCGCACGCCCTATTCGGCGGCGAAGTGGGCGATCGTCGGCTTCACCGAGAGCCTCGCCGCCGAGGCCGGCCCCGACAAAGTGCGCGTGAACTGCATCCAGCCCGGCATCGTCGAGGGCGAGCGCATCGACCGGGTGATCGCCGCGAAAGCCAAGGGACTTGGCCTCTCAAAAGAAGAAGTACGCAAACGCATGGTCGAAGGCGTGAGCATGCAGACCACCGTCTCGCCGCAGGACATCGCCGACATGGCGCTGTTCCTCGCCACCGCCGGGCGGCACATCTCCGGCCAGGCGATCTCGGTGTGCGGAGGCACGCGCTACCTGGTTTGAAAAAGGGGTCAGGACCCTTTTTTCGAAAAAGGGTCCTGACCCCTTTTTCTAAATAGAATCCGAAGATGGCGGCGGCCCAAGGCAAAGTCATTATCACCTGCGCGGTGACGGGCTCGATCCACACGCCGAGCATGTCGCCGTACCTGCCGGTGACGCCCGAGGAGATCGCCGAGGCGTCGATCGCCGCGGCCCAGGCCGGCGCCGCGATCGTGCACCTGCACGCGCGCGACCCGAAGGACGGCAGCCCGACGCAGGACCCGGGGCTCTTCCGGCAGTTCGCGACGAAGATCAAGGCGGCGAGCGACGTGGTGATCAACTTCACGACCGGCGGCGCGGCGACGATGACGACCGAGGAGCGGCTGCAGCCCGCGCTCCAGCTCAAGCCCGAGGTCGCCTCGCTCAACATGGGGTCGATGAACTTCGGCCTCTACGAGATGCTCGCGCGCTACAAGGAGCTCAAGCACGCGTGGGAGCGGCCCTACCTCGCGGGCTCGGACGACCGGATTTTCAAGAACACGTTCAAGGACATCGCAACGATTCTGGAAAGTTGCAGAAACAATGACACTCGGTTCGAAGTCGAGTGCTATGACATCGGCCATCTCTACACCGCGGCTCATTTCGTCGACCGTGGCTTGCTCAAGCCGCCGCTCTTCATCCAGTCGGTGTTCGGCATCCGCGGCGGCATCGGGCCGCACCCCGAGGACGTGCTGCACATGAAGCGCACCGCCGATCGCCTGTTCGGCGACGCATACTACTGGTCGGTCCTCGGCGCCGGCCGCAACCAGATGTTCCTCGCCGCGATGTCGGCGGTGATGGGCGGCAACGTCCGGGTGGGGCTGGAGGACAGCTTGTGGCTCGGCCGCGGCCAGCTCGCGAAATCGAACGCCGAGCAGGTGGCGAAAGCGAAGCGCATGCTCGAGGAGCTCGGGCTCGCGGTCGCGACGCCGAACGACGCGCGCGAGATGCTCAAGCTCAAAGGAGGAAGGAATGTCGATTTTTAGATGGGTTTTCCTGCTGCTTCTTTCCTTCCCGGCGCTTGCGCAGGACTGGCCGACCCGGGTGGTCAAGTTCGTGTCGCCGTACCCGCCGGGCGGCTCGGTCGACCCGCTCGCGCGCATCTTCGCCGCCAAGCTGAGCGAGTCGCTCAAGCAGCAGTTCATCGTCGAGAACCGCACCGGCGCCTCGGGCATCATCGGCACCGACTACGTCGCGAAGAGCACGCCCGACGGCTATACGTTCGTGTTCATTTTCGACACCCACTCGGTGCACCAGGCGCTGAACCCCAAGCTGCCGTTCGACCCGGTGAAGGATTTCGCGCCGGTGATGATCGTCGGCACCGCGCCGATGGCGATCACGACCGGCGCGATGAAGCCCTACAAGAGCTTCGCCGACGCGATCGCCGCGGCCAAGGCGAAGCCCGACACCGTCACGCTCGGCAACGTCGGCAACGGCTCGCTCGCGCACCTCACCACGATCGTGCTCAACCAGGCGGCGGGGGTGAAATTCGTGCCGGTGCCGTACAAGGGCGGCGGCCCGATGTCGATGGACCTGATCGGCGGCCAGGTGGAGCTCGCCATGGCCTCCACCGCGGCGCAGGCGCAGCACGTGCGCGGCGGCAAGATGCGCGCGCTGGTCCTCACCGGCGACAAGCGCTCCTCCACCATGCCGGACGTGCCGACGCTCAAGGAGCTCGGCATCGACGTGGTGGCGCACGCCTGGTGGGGCATTCTCGCGCCCGCAGGAACGCCGAAGCCGATCATCGACAAGCTGGTCGCCGAATTGAACAAAGCCATAAAGCTTCCCGACGTGAACAAGATGCTGACCGAGACCCAGGGCATGGACGTGGTGGCGCTCAGCCCCGATGCGACGCAGAAGTGGATCGTCGCCAACATGGCGCGCTGGGGCAAGGTGGTGAAGGACAACAACATCAAGCTGGAATGAGGTTGTCTTAATTGCCTGCGTTGCAGCGCGGGCGTAGTGTGATGCAATGAATCGGCGCACATTCATCGCCGGCGCGAGCATGGTCGTCGCCGCGCCCCTCGGCGCCCGCGCGCAACCCGCCGGGAAGATCCCGCGGGTCGGGATTATCCACATGGGTCCCGCGGGGTCGGTGCCGCAGTTCGTCGAAGCGTTCAACCAGGGAATGCGCGAGCGCGGCTACATCGAAGGGCGTAACGTTATCTTCGAGCGCAGGTTCGGCGAGGCCAGGACCGAGCGGGTCCGGGAGGCCGCCGCCGAGCTGGTGCAAATGAAGGTCGACGTCATCGTCATCGCGACCGACCAGGGGATCGCGGCGGTCAGGCAACAGACGCGGACCATTCCGATCGTCATGGCGAACAGCACCGATCCGGTCGGGACAGGGTTCGTGGCAAGCCTTGCGCGCCCCGGCGGAAACATCACCGGCATGAGCGCCATGTCACCCGAGCTCAGCGGCAAGCAGCTCGAGTTGCTGAGGGAGGTCGTTCCCGGGCTTGCACGCGTGGCGATTCTATGGAATCCGGACATGCGTGGGGCCGTCCTCAACTACACGGCGACGGAGTCGGCCGCTCGAGCGCTGCGCCTGCAGCTGCAATCAGTCGAGGCGACGCACGCCGATCAGCTCGAGCAAGCGTTTTCTGCCATGACGGCGGCGCGCGCGGAGGCATTGATGGTGCCGCTGCCAAATCCGGTCGCGTTCCTCGCCCGGCAGCGGATCGCGAACTTTGCGCAGCGCAACCGGCTGCTGGTCATTTCTTCGACGCGAGATTTCGCGGAGGCGGGCGGCCTCATGGTCTATGGCGTAAGCATTGCAGACCAGTGGCGGCGTGCCGCCACGCACGTGGACAGGATCCTGAAGGGCGCGAAGCCGGGCGACCTGCCGGTCGAGCAACCGGCCAAGCTCGAGCTGGTGGTCAATCTGAAAACCGCGCAGACGATGGGGTTGACGATTCCGTACTCGCTGCTGCAGCGGGCGGATCATGTCATCCGGTGACGTTCGGAGGGACGACACCATCAAACTCGAATGAAGCTCGCGCTCCTCGACGACTACCAGCGGCTGGCGCTCGAGTACGCCGACTGGAACTCGCTGAAGGGTGTCGACGTCGTCGTTTTCGATAAACCCTTGCAGGAGGCTGCGAAGCAGCTGGTGCCCTTCGACATCGTCTGCCTGATGCGCGAGCGCACGCCGTTTCCGCGCGCGCTGGTCGAGAAGCTTCCCAACCTCAAGTTCGTCAGCTTGACCGGTGCGCGCTCGCCGAGCCTCGACACGCAGGCGCTGAAGGAGCGCGGCATCCCGGTGAGCAACACGCGCTCGTCGGGCGGCGGGCTGTCCACCGTAGAGCTGACCTGGGGCCTGATCATCGCCGCGGCGCGCAGCCTCGCGAAAGGCGAGCGCAACATGCGATCGGGGCGATGGCATGAGGGGCTTCTTCCCGGTTTTTCATTGGCGGGAAAGAGACTCGGCTTGCTCGGGCTCGGCAACATCGGCGCGCGCGTGGCCGCGATCGGCAGGGCGTTCGGCATGGAATGCGCCGCATGGAGCCAGAACCTGACACGGGAGAAGGCGAACGCCGCCGGCGTCGCGCTGGTTTCCAAGGAAGAGCTTTTCGCCGAGTCCGACGTCGTCACCATCCACCTCGTGCTCTCGGAGCGCACCCGCGGCCTGGTGCGCGCCGAAGACCTTGAGCGCATGAAGCCGGGGGCGGTGCTCGTCAATACCTCGCGCGGGCCGATCGTCGTCGAGCCGGATCTGCACAAGGTCCTGAAAAGCCGAGAGCTGCATGCCGCCCTGGATGTCTACGAGCGCGAGCCGCTGCCCGCCGACCACCCGCTGCGCAGGATTGAGAACGTCACCCTGTCGCCGCACCTTGGGTACGTGCACGACGACAACTACCGCATCTTCTACCGCGACACGGTGGAAAACGTCGCCGCCTGGCTCACCGGCAAGCCGATCCGCGTCATCAACCCGTGAAGCTGTCGTACCTGCCGCCGCTCATGGTGTACGCGGCGTACGGGGTGTCAGGCCTGACCGGCATAGTGGGCACGTTCTTCGTCAAGGACTACCTCGATCTCTCGCCGGAATTCCTCGCCGCGCTCCTCTTCTGGGCGGGGATTCCCTGGGCGCTGAAGATGCCGGTCGGTCATCTGGTCGATCTCATCTGGCGCTGGAAGGCGGCGCTGGTGTGGCTCGGCGCGTCGATGATCGCGGCCAGCCTGCTGATCATGATCGGGCTGATCAGCCATGCGGAGGAAATGCGCACGGTGATGAGCGCGGGGAACTGGTTCGTGCTCTCGTCGCTGCTCGCGCCCACCGGCTACATGATCCAGGACTCGGTGGCCGACGCGATGACGGTCGAGGCGGTGCCGCGCCTCGACGAAAGCGGCAAGCCCTACGACGAGCCGGTGCGCAAGCGCATGCACACCACGATGCAGACGCTCGGGCGCATCGCGCTGATCGGCGGCCTCGCGCTCGTGGCCGCCGCCAACGTCTACGTCTTTCACGACGCTGCCGGGCTCCCGAAGGAGCAGAAAGCCGCCCTGTATGCCAACGTGTATACGGCGGCGCTCGTGATCCCCGTGATCTCGGTGCTCGGCGTGATCCTGCATCGCTTCCTCAAGCACGAGCGCGAGGCCGTGGAGAAGACCCGGCCGAACTGGGCGGTGCTCGGCGGCAGCCTGGCGTTCGTCGCCTTCACGCTCGCGGTCGGCCTGGGCGGCGTGGCGCATGCCGAGGAGATCATCTTCGCCGGCTCGCTCGCGGTGATCCTGTTCCTGCTGTGGCGCCTCGCGCGCGAGCTCGAGCCCGCGGCGCGCAACGTGCTGGTCGCGACCGCG
>Ga0105340_1001403_pt1 | contig 10796 bp, 9 predicted proteins | sample EasRivMeERMLT700_FD_89676 | JGI IMG/M metagenome (GOLD analysis project Ga0105340, IMG submission 89676) | Soil microbial communities from meander-bound floodplain in the East River, Colorado, USA - East River MetaG ERMLT700 | ecosystem: Environmental > Terrestrial > Soil > Floodplain | place... | reverse complement strand
GAGTGTGGCCTTTCAGCAACGGCACGTCGCCGGAGAGCAACAGAACGAGGCCGGTTTCGCGCTCGAGCACGCTCGCCGTCTGCAGGAGAGCATGGCCGGTGCCAAGTTGGGGCTCCTGAGTGACGAATGAAAGTCGCGGATACCGCTCGAGTCCCTGGCGCAGAAGTTCTTTCATGTGCCCCACGACGACGGTCGTCGTGCGTGGGGTGAGCGACTGCGCGGCAGCCATGGCGTAGCCGACCATGGGCCGGCCAGCGACGTTGTGCAGCACTTTGGGGCGCGCGGATTTCATCCGCGTCCCCTTGCCGGCGGCCAGAATGACGACGTGGAGGTCCGACATCGGCCTACCAGTTTACCGTTTACCGTAAACCAGCCGCGGCCTCGAGGCCGGAATCAGCCTGCAAGTTGTTGAATTTGAATAAAATACGGTGCTTATCGCCGGCGAAGCGGCTTTCGACGCTCGGTCTTTGGAGGACTGCTTGCTTCGAGCGCCGCTCGAACGCTCTCGAACTCGCGCAGCGCCTCGAGGTCTGGATCGTGGCGCGCCAGGGTGCGGTTGTCGGGATTCAGCTCGATGGCGCGAAGCAGAAGAGGTACGGCCTCGTCGAGGGCATCGCGGAGTGCGAGCACCGACGCGAGCATGTAGAGCGCGTGGTCGTGTTCCGGCGCCTCGGAGCTGGCGGTCCGCAAATGGTCGAGCGCTTCATCGTAATTTCCGGCGTTCACCGCCAAAGTCGCCGCGAAGACGCGTTCTTCGGGTGTGGTTGGGAATGCGGCACGCGGAGCCATGTGCCGCTCGCAAACATGCAGGTAGAGACGCACGCGCTCGTGAAGTTCTCGCTCCTCCGGGTAACGCGACAATACCGATCGCAGCAGAGCAGACGCCCGCGCGAACTCGTGCGCTTGCAATGCCGCGACGCCTTGTTCGTAAAGAGCGACCGCCTCGCCGTGTCCGGCGCGAGGAATGGGAGCGGATACCGGAGGGCTCTGCTGCGATCCGGCGTTGTGCTGATGCGGGCGCGCGTCGGGGGCAACAGATGCGTGAGCGGGTTTTACCCGGCCGGAGCGGGAACTCGCCCGCCGCTGCTTCGCCATGGACTGTTCCTGAGCGGGCGCTACGGTAACAAATCGGTATTGCTCGGTCAAGGCAGGGTCAGGCCTTCTGACGCTCCAGCCTCTCGTACACGTCATTGGGCGAAAGACCAAACTCACGCGCCGTCGCAGTGATCGCCTGGCGGCGGTTCAAGCCGCCAGAGTTGGTCAATTGATAGAAATATGAACTAAGAGCCGAATCAGCAACGTGTTCTGCCGGTAGGTCAGACTTCACGTACGGCGAGAGTACGATTGTGAACTCGCCCCGCTCGTTGATTTTCAAGGCCGAGGCCTCGCGAGCTGTCGTGTGCAGAATCTCTTCGTGAAGTTTGGTAAGCTCTCTGGCGAGCGTAATCGGTCTATCGCCCAATATATCGGCCATCTCGGCTAATGTCTTCGAGATTCTATGAGGAGCTTCAAAGAAAATCACCGTCCTCGATTCCGTGGCGAGCGCTTTGAGCCACCTGTTTCTGTCTGTTGACCTAGATGGCGCGAAGCCGGCAAAGACGAACTCATCTGCAGGAGTCCCTGAAGCGGCCAGCGCTGCTAAAACGGCGCTAGCGCCAGGGATCGGCACGACCCGGATGCCCTTCGTGATGGCGCTCGAAATCAGCCGCTGACCCGGGTCGGCGACCAGTGGGGTGCCCGCATCCGAGACGAGAGCGATATCCAGGCCATCGGACAACTTTTGCAGCAGCGCGGGCACTTTCTCGATTTCGTTATGCGCATGCAGGCTCGTTGTCGGAGTCACAATTCCGAAATGCCGAAGCAGAAGCCCGGTGCGCCGCGTGTCTTCGGCGGCGACAAGACCCACGGATTTTAAAGTGTGAAGGGCGCGCACCGTAATGTCGTCCAGGTTCCCAATTGGGGTGGAAACGACGTACAGGCTGCCGGCCATGCGGGGATAGGATATTGTACCATTGTGGTTTGTCGGAATCTGCCAACACTGAACAGGGATTCGAGCTGCTGCCTAAATGATGCGTTCGTCCGAGCCATTTCATCATTTCGTCGACGACTATCTCGCCTATCTCCACGAAGTTCATCCCACGGGCGCGACGCTTGACGGGATCCACACGTACGACGACCACATCGAAGATTTCAGCCGCAACGCGATAGAGCAGCACACCAGGGCGCTCTCCGGGTTCTCGCGCCGGCTCCAGGACATCAACCTGAGCGACCTGACGGCCGTCGAAAAGGCCGAGCAGCCGATGGTGGCCTCCAACATCCAGGCGAGGATGTTCGAGCTCGAGCAGATCCGCACCTGGGAGCGCAATCCGCATCACTACGCCGACACGCTCTGCTCCAGCCTCGCGGCGCAGGTCGTATTCACCCATGCGTCGCTTCCGGAGCGGGCCCGCCGGGTGCTCTCGAAGCTGCGTCAAACCGCCCGCGTTGTGCAGGCGGCGCGCGACAACATCAAGGATCCGCCCGGCATCTTCATCAAAGTCGGTCTCGAGACGTTTCGCGGCGCCCTCAATTTCATCGAGAAGGACCTCCCGAGGGCGTTTTCGGCGCTCGACGACATGCACCTGCTCGGCGATTTGGCGGACGCGTCCACCGAAGCCGGCGCGGCGATTTCGAGCTACATCCGATACCTCGAGGAAGACGCGGCGCCAAAAGCGCGGGCGTCCTTCCGACTCGGCCGCGACGTGTTCGAGCGAAAGCTCGCGCTCGACGAAGGGCTGGCGATGGATGCGGAACGTCTGCTTGCCATCGCCATGCGAGAGTTCCAGGCAACGCAGGACGAGTTCCGAACGCTCGCCGGAAAACTCGACGGCGGCGACCCGATCGCTGCCTGGCGCAAGGCGAAGGAAACCCATCCGGCGCCGGGGGCTTTGGCCGCGACGGCGCAGCAACAGCTCGAGGAGCTGAGCACGTTCATCGACCGCAACGGCATCGTCACGCGGCCGGAGGGTGAATCGGTGATCGTCGCGCCCACTCCCGAGTTCTACAGGTGGACCTTTGCGAGCATGTGGGTGCCCGGACCCTTCGAACAGAAGGCCACGCGCGCGTTCTACTACCTCACCGACGTCGACCCATCATGGCCGCCCGACCGGCAGGAAGAGCACCTGCGCGATTTCAATTACCCGACGCTGTGGGCCATCTCGATTCACGAGGTCTACCCCGGACATTTCCTGCACTATCAGTTCCTGCGGCGCGTCGAGTCGAAGGTGCGCAAGTCGATTATGTTCTCGCCTGCATCCTTCGTCGAGGGCTGGGCGCATTACGCCGAACAGATGATGGTCGAGGCGGGATTCCACCGGAACGATCACACGTTCAAGCTTGCGCAACTCGCCGAGGCGCTGATTCGGCTCGGCCGCTTCATCGTGTCCATCCGGTTGCACGTGCACGATTGGTCGGTCGAGCAGGGCGTGCGTTTTTTCCGCGACGAATGTTTCATGGAGGAAGGCGGCGCACGGCGCGAAGCCGAGCGCGGGACGTTCGATCCGACCTACCTTGTCTATTCAGTAGGGAAGCTGATGCTGCTGAAGCTGCGCCGCGATTACAAAGAGCAGCAGGGCGCGAAGTATTCGCAGCGTGCGTTCCACGATCAGCTGCTCGGCAACGGCACGGCGACGTTTGACGTACAGCGCCAGCTGATGCTTGGCGACGCCACCGGAGACCTGCTGGAGTAGACTGGTTAGCCGTTATGCCAATGTACGAGTACCAATGCGCGGCGTGCGGCCACCGCTTCGAGCGGATCCAGAAATTCTCCGATCCACCAGTAGACACCTGCCCGAACTGCGGCGAGGCAAAAGTACAAAAGCTCGTGTCGAGCCCTGCGATTCAGTTCAAGGGCACCGGCTGGTACATTACCGATTACGCGAAGAAAGGTTCGGCGGGAACCGACACGAAGACGGGGGAGTCGAAAGAGTCGGGGGACTCTAAAGAGTCGAAAGAGTCGGCCAAGTCGAAGGAGTCTAAAGAGTCGAAAGAGTCCAAGGGGTCCAAAGAGTCGACGAGTACCGCTCCCGCCTCCAGCACGACGAGCACTGTCAAAGCCTCAGGCGAGTAGCTACTGCTCCGTGCGGTAGGTGCTGCGCCGCTCGATGTTCTCCGACCGCAAATAGGCACGAAACGGCCCGCTCAAATCCGCCCGCCTGAGCGCGAAATACACGACCGCCTGGAGGTAACCCAGCTTGTTGCCGGTGTCGTGGCGCGATCCTTCCACTTCGTAGGCGTAAATTTTTCGCTGCTGCAGAAGCTTGCGCAGCCCGTTGGTCAACTGGATTTCGCCGGTCTTGTCGCTCGCGGTTTCGCGGAGCGCAGGAAAAATATCTGGCGTCAGCAGGTAGCGCCCGATGATTGCGAGATTTGACGGCGCCTCCTCGCGCCGCGGCTTCTCGACCAGGTCCCGCACCAGATGAATGCCTCTTCCGAGATTCACGGACGAGTCAACCTCGACGATGCCGTAATTCGACACCTGATCCTCGGGCACCCGCTCGACGGCGAGGACCGGCCCGCCGACTTTCTCGAACACGTCGATCATTTGCCTGAGCGCCGGCGGATTGGCGTCGATCACATCGTCCGCGAGGATGACGGCGAAGGGCTCGTCGCCCACAAGATCCGCCGTCACCAGCACGGCGTGGCCGAGACCCAGCGGCTCTCCCTGACGTACGTACGCGACGTTGATCATGTTGGAGATCTGGCGGATCTCTTCGAGCAGATCGAGCTTGCCGCGCTGCTGAAGAAAACTCTCCAGTTCGATGTTGACGTCGAAGTGATCCTCGATCGCGTTCTTGCCGCGGCCGGTGACGATGATGATGTTCTCGACGCCGGATGCGACGGCCTCTTCGACGCCGTATTGGATGATCGGTTTGTCGACGAGCGGAAGCATTTCTTTTGGTTGTGCCTTGGTCGCGGGCAGGAATCGCGTGCCGAGGCCGGCGGCCGGAAAAACGACTTTACGGACGGATGATTTCACGCCGTCATTCTACTAGGCGGTAGGTGGTAGGTGGTAGCCGAGCATACAATTTCACCATGCTTGACCCGGCATACGTACGCGATCACCAGGAAGAAGTCAGACGCGGGCTGCAGAACCGCGGCTGGAACGTCGAGGGCGATCTCGAGCAGCTCGCGACGCTCGAAAACCGCAGACGCCGGTTGATTCCGGAGCTTGAAGGTTTGAAGCGCGATCAGAACGCGGCCGGCGACGAAGTGGCGCGGGCGAAGCGTCAGGGGAAGGACGCGAGCGGCATCTTCGACGCGAACAGGCAGCGCGCGCAGCAGATACGCCAGCTCGGCATCGAGCTCGATCAGGTCGAACAACAGCGCTCGATCATCCTGATGTCGCTGCCGAACCTGCCGCACGCCAGCGTCCCCATCGGCAAGAGCGAAGCGGACAACGTGGTCGTGCGCACGTGGGGGGAGCCGACGAAGTTCGATTTCGAGCCTCTGGCCCATTGGGACCTCGGGCCGGCGCTCGGCATTCTCGATTTCGAGCGGGCCACGAAGATGTCTGGCGCGAGATTCGCGCTGCTTCTCGGCGCCGGAGCGCGATTGTCGCGCGCGCTCACCGACTTCATGCTCGATGTGCATACACGGGAGCACGGATACCTCGAGGTGGTGCCGCCGTATCTCGTCAATCGGGCGTCGCTCGAAGCCACCGGACAACTGCCGAAGTTCGAAGCCGACCTCTTCAAGATCGCCGGCGAATGGGATCTCTTTCTGATTCCCACGGCCGAAGTCCCGCTGACCAATATTCATCGTAACGAGATTCTGAACGGCGACCTACTGCCGCTGAAGTACACGGCCTACACACCGTGCTTTCGCAGCGAGGCCGGCGCGTACGGCAAAGACGTGCGCGGCCTCATCAGGCAGCATCAGTTCGAGAAGGTCGAGATGGTGAAGATCGCGCACCCGGATACTTCTTACGACGAGCTCGAGTCGATGACGCTGAATGCGGAAGATCTACTCAAGAAGCTCGGTCTGCCGTACCGCACGATGGTCCTGAGCACTGGAGACATCGGCTTCTCGATGGCTAAGACGTACGACGTCGAGGCGTGGCTGCCGGGTCAGAAGTCGTACAAAGAAATCTCCTCCTGCAGCAATGCCGAGGCGTTTCAGGCACGGCGTGCGAACATCAAGTTCAAGGTGGGCGGAACGGGCAAGGCCGAGTTCGTCCACACGCTGAACGGATCGGGTCTGCCGATCGGCCGCACCCTGGTCGCGGTGCTCGAAAATTACCAGCAGAAAGATGGGTCGGTGCGCGTGCCCGACGCGTTGCGTCCATACATGGGCGGGCTGGAAGTAATAGAGCCCGTGTCACGGCCGACCTGAAGGTCGGCACTACGACTGGTAGCTACGCGGAGCCGACCTGAAGGTCGGCACTACAACTGTTAGCGCAATCCGATGATCGTAGTGCTGGCCTTTAGGCCAGCCTTCAGGCCGGCTACGCGGAGTATTTCCTCTCGAGCGTATGCGACGTCATCTGGCGAATGTGGGCCACCGTGGCGTCGCCGAACTTCTCTTTCACCATCTTCAAATACGGCTCGTGCCGGAAGTACGTGTCGAACGCGCGATCGCGAAAGCGCAGGACTTCTCCGGCAGAGATATGTCTCGTGGGCAGCGGCAAGGTGTCCACGGCATGTTGTGAATAGCCGCTCCACGTCTCCGGCAGCCGCCATCCATTCCGGACCGCCTCCTCGTACAAGGGCGATCCCGGGTAGGCCATCGCGGAATAGAAATTTGCGAACTCGCAGTTGAGGTCGAGCGCCAGATCAAGCGTCTGCTGCATCGTCGCGTGGGTGTCTTCCGGAAGCCCGAAGATGAAGTTGCCGATGATGTTGATACCGGCGCGCTTAATCTGCCGAACCGTGTCGTAGACCTCACCAACCTGGTAGCGCTTGTCGACGTCGGTCAGCACATGATCATCGGCGGCCTCGATGCCGAGCGCGAGCCAGTTGAAGCCGGCGCGCCTGAGCTTGTCGAGCATGTTGTCCTTGACGGTGTCGACGCGTGCGTAGGCCCAGATGTTCAGGTTGTAGCCGCGTTCGATCAACAGATCGCAGATGCCGATGACGTGGCGCTGATTCAACACGAACATCTCGTCCGCAAACTTGATGTTCCGCACGCCGTACTTGCCGACGAGCAGATCGATCTCGGCGATGACCCGTTCCGGTGTCCAGAACCGGTAACTGTTGGCCTCGGCGCGCAGACCCATCATCTGCTCGCCCGCCTTGAACGGCGCCTGAATGCAACAGAACGAACAGCGATACGGGCATCCCAGCGTGGTGTAGATAGCGGCGTACGGCTCACGCTCGAGATCGCCGAAGCAATGCCAGTTGTGCGCGCGATAGCGCGTCATTGGCAGCAGGTCCCATGCAATGCCGGGCATCTCGACATCGAGATCCTTCACAAGTGGCGCCGCCTGGTTGCGGACGGGGCGTCCGTGATCGCGGTACACCAGCCCGCGCACGCGAGACAGGTCCGGTTCGGCACTCCCTTTGAACGCGTGCAGCAGGTCGACGACTGTGTGAAGCGCTTCATCGCTCGAGACGAAATCACACGCTTCGTCGGCGAGCGTGCGCTCGGGAAGCGACGCGACGTGTCCGCCAAGCATGAGCAGCCGCATGTCTGGCACGAGGTTCTTGATCGCCGTTGCCAGCGCCGAGGCTCCCGTCATGTTCTGGGTCGATGCCGAAGGCTGGTGACCATAGACGACGATCGCGGCGAGAACCGGCGAAAGAGTTTTGACGCGATCGGCGACCTGCTCGGGTGTAAGTTCGTCGGCTTCGGCATCGACAATTTCGACCGAGAAACCGTTTGCGCGTGCGAACGTGGCGATGAGGCCGGCCCACACCGGGTTCTCGACCGCCGTCAGCCGTTTCCCAAGAGACTGGTAGATACGCGCCCGGCTGCCGGGATTAACGAGAACGAGATCGGGACTGCTGGTCGTCATTGCCGATGATCGATTCAATTATGTACGGCGGGCGGCCGCGAACGTCCTTATACACGCGGATGAGGTAGGTGCCGACGACAGCGATCGCGCCGATCGTCGTGGCCCAGAAAAAAGTCAGGGCGGCCATCAACGTCGATCCTGCAAGGGCCAGCATCAGCGACGCGATCACACCAGCCGCCGCGATCGCGAAGCAGGCGTAGATCGGCATGAACGAGAACGACGTTAGCCCGGTCGTGAACGTCTTCCAAGGATTCCTGCTGAAAAAAGGGAAATGCGTCCGACCCGCGTGACGCGAGTCCCGCTCGTAGGGGACGCACACCTGATTGAAGCCGAGCCAGACGACGAGACCGCGCAAATATGGATCCGACTCGCGCAATCGCAGTAAATGATCGACCGCGGCTCGCGAGAGCAGCTTGAAATCACCGGCGTCCACCGGCAGCTCGATCGATGAGCCGAACTGGATGAGACGGTAGGCCAGACGCGTCGCCGCCATCTTGAGCGCGTTCTCGCCGTGGCGCCGTGTGCGCACGGTATGAACCACGTCTGCGCCCTGTCGCCAGCGATCGATCAATGCCGGGATCACTTCAGGGGGATCCTGCAGGTCGGCATCCATGTAGACGACGGCGTCGCCGTGAGAGCTGGCCATGCCGGCAATCACGCCCTCTGCGACGCCAAACCGTCTCGACATATTCACGATTGTGATGCGCGGATTGCGCTGACGCTCGGCGACGAGCAGCGACAGCGACGCGTCGGTGGACGAATCGTTGACGAACACGACCTCGTAGTCCGCATTCTGGCCGGCGAACATCGTGTCGAGTCGAGCGATCAGCGTCGGGATGTTATCGGCCTCATTGCGGAAGGAAAAGACGACGGAGATGAGAGGCCGGTCGGGTCTCGTCATGCTCAGATATTCGAGTACTTCGTGTTGCGGATCATGGCGAACCCTTTGATCAGCTCCCGAATGCCGTCATCCAGCGAGAATGCCGGGGCGTAGCCGGTTCGCTCGATTTTTTCATTCGAGACGACGTAATCGCGCTTGTCGGGGTCCTTGCCGACGTCGGATTCGTGGATCATGAAACCTGGCAGCTGCTTCTGAATCCGCTGGCAGAGCTCGAGCTTCGAGAGGTTCGCGTCGGAAAGACCGACGTTGTACACCTGGCCCTTCATCTCGTCGAACCGATCCATGGCGTGCATGAAGGCGCGCGCGACGTCGCGGACGTGGATGAAGTTGCGCTTGAAGTGGCTCTCAAAGAGGACGATGAATCGGTCGGTGTAGGCGCGATATGTGAAGTCGTTAACGAGCAGGTCGAGACGCATACGCGGCGACATGCCGAATACGGTGGCGAGCCGCAGGCTGATGGCCGCCGGATGCCGGTCGAGCAGCGCTCGCTCGACGGCGACTTTGTCTCGGCCGTAGAGCGAGACCGGCCGGATCGGCGTTTCCTCGGTGCAGAACTTGCCCGCCTCGCCGACGCCGTAGCCACTGTTGGTGATCGGCAGGATGACACGCTGATCCCGCCCGATCAGGCTGAGCATGTCGATGATGGCCTGTTTATTCGTCGACGTCGCCGCCAGCGGATCGCGATCGCACAGCGGCGCTCCCACCAGCGCCGCAAGCGGAATGATCACGTCGGCGTCCTTTACCAAGGGCCTCATCGTGTCCATCGATCGCACGTCGCCGCGCACGAGGGAGAACTGCGGGTCATAGCAGACGGCAGCGAGACTGTCCTGGCCGTACATGAAGTTGTCGAGAACCGTCACCGAGCAGCCGCGGCCGAGCAGCGCCGGCACCAGCACCGACCCGAGGTATCCCGCGCCGCCGGTTACAAGCACCTTCGTCATGGATTTTCAAAAAACGTAAAAAGAGGGTCAGACCCCATTTAGTACCGAGCGCAGGTGATCGAGCTCCGCCGTGATGTCGCGGGGGTGGTTGCCGACAAAAAATCCGCGCTCGTGGGCGAGCTTCGCGCGATCCAGGTTGCCAACGATGTCGTCGTCAAAGAACTTCACCGCCGCGTGATGGGGAAAACAGCCGCCGGTGATCATGCGGAATTCGATGCCGCTGTTTCGCATCGCGTCCATCACGCGGGCGCGATCGAGTGTCGACTCCGGGTTCAGGATGATCGTGAAGCTGAACCACGAGCTCGAGCCGTTCTCGCGCTGAATAATGAAGCGGTTGTCGCCGCGGAAGAGCTCGACGAAATGCGCGGCGTTCCGCCGCCGCACCTGAAGCATGTCGTCAAGTTTCTTGAGCTGCTCGAGCCCAACAGCGCCGGCGAGCTCGAGCGGCCGGACGTTATACCCGGGCACCACGAATCGATAGGCCTCGAAGAACGGGTCGTCGTGCTGTTGCCCCCGATTGATGATCGAGTCGGGCGGCACGTCGCGCGCCCATCCGTGATTGCGGATCGCCCGCGCGAGGTGATCGATTTCGACGTCGTTCGTGACGAGCAGCCCCCCCTCCATCGTCGAAATGTGATGCGAGTAGAAGGTGCTGAACGTGTTGATGTCGCCGAACGTACCGCACAGGCGCCCGTTGAGGGTGGCGCCCAGCGACTCGCAGTTGTCCTCGAACATGATCAGGTCGTGAGCATCGCAGAATGCCCGGATCCGATCCAGAGGAGCCGGGTTGCCGAGAATGCTGACCGCGACGACCATCCGCGTGCGCGGCGTGAGGGCGGCCTCGAGATTCGACACGTCCATGTTGAGCGTGTCGAGCTCGACGTCGACGAAACGCAGCTTCAAGCCGTACTGCTGAAGCGGGTGAAACGTGGTCGCCCACGAGATGGCAGGGACGATGACT
>Ga0105340_1001402_pt1 | contig 10802 bp, 5 predicted proteins | sample EasRivMeERMLT700_FD_89676 | JGI IMG/M metagenome (GOLD analysis project Ga0105340, IMG submission 89676) | Soil microbial communities from meander-bound floodplain in the East River, Colorado, USA - East River MetaG ERMLT700 | ecosystem: Environmental > Terrestrial > Soil > Floodplain | place... | reverse complement strand
TGGATTGCGAGTGCCGCTTCGTAGTGGTCGCGTGCCTCATCCATCCGCCCTTGCAGGCGATGCAAGGTGCCAAGGTTGGCGATGGCGATTCCCTCGTTGCGCCGGTCACCAAGCTCACGATGGATCACGAGCGCAGCCTGGAAATGGGTGAGCGCTTCCTGTAGCCGATCCGAATCCTTCTCCGCATGGCCCAGGATCATCAGTGCGCGCGCCCGTTCCTCATGAGCAAGCGCTCCGGCAAGAATCTCTCGGCCCAGCTCGACAGCGGTCCCGTAAGGTCCCCGGAAGGAGACGACCTCCCATGCAGCACGGTAGGCCGCCGTAGCTATCTTGCCCTCTCCTCGGATTGCAGCCCTGCGGCTGGCCGCAACGAAGTTCTCGAAATCACTCCCCAAAGCCCGATGCTTCTCCGCTCCATGGTGTTGGTCAAGGGCTGCTATCGATTGCTCGCTGCCAAAGCTGCCGTACCACTTACCGTGCCGTTCCTCGGTTGCGAGGACCGCGCCGGCACCGCCTTGCTCCTGTTCCAGCTTTCGGCGCGCGTACTCCTGCAAGCTCACATACATGCCGAAGCGCGGAGTCGGGAGTCCCAACCCCGTGCCTCTTTCCGGTGCCCACGTTCGGAGGAGGCTCTTGTCAAGGAGCGACTGCACCACGTCCACCGGCCACGGCGCATCGGAGTAGAGACTCAGATCGAGCACGCCCTCCGCCGCCGCGAGCGTGAATCCGCCTTCGAACACCGAACACTGGGCGAGCGCAGCCTTCTCATGGGGCAGGAGCAACTCCCAGGAGCCGTCGATCGCCGCCGCGAGCGTTTCATGCCGCTCACTGCGGCCGCCGGTGAGTAAGCTGAAACGCTTCCGCATCGCTGTTACGATCTGCACTGCACTCATCACGCGCATTCGGGCCCCGGCGAGCTCGATCGCGAGCGGGATACCTTCTACGAGACGCACAACTTCGCGTGCAGCTGCGAGCTCCGCGTCCATCAGCTCGAGCCCCGGACGCAGCCTCTTTGCCCGCTCACTGAACAACTCGAGGCCCGACTCGATCCCCAGGGGTGCCACATCCAGCACCCATTCCGCATTCAGGTTCAATCGCTCACGGCTCGTGGCCATGATTGTTGCTTGCGGGCATTTTTCCAACCACTGCTGCACCGCGGTCGCTGCCGGGTCCAGCACCTGCTCCAGGTTGTCGAGAATCACGAGGCACCGCCCGCGCCCAGCGAGCGCGTGGCCGAGTTGCTCCACCACGTCGCCTTTCCCAAGCCGTATGCCGAGTGACTGGGCCACGGCCGAGGAGATCCCGTTCAGGTCCCGCGCCTCGGTGAGATCGCAGAACCACACGCCGCCTGGCCAGGCCTCGAGGCTCCGCCATCCATAGCGCACGGCGAGCCGCGTCTTTCCCATCCCACCGGTACCGAGCAGGGTCACGAGCGGTGCACCGCCGGCGATCGTCTGTTCGAGCGATGTGAGCTCGTCGTCCCGGCCGACGAAGCAATCTCGCTCGACTGGCAGCGAATGGTGGATCGCGAGTGAGCTGGTGGGTGTTGCCTGAACGGAGAGGCGGCTGGCAAGGGCCTCGACGACGTCTCCCGCCCGCACGAATCGCCGGCGTGGCTCCCGCTCGAGACAGCGGCGAATCACCGCTTCCCAGCGCTCGTCGATGTCCGGCACGACGCTCCGCGGCGACGGCGCCTCCGCTTCCAGACGGCGCTCCGCCACTTCGAGCTCCGTGCCGCCTACGAACGGCAGGGATCCGGTGACCAGCTCGTAGAGGACGATCCCCAGGGCATAGATGTCGGCGGCCGGCCCGGCTGCTTCTCCCCGCACTTGCTCCGGCGCCATGTAGGCTGGGGTGCCGACGATGGCTTCCCTCTCCGATCCATCGTGCGGGCGATCGTCGTCCATCTGGCGCACGGTGCGAGCGAGACCGAAGTCGGTGATCACCGCCTGCTCGCTTCCGGCTTCGCCGGCGAGCATCACGTTGCCGCTCTTGAAGTCCAGGTGCACGACGCCCGCCTGGTGGGCGGCCTCGAGTCCGGTAGCCATCTGCTCGACGAGCGGGTAGGCCACATCTGGTGCGAGTTTCCCGCACGAACGCAAGCGCTCCGCCAGGGTCTCGCCCCGGAGCACCTCCATCGTGAGGAACCACGTCCCATCCTTCGGGTCACCGTGGCATCCCAGGTCGTATACGCGACAGACGTTCGGATGGACGACGGCACGGGCCAGCATGGCTTCCTGCTTCAAGCTCCGGAGCGCAGCCGTGTTGCGCATGACTTCGAAGCGTAGACTCTTGAGCGCAACCGGGATCCCGAGCTCCTCGTCCCACGCTTCGTACACTTCACCCGCCCCGCCCCGGCCCAGGAGTGCTTTCACCCGATAACGATTTCCAATCAACGCGTCAGGCGCGAACTGTGCAAAGGGCGGCGCCTGCTCCAGCGCGCCAAGAATGGAGGGGCTGATCGGGAGGCCCGGAGCTCCTGCTTTGGCCTCCAGGAAATTGCCGGCGCTCTGGTGAGATTGAAGAAGCGAGCGCACTTCAGCTGCCAGGGCCCGATCCTCGCCGCAACTTGCCGAAAGAAATCGTTCGCGGTCCTCTGCCGGCACTTCGAGGGCCCGAGCGAACAGCTCGGCAACCCGCTCCCAGGTCAAGCCCGCCGCCAGCTCACGAGCCGAGCCGCGGGGTCTTTCGCCTGCGCTCATGGTCCGTCTTGGAGCTCGCGATAGAGCCAGGCGCGGGCCAGCATCCAATCCCGCTTGACGGTGGCAGGGGACACCCCGACCACCTCGGCGGTCTCCTCGATCGTGAGACCGCCGAAAAATCGGAGCTCGACGATCCGCGCATGGCGCGGCTCGAGTCGTGCCAGATCTTCCAGCGCGCTATCGAGCTCATCCGCCTTGACATTGGGAGAGGGGGCGGGGACGTCGGCCCCGTCGATCGTCACCCGAACGGCATCACCACCGCGCTTCTCGGCTCGGCGCCGCCGCGCGTGATCGGCGAGGATACGGCGCATCGCCTGGGCCGCGAGTCCCAGAAAGTGGGCACGGTTTTGCCAGGTGACCTCATGCTGGTTCACGAGGCGAAGGAAGGCTTCATGCGCGAGCGCCGTCGGCTGGAGGGTGTGATCGGGGCGCTCGTGCCGGAGCTTGGCGGCGGCGAGCTGCCGCAGTTCTTCGTAGACGGCGGGGAGCAGCACGTCGAGCGCCGAGGCGTCGCCGCTACTGTAGCGGATGAGGGTGCGAGTGATGTCGGAAGAAAGAGTCATGGCGGCCCCATCGCAAGCAGACCGATCCCGATCGCGATGGACCGCCATTTTATCATATGATCACTCGAGATGCGGGCGGACCAGGAGCTCGGCGAGCGGCTTCGCTTCGAGCCAATGCACGAGGTCCACCAGGTTCGTCACCGCCTTCTCGACCAGCTGCGCGCCAGCAGCGGCCGTGGCCTTGGTGGGGAAACCGATGTTCCCATGTGGAGTGAAGTCCACCGTGTCGAAGTGCACTTGCGCGCCGTGGACCGCGGGCGCCCAGCTCGTGGGGACGTCCACCGCCGCTCCCTGATCCATCCACTCCGGGAAGAGATGCAGCCCGACCGAGGTCTCCATCGCGCACGCATGTCCGGTGATCGCCGCCGCCGCCTCACCGAGGACTGCGCGCACGAGCGCATCGTCCACTCCGCGCCACCAGTCGAAGGGAAGGAGCGCCATCCCCTCCTGGCGGATCATCGAGCCGGCTTCGGCGAGCGTGCCCGTGTTGCCTCCATGCCCGTTGACCACCACGAGCTTCTGGACGCCGTGACTCTTGAGCGAACGGGCCACATCCACCACCACGTCGCGGAAGACTTCGCTCCGGAGCCAGATCGTGCCCCAGAACTGCCGGTGATGAGGCGAGATGCCGTAGGGGAGGGTGGGTGCCACCACCACGTCGCAGCGCTCTTCGGCGCGGAGGGCGATCAGTTCGGCGGTGATGTGGTCGGTCGCGAGCGGCATGTGCCGGCCATGTTGCTCGACGCTGCCGACCGGCAAGATGACGACGCGATGCTCGAGCGCAGTGCGCGCCTCGGGCCAGGTGAGCTCACGCAGGCGAGTCATGCGGACGAGGATAGCAGATGGTGGCTGCGGGGCGGCGGTAGGCGATGATGAGGCCATTCCGATTCTGTCCCCATTGTGGCGTCGAGCTCGTCGAACGGCGGAATCCCGGGGAGGAGACCGAGCTTCCGACCTGTCCCGCGTGCGGCTTCATCGCCTATCGGAACGCCAAGCCCTGCGCGGGCGCGCTCGTCATCCGGGATGGACGGGTGCTCCTCGTGCGGCGGGCGCAGGCGCCCTTCGCCGGCTGGTGGGATGTGCCGGGCGGCTACCTCGAATATGATGAGCACCCGGAGGATGCGGCGCGGCGCGAGCTGCGTGAGGAGACGGGGTACGAGATCCGGATCACGGGCCTCGTCGGCATCTACCCGAGCCAGTACGGGCCCGAGGGCCAACGTACGCTCGATCTGATCTATCTCGCCGAGATTGCGAGTGGCGAGGAGCGGGTGGGGAGCGATGCGCTCGAGATCGGTTGGTTCGCTGCCGGCGAGCTGCCGGCGGAGGTGGCGTTCGATTCGGGGCCGGCGTCGCTCCGGGACTGGGCGCGAACTTTGGGGAGTGGAGCACGATGAAGCGTTCGACCATCCATGGCTGCAGGTGGGTCGCCACGATTGGCTTGGCATTCGCGGTGGTGGCGGTTGCGACCACCCATGCCGATGAGGGACAGCCCTCGGCCGGACCTGAAATACCTGCGACCAAGTCCATGGGCTTCCCGCGGCACTGGCGGCCGAGCGTGGGGGCGATGCTCGACTGGGACCGCGACGGTCCCGGGAGCTCGCTCGGCGGCGAGGTGCATGCGTCCCTCTACAAGGATCTCATCAATCCCGCGACCAACGTCCTCGGGGTGACGGGTGAGGGCTACGGGCGGTGGAACGACGACTCGGACGGCGGCGCCCGGCTCTTCCTCTCGAGCCCAGCCGGCATGCTCCACTTCGGGCTCGATTATGCGTTCCGCGCCGACCAGGTCGATTTCGTCGCTTCCTTGACCCCGGCCTTCCGCCGGAGCGGTCTCTTCGGAATCGGCGACAACCTCCGGATCGACTGGATTCCCGCACGGGGCAACTCCTTCATGTTCGGCTTCGGGATTCCGCTCGAGCCCCGCATGGGAAAGACGCGCCCGCGTGACAAGAAGGTGACTCTGCCAAAGCCGGAGGGCGGATCGTCCCAGAGCGAAGCCAAGCCTTCACCCGAGCTGCAATCGTCCCTCGAGCGCCTCGAGCATGCAGCGTCCTGGACCCAGCGTTACACCGCCCCCTTTCTTGACAACGAGATCAGCGCGGAACCGGCCAAGCTCGCGGAGATGAAAAAGGCGGTCGCGGTGGCCAGGAGCCACTTCAACCAGCTGGGCGACCAGTATCCCTCGGGCCACACCCCATCGGCGGAGCTCGCGGTCTACCATCAGGAGCTCGAGCGCGCCTTCGCCCTGGCCGGGGCCGGATCGGAAGCGGCGACGGTCGCCGCCCAGGCACGCGCTTGCCTCCTCGACGCGATCCTCTTGCCCTACAACCGGCTCCTCGGCCAGCGCAAGGAGCGCGATTCACTCCTCGGCTACGGCGATTCGGCGGAGCGCGAATTCGCCGCCTGGCTTGCGACGACCTCGATCGCGGCCGACCGGCGGCCCGCCCTCGCGCAGGTCTTCCACCAGGTGGTCCAGATCCTCGAGCGCTGCCGGGCCCTGACGCGCGACAGCTGGACCGATTCGCGGCTCGTCTGGATGTCGCTCGACCTGGCGCTACGGCCCGAGGATCACGACACCCAGGCCGAGCTCGACCTACTGCTCGCGAAAGCAGTGGAAGAGCCGTTCACCGACGGCAACGACATCTTCTACATGCGAAGCGATCTCTTCCAGCAGGAGCTCGCGCGGAGCGTGCTCGCCGCACGCGACTATCACGTCCTCTGGATCCACGACTATCGCGGCCTCAATGCCCTCCAGCAGCCGGACGAGATCGGCTTTAGGCAGACCGTGCAGATCTACCTTGCAGCCCTGACCGAACAGGTCCGGAGCTTCGATCGGACGGGGCACCTCGCGAGCTATTTCATTTTCCTCGACCAGATGTACTACGAGGCCAATCAGGGGCGCCTGTGGCTCGAGCTGCTTGCCGATCCACTCCATCATGAGGTCGATCTGCCGCCGGGCTATGAGTCGTGGGAAGCGGAGATCCAACAGGCGCAGGAGCTGCTGCGCGCCGCCGTCGCCGGCTCGACGGGTCTCACCGCCGGGAGTGTTCAGCATGGTGAGGAGTGGCTGCGCGATCGAATTGGCGTGCACGTCAACGTCACCAATCCGGCCGATGTCTCCTTCCGGAACGACGATTTCGCCAAGCACATCAACTTCGCCCCGGATCTCGTCATGCGGGATCACCGGAAGATTGCCTTCTGGGACGTGACCGAGCTGGATCCCGGGCGCGGGGGAGCGATCTTCACCGGCGCGGGCGTCGGCGAGCACTACGTGGGGCCCACTTGGGACGATCGCGCCCTCCTCGTCCGCGGCCCGGCTATCTGCGGGCTCAAGCGGGAGGCAAGAGAGCTCCTCCTGTCCCAGGGTTTCGAGCCCGACGACATCCCCGCACCCTTCCGGGCGCTGGCCGGGCCGGCGGATTACGACGCCCAAATTGCCGCCCTCCAGCGCCGGGGATGGCAGACCAGAGCCCTCGAGGTGCACAACGTGACGGGCTTCGGAGCGAAGACGGCGACCGTGATCAAGGCCGCCCAGTACAACCTGATGCCGGCCGGCTCCTTCATCTTCGTTCCGGACTCGCTGTGGAACAGCGCGCTCTGGGGTTCCATGCTCTTCGGCGCGGCGATGCGTGGCTGTCACGTGGCGATCGTCTGTCCATCGCAGGCCAATGCGCCCAGCGACGGGTTGCCGCAGATGTCGCGCACGACCGAGCTATTCACCCGGCTCTTGCTGGTCGCGCAGGAGTTCGGGCCGGAGCTCGCGACGGCCGGCGGCTCCTTCCATACCGGGATCTATGACCACGACGTGGCGAGCGGGGATTACGCCCGAAGCCTGCGCCTCTTGAGCGAACGCTTGCGCGAACAGCCCTTCCTCCACCAGGCTTTCCCCTTCAAGGATGAAGTGCTGGCTTCGATCGCGGCTCTGGCCGATACGCTCGACGCCCGCGGTTATTCCGCCCGCTACCTGGTGGACGACGCCGTCGCCCGCAAGCCCAAGCTCCATCTCAAGGTGCAGTTCATGGCCAGCGCCGACGTGATTCCGACCCTGGCCTCGCGCCCGGAATGGAGCGAGTTCATCCAGGATCTGATACTTTCCTCTACCAAGCAGTTACAGAAAGGGGAGTCAGCAATCGATACGAAAGCCTTCAGGGCCGCCGCCAGCGCGCCCGCGGACTCGCTCGTTGGTCACTGGTGGCGGAGCTTGAGTGCTGCCGATCGCGAGCACCTCGCGCTCTACATGACGGTGGGTTCGCACAATCAGAACTACCGCTCGCTGATCATGGACGGGGAGGATATGGTCGTCGTCTCGGGGCTCTCATCGCTCGTGGCTTACCTGGATTTCGCGCGCGTCCTCGGGCTCAGCACCTGGGTCACCGACGTGGCAACGCTCCAGCAACTCCTACCCAAGCCGACCGGGATCGGCCGCTGGATGCGAAATGCGATCTAACGCGCTCGTCTTTGCATGGATTCCGCTAGTCGCCGGTCTGATCGCTGCTTTCGCCCCGGAGCCCGCGGCGGCGGGACGGAAGCTCATCGCCATCTCGCCGCTCCCGGCCCCGGATTCGTCGGTAGTCGCCGCCGAGGGCAAGACCGTTCGCACGATCTCGATCACTGGCAACAAGGTGACCAAGGAATACATCATCGCCCGGGAGCTCGATCTCGCAGTCGGCCAGCCGTTCAAGATCGAGACCATAGTGGCGGATCGGACGCGGCTCGACAATCTCGGCATCTTCAGCTTTGTGGCGATCACTCCCGATTCGTCGGGTGCGGATAGCGTCGATGTGGAAGTGATGGTGCGGGAAATGCCCTGGCTCATTCCCTATCCGGCGCTCAAGGTCTCCGATCAGACGGGGTTCACGATCGGGCCGGCGGTGTCGTCCATGAATCTTCTTGGCCGTGACATCACGCTCTCGGGGCGGGTGATGTTCGGAGGAGCGACGACCTACCAGGTCAATCTCGATTGGCCTTGGATCACGGGGAACCACGTCTCGATGACCATGTTCGCGGCCCATATCCTGCGCGACGACGATGTCCGGGATTTCGATGAAACGAGCGACGAGATCTCGCCCTGGGTCGGGACCTACGTCGGGCGGTCGGGGCGCCTGCGCGCGGGCTATTCCTACTTCCGCATGAAATCAGACCAGGACGGGATCACCCTGTCCGACGACAACACCGACAGCTTCCACCGCTTGGGCGCCGCGGCGGGGTACGACACCCGAGATTCCTGGGTCAACGCACATCGCGGCTGGGACAGCGAGGTGCAGACATTCCGCTCTTTCGGCGAAAGCGACTTCTGGACCACCGATCTGGACATCACCCGCTATCAGCCGCTCGGCAAGAACACCTTCGTCATTAACGGGCTCGCCAGCTTGCAGAGCGGCGACATCGGGGTCGATGTTCCGATTTACATGGACTACGTCATGGGTGGAGCGAACAGCATTCGAGGCTACCAGGTCGATGAGTTGGGCAAGGAGCTTTCAGGCAAGAACCAGCTCATCACCACGCTCGAATATCAGTATCTGCTGTGGGATGTCCGGGAGATAGCCTTGTATGGCTTTCCCATAACCATGGGGCTCGAGCTGGCGGCGTTCATCGACACGGGCCTCGCCTGGAACACGTCGAATCAGTTCAACACCGACAATTCGCGGACCGGATACGGATTCGGGATCCGCACCCTCTTGCCGACGGTCGGGGAGGTCCGCTTCGACCTCGGCTTCAGCGGCGAGGGGGACGTCGAATTTCACTTCGCCACCTGGCCGAAGTTCGTCGCCCAGCGCCAGCGGCTGCGGTAGCCACTTTCATGACTAGCAGGGTGCTGAAATTCAGGCTAGCCTCGGACCCCGCGGCGCTTTCCTATCGCAAGACGACCAGCTTCTCCGCGGTGCTTCGCCCCATCCAGCTCAAACGCACCCAGTACACCCCATTGGGGACGAGCTGCCCCGCGTCGGATCTCCCGTCCCACCTGACAATCCGCTGCCCCGTTTCCAGATGGCCTCGCAGGAGATCCCGGACCCGGCGACCGGTCGCACCATAGATGGCGAGTTGTCCCTCGCCTGCCGCAGGCACATGGATCTCGATGTCGACACGGCCAGGCATCGGGTTGGGTGCACTGTGCAGCCTCGGAGCCAGAGCGGAGACATGCGGCGGGTCGTGCGGGGAAATCGCGGTCGCAGTCGCACACTGGAGCGGAAACGTCTTTAGCGCGGTATTCGCTCCCCAAAACTCGCTACCAATCCCGTAGGTGCAGAAATCATCTACCGCCTGCCCACCACCGACAACCACGCCCACGACCTCGGGGGCGCTTGGATCCGCAAGATCGATGATCCAGCCGCTCGTGTAGGCGAGATCGCCACGCGTGGAGATCGAGCCGCCAGTCGGCAAGGAGGGAATGACGCCGATGAGCGCGGGCGCAGATGGATTAACCGGATCGAAAACCCGGAATGCGCTTTCGAGGTCTCCGCTTGCACCAACGAGCAAGAGATTCCCGTGCACTGCGACCGACCTCGCTCCATCTCCCTGTATCGGGAGGAAGCCGACCGACACGGGCAGCGCGGGAACGGTGACGTCGAACACCCGTACCCCACGGATGGATCCGGGGGTCCCGGATCCCGTGGTGACGTAAACATGGTTGCCGCGCACCGCGATTCGAGGCTGGGATGCGTCTTGGAAGGAGACCTGGCCCACAATGACGGGAACAGCCGGGTTCGAGACATCGAGGACCACGAGGCTTGGAGGAGTAAAGCTTTGGGCGATTGTAACGTACGCGAAATTGCCTTGGATGCTCAAGTCATACGCCCTTCCCCCGAGGGGCGACGTAGCTACGGCCATCGGCTGATGGGGATTCGTGACGTCCACGATCAATAGTCCGGCGTCCTCTATGGCCACGTAGGCGTGGTCCCCCACGACCGTCAATCCATGCACGCGGTCTGCAGTGTGCAGCCGGGCAACAATGGTGGGAGATGCAGGAACCCTCGCGTCGACGACCACCAGTGTATCCCGGATTCCCGAGTAAGCATACCGATCGTGAACCGCCATCTCGAAAGAGTGATTCGTGTAGTGCATGGGGACCGAGCCGATCGGCGGCACCGGGGTTTCGTTCAGCAGCGCGACCACATGGATTCCCCCACTTGCCGCGTAGGCATAGCCGTCGATCACCGCGATGTCACCCGGGTAACCCGCAAACGATCTTCCGAGCGTTATCGCATTGCTCGGGTTCGTTACGTCGAACACATCGAGCCCGTAGGCCCCGACATAAGCCTTCCCTCCTTGCACGGTCACGGCACTGACTGGAGGCCCCGATCCGAAACCGCCAAGCTGTGCTGGGCTTGCGGGGTTCGACACATCGTAGACGCGAACGCCGCCGAATGCGCCTTTGAAATCGGTTCCCAGGTAGGCCAGCTTCCCGTCGAGCGCAACCGCCATTCCCCCAACCATCGTCGCCACCACCACCGGGTTACTTGGATCCTGAAGATCGACGATCGAGGTCGTCTGGTTGCGATAGTCGAAGTTTGATCCTCCCACATAGGCGAAGCCGTCC
>Ga0105340_1001401_pt1 | contig 10806 bp, 18 predicted proteins | sample EasRivMeERMLT700_FD_89676 | JGI IMG/M metagenome (GOLD analysis project Ga0105340, IMG submission 89676) | Soil microbial communities from meander-bound floodplain in the East River, Colorado, USA - East River MetaG ERMLT700 | ecosystem: Environmental > Terrestrial > Soil > Floodplain | place... | reverse complement strand
TTTGCCGCCAGGGAGGCGAGAGCGAAAGATGAACGCCTTGCTCGTCTTGCCGACGCGCACTCCCAAGCCGCGCACGTCGTCGTAGACATCGTATTGCTTCGCCTTTGGCTTGAGCGCCGCCAACGCCCGATCAGTCAGTCGTTGCCTCATCGCTTTTTCCCCCATTAGGCCACATCTAGGCCACGTTTTTCGCGTGTTCGGGTGTGGCCTAATGTACCGCCATGTTAGGCTATGTTGGGGTAAAACTCAATGGATACAACGCTTTGTGGAGGCACGATGCACTGTCATGTTTCACGGTGCGTTCCCTATCGGGTGGATTTGTAAACCGTTGGTCGGGAGTTCAATTCTCTCACCCGGCACCACATCAACTAACAAATTCAATGACTTACGATTATGGCTTCCGGGGCAGTCGTCGCGACAACCCCTCTAGGCCACTGCTAGGCCACATTTTTGAAAACTCGAATCGTGGGTGCTTTCGCGACGCGTGAGGTCTCATCACCCGGTCGACGCGCCAAAATGCGCCTGTGAGCTCCTGAACGAGTCTGCGAAGCAGGTTAAACGCGCTCGATTAGCGCTGAATGATCCGCGTGGCGGATCGGTTTCATGCCGAGCATCAGACATTCAATCCGCACTCGCGAATGTCCGCTTTGGATCAAAAGCGGACATCGTCGCCGCGTTCGCTTTTGACCCAGCGATCATTGGGGAAGAACTGCGCCAGAGTTGGAGTGCAACGCTCCCGGCGCCCTTTAGCGATCTAATTCACTAGAAACTAACCTTTATCGTCTACGGGACAAGGTTGGTCGTTTTGGCCGGTCCCGCATGAGGGCGGCATTCGTAATCGGACTTTGACCGCGACTTAGGTTTGCAATTCTTTGTTCAATGCGCGGAAGCGATGCAAGAATGCAATCCAAGTACGCGCTTCACTACACAGGAGAATCACATGAAAGCTTTCCGCTTTCTCCTCGCATTTTCTTGTATCGTCATGTACGCACCGGCTGCTCTTACCGAGGATTTGGCAGTCGTCGGTACAGGAGATGGCGTCCCCGTCCTGAAGGAGTTGGGGAGTGCCTTTACATCGGAAAACCCAGATACGAGAATCATTGTACCGCCGAGCATTCATTCGAGCGGCGGAGTTAGAGAGGTTATTGCCGATCGAGCTGTACTCGGACGGATTGCTCGGCCGCTGAACGACGATGAAAAGAACTATGGAATTCGGGTAGTGCCTGTCTTTCGTCAGCCGGCCGTTTTCTTCGCCCACAAAACAGTGGATGTGAAAACGTTATCGCCTGATCAACTCGTGAAGATTTTTACCGGAGCGGTGACAAACTGGCGCGATGTCGGAGGAGCGGACCTTCGGATCCGGGTTGTCCGGCGCGAAGAAGTCGATAGTACTCTGGCAGTCTTGCGTGACACGCTGCCCGGCTGGAAAGACCTGCAATTTAACATTGACCGATCCATGCTGGCGACGTCGACACAAGATGCTTTTGCTGCCGTTCGGGCCAATGCAGGAGCTATCGGTTTTGGTCCGTTTAGTGCTGATCTGCATGTGACCCACAATGTCTTAAATGTGAATAGCATTTCGCCAACCGACCCAACTTATCCGAGCGCGGTCACGCTTTCGCTGATCTACAAGGATGCAAACCTCACGAAATCCGCCGATCGCTTTATTGACTTCATTTTTACGTCAAAAGGGATAAAGGCGATTAGGGAAAATGGAGCAGTTCCGATCGTGCGTGCGCCTAAAACGACGACGTGAGGATATCGTCGCATATACAAGGAACGAGCTAGCGCGCCGCGAACAGCGCGTCCTCATTTCACAAGCCAGACGAAAAAGCCAAGGCAAAAAAAAGAAGGGCCCCGGTTCCTAGGACGGGGCCCGTGTCGGTGGAAGGAAATGCCCACGGGGGAGCGAACCTTCACCTTCACGAGCACGAAAATAAATCCAGAAATACCAGCAAGGCAAGACCCTTCGCCTGTGTACGATAGCTGACATTAAGGCGTTGCGTTAGCGCGCACGCTCAACCTCCGCCTCTAACGCGCAGCGCAATTGCCACGTTCGGCGCCACGCCTTTGCGCGCAACGGGTCGAGATCGCCCGGAGGCTCTGCGGTGTCGACTTCTTCAATGTCGCGCATCCATGGTTCAATCCCGAGCAGGTCGTTGAGCTTAAGTTTCGCGTCGAGATATGCTTGGCATTCGCCACATCGTCCGTCGGATCCACACTCGCGCATGAAGTGCGCATTACGGATCGGGTACAGCGCTTCGCATTGGACAAACAGAGCGACGGCCTCGCGCGTGACCTGCGCCTTGCGCCGTCGGTCGATACGCCTGCGCTTAGTCGGCATCGGCTGTCGGCCTGCCAACAGGTCTGATCGGCTCTACGTCCAACCCAAGCTTCGCCAATGTGCGAACGATGAACGCGCGATTGGCGAGCTCGATCTTGGTTGTCCCGTTTTCACGCGTGCCACCTCTACTTTTGATGAATAATCCGTCTCGCTCGATGGCCTCGCGGCACTCTTCAGCGCGATCAAGCGCAGCGCACGCTTGAGCCAGCATCTCGCTCCCGGCGCTGTCAGCAATATCGTATTCAGCTTGGATGCGATCCCACATCGAGCGGCCATGTTTGCCCAACGGGCGCGGTGGCGAGACGCCTTTCGATGTCGTGACGAGCTTTAATGCTTTCAATGCCATCCTCCCATCGATAAAACTTGAGGTGCAAGACCGTTCGCGCGATCTCCGCCAAATTTTCTTTCGACCTATCCCCCCGTCAGTGCACCCTTATCCTGTCATCGCGCATCCGCATCTCGATCTCCGCTTCGAGTTCTTGCCGCTGCATTGCGTATTCCTCGCGCTGCCACACAATATGGGCGCGCAATTCCTTTTCGGTCGCGCCACAGTGGAGAAGCATTAGAAGGTCTTCGTCCAACTTCTGTTCGAAGATCTCGTCGGTTTTCGCCAGTGCCTCGCTCAGTGTCATCATCCACCCTTTCCTCGCTTCACCGCTAACGTCCAATCCTTGCTGGTACCCGGTCGCCTGCGCGTCGATTGATTGGCGTGCCACAAGGACCCGTGATCCGTGCAGAGGTTGCCGTGGTCGTACTGCTGGTGCTCGTTCCACACCCCGACATATTTTAGCGGCGACTGATCCGATAATCGGCGAACGTCCTCTTCCAGCGTCTTGATCTTGGTCTGAAGCTCATCGATTACACCGAATGCCGCGACGAATAACGCTCGCACCGCATTGTGTTGGCCCTGTGTGTAAATTACGGCGTGGGGTTTTTGGGCTTGGATTTTCTGCATCGTTTCGCTGACGAATTGACGCGCCGCCTTCGTGATTTCGTCGGCTCGCGATTTCAGAATGTGGTCGTTCATGGGCAGACGCGCCTCGTTTCTGCATTAGTAGGTCGCACCGCTGATTGCGCTGACCGATGCTGTCCTGACTTTCGCAAACCCGAACCATCGCTCGCACAGCAAGGCGCGCATGTCGTGTTGCCACAAGTTGCTGCGCACGGTGCCTGCGACGGGTGGCGAATCCGGAGCCGTGTCCATCTGCACGTCGCCATGCCTCAGGGATCGCAGTTCAGGAAGTTCGCTGTTGCCCGCGATTCCGCTCGCGTCGATTGCGATCACGGCATTGGTGGGTACAGCGTTGCTCGCAAGGAGCGCGATGCCTGGCACGATTTGCCCTCCGCTCATCGATGCCGAGGGAAAGGCAAAGCCGCCGTTGGTGCTGACTTTCAACATGATTTTCGAAATATTCGTCGGACTCATCGCCACATACACGCGTGATTGGCTTTCGAGCGTGAGCGCGGATAGCAGCGCGCCCAAATCGGTCAAAACGTTGGCGGTCGTCGCGCCTGCACTCGCGGTCGGCGTGACGCTTGCGTAAAGCGTGGCGAGGAATTGCGCATCCGTGGCGACAGCGACGGCATTCCTCAATTCGCTGTCGAACAATCGCGCGCCGTCGGCCGAAACGAGCTTGAGCAGTTCGTCGGTTGCAACGACGATTGCCGTACTCTTGCGCGGCGCGATATCCGACGCCGCCAACGTCATTGAGCGGATCGGCTTGGCGTGACTTTCGGCCACGGTCGTTCCCGTGATCGCACTTGTCTCGACCACAACGCGGCTGTTGAGCGGCACGCGCAAGCCACCGCCATTCAGGATCGTGTCGAAGACGCTCAACCCACGCAGGCTCTCGAGGAATGCGGTCGCGAGCGGCGCATATGTCGCAAAACCCGGATCACCCGTTGTCGTCGGGGAGACGGCGACTTTGATTATTTCCTGCACCCGCGCAGGCAAGCGCTTGACGGCTGCGTCTCTCTCGGGGCCGAGAGGATAATCGCTCCTCACGGCGATGAAGCGCGCCAAATCGTGAAACTCGACGGCGTGCGGCGAGCGCTCGGGCGGCATGAAGGGGCGAACGGGAATCGGTGCTCTATTCATGCTCGCGATTGTGCCAAGGGCCAATCGCTGCGTCAGTCCACGTGGGACAGGTTCGATTCCAGTCTGCGAGTTCGTCGAGCAATTTGCTCACTGCAATGCCAATTTGCTTGCGGTCGTCCGTGCCGCCGTCCAGCCAGTTCAACCGCATCAGGACATCGGCCACAGCGTTGAGGTCGCGCACGCGCACGTCACGCAGGACGCCTCCACCCGCCTTCAGGAGTTTGCGATAGCGAGCTTTGCGCGCTGTCTTCGCTGCGCGCCTGTGGTCAACGCTGTCCTTCACGGTCACTGCTCACACGCTGCTCAAGTTCGCGGATGCGCGCGTCGCGTTCAGCGAGTTCCTGTTTGAGCTTCGCGATTTTTCGATTCTTCGAATTGATGGCGAGCTCCGCCATGGCGAGGAGTTCATCCTGCGGGGTCGGATAACGCATCACCTCCGCCTTTCGCGGACCATCTCTTTAATGTCCGACTTGGTGAGCGTTCGGCGGCATAACGTAGCCTGTGGATGCAGGAGGTCATTCAACGCGCGCACCAAACCCGCGAGGCATTCGTCGTCCGCCCAGGTCTTGCCTGCAACCTGCATGATCATGCTGAGCATGCCCGCCGACGTGGTGAAACGGTCGATATCGATTGGGTACGTTCCACCCCTGTAGGCGGGATACTCCAACCACAGTCCGTCCAATTGCCATCCTCCCCAACGCGGCTCACGCTGCGTGGGTTCAACGTCGCTCGCCCATGTGCTCTCTAACGTTTTCATCGTTCACTCTCCTTCCGTCCACACGTGTGTTTTTTGCACCGCAGGATAAATCGCTCGATATGGCGCGCTGCAAAAACACGTTGGTACATCGACGTTTCCTCCCCTTCGGGTGCAAGCGGTGCAAGCCAGTCGTATATTGCCCGTATGCATGTCCCCTACGTGCTTAATCCTTCGCGCTGCACCTGTTGCACCTGACGCCATTTTTTCACGGCCCACCGGGTCTGACTCTCACGCCTTTGAACCCTCGTATCCCGTTCCTAATCATCATCTCAAAACCTCGATCCTCAAACTTTTGGCCGAACTCCGCGCGGGTGCCACAGCGTTCTTTTGCTTTGTATGTCCACCACGACCACGATTGAAAAAGGTCGCTGCGTGACGTCCACGCCTTCGGGTCGCGTTCACACGCTTCTTCCATCCACATCGCGAACATGTCTTCTTGCGCGAGATAATGTTCGGTCGCCTGCTGCACTGCTTTAGGTGCATCGAGACCGCGCCGTCGCCAATCGATGCAGCCTTCGATCATCCAAGCCAAAATCCCTGGCCATTCACGCTTGAGCTTTCTTGCCAACCGCGTGTCGCGTTCCTCTACGGGTATGACCACATCAAAGAGAATCAGATTGAACCGGCGCTTGATCGCTTCATCCACTGACCTCAATCCCGGTTTATGATTGCCTGCGATGACGAGCTTGAATTGCGGGGCGTACTCGAAAAAGTCTTGGCGCATGAACCGTGCAGACACGCGGTCACCGCCCGTCAGTTGCTTGATGCGACTCTCGGCCCAACGCCGTCCTTCCTCCGTCTCCGTCGCAGTGACGAGGCGTGAGCCGTGGAGGCGTGCAAGTTCGGTCGGGTGCCGGTCGATGTCAGAAGTCGTGAAAGTCTCGATTGGCGACGTCTGACTGTAGTCGCCCATGATGCCCAATATCGTTTCGAGCAAGACGGATTTGCCGTTGGCGCCAGGACCGTAAATGAAGAAGAGCGCGTGCTCGTTTGTCTCGCCTGTGAGGGCGTAGCCGAGCACTCGCTGCAAAAAACCTTGCAGTTCAATATCGTTATCGGTCACTCGCGAAAGAAATTTGCACCACGTCGGGATCTCACATGAGTCGTCGGGTCCTACGGCCGTAATTTTCGTCATGTGATCTTCGGGGCGATGCTCGCGTAGTTTGCCCGTTCGCAGCTCGATCACGCCGTCCGGTGTATTCAGCATCCATGTGTCCGCGTCCCACTGCTCGATGATCGCGGCAAGGCGATCATCAGACCGCGCGAGTTTTTCGACCGCCGCCACGGTCTTCGCGCTCGTTAAATTGCGCAATCGATGGGGTGCGTCATTGCATTCAATTGCAGCCGCACGGCAAATTTTGCGCGCGTAGTTGAACCCGAGAAGCTTTTTGTCGCGCCGCCAGCACTTGCCGTCCCAACAATACCACTTGCCTAGTTCGGAGACGTACCGCAGGTTGTCGGCATGCTGTTCGGCAAAACGCAATGCAAGGTCTTCGTCCGAATACGTTGGTGCGACATCATCCTTCATGACTGCACATCTCTAAAAACCTTTCGAGGTCCTTCACCGGCACCTGATGACGCCCGCCCTCACGTTTGTAGCCCGCCGCTCTCATCTTCTTGCGCAACACGTGTGGATTGATCTTGTGCAAGCGCGCAAACTGCGAGGCATACATGCGCTCCTCGTTGGCGCGGTCGCGTTGATTGATTTCGCGCATGTACTCGCGCCTATAGGCTTTCCACTCACTCTCTGTGGTCATCGAGACCCCATTATCCGTTTCAACACGCGTTCAACGTCGTTCCTGATGCGCCGTTCGTCGCCACCAAACTTGTCCTGCCCTACCGCGCTAGCGCTAATCACGCATTGCACCTCGTCCAACAAAGCGCCCGCTTCGAGCAACGTGCGCGTGATCTTGTAGATAACGTCGCTTCGCTTGCCCACCTGCACGCGCGCGTTGGTGTAGGCGCGCAGAGAGGGTGCGTAGCGAAGGACAATCCCCGCAGGGGTCGCGCCTCGTTGTTCAGCGCGTTTCAGCAATCCCTTGATGTCGCGACACCGAATGAACACCTCGCCACGGGCACGGTCGTCGATCCACGCTTCCTCGCCTATGACCCAACCTTCAAACCACCATTCCTCGCCCGCAGGGCGTCCCTTGAGCAGTCGCGCTAATTGTCCCGCGGACAAAGGGGTCTTCAGGATTTTCGCGTCGGGCAGACGGTTGTTAAGCGCGCGCTCATCGTTCGAAGCTCTAAGACAGCGTAGAAAACTAAGAACAGTGGATGATTGAGTGTGAGGTCCGTCGGATTTAATGTGTGCGTGCATTGGGACCTTCTCCTTGTGCATTGATCTCTCCAGATCAGAGTGTGTGTCTCCTGACCCTCCCGCGGACCTCCTCCTGCGGGGGGGTTTTTATTTATGCCGCCTCTCCCTCGAACACGACAGGTCGGCGTTCACTAATCCACGCCATCACCTCCTCGCACCTAAACGCGACGCGCGACTCGCTCAAACTGACGGGACGAGGAAAAGCGTCTGCCCTGATCAATCGGTAAAGATGCGCGCGTGAGTAAGGGATTCCGAGCACGCGCAGGTCTTTGAACGACAGCAGAAGTTGGACGCGTACCTGCTCGGGGGTCAGCAGTACTTTCTTCTCACGCCGAAGCCGATACATCGGTGCAACGTGCTTTTTCTTCATGCGACGCTCCTTAAAGTGATGAGCATTGTATCGCACGCAGCAACATCAATCGTCAGTGACAATTTCATCGATTCAAATGTTGTGGTTCTTGCAAACCACCACATTTGAACACGAACATTTTCACTGTGCTGATGATCGAAAATTTGCTGACCTCATCCCTGCGCAATGACAAGCACACTGGAGAGGTCACACGATGAAACGACTATCAGATGACTTGAAAGACTTATTGGATGACAGCGGTGTCGAGTGGCGGGTGGAAAACGGCGGGCGGCACATGAAGCTGATTGTTGGCGGGCGCATTGCCGCCATCCTTCCCATGGGCGGGAGGACTGGACACTCCAAGCGTTCGCACAAGAACGCGCTCGCACAAGTGCGGCGCGCGATCAGCGCGCAGGGAGGGCAGTCATGAACGCCAAGCCGCCGAGTGAGCTACCGTATGTAGACGGACAATGGGAAACGGAGTCCGTTCGCGCGTGGGGTGGGATACTGAAGGGGACCATTTGGTGGGCGTGTTCGCTGCCGGGTATCGACGACACTGACCAAGCTCGCTTGACGATTGAAGGGCTTGCTCTAGGCATGCCCCTGCGTTCGGAGGAGATCTCGTTAATCGACGTCGCCAGCTGGTTTGCTGAAGAATTTGACCGCCCGTACCGTCTTCTGCCGCCGATGCCGCGCGCGCTTCAAGACCTCATCGACAAGCACAGAGACGAAGTCACCGACCCCCAGCTGGGTGAGTTGGTTAAGTTCGGGGGGCAGGTGTAACCATGGCCTCCATCGCCCGCTCCAACGCCTATCAAGCCGTGGCCGATATATGCGAACGCTTGGGTGTTCCCCATGAGGTACAGAACGGGAGCAAACACGCCAAAGTTTGCTTTACCGTCCATGGCCGACCAATCAGTATTGTGGTGGCCACCAGTCCAAGCGATCATCGGGTGTATCACAACAGCCGGAAGGCCACGCTCAGGGTGCTGAGGCAAGCGGGTGTTCCGCTGCCGAAGAATGTGTAACGAACTACCGGGCGGCTTCGGTCCGCCCTTTTTTTCCGCGCACTCAAGGACATACCAAATGGAGAACCTAACTACTCTAGACCTCGAGGTCGTCGAAGAACTTTCTAAGATTCTCATCAATATGATGGGGAGTGAGAATGAAGGTGACCCCGAACGTGAAAGAATGATCAAAAAAACTTACAAAGCTTTCCCGAAGGAGTTTGCGGACAGCATATTAGAGCTGGCACGTGTTGCCGCTGCTGCCCGTGCCGAACTGACTGAAAAACTTCAGGCGAGACTTGGAAGGTTGAGGGTCCAATAAGATCAGGGTCACAAATACCTATAACGACCGTTTTTCAAATTGTCGTGGATCGTCTTGAACGACACGAACCGACCCTTCGACATCAGGTATTCGACTGTTTTCTCGGCAGCCATGCGGTTGACGCCCCACTTCACCCCTTGCCCCTTAAGACGGCGCTTTGCCTTGTTCGCATAGCACATGGCCTCGCGCGTGAGGTCGCCTTTCGGCATCGGCCCGTGCTCACGTCCTTGCTTACGTTTGAACTCGCCGTCGTAATAGCGCGCTAACAACTTCCTCCGCTCGGCACTCAAGTAACGATCTTTCCGCCATTGTTGGATCTGACGCTCTGCCTTCACGCGCTGGCGGTATTGCCCTTGCGCCGCCTGCAAGCACACCATTTCGTCCTTTGTCGGGCGCCGCACGCGTTGTGCCATCACCGCCCCTTCAGCTTGACGACGTTGGCGGGCGCGGGTTTCACGATGTCGCGCAGCCGCGCCTGCCACAGCTCAAGGGCGTGGCGCTTTTCGTCGAGATAGGCGTGTTGATCGTAGACCTTGTGCAGACCCGGCTTGGTGTGTCCGATCACCAATTCGCGCACGAGGTCGGGTATGGGCAACGCCGACAGGTGCGTGCGCATGGTGCGCCGGATGTCGTGCAATACCCACGGCGCGACGTTGGCGTCCATGGCTGCGTCGATGCGACGTTTGCCCTTGCTGAACCCGTTAATTGGCGTGGCGCCAAACGTGGTCGAGAACAAGCAGTCGCCGTGCTTGAAGCGAGGCAACGTCGCGAGGACGAAGATGGCGTCGTCCGTCAAAGGCACCGCGTGCACCGCCCCTGCCTTCATGCGCGCGTGTGGGATCGTCCACAGCTTTCGCTTCAGGTCGATCTCGCTCCAACGCGCCCCCGCCACCTCGCTCTTACGCTGCCCCGTCAGGATCAGCATGTGGACAAAGGGACCGATGGGGTAATTGAGGCGCTGCGCTACTTGCCACACGGTGCGCAATTCGTCGTCGCTGAGCACGCGCGTTCGAGGGTGTTTAGGCCCAATGATCTTGGTCGGGCGCATTCGCTCACAAGGCGACGTCTCAAGACCGTAGGTGCCTCGCTCGATCGCCCAATTGAACAGACGGCTCGCATACGAGTGGATGTGATGCGCCTGCCATGGCGAGTCTCGCTTGATCGCAGCGTCGATGACCGCCATCACGTCGGCGCGACCGATGTCGGTGACGGGGCGCTTCCCCCATCGCGACACGAACTCGCGCCTGATGTCGCGCTCGACCTCATGGGCGCGGCGCAACTTCTGACGCTTCATGTGCTCGAAATACGCTTCAGCGACCGAAGCGAAAGAATTCTCAAGCTTGCGCAGTTCGGATGCCTTGCGACGATCTTCCTCGACGCTAGGGTCCTTGCCCTCGCTCAATAGTCTTTGCCACTCGCGTGCCTTGTCGCGCGCTTCGGCCAAAGACATGACCCCGTACTCGCCGATGACGCGACGCGTTGCGCCTTTGCCGCCAGGGAGGCGAGAGCGAAAGATGAACGCCTTGCTCGTCTTGCCGACGCGCACTCCCAAGCCGCGCACGTCGTCGTAGACATCGTATTGCTTCGCCTTTGGCTTGAGCGCCGCCAA
>Ga0105340_1001400_pt1 | contig 10809 bp, 6 predicted proteins | sample EasRivMeERMLT700_FD_89676 | JGI IMG/M metagenome (GOLD analysis project Ga0105340, IMG submission 89676) | Soil microbial communities from meander-bound floodplain in the East River, Colorado, USA - East River MetaG ERMLT700 | ecosystem: Environmental > Terrestrial > Soil > Floodplain | place... | reverse complement strand
GTATCGTTGCTGCCGGGCAGTCGCGCGGTCGGCAGCGTTAACGAACCCACGCGCGGAACCTGTCCCGGTCCCTGGACGGGTGCGACCGGCGTCAGCCCGCTGTTCCAGTTTGAAAGCGTCGTCCATTGTCCGTCGGTGTTGCTCAGCCATAGCGCGGGCACGAAGAAATCCTTTATGAATTCCATCCCGCCCTGGGCAACATTCACATCGATGTTCGCACCGCCGTTCGCATATCCGTTGAGGCGCGCGGTGCTGGCGTATTGCCAGAAGGCCCATGGATGAACGGGTCGCGGGGCGTCATCCCACGGTCCATAAATAGGAGTGTAGGAATCTTTCGGATGCCCGGTCTGGACCGGGATGGAATCCGGATCGCTTTGATTTGGCCAGCGCGCGCTCCAGAGGACCGGACACGCGCTTACGATGGACGCCTGGATGTAGTTGGCGTAATTGCCGTTGATGTAAATGGTCGGGCGGATGCCCATGGCTGCATAAATGCGATCGGAGAATTGGATGCAAAAGCTCGTGAGTTGCGCGGACGTGCGCTGGCTCTGCCCGGACTCCAAATCAAGCACCGGCAGCAGGTACCCCGGGCGCATCCACCCGCCCGCCATTTCGATCATGTGGTCGGCTTCATCCGTCCCGCTGTTCGCCACTCCGCCGGAGTTCTGCGTGCTTTCGATCACATCCGGGCGTGCAAAATGATATGGGCCGGCCAGCAGACCGGCGGTGGTCGCGCGCGTGATATTCTGGACGAAGTACGGATCGTCGTAACGCTGCGAAAGCGTGTTCAGACCGTCCGAGTTATCCGGGTCACTTTGGTTGTAATAGCCGGTCGTTCCGCCGCGGCTGGACCGGATGAAAACGAAGTCCCTTCCGTCTCCGAATATTCCGCCCACCTGCTCGTTCGTTGCCCGCTTCAGTGTAGCCCAATTCCCCGCCGAAATGTTCGCTTGCCAGGCCGACACGTCAATTCCCAGCACCCGCCCCTGTGCGGACGCCCCTGCAGCGGAGGCAAAAATCAATCCTGCGCCCAGAAGCATCATTCCCGTTGCCTTCCAACATCCCAGCGAGACAACAGTTTCCCCAGCCGACCTTCTACAGGCGTGGTGCTTCATGTTAATCCCTATTATGCCACTTTCAGGGCGTTGGGACAATGAAAACCCATCCGGGACGAAGGTCGGGAGGTAGACCCGAATTCAGTAAGCAGTCTGTTACAATCATCGGGCGCCTCTTGAAAAATCGAACGACCGGACGGCGTGTCGTCGTAAGTTGTTGGTACCGCGTGGCCGAAATCGAGGCACCTCCGAAAATCGTTCGGTTTTGTTCGGTTTCTGTACAGTATATGGCAAGTTTGTTTCCATGGGCTCTTACCGCAGAGACACAGAGGCGCTGAGGAAAGGTGCCAATGAACACGGACGCAGGAACACCACGATCCGGCGAACGTGGCAGTTCTCGACGGCACAGGCAAGAGCCTTGAGTATCGTAAAAATCAGACCGCTTTAAGGCGCTAAAGTTATAAGTCGTTGCGGGACAGTGGCTAATAAATTCGCATTCGCGAAAACGGTCTGATTTTGGTCTGGTTTTGGTCTGATTTTTTGACGGGGAACTGATGATCAGGAAAGCAGGAAAGAAGGACTCCAGGAGCTTGCTCCGAAGGAGCGGAACGTTTCGCGTTGTCTGGCAACGATTCATATCGAGCAGAGCGGTTCTTTGTCACTGCTTGCGTGTGTATTTTAGCACTGAACATTAAGCTGATCAAATGAAATGTGTCAAGATTCCCGCCTTCGCCCAGAGGCGCCTGAACGCTCTGGCAATCACGTTGCAAGAACGCGTTCGCCTTCACCGTAGTAATCTGTGGAGACGATCAACGACTCCAAGGGAAAGCGCGTTATGGAAACTCAAATACTGAGAGGAACTTCTGGGCCGGTCAGACTCTCCCGGCCTTCTGGAAATCTTGTTTCCGAAGCCGTGGAAGCAGACGTCAACTCCCGTTTGCGCCGGTGTTTTTTTCGGGGCATTCGCCTGATGGTGGCCGGCGGCCTGTTCTGCGGCGCGGCACTGCTGATCCGGCAACATCTGACTTCTATCAGCAGTGATCAGGCTTACATCAACGGCGCCACCACACCGCTGCGAGCGCCCATCGGAGGGCTCTTGCAACTCGAGGCGTGGGAACCAGGGACTCGCGTTGCCGCTGGCGAGCGTATCTTTCGTGTCGACAACACGCGGTTCGGCAACGTCGAAGCAAATGCGCAGTGGAACTGGGTCCAGGAACTGGTGGATCGGCTGCGGGTTGACTATGCGGAGGCAGAGCTGCGCTATGCGAAGCAGCAAGAGCTCTTTAATCATCACGAGGCTCTATTCAAGCAGAAGCTCATGCCCCGGATGGAATTTCTGGAAGAGGAAACCAAGCTCGAACTCTGCCGGATTAGTATGAACAACCGTAAGCAGCAGCTTCGTGCAGCCGAAGCGCGCCGCGACGAGATCGAACAGCAAGTCTCGTTACAAAAACAGGCCGTGTTGAGCATGCCGTTCGACGGTGTAATCTGGTCAGTTCCAGGACAGAACGGCAGCCAGGTGGGCGCGCAGGAAACGGTGATGCACGTGCTGGATCCCAAACGTGTGTGGGTGGACGCCTTCGTCCACGAGAAGCACGCGGACAAATTCCACGTTGGCGTCACCGTGCAGGTGCGCAGTGTGGATGGCCAGGAAAGCTGGATGGGCCATGTGGAATCGGTGCGCGCCGGGGTCGGGCGCGTTGATCCTGAACAATCGGTAGCGGTGCCGTCGTCCGAATTGGCCCGGCGTCGCATTGCAGTAAGGGTAAAGCTGGACGCGCCCGCTCCATTCAGTGCCAGCGAATTTTTTGGCGTCGGTCGCACTGTGAAAGTGACCCTTGCTGAAGCCAGGGCTCCTTCAATCTGGAGTTACGCCTGGCCGAAACGGCCCGGCAGGATGGCCAGGTCGCAGGGCAACTCTTCGGTGGAATAAATGTTCAGCCATGAAGCAAAACACTACCCATTCTCGCTCACACCACGGTTGGGACCTCTGGTTCATTGTGTTCCTGGTACTCGTGGCATGGCACTGCTTATTCGACATGGAGGATTGGAGTTGGGTCACGCGATGGCAACAGCTAAGTCAGTGGGGCGAGTTTCATTTGCGATGGGTCACCAGGGATTCTCCAATCCTCTGGGTCTTAACTCCCGCGATGCTGATGGTCGCGTGGGCCGGGATGTTGGTGCTGAGTTTCGACAGGCCGCCGAACTGGTTAAGACTCCCCGTGGGGGCTGTATTCTTCTGTCTCCAGATTACATATCTGACATTCCGGCTGGTAGCGACGCTGAGCCTGGACACGATTCCGAACGCGGTCTTCAGCATTCTGTTTTATCTGTCCGAAGCGTTCATTCACGGACGCATCATTCTCGGAAACATCTCGCTATTACGCGTGACCGATCGCTCCCGCCAGGCAGATGAGTCCGCACGCGCAGTAAGGGCGGGTGAATATTTGCCGACGGTTGATGTGTTCGTGCCGACGTACTCGGAGCCGGTCGAAATGTTGCGCCGGTCCATCATCGGTTGCCAGGCGATGGACCATCCGTTCAAAACGATTTGGCTCCTCGACGACCAGCGCCGTCCAGCCATGAGGGAGCTGGCGCGCGAACTGGGCTGCTGTTACGCGGCGCGGTCCGACAACGCTCACGCCAAAGCTGGGAACCTGAACCACGCCCTAAAGGTCAGCGAAGGGGAATTGGTGGTTTGCTTTGACGCTGATTTCATTCCTACGCGTGACTTTCTTGAGCGCACAGCAGGTTTCTTCCGCGACCCGAAAATTGGGCTGGTTCAGACGCCGCAAAATTTCTTCAACGAGGATGCTGTAACGCGCAACCTGGGGCTGGAACGCGCATTGGAAGACGAACAGAAGTTCTTCTTCCGCGCGCTCCAGCCTGGGCGCGACGCGCACAATGCCATCGTTTGCCACGGAACTTGTTGGGTGGGGCGTCGTTCCGCGTTGGAAGAAATCGGTGGTATCCCCACAGAGACGATCACCGAAGACTGGGCGACGTCGATCAAGCTCCAGGCGGCGGGTTATAAGCTCGTCTACCTGAACGAAGCCCTCTCCGCCGGACTATCAGCGGACACGTGCGGGGAATTCGTGCAGCAACGCATGCGCTGGGCGCAGGGCACTCTCCAGGCGTTGTTTGCATCCACGCATCCGTTGCGCGTGCGCGGTCTGACCGCATGGCAGCGGGTTCTGCACATGTCTGGAATTCTGTATTATCTTGGCAGCCTCGCAACTCTGTTCACCCTGATTGCCCCGCTCCTCTATCTGTTTTTTGGAGTAGTCATTTTACGAACGAGTATCCCCGAAATGATTTTCTTTCGTCTGCCACTGACGATCGGTTTCTATATGCTGTTCTGCTGGCTGACGCTCCGGACGCGCTCGGCTCTGTGGACCGAGTTCTACGACGCGTTCCTCGCCCCGGCGATGAGTCTCACCGTGGTACGCAGCCTTTGGAAGCCTTTCGGGGTTGGTTTCCGAGTCACGGACAAGGCAGTGCGGCAGCGGCGTTTGGCGTTCAACTCGAAAGTAGCGTGGCCATTTATCTTGTTGGCAGCACTGCACCTGGTGGGACTCGCCTTCAGCATTGTGCTCCGGCGGCATGTGGACCAACCGGAAATCTTCGGTATCGTTGCTTACTTTACCGTCGGCAATCTCGCTGTGCTATGGATGTGCATCCTGGTTACGATTGATATTCGCAAGGCGCGTCCTTTCCGGCGCTTCGAACATCGCGCGCAGTTCGAACTGCGGTGGGGCGCGCCACCCGTCGCAGGGTGTGGGAGTTCCGTAGTATCGGGTCAAACGGTCTTTCTCTCGGAGGGCGAGGCTACGGTTTCGCGAGAAAGCCTTCCTGCGCGAGTGCCCAGCCACGCGAGGCTGAGTTTGCCGCTGCTGGGACTTGAGGACGTGCCGGTCCGCGTGCGGCAGGACACCGACGAGCAAGTGAGCCTGGAATGGATCGAGTTGTCGCTCTCGCAAAGACGGGCGCTGATTGCGCAGTTGTACTGTCGGCCTGGTCAGTGGGATGCCAAACCCAGAAGTGAACTGCGCGCGATTTGGGAATACGCGCGCGCTGGTCTGCGTATGTATCCGCTGGCCGAGTCAAGATGAGATGGAGGCAACGTTTCATGCGATCTCTGGTTTCGGCCGCCCTGGTGCTGGGGTTAATTGCACCCTCCCCAGCGCTCGAACGGCTGGAGCCGTCCGAAGGTTGTTACTTCGGGGTTAACATCGGCGAAGGCGACACGATCGACCGATTAAGTGCGCGTCTCGGAATTACACCGGCCGCGTATGTACGGTTTTTCCGTTTTCCACTCACGCCGACAATCCGCAGCGATCTCGTCGGGTTTCTTGAGCAGGTCCGCTCGGCTGGAGGGATTGCCCGCCGGTCCTACAAGCATGGCGCTCCTTCGGAGCTGAGGCGGGGCAACGGAATCGCCGTTCAACCTAATTGGGTCAGGGGTAAACCATGCGGTAGAAGACGCAGGGGTTGGTCGAGCTGAGCGTGAAGCTCATTTCATTCGTTGCAATGGAGTTCGGCACTGTGAACCAATTGGTGCTTAGGCCGACACCATTGGAATTGGTTTGAACCTGCAGACGCCAGCCGATGTGATCTGCGGGCCAGGAAAATGTAACGAGGTTCCCTGACCGATTGTTGCTCATGGTAACGGGCGAAGTGCTGACGAGTCGGAGCGTTCCGTCGGTCGTGAGCGTGTTGGTATTCCATGCGAGGCTCGGGCCTGGAGTCGCAGGAGTGAGCACCGCGAAAACGCCGCGGTAAGTGTTCGCACTGAATAGTTTGAAGGCGTTCGAAGCGGTAATGGTCCCTGACAGGTTGGACAGTGTGAGCGTGCCTCCATAGGTCACGGTGGTGAGGCCGCGAACGAGGTCGTTTGTCCGCGCCGTGGCGTTCAGTTCCATTTCGGTCCGGCCGGAAAGGGTTAGAGAATTGCTGATCGTCAGCGCGCCGATCGAAACGCCCGGGGCAAGGCGGCCAGTGGATTGGACCGTGACAGGACCTTTGACCGTGCCATTCCCGCCAAGGGTTCCGCCAGTGGTGACGGTGACCGCGCTGGCGTCGATGACGCCGTTGACGAGGAGAGTGCCCGCACTGACGGTGGTGGGCCCTGTATAGGTGTGCGTGCCTGTCAGCACCAGTCTTCCTGCCGCTTGCTTGGTCAACGCCCCGGTTCCGTTGATCGCACCGGCGTAAGTCAGGTCTTCGACGCGATTGAATACAAGTGTCGCGCTATTGTTCACGATGCCGCTGGCGATCGATCCCGGGTCGCCGGGATTTCCCTGGCCGATCATTAGCGTGCCCGAGCTAATGGTTGTCGGGCCGGTGTAAGTGTTGTTGGAGACGAGCCTGACGGTGGCGATGGGCGTGTTGGCGACGGTGATCCCGCCCGCGCCGGAAATGATGTCAAAGAAGGATTTGCTGGAGCCGCGGTTGAATCTGAGATTCGCGCCACTGTGGACCACGACGGAGGAGGGATTGCCGAGCGTCCCGGGGAGAAGGCCGTTGGACCCGCGGCGGCCGAGTTCGAGCGTGCCGGCGCGAACCCGCGTGCCGCCTGTCCATGTGGCGCTGGTGTTATCGATGGTGAGAATTCCGGTGCCTTCCTTGCTGAGCAAGCCCGGACCGGAAATGGTGCCGGTGAAGGTTTGCTCCCAGGCGCCGACATCGAGGCTGCCCCCGCCCGGGCCGAGAATGAGGTTGCGCTGGAAAAAATATCCCCCGGACTCGGATCGGATTTGTCCGTTGTCGAGCATGATTGCGAGCACTGCGCCGCTGGTGTTGGTTTCGCTACCGAGCTCTCCGTTGGCAGGTGTGACGGTGCCGGAGGTCTGGACGACGACTCCGTCTTGAATCGTAAGATTGACGGCGCCGGCGGGCAGCACGCTGCCGAACGGATTGACGCTGGCTATTTTGTCGGTGCCGAGGATGAGCATGCCGCCGTTTCCTCCGCTGCTGGTGACGCGCAACGAGCCAGCGCCGCCCTGGAGAGAACCATACCAGGTGAACACATTTCCGTTGACGTCAATCATGGCGTCGCCACGGTTGGTGGACGCATTGGTGTTGATCTTGGTCCGGCGATTCTGGGCCACGGCGAAGGATGCACCAGCCTGAATGGTGGATTGATTGAGCTGGATGTCGGTGACCGTGTTGCGTGCGGCATCCGGGAGCGGTTCACCGAGGCTGCCATCGGCGCTGATGTGCAGCGTTCCGCCGCCCTCAATGCGCCATCCACCGGCAACGGTGTTGGCGGTGTTGATGTTGGCGGGGTTGGCCAAAATGAGCGTGCCGGCGCCGAGCTTCACCATGGTGTTCGTGCCGGCGATGGTTGAGCTGACGGTGGCCGTGACGCCGGAGTCCACGTTGAAGGTGGCTGCGCCGGTCATGTTAAGCGTGCCGGAGTTCACGGAGTAGCCGTTCGTCTTAAAAGCAAGGCCGCCGACTGAAACTGTCGAGGCGGTCACCGCGCCGGCGGTTCCCCAAAAGATCGCATCGCTCCCACTGGCCCAGCCTTGAAGTGGGCCGACGCTCGTGTTCCACCAGTTGATGTTCGTGGCGCTCCAGGTGCCTGAGCCGCCCAGGTTCGCGCCGGTGGAGGCATTGTTTCCCGCCGTCGAGCCGTCGGTGTCCCAGTAACGAACCGCTGCTCGCGCCGGGCCGCTGAATTCCGACACCGCCAGAAGGGCGCACGTCATCACTGCGAGCGCAGTTAGGGCCGTAGGCTGCCGACGAAATAAGCTTCTGGATAAACGCGTGTACAAATGCGTCGCGGGCATTGCGACACAACGAATGCAGGCGCAGCGTCCCGTCGATTCCAACACTAGCAAACCTGTCAAGCGATAGCAGGGAGATGTGATCAAAGGTGACGATGTTCATCGGGAAGGGTCGAAATCAAAAAAGAGCGAACTATTTCGCTGAAGTGAGCGATTAACAGGTAGACGAAGTGGCTTGGCAAGCGTGATCCCATGCGGCAGGCTCAAGTGGGTACCGGAATTTTGAAACAAAAGACCGTGGTCGCGGTGTCTATATGTACTGAGCATGGCGAATTCTAAGAGAAAAGGCCGAGGCTGGCTCTGGCTGGCAATAATTGTTCTGCTGCTCGCGGGCGGGGGCGGCAGCGCCTGGTATTTCTTTATCCGGAAGAAAGAGCCGATTGTCACGGTCCAAACCGAGAAAGTGACGCGCCGCAACATCACGGAAATCGTCGTTGCGAACGGCAAAATCCAGCCGGTCCTGCAGGTGATGATCAACCCCGAAGTGAGCGGCGAGATCATCGAGCTGCCGGTGAAGGAAGGGCAGACCGTGAAAAAGGGTGATTTGCTGGTCCGCATCAAGCCAGATAATTACCGCGCCATCCGCAACTCTTCCGAAGCCAACTATCGGTCCGCGCTCGCCTCAAAGACCCTGGCCGAAGCCAATCTCGCCAAGGCCCAGGCCGAATATAAACGCAACGAAGAGCTTTTTCGTGCCAAACTGGTTTCGGATTCACAATACATCGAGGCAAAGACGGGCTTCGAAGTGGCGAAGGCCACAGTCGAGAGCAGCGGTCACCAGGCTGACCAGGCGAAGGCATCTTTAGCCAAAGCGGAAGATGACCTAACGAAGGTGACAATCGTCGCGCCGATCGATGGGACGATCACGAAACTGAAATCGCAGGTCGGCGAGCGCGTGGTCGGCACGGCGATGATGGCGGGCACGGAAATCATGACTGTTTCCAACCTCGATGAAATGGAGGCGCGCGTTGATATCGGAGAGATCGACGTGATCCTCATCGACGTGGGGCAGAAGACGAAGCTGGAAGTCGACGCCTTTCGCGACCGTGAATTTCATGGGACCGTCACTGAGATTGCCAACGCCGCGAAGGGTTTGAGTTCATCCTCGCAATCGTCTTCCTCTTCGTCGTCCGGAGGGGGCTCCAGCCAGGAAGCGACGAAGTTCGAAGTAAAGATTCGGATTCAGGAGAAGGAAATATTCCGGCCTGGAATGTCGGTGACATCCGAGATCGAGACGCGCTATCGCACCAACGTGTTGTGCGTCCCGATCCAGAGCGTCACGACGCGCGTGCCAAAAGATAAAGAGAAGAAGGACGACAAGGCCAAAGACGAGAAACCGCCCACGTTGGAAGTGAAACGGAAGAGCGAAACAAAAAAGCCCGCGGAAATCGTGTTCGTCCTGGGGAGTGAATTCGTGAAGATGAAGCCCGTCAAGCGCGGGATCAGCGACGATAGTCATGTCGAGATTATCGAGGGGCTCGAGGAGGGCCAGGAAGTCGTCTCAGGAAGTTACAAGGCGATCAACCGCGAGTTGGAGGATGGGCGCAAAATCAAGAAGGGCGATCCGAGCAAAGAAGTCAAAAAGGACGAGGAGCGATAGCGTCGGCAGCGTTTGACCTGTGAGCCTGATTCGTTTGCAGAATATTTCACGGCGTTACGAGATGGGCTCCGAGACCGTCCACGCCTTGCGGGATGTCTCGCTCAACATCGATCGAGGAGAGTACGTCGCGATCATGGGGCCATCCGGCTCAGGCAAGTCGACGCTGATGAACCTGCTTGGCTGCCTTGATACGCCCACAACTGGCCGCTACGAACTGAACGGCACCGACGTCAGCGAAATGGACGACAACGATCTCGCCGACGTGCGGAACCGGGAGATCAGGTTCGTCTTTCAGACGTTCAACCTGCTTCCGCGATCGAACGCCTTGCACAACGTCGAATTGCCGTTGATTTATTCAGGCATGGACTCGGACACACGGCGCGACCGCGCGCTCCAGGCGCTGAACAATGTCGGCCTTTCAGATCGCGTTCACCACAAACCCAACGAACTCTCGGGCGGCCAGCGGCAACGCGTCGCCATCGCGCGCGCGCTCGTCAACAGCCCCTCTATCCTGGTGGCCGACGAGCCGACCGGAAACCTCGATTCCAAAACCGGCGTCGAGATCATGGCTCTGTTTGAAGACCTCGCCGGCAAGGGCAACACGATCCTCGTGGTGACGCACGAGGAAGACGTCGCGCGGCACGCGCGGCGGATTCTGCGCATTCGCGACGGCAACATCGCCAGCGACGAGACCGTGGCGAAATGAGGTATGACACTCGTCTCCGAGTTGCGTGAGGGGCTGCGGATTTCCGCCGGAGCAATCGTTGCCAACAAGTTGCGGTCGGGCCTCACCACTCTCGGTATCATCATTGGAATCCTGACGGTTTCACTCATGGCAATGGCCATTGAAGGTCTGCGCGCTACTTTCATGCGCAGCGTCTCCGCGCTCGGCAGCGATGTCTTTTACATCGAGAAGATGCCGTGGGAACAGGGGAACACGTGGTGGAAGTATCGCACCCGGCGCGACTTCACGGTGCAGGATGGAAAACGAATTGAGGAGGAGTCCACGCATGCTCTTGCTGTTTCCGTTGAGGCTTCAGGCAATTTGCCCGTGAAGTACGAGGACCGTTCGTCGCAGGGCGTCTGGATTTGCGGCAACAATGAGCACAGCGCGCTCGTCCGGCAATTGGACGTCAAGGAGGGCCGGTTCCTGTCCGAAGCCGACGTGAAGGGCGCGAGACCCGTGTGCGTGCTTGGACACGAAATTGCACGCCGGCTTTTTGGAGAGGTGCCGCCGGTCGGAAAGCGAGTCCAGATCGCCGGGAAAAATTTTGACGTGGTCGGCGTCAACGAAAAATTTGGAACGTTCCTCTTCGGGAACATGGATAACCAGGTGATCATTCCCATCACGCGGTTCATGAGC
>Ga0105340_1001398_pt1 | contig 10819 bp, 2 predicted proteins | sample EasRivMeERMLT700_FD_89676 | JGI IMG/M metagenome (GOLD analysis project Ga0105340, IMG submission 89676) | Soil microbial communities from meander-bound floodplain in the East River, Colorado, USA - East River MetaG ERMLT700 | ecosystem: Environmental > Terrestrial > Soil > Floodplain | place... | reverse complement strand
GTACTCCCCACCGCACCATAAGTCTGAGCTTCTTCGGCAGCGGAAACATTTGGAGTTGCCCGAGTCGGAGTGGCGAGCGACCAGACTCGGGCTCATGCCGTTGTTGCTGTCCATCCTGATCGTCGCCCGCACGACGACGTCGGACCGATCGGGATCTTTCGTTGTCGCCATTTTTCTTTTCAACGGCGTGAGACTGCGGCAGCTCCAATCTCGCACTTTTCCTTAGAGGTCAAAGTCCATCAAAGCCGACCCGCGGTAACTAAGTACCGCTTGCTCGCAGCCGCTCGTTGAAAGGGACCCACCTGTCATGATGCTTCACTCCTGGCTGAAAAACTTGAAAGCCCGTTTGGGACACGCCGCGCCAAGGCGCAGCCGCCGCAAAGGCTACCGGCCCATGTTGGAATCGCTGGAGGACCGCTGCCTGCTCAGCACGTTCACCGTGCTCAACACCACCGACGGCGGCGCCGGCTCGCTGCGGCAGGCGATCGTCGATGCCAACGCCACGGCCAACGCGGGCGGCCTCCCCGACCGCATCGAGTTCAACATCCCCGGTCCTGACACCGTCGTCAAGACGATCAACGTCGGCACCACCGCCTTGCCGGTCATCACCGACCCGGTGGTCATCGACGGCTACACCCAGCCGGGATCACGCGAGAACACCAACACCGTCGAGTCGCGGCTGGGGCTGAGCACCGTTCTGCGGATTGAGCTGAAAGGGGCCGGGAGCGACGTACATTTCGGGCTTAACATCCAAGCGGGCAACAGCACGGTGCAAGGGCTGGTCATTAACGGCTTCGTGTCTTGTGGGATCTTGCTTAGCCCGAACGGCGGCAATGTGATCGAGGGCAACTTCATCGGCACCGACGCTGGCGGCAGCGTCAGGCGCGGCCCCGGCGTCGGCGTGAGCATCACAAGCTCTGGGAACACGATTGGCGGAACGACGCCGGCCGCCCGCAACCTTATTTCCGGCCATGCCTCAAACGCCGTCACCATCGACGCCATCAATGCGGCGGTCAACAATGTCGTGCAAGGCAATCTCATCGGCATCGACGTCACAGGCACGCTGACCCTGCGCAACGGCGGTGGCGTCGTCATCGCGCGTCCGCTCGCGTCCGGCAACAGGATCGGCGGCACGGAGGTCGGGGCCGGCAACGTCATCTCGGGGAACGGCAGCGCCGTCGCCATCGGCAACGCGGGACCGGGGAACCTGGTGCAAGGCAACTTCATCGGCACCGACGTCACCGGCACTCTGGCCCTGCCCAACGGCGGCGCGGGCGGTAGCCCAGCCGTCAGCGTCTCCAACAGTCCCGGCACCGTCATCGGCGGGGATGATGCCGACGACGGGCTGCTGGACGGGATCGTCCGGGCCCGCAACGTCATCTCGGGCAACGCGGCCACTGGCTTCTTCGGTGTCGGCGCTGTGACGTTCTTCGACTCCCTGGGCAGCCGGGTGCAGGGCAACTTCATCGGCACGGACGTTACCGGCGCCGCCCCCCTGGGCAATGGGGAAGCGGGCATAGGCATCCGCGGCTCCGTCGGCACGATGATCGGCGGGACGACGAGCGGCGCGGGCAATGTCATCGCCTTTAACGGTTCCAACGGAGTGGTCCATGTCCTTACCGGCGGCGGCAACACCGGCCATGCCATCCTGGGAAATTCCATCTTCAGCAATGGAGGGCTGGGAATTGACCTGGGCAATCTCATGGGTGTGACGCCGAATGATCCCGGCGACGCCGACACGGGCCCGAACAACCTGCAGAACTTCCCGGTTCTGAACGGAGCCACCAGCACCACCACCGCGACCACCATCCGGGGGACACTCAACAGCAAGCCATTCGGCATCTATCTGCTCCAGTTCTTTGCCAGCGACAACGCCGATCCGTCCGGTCACGGTGAAGGGCAGACTTTCCTCGGCCAGACGACCGTCACGACGGACAACAACGGCGACGCGCGCGACGTGGCCGGCAACCTTGGGTTCACCGCAGTCTTGCTAGGCGTGACGGTCCCGCCGACCCGGTTCTTCACTGCGACGGCGACCGACGTGGCCTTGTTCGACCACGACGGCAACCCGTTCACTCCCGAAGTCGTCCGCAACGACACCTCTGAATTCTCGCGGAGCATTAACGCCGGCGTCTTTCAGTTGAATGGTCCCGCCTACTTCGTGGCGGAGAATGGCGGCGCCGTGCAGATCACTGTCCTGCGCGCACCCGGCAGTTTCGGAGTGGTGTCCGTGGATTTCACTACCAGCAACGGCACCGCCCAGGCTGGCAGCGATTACACCACGGCCACCCAAACACTCGCCTTCGCCGACGGCGAAACCAGTAAGGTGGTTTCCATCCCCATCCTGGATGACACGCACTTCGAGGGCAACGAGACCGTCGCCCTGATGCTGTCGAACGCGACCGGCGGCGCAGCGCTCGGCGCACAGGCCAGCGCGACGCTGTTCATCACCGAGAACGAGCCGAACAGCCCCGGCAGCTTGCAATTCAGCGCCGCCGCCTACACCGTCGCCGAGGATGGCGGGCTGATGACAATCACCGTGACGCGCACGGGCGGCAATGCCGGGGCCGTCAGCGCCTCTTACAGCACGCAAAATGACAGCGCGATTGCCGGCGCCGACTTCGACACCGACGTCCTGGGCAGCCTGCAATGGGCCGACGGCGACATGGCCGCCAAGACCTTCGTCGTGCCGATTTTTGACGACAACGATGTTGAAGGCGATGAACAGCTTCAATTGCACATCTCCTCTCCTTTGGGCGGGGCCACGTTGGGCAGCCCGAGTCTTGCCGTGTTGACGATCACGGACAACGACGTCGCGCAACCCGTCCAGGTTCAGTTCAGCGCGGCGTCGTTCACGGCTGCCGAGAATGGTGTCTTGGCCGCCATCACGGTAACGCGCAGCGGTGACAGCTCCGGTATGGCGACGGTCGATCTGGCGACCAGCGACGGCACGGCCAGCGCTGGCTCGGATTACCGGCCGACTTTGCAACAGGTCACGTTTCTGCCGGACGTGATCACCCGGACGGTCTTCATCGACGTCTTCGACGATGAAACCACCGAACCCTTTGAAACCATCCAATTAACCCTCAGTAATCCAACGGACGGAGTGACCCTCGGGACTCCGAGCACTGCGAACCTTGTCATTCTCGACAACGACCGGGGCCAAATCTTCGTGACTCCGAGAACCGGACTGTCCACCACGGAGGCGGGCGGCACGGCCGTGTTCACGGTGGTTCTGAGTGGCTTGCCACAGGCCGGCGTCACGGTCGCCTTGAACAGCTCCGACCTGGGAGAAGGCACGGTGTCCCCCTCCTTGCTGACGTTCACGCCCGCGAACGGCACGACCCCGCAGTTTGTGGTCGTGACTGGGATCGATGACTTCGTGTCTGACGGCGACGTTGCCTACACGATCGTGCTCGGTCCGGCGGCGACCTCCGATCCCAGCTTCGCTGGCGTCAACCCGGACGATGTGGCCGTGACCAACGCCGATGACGACGCCCTGCCCATTCTGAGCAGCGAAATCAGCGGCCAAAAGTTCGAGGACACCAACGGCGACGGCGTCCACGATGCCAATGAGCCAGGCCTCAACGGCTTTATGATCGAGCTCGTCGATGCCGCGACGGGCGAGGTCCGCGCCACGCAGGTCACGCGCGGAATCGATCTCAATCAGGATGGCCAAATCGATCCGGCAACCGAGCAGGGCGTCTACCGGTTCGAGTCCGTCCGTCCCGGAGATTTCGAGGTCCGCGAAGTTCAGCAACTTGCCTACGTGCAGACGCAACCGTTGGGCACCACCGAGAAGTTACCGACCAACGCCCCGACGGACGGGCACAGCTTCACGCCCGCGCTCACGCCCGATGGCCGGTTTGTGGCGTTCAGCTCGTTCGCGACCAATCTGGTTCCCAACGACACCAATGGACAGAGCGATATCTTCGTCCTCGACCGGAATACGGGAGCGGTCGAACGTATCAGCGTCAGCATGACCGGCGCCCAGGCGAACGGCGCCAGTTTCGACGCCGTTATCAGCGCGGACGGGCAAGTGATCGCGTACCGTTCGCTCGCCAACAATCTGCTGCCAGGCGACACCAACAACGCCAGCGACATTTTCGTCTACAACCGCCGCACGCACGTGGTCCGCCGCGTCAGCGCCGCCCTGAGCGGCCAGCAGGGGAACGCCGACAGTTTCGCCCCGACGCTCAGCGGCGACGGCCGCATCGTCGCCTTCCAATCGACGGCCAGCAACCTGGTCGGCGGCGACACCAACGGCGTTGGCGACATCTTCACCGTGGACCTCGCCACCGGCTTGATCAAGCGCGTCAACGTGTTCTCCCCTCTCCCCGGTACTCCGGGGAGAGGGGTTGGGGGTGAGGGGGATCGACCCAGCGATCAGCCGAGCCTCAGCGCCGATGGGCGATTCGTCGCCTTCACCACGGCATCCACCTACACGGACAGCGGCGACACCAACAACGCAATGGATGTATTCGTCTTCGATCGGCAACTGGGAACCCTGGAACGAATTGCCACCCCGACAGTCCAGGGCAATGGAGACAGCTATCATCCCGTCCTGAGCGGCGACGGCAAACTGGTGGCCTTTGTCTCCGACGCGAATAACCTCGTCGCCGGCGATACGAACGGCGAAGCGGACATCTTCGTCTTCGATCGCCAGGCCAAAACGTTCCAGCGCATCAGTGTGACCACCGATGCAGAAGAGAGCGCCGGCCCCAGTGTGGCGCCCGCGCTGTCCGCCGATGGCCGGTTCGTGACGTTCGTGTCCTTCGCCTCGCTGGTGGAGAATGACCAGAACGGCTTGCCCGATGTTTACCTCCGCGATCGGCTGCTCGGCTACACGGAGCGGATCAGCGCCGCACGAGAAGTCGGCGATGCGGATCTGGATAGCCTTGATCCCGCGGTGAGCGCTGACGGCCGCCATGTCGTCTTCGCATCGCACGCTACCAACCTCAGCGGACTAGACGACAACGGCTGGACGGACATCTTCGTGAAGGATCGCGCCGGCGTTCATGCCGTGACCGTCACGTCGGGGGACCATCGGACGGGACTCGATTTCGGCAACTTCTTCGCGCTCAGCGATGTGGCCGGCCAGATCTTCGACGACCTCGATGCCGATGGCACACGCGACCCGAACGAGCCAGGCCAGAACGGCAAGGAAGTTTTGTTGATCGACAGCGTCTCGGGCGCCGTGGCGGCGCGCCAGTTTGCTCACGACATCGACCTGAATTTCGATGGCGCGATCGATCCCCTGACGGAACGAGGCCGCTACCGGTTCCAGGTCGTGCAGCCCGGAAGCTACCGCGTCCACATTATTTCGCTGACGGACCCTGCGTATCCTCTGCCCCAGCCAACTCTGCCCACCTTTGCCGACGCGCTTGACACGCATCCTCAGGCAACGAGGGCGTTCAGAATTGTGACCGGCGATCTGGACGGCGACGGCGATCTCGACATCGTCCTCTCCAACAACGATGGCGCCCTTGAATTGCTTGCCAACGAGAACGGGGCCATCGTTTCCAGGGGGGTGTTTGCTCCTAAAGTCAGTCCAAGCGATGTCAAGATCGCGGACCTCGATGGCGACGGCAAAGCGGAGATCATCGAGACGACCTTGCTTGACAAATTCACTACGCTCCATTGGGGATTTCACCGCAACCTTGGTAACTTCCAGTTCGACGCGTTCCAGGATTTCCCAACCACGATCTCGACTCCCCGGTCGAGCATCGCCGCGGACCTCGATGGCGACGGCGACCTCGATCTTGCCGGGTTGAACGCGCCCGAAGATAAAGTTGTATTTCTGCGCAACGACGGCGGATTCAACTTTGTTGCCGCGAATTTCATCAAGGTGGAGGGGCCCACTCTCATGGCCGCTTTGGACTACAACGCCGATGGCCGTCAGGACCTGGCGATTTACGCGCGTGGCTCGAATAACGTGCAGATTTTTGCCAACAACGGCGACATTGGTTTCGCGCCGTTGCAAATTGCCAGCGTCGGAACGCCCGCGCTGGATTCGATTGTGGCCGGAGATTTCGACGGCGACGGCGATCCGGACCTCGCCCTGGCAGGCGGCAAGTCCGATGGTCGGGCGATCTTGCTTCGCAATCAGGGCGCTACGAAGGTTCTGAAGGTCGAGACCATTGCGAGTACAGGAATCCAAACCCCGCGCGATCTGGTCGCGGCGGACCTTGATCTGGATGGAGATCTGGACCTCGCCCTCACCGCCCAGGGCCCGTCAAGAGGTGGCATCAGCTTTTTCGTGAGCCTTCTGGTCAACAACGGCACTGGGTCCTTTGCGGCGCAGCGATTTCAATCGACATTTGCCAATCCCTATTCGGATGTGGTCGCGGCAGACATCAATGGCGACGGCGCCGTCGATTTGCTCGTTGCCGACTCCGGGATAAACGCACAGAGCGTGGTTCGATCCCTCGCCGTATTCCCCAACCGAATTCATGCCGGCGACCGCTTCCAGGCGGTGCGCGGCCAACACATCACGGCAACGGACTTCGGCACGTTCACGAAAGCCAACCTGTCCGGCAACGTGTTCGACGACAAGAACGGCGACGGCGACCGTGCCGACACCGACCCGGGCCTAGTCAACCAAACCGTCTTCCTCGATCTGAACGGCAACGGCACGCCCGGACCGGGCGAACCCACGGCGAAGACCGACGGCAAGGGACAGTACTCCTTTTCGGGCTTAACGCCGGGTACATTCACGATTCGCACCGTCCTGCCCGCGGGATTCGTCGCCACCTCGGCCGTCAGTCCGTCGATCACGGTGGTCAGCGGCGAAGTACGGCAGAATGTCCACTTCGGCCAGTTCAAGACGTTTACGATCACGGGCACGATCTTCGACGACACCAATGGCAACGGCGTCCGCCTCGGTTCCGAACCGGGCCTCGCCAATCGAACGGTGACCCTCGATCTGGGCGGCAACCGCACGCGGCAAGCCATCACGAACAGCACGGGCGCATTCACCTTTGCGAACGTCGGTCCCAATGCCTTGTCTTTACGCCAATTGACGCCCACGGGTTTCCTGGCAACTGCGGGCGTGAATGGGTATGCCATCGCTCCGGTCAGCGGCGTGAACGTGGAGAAACAACTCTTCGGCACGTTCAAGTTGACGGCAATCCTCGGCCAGGTGTTCAACGACATCAACAGCGATGGAGTCAAGAATCCCTTCGACGCGATATTGAATGGGCGCCAGGTCTTCCTGGATGTTATCCACAACGGCAGACTCGATGCGGGCGAACCCGTCGTCACGACCATCCTGGGCAATTATCAGTTCACGAATCTCGGTCCGGGCCCGCATATCGTAGACTCCGTTCCGCTGCCCGGCTGGGTCCAGTCGGGCCCGAGCAGACACGACGTCTCTCTGGCCAGCGGCGTGCAGGCGGCCGGCAGGAACTTTGGCCATTTCGAGCTGCCCAAAATCATTTCGGGAAGCATCGACGGCATCGGGCCTGGTGCGGCCGCCGCCAATGTCACGGTCTACATTGACAACAACGACAACGGCCGGCTCGATTCCGGCGAAGCCTCCTACAAGACCAACGGGGAGTTCGCCTTCACGGCGCCAAGACTCGCCTTTCGCGAGACGGTGATGGTGAGGCTGCAGATGCCGCCCGGCTATCGCATGGATAGCGGCAATTCGTTCCAACTCCTCTCTGGACCCATTGCATTCGACACGGAACTCACGCCGTTTACCATCCGGCCGGCGGCGTTTTTCCCGTTCGACGACCAATTTGAGCGCGCCAATTCCCCGATCCTCGGAAATGACTGGCTCGAAGTGGCGGGCGAGCTGAGCATCAACAGCAACAAGTTGGGCGGAAGTCCGCGCAGCATCGCGGTCGTGAACAGTTTGCCGGTGGCGGACGTGCGGCTCAATGTCGTTGTTAGCAACAATCCGTTCCCGGTTCACGCGGGCCTGGTGGCGCGTTACCAGCTCGCGACCGGCGATTATTACCTCGGCTTGCTGAAGAAAAGATCGACTGGAGCGATCGCCGAAATCCACCGCGTCGTTGGCGGAGTCACGACCGTGCTGGGCGCCATGCAAACAGCCGACCGCGAGGGGAGTCTGGAATTTCAAATCATCGGTGAGCAACTGACGCTGCGCTTGAACGGCAAAGAGCTGGTTTACGTCACCGATTCGACGCTCGCGCCCGGGCTGGTGGGCGTGTTCATTGGTCCGAACAACGTGCTGGACGGATTTTCCGCCAACCTGAACACGAACCCCGGCATCAACGTGGAGCAGTTCCCGCGGATCGTTTCAGGGCTTGTCTCCGACGAGAGTTTCCCCGGCGCCGATCGCGGCGCCGCCAACGTCACGGTTTACATCGACAATAACAACAACGGCCGGCTCGATCCCGGCGAACCCTCCTACAAGACCAACGGACCGTTCGCCTTCACGCAGCCTTCGCTTGTCGGCGCCTCGAATTCGTTTGTCGTACGGCTGCAGCTTCCGCCTGGCTACCGCATGGATCACGACGTCTCCTTCCACCAAAAGACGCCCGGCGGAGGCAACACGAACCTCGGTGCCTTTAACATCCGGCCGGAGGAATATTTCACGTTCGTCGATTTTTTTGATCGCGCCAATTCCACGATCGTCGGAGACGACTGGCTCGAAGTGGCGGGCAACCTGAGCATCAGCGCCAATAAGCTGGCAGGGAGCCCGTCGAGCATCGCGGTCGTCAACAGCCTGCCGGTCGCGGACGTGCAACTTAAAGTCAATGTGAGCAACAATAGCACCTCAGTGAATGCCGGCCTGGTGGCGCGTTACCAGCTCGCGACGGGCGATCATTACGTCGGCCTGCTGAAGCGGAAACCGGTCGGAGCGATCGCCGAAATCCACCGCGTCGTTGGCGGCGTGACAACCGTTCTGGGCGCCATGACAACCAACGACCGCGAGGGGCGCCTGGAATTCACGATCGTCGGCCAGCAACTGACGCTCCGGTTAGACGGCGCAGCGCTGGTCTACGTCACCGATGCAACGCTCGCGGAACCCGGACAGGTGGGCGTGTTCGTGGGGCCGAATAACGTGTTGACCGGCTTCTTCGCCACCGAAAGCCCGAACCCCGACATTAACGTGGAGCAGTTCCCGAAGATCGTTTCAGGAAATGTCTCCGACTTTAGCTTTCCTTTCATCGAGAATGGCGCCGTCAACGTCACCCTCTTCATCGACAACAACAACAACGGCCGGCTCGATGCCGGTGAAGCCTCGTACAAGACGAACGGGGACTTCGCGTTCAGTTTGCCGAGCGCTCTCGGTTTTCACGAATCGCTGGTCCTGAGGCTGCAGTTGCCGCTGGGTTACCGCATGGCGAGCGGTGCGTCCTCCCGGATAATCAATGGTCCCATCGGCACAATCGGGCCATTCGAGTCGTTTAAGATCGAGCGGGTGGAGTCTTCCAATCTCGCCGATTCGTTTATTCGCGCGAATTCCACGGACCTTGGAGACGACTGGCGCGAGGTGGCGGGCAATCTGAGCATCCGCGCCAACACGCTGAGCGGGGACGCCACGCCGAACATCGCGGTCGTGAACCATCCGCCGGTGGCGAACGTGCTGCTGGAAGTCAACGTGATCAGCGGGTTCCTGCCAGTGAACTCCGGCCTGGTGGCACGCTACCAGGACACGACTGGCGATCATTACGTCGGCCTGCTGGTGCAAAGGGGAAGCAAGGTGTTCGCCGAGATTCAGCGCGTCGTTGCCGGCGTAACGACCGTGCTGGGCGCGGTCGAATTCAACGACGCCGGGGGCCGCTTGGAGTTCGAGATCGTCGGCGCGCAACTGACGCTCCGGTTGAACGACGTGCTTCTGGTCTCCCTGACCGACTCAACGCTTGTCGAACCCGGGCTGGTGGGCGTGTTCGTGGGACCGCGTAGTCGCGAGCTGATCGACTTTTTAAGTCATTAGTCACGAGTCAGGGGTCAGGAGTCAGGAGTCAGGAGTCAGGAGTCAGGAGTCGCGCCGAGGAAGTTCGGACTTGTGAACAGGATCGGTGTACAATCACCAATTGCCACAAGACTCCTGACCTCTGACTCCTGACGCCGGACCCCTGATGAGCGACGTGACCCGAATCCTCTCCGCGATTGACCAAGGCGATCCGCACGCTGCTGAACAGCTTTTGCCGCTCGTCTACGACGAATTGCGGCGACTGGCGTCCGAGAAGATGGACGACGAGAAGCCCGGACAGACGCTTAAGGCCACGGCCTTGGTACACGAGGCCTATCTCCGGCTGGTGGACGTGAACAAGCCGCAACATTGGAATAGTCGAGGACATTTCTTCGCCGCCGCGGCCGAGGCCATGCGGCGGATCCTCGTCGATAGCGCCCGTCGAAAAAAGACTCACAAGCACGGGGGCGAACGGCAGCGAGTTGATCTCCCCGAAGGGGAGGTCGCTCTCGATGCAACGCTGGAGGGCTGGCTGCTCCTGGATGAAGCGCTGTCGGGCCTTATGCAAGAGGATCCAAGCGCGGCGGAAATCGCCAAGCTCCGCCTGTTTGCCGGCCTTTCGGTCGAACACGCCGGGGAAATGGCAGGCGTGTCTCGGGCCACGGCATTCCGCCACTGGACGTACGCCCGCGCCTGGCTTCAAGCCCGGCTTCAGGAAGGCGAATAGCAGGAGTCAGGAGTCAGGGGTCAGGGGTCAGGGGTCAGGGGTCAGGAGTCAGGGGGTGCGGCAATGGGTGTAAAATCTGCGAAGGAACTTATTGTTTACAAGAAGGCTTATCAACTCGCGATGCGTATTTTCGAGATCAGCAAGCGGTTTCCATCGGAGGAGAAATTTGCGCTGACAAGTCAAGTGCGGCGTTCATCTCGGTC
>Ga0105340_1001397_pt1 | contig 10822 bp, 12 predicted proteins | sample EasRivMeERMLT700_FD_89676 | JGI IMG/M metagenome (GOLD analysis project Ga0105340, IMG submission 89676) | Soil microbial communities from meander-bound floodplain in the East River, Colorado, USA - East River MetaG ERMLT700 | ecosystem: Environmental > Terrestrial > Soil > Floodplain | place... | reverse complement strand
TATTCTTTGTCAGCGAATCTGTCAGCGCAGGTATTAAGAACACCATCTTACGTTTGCAATCCCATCAAACCTGCCAAGTTTTCGCGAGAGATGTAGCGTCCGTCGCGGGAAAACAAGTCACACGTTTCCTTGGCGCAATTGAGACAGTGTTTCAACCACCCTGCCTTGAATTCCGCTGCCGTCGATTGTCCAGATCGAGAAAGCCCAGGCGACCGGCTGGGACCAAACAAATCCAAAAGCGTCTCCGATTCATAAGTTGCCAACCATTTCCGATCCAGGTTACGCCCGGCAACGGTCCATTCGACCTGTTCGCCGTCCGCGAACTCGCCAGCCAGAGATGCCGCGAATCTGAACCCGTTTCCGAACCACTCAGCCAGACTCCTGAGTGTGATCCACTCGCTCGCTTCGAGCATTTCGTTTGGCGGCGGATCTGGAGTTAATCGCCTATCTCTCTCCGACATTTTTACGTTCTTCCATCCTTGGAATGGGGTGCCTAGCCAGACTTGTCCCGCGTAGGTGAGAGCCCACGAGGGATTGCCGTAGGCGTCATTGTAGATTCCCCATTCCATTGCAGCGGTGAAGCGTTGTTGCGGCGGAAACTCGTGATTCCCACTTCGAAAGGCCCGTTTCCGCATCAGAGCTTCGAGGCTCGGAGCGTCTGGCCACCGCCGCTCTCGGAAGCGAGAGGGCCGGAAGCAAAGGTACATGCTTGCAACGTTCGCATTCTTGCTCTGTTGCGACTCCCAGAATGCCTCGATCCGCGCTCGCTGCCCCTCATGGCGACGCTGATCGTCGCCGCCGACCGCTCCGCTCGGTCCCAATTTGATGATCGGCCGGAGCGCCGCTTCCAGATCGTTTGACAGTTTGTCGATGACCCTATTGCGACTGCTCGATTCACCGGGACTGGTAAATGTGATCGGATGCCTGCGATGTGCAAGGTCGAAGATCTGTTCCTGTCGAGGGCCGTGCTTCTCATTCATCACGCAAATCAGTCGCTCTGGACCGATCGACCGGAAGGCAAAGCCGAGTTCAAACAGCACGTTCGGATTCGAGCAATATTTGTCATCATCCGTCTTTGCAACGAACGTCAGATCAGCAACAACCGCGTCCGCTTTTTCAAGTTTCTTCAAAATCGTTGCCGGAATGTCGCACATGCCGGTTTCGTTGAACGTGTCCGAATCAATTTCCACCTTGAATGGCAACTGAGCGTCACGGCTGAGCCTGTCGGATGCCTGGTCAAGAGCTTCACGAATTAGGTGTCGCCCGTGATTCTGCGGTGGACCACTTTGCCAACAGTAAAAAACGGTGAAAACATCTGGGGAAGTGCTCATTGATCGGTCCCTGGCTTTAGTTTTTGGTTCCGAACGTAACGATTCTCCTTGCCGTCATCATATACTCGCGAATGTTTCTATGAGTGCGTGTTGAGCTTGCCGCCGCCGATCTTACGAACTCCGGTCCGCCCGACTGAAGCTATAGCAGCGCCAGGAGCCGAATCGCCCTCGGCGTGTCAGACCTAAGCATGTAACCGACATCGGTCTCACTGCGCATGTCGATGAAACGTCGATGAAACCGACGCACGCTAAGCACGACGCTCGTGCAATGGAAGGCATAGGTATGGGATTTCATATCTTGCTCCCATTGGCAAGTCCGTTGGGCGGACGTGGGCTGATAAGACCCGTCGAGTTTACATCGAAGCAGTCGGTCGCGGTCCCACGGAACTCCGCAATCAAGAGTTTGCGAACAGCCGCGTCGTCCAAAAAAACGGTCATCCAGATACTGAAGAATCCGTGGCCGGTCGCTGTCCGGGCGATTTGGCGGCGAAAGCCATCGCTCGGATTCGCTTGCAGATCGTTCTTGCTTTCCTGGGCAATCAACCAGATTTCCATGCGCTGAGCGACTCGGTCGATGGCAACCAATTGCCCATTCGAGTCAACAACGGCACTGGCTCGCTTGTCTAGGCCGGTCAGAGCCAAGGTGCGCTCGGCCATCGGCCGTCCGGAGACCGTCATTCCGCCCGGAATCGTGATCTTGCCATCCATTGTGTACTCATAGGCCGCCGCCGTGTTGTCGCGGTCCGGCAAAAGGACATTTGCCAAAACGACATCCTTATCCCCCTTCGTGGAGTTGCAGTTGACGCAACCCAGCAGAAAGTTCTCCCAGCGCCCTTGAAGATGTGCGTAGGCCGGCCAGCTCTTCGGCTGAATGTGCTCGACCGCCAGTTGCGTGGCAATTCGGCGCTCACAATACGAGCAGAACATGCCAATCCGCCCTGTGAGTTCTACAAACGCATCGCGATAGTCATCGTAGTCGGCGGCTTGCGGGCTGTTGCCTCGAAGGACGGGACGCATTTACTTCCCTCCCTTCTTGGTCGTCTGGTCCGCGACCGCATTGCCGCCCAGTTTGGCGGCGTGCTTCAGTTCCAGAAATGCTTGAAAGGCAGGATTGTCCGCATAAGGGGCGACACCGGCGGCGAGTTTGTTCTCGTACTCGGCTAGTTTCTCGGCCGGAGCTTTAGCCGCTTCCTCCAAGGTTATCAAATAGTCCTTGGCGGCCCCAACCATCTGCTCATACCGCTGTCCCACGTCGGGACGGTCCACTCCCATCAAACCGCTAGCGATCTGCTCCACGCTCAGCTTGCCCAATTGCGGCACCGTTTGTCCTTGAAGATTGATGAGTTCATCCTCGCGCATCGATTGCACGATGAAAGGGGAATGAGTCGTGCCGATGAACTGCAAACGGGGAAAAACCGCGCGCAGCGATTCCACCACCCCGCGTTGCCACTTCGGATGCAAATGTACGTCCAGTTCGTCGATCAACACGACTCCCGGCGTCTGAGCCAGTACGCGCGGCAACGGTTCATCCTCCGGACCCAACGCGTCGGCCGGCACCAAGAAGTTATTTTGCGTTACCATTCGGATCGCTAGATCAGCAACCAAGGCCAGCATCACGCGCTGGCCGGCGCTCAGATTGCTGAATGGTTGCGGGTTGCCTTTGATCGATAGCGCGATCTCTTCAGTGTCGCTGTCGTACCAGATGTCGTCAGCCCCAGGGACGCAAGCCAGAATCGCCCGGCGGACCACTTCGAAGCCGGGTCGATAGCGGCCCTGACGGTTCCCCATTGCGATATGCTCGCCCTGAAACCAATGGGCCAAATCCGCTACACGGATTCGCTCGTTCAAACAGTCGTAAAACGCTTCCCAGCGGTTTGCGGGCCCGTTCGACTTCGCCTTGGCCTTTTTGCGTTCATTGTGAGCCAGCCATGCCCGACCGGCACCGTAATAACAAATTACCGGCAGCAGGATCTGTTCGCCCCGGCTGACGCTCCCGTAGGCCGACCAGATCAACGCCATCACGTCTTTCGAGGCAGCATTACTGACTTTGGTTTTTCCGACCGACAACGATTCACCCCACGAAACGCCGACTTGATCCAGAATGGTGCCTGTGGCCAGCACCGACATGGTGTCGGGCACCCGTTGGAACTGCATTCGATCCCCTTGCTGCGTGGCGATCAATCGCTTTTCGTTTTTCGTCAATCGGCGATGGCTGTTTGCCAGCAATGAATCGGGTACCTTCTCCAGCCAGACCCCAATCGCCACTGCGACCGCGTCGAGAATGCTCGTTTTGCCGGTGCCGTTCTCACCGATCAAGACATGAAACGATCCCACATCCGGCGGCCCGTTCAGGGGGCGCGGGAACTCAAATATTGCCTCGGAGAACTTCTTATAATTGCGCAGCTCTATCCGGTCAATTCTCATGACGTCCCCTCGGGCAACGCTGTTAGGTCCTGGTCATTCTGGCATCAAACGCCAGGTCCAACTGCTCGGAACCGCGAAACTTGGTCGGGCTGATCTTCGTCGAGGATCAAATCGAATGCATCTTCTCGATGGGGTAAGATGCCTCCCCAACGACTGCCTAAACCGCCATCACAGCTATCTTTTTCGGGCCTTGTGTAGGAGAGGCTATCCAGCGAAACCATTCCGAATTGCTGGCTTATCCTCCGTTGCTATGATACTTCGCGGTCGTGGCTCCGTCCGCGTTAGCACGGCAGGTCCTTGGGCACATGGAGTCGACGATGTCGAAATGCAACGGGAATTCTGGGCGAGTGGCGCACGGGCAGACCCTGACAGGTCAGAAGCAGAATCGGCGTGCGTCGGTCCGACACACGTCCGACACACCGAAGTGGTTTGGCGAAGTTCGCGGACCGCTGGGCAGTTCGTGGAACCTTCCGATGGTCCGACGTAGCCCGTAAACGGAAAAAACACAAAAATCGTGGATCAACTCCCAGCGAGAGCGTATAGTGTACAGGATAGTGTACAACGGTTCCTGGGCCACCCATGCCGATTCCGCTCTATTTGGACGCGGCTCGGATGGGCCTGATGACTCCGAGCGCGCGGTTGGCCTTGCAGGATTTCGTTCGGCTCGCGGGCGAAACCAGTTGTACGCTGTACTTCGAAGGATTCTGGAAGAACGGGACAAGCTCGTGGGATGGGGCACTGGCCGCCCGATTTCCCGGTCTTCAAGTCTGGAAAGGCGTCAGGGAGCTGAAAGAAAAGCTGAGTGGCATGGCAGGCGCCGTCGCGGAGTGCTCAACTTTTCTGGCGAGCCGCAGCACCAGTCTGGCTAGGCGAGCGATCTCTACCCTGTGCCAGACGTGCGAAAATGTCCTTGTCACCGACCTCACCTGGCCAGCGTATGCACGAATGATTCGCCGCGAAGCAATGCGATGGGGACGGCGAATCACATTCATACGACTTCGCCAGGCAATTCTTTACGGCGACGCGACGCCAGACGCGATTGCATACCGAGTAATCTCCAGTCTTGTCCGCGCGAAATGTGACGGTGCCTTTTTTCCCGAGGTGAGCCACGACGGAATTCGACTTCCGATTCCGGACCTCTGCAGCGCTGTCCGCGAAAAATCGCCTGCCGCCAAGATCGTAGTCGATGGCGCTCAGGCTTTCGCTCACATTCCAATCAATCAGTCGATCGCGACATCCGATTGTTACATCCTGGGTTGCCACAAGTGGCTGGGCGCCCATCTACCTCTTGGAGTTGCTTTTTGCGCGCCATCAGCAAATGGGGCAGCGTTTTGGTCCGCCCTGGAAAAAACGAACGACCCATTGCTTGACTTCGTGTATCGCCTTGAAACTGCAAATGAAAACCGCTTTGGCGAGACGGTGAATCTGACGCCGTTACTCACTTGCCGTAGCGCCCTCGCCGACGCCGGCGTCGTTGAAGATGACCTGGCCGCCCGCCTGAAAAATGCGTCATTGCTTTGCGAATTGCTTGGCAGAGAATGGAAGGCCATTCTGCCGAACAAAGCTTTCCGGTCAGGAGTTGTTCTGGCAAGCGCTATCGATGGCAAACTTGGCGCCGACGCCCTGCGATCCGGATTCGCCAGTCGGGGAGTTATGCTCACCGCGTACAACGGCGGCATCATTCGCCTTTCCATGCCGAAAATCCCCTTCGATACTAGCACCCTGGAACTCCTAGCGAACGCGTTTCGGGCTGGCAAAGCCGTCTTCCAGAGTTCTCGCACGAACGAGATGCGACTTCTTCCTGCAGCCGTGGTATGATCGGCTGAAATAACTGCCCTACAGGGATTCGTCACCCTTTCATCATGGCCCAGCGTCAACCAGATACATCAGCCTACCGGTCCCGGCAATTCCTCTTGACCAGAAACGAACGGGAGTTTTTTCACGCGTTGCATGATGCGTTTGGCCGGCGCTGGTCGCTGTTTGCCAAGGTCAGACTCGCCGACGTCATCACATGTCCAGAATCGGAGTGGAATCGAGAGGCTGGACGCAGAATCGCTCAGAAACACCTCGATTTTGTGGTTTGCCACCCAAGGTCAATGCGCATCATCGCGGCGATCGAACTGGATGACCGCTCGCATGAGACCGCTCGGCGGCGGCGCCGAGACAGCTTTCTTGACCGCGCTTTCGAGAATGCGGGCGTGCCGCTCCTCCGCCATAAGGCACAATCGTCATACGACGCTGAGACCTTGAGGACCGCGTGGGTTGATAGCATCTTTGGCGCCAAGCCTTGCGCTCATGCAACGGATCGGAATGGCTTGACAACTCGTCGCCGCAAGGGCAGAACCTCCCACGGGACCTCACGCATCCCGGCCTGGCGTCGAACACGGTTCACGGCTCGCAAGGCATTCAACCATTGCCGACGGACCGGTGCGTAAGGCTCATAGGGCAGCTCATAAAAAACCAGAGCGAGTTGTTCCACTGACCGGCGGAGGGCAAGGTCTACAAGGTGGGCCTTCAATTTCAGATAACATTGACGTTCAACTTCGACGTGGGCATGCCAATTCGCATCGGGCCGTCCGATTCGTGTTCGCCCGCCACGCCGATAGCTGATCGAATAGCCGCCAAATTTCAACGGACATGAACGGATATCGCGGATGCACGGATTCTCTTCCGCGAAGAAAATGTGCCGGCCTTTCGTCGCCAGCATGACGAAGAATCGCTCGTGACGCAGGTACTGAAGATTCGCCTGGCCCAACTGCTTGCGCCTGGCACGCGTCGATTCCGACACCGCGATTCCGTATTTCTCGATCAACTTTCGATCGACGGCAACGGGGTCCTTTCCGTCAGGAATATAGCCGGCGACATACCACCAGTAGCCGTGACGCAAGTAGCAGCACGCGATCTGCTGCACGAACCCAGCTACGGAGGTTGCTTCGGAACGGTACTGCATGTTCCTCCATCAAATGACGGAGCTTGTTTACGGCACAAGCTCCAGAAAGCCGCTCCTTGAAAACACGCGAATTCAACGGCATTGCAAAGGCGAAATCGCGGGCCGCTACATTCTTCTGTACGGCCCGCCTAATCCATATTGCCCTTCACAAACAAAACCGCGGCGGCCCTCGGCGTGCGCAGCACGCACGTCGAGGGTACGCCGTCGATCCGCCGCCAATAAAACAGCTTCTCCCGAAGCTGCCTTCATTAGCCGCTCGCGCCTTTCCAGGGGCTTTCCGCATCGTGCGGAAGCACAAACTTTCGATTGGAATTTCAGTCAGCCCTTTCGTCGTCGCATTGTGCCCGGCACCACCCGTTAGCACGCAAACGGGTCCCCACTGCCTTGCAGGGAACACCGCCCGGCCTCCCAGCCAGCTTTCTACTCAGGCCACACTCCCCCTCTACGGCGTTTGAATCACCCGGCTTACCAAGCCCGGCACCGGGAACCATCCCGGTAGCCGCAGAGGTTCCTGCGTTAGCCATGTCCTTCGTCCTGTGGGTCACGTCGCTCAGCCGACGTTACTCGGCGGGACCAGCACCGTATGCTCCAGCGCTCCCGTGCCAGGCATCGTTTCATCAGCAACGCGCTGAGGATTTCTGGGGACCGAACGTAGAAGCATCCCCGTACCCGTCGGTGTTGGTCTTTCGCATTTCGGCATCGTCTCCCACAAAACTCACTGGCAAGCTCTTGCGAGCCTTTCATGGTTGAGCTATTCACGGCCATCGGATTTGCCGATGGTCCCCGGACTGGTAGAGTCCGGTTTCGCCTGTCACCAGACTGAAAGCTCCCCACGCCAGCCAGGTTAAACGGACCACGAGGGCCCGGATCCCCTGCACAGGATTTTCACCTGCTTTGGGACATGACGGCCTTGGTCAGAAATGGACCAAGGAATGTCCGCATCGCCCTTGTTCATAAATGATCGGATAGAACGTCAGGATTACTCTGGGACCTGCTTCTGCCATACGAGGGCAGCGTGCAGGTTCAGGATTACTCTGACGAGCCTCCGTCGAACTGGACGAGCACCTCTCGATGCAATCCAGCTCTACGGAACAACCTCGTGGCGGTTGGTTAGACCGTCCCCTTAGCTCGACTGGTGAGGCCGAGTTTACCGGTTGAGGTTGCCAATCGACAGTTCGTCAGCAGCCAGGCTTCTTCCGATGGATTAACACCGGGATTCACACCAGCGCGTTGGACATGAACAACGACAAGCCGGGCATCCGACACCCGGCCGCGGAATGAAACTATCGTACCGCTTGGATAAGGCAACCAGGCGGAAGGTCAGGAGAAAATAACTGAAACCTAACTCGCCTACGTGTCGTCAAATCGTGCTTGCAGTGATTCAAATTTGTACCGGCCGGATTGCGGGTGAACGGCACTCGATGTACTATTCGGTCCATGGCTATCTCCCCACGCCCAAAGATCCACCACATGCCGATCGTTCGAAACCGGCGCGTGATCACCGCAAAGTGGATCTTCGGGCGGGATGCATTCACTGACCAGGACTATCTGGTTCACATAGATTACCCAGCGTTTCTAGCGAAAATTGGTTATTCGCACACGGAGGCGGTTCTCGCACCGATGAGCTACGCCGCCACGGACCATCGAAGTTTTTACGACTACGTCTGGTTCGATCCTTTTCCGGGCGAAGGCCCATTCTTGGCATTGATGCAAGAGGCCGAGGATGCCTTCCGCGCTCACCGTTATCAGTGATCCACTTATGTCAAATCACGTGGTGTCGTCGCCACGTTTTTCTGCCCGATGCACGTGGCTTTGCCGCCACGATTTTGGGGTTCAGACGTGTGGGTGTCGCCACATTTTTCAGCGGCGCCGGGCAAGGAGGGACCGCATAACGGGCCGTTTTGCCATAGGATTTTCTTGCCGCGCGGCCAAATCTGACGCTGCGCAAAGATGATCATTCAAAGGTACTGTAAAGACAAACCGAAAATGCCGTGGAGGGAAGAGCCGAAATTCAGGAGGGCAGTATTCGGCGAAGAATGTCCCGAGCCAATTCCGGCTGTGCTTTTGCGCCGTTTTGTGATTGCTGGACTTTCGCCCGTCGAAATTGGTGCTCTTCCTTTCGCATTTCCAGCCACCAATCAGGTGGCGTTCTGACACCAGAATGGGCATTCCTGAGGTTGTCCAGCAAATATGCCTGGGGGCATTTCTTGAAAAAGCCGACGCCGTTTCTTTCCAACGCAGCCAACGTGATGTCCGTCCATTGTCGCAACATTTGCGCAGGATACTTGCGGACCAGACGGCGAATCCCAGGCTCGTCGAATCCAATCTTGAGGAGCGGCTCGGTCAAGGGCGTTTCGCTGCTTTGGGTTTGGCTCATTTTTGATCTCTCCTTGCCGAAGTACATCCCGCGCGTCATGGCGATCACGTATTCGCCCGGCCGGCGTTTACGAAACAATTCCGCTGGCTCGGCCACAATTCCAAGTGCGCACAGCCGAGATACACAACGATGCACCTTGCGTTTCATTTCGCGTTGCGCAAGCGACGTCGAAAATCCTAGTACGTCCACGGCAAGGTGCCGAAGTTCGAATGACGGCGTCACCTGCCTGCGATAGAAGATCTTTGCCAGCAACAAGAACAATCGCCGGCACGCAGGGTCGAGCTGCCGATAGGTATCGAGATCGAAACGCAAGGAACCACGTACCGCCTTCACGAATTCAAAAAAGATTGGATCCCAAACAATTTGCCAGGCACGGCTCGATTCTGGATCAAGCGGCAGGCTGTAGCTGAAAAACCCGAAGCTGACTTTTCGATGCTCACCACGGACAGGATCGAAGAAGAAATCATTTCGGTAGCGAACGAGCGAAAGTCGTTCGACCGCGTCGGCGAACTGCCGGTATTGTTGTCCCCCGCGAGAATGGTGAGCGTCGATCAGTCCGAGCCGACGCAGACAAAAGTGCGGCGATGCGTGCAACTCGTCATCCGGCTCAGGTTCAGCGAGCGTGAGCGCGAGCAAACCCCAGAGGTAATATTCATCATTAGCCGACAACCCCAGCGGGCATGTGATCTTGGCGGTTGACTTCCGCCACCGCCGATGAGCGTCCATGAAAAAATAGGTGGCTTCGTGGACGAGGTTCTCGACCAGGGACAAACGCGAGTCCAACGGACAAAGCGCATGCTCGACAAGGGTCAATTGGCCGCGCCCGACGCCGTTGTCATTCGAGGTTTCAAAAGCAGTGCTTCGTTTCATTTCGAATCTAGCCATTCCGGGACCTTACACACGTTTCGTACCACGAAAGGACTGATGCGGAAACTCGAATAATTGCTTCGGATTCCGCGAGCGGTACCGCTGCCTGATTGACGACCTTATTCGGTTCGTGCCAAAGTAAACCCAGAGAATTCGACGGCTTGGCAGGAATTGCCAGTGGCAACTTTGCACGCCAGAGAAACACACGGAAGACCACATGGACGCAACAACGATCTGTTTCATCAACCAGAAGGGAGGCTGCGGAAAGAGTTCCAGTTGCTTTCACCTCGCCGGCGGATTTGCAAAGCTCGGGCACAACGTGTTGCTGATCGACGTCGATCCACAAGGCTCATTGAGTCAAGGCTTTTTCGGTTCGGCCGCCGTGGAGCAGTTGCAGCGTGATCAAACCGTCGCGGCGGTATTCGATGATAAATCCAGCGCCGGTGTTCATGCCGGCCAAATGATCGCCCCGACAAACTTTCCTGGCCTTTCAGTAGTGCGCGCCAACCAAACGCTTTCGGCCCACAATGTTCCGGTTCCGGAGAACTCCGGGATGTGCCAGTTTTCTCTTGAGACTTTTGTCGCTGACCTTATCGGATACAACTTCGTTCTGATCGACTGCCCACCGAATCTTTATCAGTGCAGTTGGAATGCTCTGCTGGCGAGCGACTTCGTTGTCGTCCCGGTGCCCCCCGAGGACTTTGCCGCTCAAGGCTTGCGGACCATACACCAGGCCATCGAGCACGCGACGCACCTGAATTCTCGGCTCCAACTCTTGGGACACCTGGTGACACGAGCGGACCCGCGATTGATCATCCATCGGACCTACGAGGCAAAACTGCGCGCGTTACACGGCAACCTTGTATTACAGAC
>Ga0105340_1001395_pt1 | contig 10837 bp, 10 predicted proteins | sample EasRivMeERMLT700_FD_89676 | JGI IMG/M metagenome (GOLD analysis project Ga0105340, IMG submission 89676) | Soil microbial communities from meander-bound floodplain in the East River, Colorado, USA - East River MetaG ERMLT700 | ecosystem: Environmental > Terrestrial > Soil > Floodplain | place... | reverse complement strand
GCCATAGTAGGATGATGTGCGAGGAGATGACGCCGCGGCAAGGCTGTTACGTCGGCTGGCACACCATCGTCGAGTTGGGTCTCACGTTTCACAACCTCATCGTCGGCCCCAACGGCTTGCGGCAAAGTCTGCATCTGGAAAAGACGCTGGGCTACGCGGAGCAGATCCTGCGCAACTTCGCGTTTGGCCCCAAGGATGTGATGATCATCATCTCGACGAGCGGCATTCGCGAGATCATCGTGGAGATGGCGCAGGGCGCGAAAAAGCGCGGGCTGTCGGTAATCGCGCTTTTGAGCAAAGCGCATTGCGAACAGGCCAAACCGGCGCATCCGTCGGGAAAAAAGCTGGTTGACATTGCGGACGTCGTGCTCGACAACGGCGCTCCCGTCGGCGATTCGCTGCTTGCGATTGATGGTTGCAAGAACAAGACTGGCCCGTTCAGTACGCTCGGCGGCGCGATGGTGATGAACATGCTGCGCTGCGAGGTCGCCCAGCGCCTGATGGACCGCGGCATCGAGCCGGTGTTTCTGCCGAGCCATCAGTTCGTCGGCAGCCGCAGTGTGGAGGAGCAGTTAGAGTTTTTCTATGTTCAGTATGCGCGGCGCGTGGCGCCGTTGTATGGGCGACAGGCTTGAATTCGTTTCGCGTTCGCGTGGCGCCGCGCGAACGCGAAACGAAGAAGCCAATAACATGACCAAACGACTGAAAGACAAACGTTGTCTCATCATCGGCGGCTCGAGCGGCATCGGCCTTGCCGCGGCGCGCCGATTCGTTGCGGAAGGCGCACGCTTGATCGTTGCCGCATTGCATCCGCCGCCATCGAACGACGGCCTCGATTTCCTGCCTTGCGATGCGACGTTCGAATCCAGCGTCGAGTCCATGTTCGCCGAGTCGGTGAAACGTTTGGGCGGACTCGATGTTCTCTACCATGTCGCCGGCGCCAGCGGTCGCAAGCACGGCGACGGCGCGCTGCACGAATGCACGGAAGCCGGATGGCAGGCGACGATCGACTTGAATCTGAAGAGCGTATTCCTCACCAATCGCGCAGCCGTGCGGCAATTCTTGAACCAGAAGTCGGGTGGTACGATATTAAACATGTCGAGCGTCCTCGCCCTGGCGCCCGCGCCCGAACATTTTGACACGGCTTCGTACGCCGCCAGCAAGGGTGGAGTGATCGCGCTGAGCCGGCAGGCCGGGGCGCGATATGCCGGCGATGGGATTCGTGTCAACGTATTGGCGCCGGGACTCATCGACACGCCGATGGCGGGCCGCGCCGTGAACGACCCGCAGATTCGCGCGTTTCTCGAAGCCAAACAGCCGCTTGGCCCCGGTCCCGGCAATCCAGAAGATTGCGCCGGCGCGGCCGTGTTCTTGTGCAGCGATGAAGCGCGCTTTATCACGGGGGTAGTCTTGCCAATCGACGGCGGTTGGATGGTCAGCGATGCCCAATTGGGAAAACAGTGAACGCATGAAAACGCTCGAGGAAATCGTCGTAGCCGATCCGCAATCTCTTGCTGAATGCTGCGCCTCGCTCGCGCAAACGACCCATCTCGGTTTCGATACGGAATTCGTCGGCGAGGAGACGTATGATCCGAGCCTTTGCTTGATTCAGATTTCGACGGCCAATTCTTTGTATCTGATCGATCCGCTGAGCTGTGGACCTCTCGATTCGTTCTGGCAACTCCTACTGGATTCATCGCGCATCATCGTCGTCCATGCCGGCCGCGAAGAGATTCGCATGGCCAGGCGGCTCGGCGGACAGGCGCCGACGAACTGGTTCGATCTGCAAATCGCCGCAGGCTTGGTCGGCCTCAATTATCCGATGGGGCACGGCGCGCTCGTCTTCCAACTTCTAGGCATTCAACTTTCCAAGGCGGAAACGTTGACCGAATGGCGACATCGGCCGTTGACGCCGTCCCAATTGAGTTACGCCTTCGACGATGTGCGCTATCTATTGCCGCTGTGGCAACGACTTGACGCGCTGCTTCATGAATTGAATCGGCGCGATTGGGCACGGCAGGAGTTTTCCCGCTTCGTCGCGCAAGCATTGCCGGATTCGTCGAACCAGCCGGTGACGCCCGACAAATGGCGAAAGCTAAAAGGGCTGGGTGTCCTGGATCGACGCCGGCTGGCGCTGGTGCGCGAGATGTTTCTTGCTCGCGAGACACTTGCCGCCCAGATGAATCGCCCACCGCGCGTCCTGGTGCGCGATGACTTGCTCGTCGAGCTGGCGCGGCGCAATCCGAAGTCGGCAAGCGAAGTCCAGGTCGTGCGCGGCATGGCCAAGCGTTTCGTGCTGCCAATGTGGGAAGCGATCGAGCGGGCCCGCAAGTTGCCGACCGAGTCGTTGCCGCGCGTCGAGGAACGCGAGCAAGATCCGCCGCAGGTCAGTCTGATCGTCAACCTGCTCGCCGCAATCGTCAATGATTTTTGCTCGCGCGAGAAACTGGCGATCGGCCTGACCGCAACGACGTCCGATTTGAAAGACCTGGTCCGCGCGAAAATGCGCAATGAAGCGATCTCCGAAACGAACCTACTGATGAACGGCTGGCGGAAAGATCACGTGTTGCCGATGCTTCACGACGTGCTCAACGGCAAACGCACCGTGAGAATTGCCAACGTGAACGCGGAGTCGCCGTTCGCATTGGAGTAATACAATAGTCGAGACGCAGCATTTCGAACTGCACTCGGAATCTTCATCGGAGGCTCACACGTGCCCGTGGTGGAAACCGTCGATCTGCAAAAGCGCTACGGAAGAATCGAAGCACTCGGCGGCGTTTCGCTCGCCGTTCAGGAGGGCGAGATTTACGGCCTCCTGGGCCAGAACGGCGCCGGCAAGACGACGCTCATCAAGGTGCTCCTGGGCATCATCAGCGGCTGGAAGGGCAAGGCGTCCCTATTAGGCGAAACGGCGGGCACGGCGCATGTGCGGGCTCGCGTCGGCTATTTGCCGGAAGATCATCGATTTCCCGAATACCACACCGGCTACAGCTTGCTCGATTTCTACGGCCAGCTTCTTGGCATGTCGTCTCACGCACGGAAAAAGCGAATTCCGGAAATGCTTGAATTGGTCGGCATCGCCGAACGCATGCACTACAAGGTCCGCAGTTTTTCCAAGGGCATGAAGCAACGACTCGGCATCGCCCAGGCGCTCCTGCACGATCCCGATGTTATTTTCCTCGACGAACCAACGGACGGCGTCGATCCCGTCGGCCGCCGCGACATTCGCGAGATGCTCCTGCGCTTGAAAAAACGCGGCAATACGATTTTCATCAACTCACACCTCCTGGGCGAAGTCGAATTGATTTGCGATCGCGTCGCCATATTGCGTAAGGGCAAGCTGATTCGCGAAGGCAGCGTTACGAGCCTGACGAGCCAGCAAGGGCGCTTCTTGATCGGGCTGGCGCCGGGCCAGCAGTTTCCCGTCGAGGCCGCGAAGCAGCTCGGCTATTTTGTGACGCCGCTGGCGGATCGCTGGGAAGTGCAGCTTAACGACGGGCAGACCATCGATCCGATCGTCGATCTTATCCGTTCGCACACGCTCAACTTGCGGCACCTGGTCGAAAAACGCCAGACGCTCGAAGATTTGTTCTTGCAAACACATAGCGATCGCGCAGAAAAAGACGTTGGACCGCCGCGGCTGGACGGTTCGGGCGGCGTCACCTCGATCAAGGTCGGCAAGGAGGGATTGGCGTCATGAAATACCTGGCCATCCTGAAAGATTCAATTCGCGAAGCAATCGACAGCAAGGTGATGTACGTTCTGTTCGTCCTGTCCACGATCTCCGTTCTCGTGGTGGCGACGCTTTCGTTCAAGCCGCTCCCCGCACAGACCACGTTCGAGCAGTTTTTCCCGAGTCAAAAACTCCACGGACTTTCTGTCATGTTTGTCGCCCTCAATCACCAGGAGATCAATAACGCCGGTCTCGACGAGGGGGACTTGCGTTCCAAAAAAAAGGGCGGCGACGAGATCATGGAGAAACTCGCGCTGCTGCACGAGTTCCGCCTGGAAAAGGTCAAGCTGCTCAAGGGGGAAGCCGACGCGCCCGAAAGTGAATACATGGTGACGTTGACGGAGACGTTTCCTCGAATCGGCGCGAATGGCGACAAGGACAAGCACGCCAAGGCCGGCGCCGCGCGGGTGCGCCTGATCTTTCAGAAAGCCGAGGACTTGGGATTCCTGACCATTCAGGACATTGTCGGTGAATTCCAGCCGCCGGCGGACGGGAACGGCGCGTCGCGGTTTTACTATCACGTTACGCTTCAAGGGAATTCGCAGACGGTTCGCATGTGGTCGCACGAGCCGAGCCTGCTCTTTGGAGCGGCGCCGCTTGAAATCCTGGCGGCGCCCCTGGCCTATCAGCTTCATGTGCTTGGCCAGACTGTTCTGTCGTTCGGGGCGTGGGTCGCCATTCTCGTGGGAGTCGTCATCACATCCTTTTTCATCCCAAGCATGCTCAGCAAGGGCACCGTGGACATGTTGCTCGTCAAGCCGATTCAGCGCTGGGCGCTTCTCCTCTACAAATACGTCGGCGGGCTCACGTTTGTCTTCCTTAATACTGCCTATGCCGTCGTCGGGTTGTGGTTGGTCGTCGGTTTGCGGACCGGCGTGTGGGCTAATGGACTGATCCTTCTCGTCGTGACGATCACATTTTACTTCGCGATCTTGTACGCGGTCTCCACGTTCGTCAGCGTGATGACGCGCAACACCATCGCAACAATCATCGTCACGATTCTCGCGTGGTTTCTTTTCTTTGCCGTCGGCCTGGCGAACAAGAATTTCGACTTGATTGCTCGTGCCGAGGCGAGACAACAAAAACGCGAACAGAATGACGGTCCCGCCGAGGGCCGCTGGGGCAATAGTTACACCGCTCAGGCCGTCCGCGTGCTGCACACGATCACGCCGCGCACTGAAGAACTCAATCAACTTAACGAACGCATCACTTACTACGCCTTCATGACCGGCAGTTTCACGCAAATGTGGAAGTTCGACACCGGCGAGGCGTCGGCCTGGGAATCCCTGCTCGTTTCGTTCTCATGGATCGGCGTCTTTCTGGGTCTCGGCTGCGTGTTCTTCTCATTCAAGAACTTCTGACGCCAAATCCAAATGCGGGGCGTCCTCGGCGGGAATTCGATAAAAAAGAACAAAGTGACGTTTTGTCCCGCCGCATGAGGAACCCGTCTTGGCCGCCGACTTCGTCTTTCAACGATGCATCCATCCCAAGTGCGGCGCGACCGCAAGCGTGGACGATACGTCGTTCGCGTGTCCCAAGTGCGGCGGCTTGTTCGATGCCGCCTACGATTGGAACAAGACGCCGCCGCCGAAAGCCCTGTCGTTCTTCGAAGCCAAGTGGTCCCAACGCTCCAATCCGCTCGACTTCAGCGGCGTCTGGCGTTTTCGCGAGCTGTTGCCATTCGCGCCGCCTGACAAGATCATGACGATCGGCGAAGGCCAGACGATTCTGCAACGAGCCGACGCCGTCGCCAAATACACCGGCATGAACGCGGGTTGCCTCTTCCTTCAATACGAAGGCATGAACCCGTCCGGTAGCTTCAAGGATAACGGCATGACCGCCGCGTTCACGCACGCCCGCATGGTCGGCGCGAGCCGGGCCGCGTGCGCATCGACCGGCAACACCAGCGCGTCGCTCGCCGTCTTCTGCTCCGCGACCGGCCTGATGCGAGCGATCATCTTCATCGGCTCCGGCAAGATCTCCTACGGCAAACTCGCGCAAGCACTCGACCACGGCGCCCTCACGGTGCAAATCGCCGGCGACTTTGACGACGCCATGCAGCGCGTGCAGCAAATCTCCAAAAAGCTCGGCATCTACCTCGTCAACAGCGTCAACCCGTTCCGCCTTGAAGGCCAAAAGACGATCATGTTCCGCATCCTCGAAGCGATGCGCTGGGAGGTCCCCGACTGGATCGTCGTCCCCGGCGGCAACCTCGGCAACGTGTCGAGCTTCGGCAAAGCGTTCATCGAACTCGTCGAGCTGGGCCTCATCAAACGCCCGCCGCGCCTGGCCGTCATCAATGCCGCCGGCGCCAACACGTTCTATCAACTCTACGAGCGCTTCGGCCTGCGCTGGAACAACGGTGAGCCCGACAAAAAAATCATCGACGGCTACTTTCAAAGCCTGGAGATGGAAAAGCTTCGCGCCGCCACCATCGCCAGCGCCATCGAGATCAATCATCCCGTGAACCTGCACAAGGCTCTGCGTGCCCTCGATCGCTGCGGCGGCGCCGTGCGCGAAGTCAGCGATCAGGAGATTCTCGACGCCAAAGCCAAAGTCGGCGCCGGCGGTCTCGGCTGCGAACCTGCGTCCGCGGCCAGTGTCGCCGGCGCACGCAAGCTGCGCAAGGAAGGCGTCATCGCCCCCAGCGATCGCGTCGTCTGCGTCCTCACCGGCCATCAACTCAAGGACCCGACCGCGACCGTCGCGTACCACAGCGCCGACCAAAAAACATTCGACGAAGTCCTCGGCCACCGCGGCGTCCGCCGCGCCGCGTTCGCCAATCGCGCGGTGCAGGTGCCGAACGACCTGGACGAGATTATCAAGGCGATCGAAGTGTATACTTGAGGTTGGGCGACGACGCATGAGGATTGATTCATGGCAACTGTATTGACACCGCGAAGGCGCAAGCGGAAGGAGCCGCAATACAAATTCGGCTTGCAATCCAACGGCATTCTGATGACGCCGCAGGAGTTCGACGATTCGACCGAGGACGATTTCGATCAAAACTGGAGTTATGAACTCATCAACGGAGTCCTCGTCGTGTCGCCAATTCCATTGGAACAAGAAGCGGATCCAAATGACGAACTTGGATACATACTGCGTTCTTATCAAGATAATCATCCAGAAGGCAAAGTGCTCGACAAGACGCTGCCGGAGCGTTACGTCAAGTGCGGCCGCAATCGCCGCAAGCCTGATCGCGTCATCTGGTGCGGTCTCGGACGACTGCCGCGCAAAAATGAGAATCCCACGATCGCCGTCGAATTTGTTTCCCGCCGCAAACGCGATCGCGATCTTGACTATGACACCAAGCGCCGCGAATATCAGAAGGCGAAAATCCAGGAATACTGGATCATCGATCGCTTCGAAAAGATCATGACGGTCCACGTCCTGGAAGACGGCAAGTACCGAACGAAAACGGTGCACGCCAAGCAAATCTATCGAACGGCGCTGTTGCCCGGATTCGACCTGCCCTTGGCACGACTGTTGAAGCTCGCCAATCAGTGGCCCGACGTAGAGGAACCGACATGAAAATCAAACTCGGCATCAACGGCGCCTGTGGCCGCATGGGCAAGCGAATCATCCAGCTCGCGCACGAAGACCCCGAGCTGCACATCGCCGCCGCGATCGATTTCGCCGGGCATCCCGATCACGGCCGCGACGTCGGCACCACCTGCGGCCTCGCGGTGAAGGGACTGCACATCACCGCCGACGTGCCGCTCTCGACGCACCTCGACGTCATGATCGACTTCTCCCTGCCCGAAGGCACGATGAGCATCCTCAAAACGTGCATCGATCGCAAGATCCCCCTCGTCGTCGCGACCACCGGCCACACCGATGCCCAGATGCGCGAAATCGAAGCGGCCGCCCATCACACCGCGGTCCTCATTGCTCCGAACATGAGCCTGGTCGTCAACGTGCTCTACAAGCTCGTCCATCAAGCGGCCGTCGCGCTCAAGGACAAGGGCTTCGACGTCGAGATCATCGAACGCCATCATCGCTACAAGAAGGATTCGCCGTCGGGCACCGCGCTGCACTTCGCGAAGGTGATCCAGAACGCGATGGGCGACATGCCGATCCGACATGGCCGCGAGGGGCTGGTCGGCGAACGCCCGGCGAAAGAGATCGGCATGCACGCGGTGCGTTCGGGCGACAACGTCGGCGAGCACACGATCCTGTTCAGCACGCTCGGCGAAACGATGGAACTGGTGCACAAGGGCCACACGGTTGACGCCTACGTCCGCGGCGCCCTGCAAGCCGCGAAGTTTCTCGCCTCGAAGCCGGCGGGGCGCTACACGATGAATGACGTGCTGGGCCTGTGAGGGCCATCGAAGCACCCTTTTACCCAACAGCCGTTGGGTAACGCGAAACACCGAAAACGCATGAGAAATACCTCGTTTTGGGGTTTTTACCCACGTGCGCCTGCCTCAAGGGTGCGTGGCTTGATTAAAACCGCAACGGACCTGGACATGGGGACGCGATCTGATCTGTTTGCCGTAGCCTTCGGTCTCCTCCATTCGCAACGGAACGACCATGAGCGAAGAATCGATTCGTGAAGAAAACTCCGTTTCAAATTCGCTCGGTCATCGGCACGTTACCAATTGCCGAGACGATGACGGTTCCGTTCCGTCAATCCAATTGCGGTGCGTTAGCCGACGCGAATACCTTGTAGTCTTTGGTCTAATTGCGGCCTCACCGTTTTTCCTAGTCGTCGGCCATTTGTGTCGAACTGGTCGCGATCTCTCGCTTCCGTTTTTGATCGGCGAATTGATCGTATTGATCAAGTCGATCATCATTGCGGTCATCGGAATCCGCCGCCGCGCCGCTCCCTTCCTTGGCCTTGGCATTTTGAGCGTGTTGCTTTCGATTGGCTTCAGTTTCTTCGGCACGTCCGGAATGTTGTGGTATGGCGTTCGTGACGTTGAAATCACATTTTTGGTGACCGATTTGAAAACCGGAAGACCAGTTGAAAAGGCAGAAATCGCGTTCTTTGAATACGACGAAGGTCGAGAAACGATTTTGACAAATGAGAACGGTAAGGCATCGCTTTTGCGCCAGTGCTTTTCGAGTGGCGAATCGTCCCCAGTGTGCGACCGAGGCGGAGTCAGTTTTCAAGGAATCAAGCTGGCCGTGACGGCGGCTGGCTACGAGACGCTAGACATTCCGTTTTCCAGGCTAGCAGGTCATGGACTCGAAATACATGGTCCGCCGCTGCCGCCGATAACCTTGAAACTCACGGCGAAGCGAAATTAAAGAATCACATTTGATGTTTCCTGTCACGGTAAACAAGCCGAACGCCGCCGCGAAGGTGTGGCTGAAAGAACCGCAACCGAGCACAGATGAAGGTTGGCAAAAAGTAACACGCCAGATATAGTGGATTTCGAGGTGTGGACCATGCAAATTGAAGTAGATCAACCAGTTGCCGACCTTCTGAATGCGCTTCGAACACAAGCCAAGGACAAGCGTATGCCATTCGACGCTTATCTCGCGCAATTTGTTGAGCCTGCCAACGGCGCGGCAGTGCCTGACACGATTTCCATTGAGGAATTTGATCGCGTCATGGACGAGCTTTCAGTGCCGATGGCTCCGACAGGTTCCTTGCCCGCTGATTTCTCTCGTGCCGATGTTTATGCGGATCACGACTGATGGACGTGCTGCTGGACACCAACATCTTGTTGCGGCTGGTGGATCGAAATGATCCCGCCCATGTGACGATTCGCGCAGCCGTTCGCATCATCAAAGCTCGCGGCGATAAGCTGGTAGTCGCAACTCAAAATCTGGCCGAGTTCTGGAACGTCTGTACGCGACCGGCATCGGCGCGCGGCGGCTTTGGGCTATTGATTGCCGACGCCGGCAAGCGACTTCGATTGCTCGAACGCATCGTGCGCATACTGCCTGACACTCCAGCAGCGTATCCCATCTGGAAAGACCTGATCATTACACTCGGCGTCATCGGCGTACAGGTCCATGATTCCCGGCTGGTGGCCTTGATGAAAGTGAATAACGTGTCGCATATTCTGACCTTGAACGGGCCTGACTTTGCTCGATACGCCGGATTGGTCGTATTGAATCCCGCGACTTTGATTTCGCCGGGCCAATGAGCTTCAATTTGCCGCCGTCGATCACTTCCGCTTCTCGCCCCTCAACTCCAGAACCGCTTCGCCGAACGCGTGGCCGATGAGAAGCATCGTTTTCGGGCTGCCCAGGTAGTGATAGGGAAAATCACTGCCGAGCTTGTTCCATTCCTCCACGTTCTCGCGCCAGCCTTTGCGGAAGAGGGCGTCGGCTTCCTGGTCCCAGAAGCGGTCGGTCTTCACCACGGCGACGTTGCCCTTGAACTCGGCCTGGTCCAGGATCGCAACTTGAGCGGACTTGAACTTCTTGATGTTGGCGCTCGCCTTGTCGCCGTCCACGCCCATTTCGCCGATCACGAACGGCAGCTTCGGCGACTTCAGATCCTTGCGGACGTCGCGGATGAAGTGAGCCAGGTTCGCCGTGTACTCGGCCGTGGCGTCGGGGCTGATCATGTCGTTCCAGCCCTGAAACCAGATGAAGCCCGCGAGCTCGGCACGCTCGCCGGCGTAGCTGGGGAAATGCGTTTTGAGGTTCGCGAGCGTCTTTTCGACTTCGTCCATCATTTCGCGGTAGCTGGCGCCGAAGGGCTTTTTGATGTCGTCGAGCGTCTTGTCGGGCTTCGATTTTTTTTGGTCGGCCAGCATTTTTTCGAGCACCGCGGCCGGCGGCAGGCCGGCGCTCGGCGAACGGAAGTCGCGATACAGACTTCGGCCGCCCCAGGCGGTCTTGATCAGGAGGATTTGTTCGGAGTAATGGTTGCCGACAACGGTGCCGAAGCCGAGTTCGGGGCCGATGGATTTGGGATTGCCGTAGCCGACGGTGAGCTTGCCGGAAACTTTAAGGTATTTGATCCAGACGTCGTCGCGCTCGATCCATTTGCCGTCCTTGAGGAGGTGGGCATAGAGGTCGCGCGTGGCCGGCTGTTTGGATTGATATTCGAGGACGGAGACCTTGGCCTTGCCTTCCATATTGGATTGGCCGGCGAGGATGAAGACCTTGAAGGTCTTTTGCGGTTCGCCGGCGAACGCG
>Ga0105340_1001394_pt1 | contig 10843 bp, 5 predicted proteins | sample EasRivMeERMLT700_FD_89676 | JGI IMG/M metagenome (GOLD analysis project Ga0105340, IMG submission 89676) | Soil microbial communities from meander-bound floodplain in the East River, Colorado, USA - East River MetaG ERMLT700 | ecosystem: Environmental > Terrestrial > Soil > Floodplain | place... | reverse complement strand
TAGTCGAGGAACGGGAAGGACGCCCGGTATCCGAACGCGTTGAAGTCGAAGATGTCCATCTTCGGCAGATCGACGCGATCGACGTCGATCCCGCCGGTTGCGGGGTTCCCCGGCGTCAGGGCGCGCGGCTGGTAGGTGCCGACCCGGTTCATGAAGATCCGCGTCGCGGCGGAGTTCACGTCATCGATGACGATCCCGTCCGCTCGAGACGACCCGTTGGTCGCATAGAAAGACAGGTCGCGGACGGTCGTCTTGGCCTGGTAGCCACCCAGCCGCAGCATCGGCCCGGCCCCCGCGCCGTACCAGAGAAACTTCGTCGAGGTCCCGCTCCCTGTGATCACGAGGTCGTTCGGGACGGCGGGGATGGTCAGGCCGGAGGTCAGCAAGTACTGGTTGGTTGGGAAGTGAACGGCGGTCGGGCCCGACTGCGCCGCGGTCACGGCCGCGTTGATGACGTCCTGGGCGTTGTCCGCGTCCGTCACGGTGAACACGGCGTGACCCGCGAGGATGTCGACCGGAACCGGAAGAGCCGGGATCGTGAGATTGAGATCCGTCTGGCTCGTCAGATCGTTGATGCTGGTCAGCTTGAGATTGACGCCGGTCTGCTCGTAGGGCACGGCCGCGGCGTACCGGTTCGAGAGCCCGAGAATCGCGGTCGTGGAGAAGGTGCCGCCGTAGATCGGCTCCTTCGTCGGATCGTAGAGCGGGTCCGAGGTGTTTGGGGTGTCGAACTTGTTGTCGAACATCACGAAGCCGCCGGCGTTTTGGATCGCGATCGCCCGGCCGCGCTCGAGAGCGACGCCGACGAAGCTCCGGCACGGCGGGGGGGTCGGCATCGAGTCGTAGTCGTCCAGGATCTTGCTGGGCGAAATGTCGTCCACGTAGTTGTTGCTGGTCGTGAAGTTCACCCAGCTCCCGACCTGCCCGAATCCGAAGATGAACATCCCCGATCCGCGCGACCACGAGTCGCGCACCCGGAACTGTCCGCCCGGGCTGTAGTAGACGTCCTGCCCGTTGCTCGTGAAACGGCCGCGCTCGACCGTGAAGTCGCCCGCCCAGTCCGCTTGTGCGCCGTCGTACGTCCCGCCGAAGTTCCTGATGTAGTTCGTGATCGCGCGCGCGCGGTTGTTGTCCCACTTGCAGTCCCAGAAGTGCAGCTGGAGCGCGTTGAAGTCTTCCACACTCGTTCCGAACTCGTTGTTCAGGAACTGCGACCGCCGCACCGACAGCTCGCTGTCCTGGAAGTTGAAATGGCTGATCCGCAAGCCGATCCACGCATTCCTGAAGGTGGAGTCGAAGATCCCCGCCCCAGAATCCACCACACCCTTGGTCGGAGAGAGCTGGTACCAGGGATTCCCGAGACCGTTGCATTCGCTGTACGACGGGTTCGACGGATTCGAAGGGCAAGCCGACAAGTCGAACCCGACGACGTACGTCTCGGTCGGATACGCGCGCGCGCCGTCGAAAACGAGATTGCTCACGACCAGGTGGTACGGCGCGTCCGCCGTGAGCATCACCTTCGGCGTCACGACGCCCGTGCAGGCGTCTTTCGCGCCGATTCCGCCTGCGACCGTATCCCACTGAATCACGACGCCCCCGGCACTCTGGCCGATCAGCTGGGGACCCCATCCCCCTTCCAGATAGAGCGTCTGGCTGATCGTGTAGGTGCCGTTCGGGAAATACAGAACGCGAGGATCGTCGGGATGGCTCGCATTGTTCAGGAGGTTCAGCGCCTTCTGGAGGCCGCAGGTGTCGTCGTGCCCGTCGTTGGGCGCGGCCGGGAACGGGCACCCGGAAAAATCGATCTTGGACGCGTCGGTCACGTTGACCCAGTCCGAGAGCGGTCCGCCCGTGTACACGGCGAACGCATACGCCGTGTTGGACCACACGACGTCGCCCCCCGAGCCGAGCGCGCCGACCCGGTAGTAGTACCGCTGCTTCTGCGTGGCCGTCGCGTCGTTGGCGCTCGTCGCGTTGGCGGCGAGATCGGAGCCGAGCTGGCTCCAGCTCTGGCCGTCGCTCGAGCGTTGCAGCCGGTAGCCCGTCTCGCTCGAAGAGTTGTCGGTCCACGTGAGGCTGATCTGGCCCGCGGCCGACGGCACCGCTTTCAGGAACGCCGGACCGTTCGTCGAGATGCGGACCTCGTCGAACTTGACGTCGCGGTCCGAGCTTCCCGCGCCCTCGAAGGTCCCGTTGAACTGAAGGTTGGCGACGTCTTGGGTTTGCGCCGCGTACAACGGATAGGCCTTACCCAGGATCGGGTCTTTCAATTGGATGCCGTCCCGGAAGACCCAGTGCGTCTGAGTGTCGGCAATCGGATCGATCTTCATCACGACGCGCCACTCGGTCGCGGCCGTCACGTCGCCCAACAGCGCGAGGGGGTAGTTCCCCCCCTGTTGAACGATCTGGTAGATGAACTTTCCGGGGGTCGTCGGGGTGCGCTCGTACTCCCCGATCGTCGACTCCCACAGCATCTGGCTGGCCTGATTCGAGTAGATGTACACCTGCCCGCTGGAGACCGACGAGCCGGCGGGGTCGATCTTCAAGCGGTAGTCCACCCAGTACGGGGTGGTCGCCGTCGACGGGCTCTGTGACCCTGTGGCGCTCAGCGTGACGTACGCGCTCGACGCCATGCCTCCGTACCGCCGCAGGTGCAGCCCCTTGGCGGATCCGTTCAGGCCCGCGGCGGGATCGATCCAGTACGCCGAGGTCCCGAACGAGGCGCTGTCGGGCGGGGCGAATGCCCCGGAACCGATCTCGATACCGTCGAGCGGCGACGGTGGACCGGATGTCGCCGGCGGGTTCGCGCCGATCCCGCGCCCCGTCGTGCCGGTGTCGAACGTCGCCTTCAACACGTCTCCCGCGCCCGCTCGGGTCGCAGCGACGAAACCCGCGAGCACGACCCCCAACAGGACAGACCACTTGGTACTCATGGCAGACCTCCCCTGGAGATTCGTTACGATGCTTCTCGATGGGCTAGGAAGGGATGGCGATCGGGCGGTCGACGGAGAACTGCGCGCGTCGCGCCTTGGACAGAACGTCGATGAATCTGTCCGGCCATGCCGCCCCTCCAGGCAACTTGGCCACCCCCCCCCGCGCTGATGGTCGGGAGGATACGCCGACGCGGGAAACACTGGCAAGGGGCGAAAGGATGCGGCCTTCGACGCGAGACGCTCAGCTCATAGTCATCTAACCGAACGGCACGCGAAGCTCGCATAGCTCAACAGCGAATCGGCGTTTCATGCGACGGGCTTGTAGATTGCTATCGCGGGCGAGATCTGGGAGAGTGCGGGACACGAGGGTCTGTGCTCAAGAGGAGGCGGCCATGAGAAGCAATGCGCTTGCGGGACGATTCTTGGCGTTCACGGTTCTTCTGTCGCTCGCAACTCTGGTCGCGGCCCAGACGAGCCAGACCACGACCGAAGTGCAAAAAGGTGAAACCACCGTCACCACGTCCCTGATCAGCGGCGTAGTGGAATACGTCGAGGGGAACAGCCTCGTCGTCAAGATGCCCAACGGGAAGCTGCGGACCTACAACGTTCCGGAGTCGCGGAGGTTCATCGTCGACGGCAAGGAGCTGACGGTCCACGAGCTGGTGCCGGGCACCAAGCTCACCGCGACCGTCAAGACGACCACGACTCCCATCACGGTCCGAACCACCACGATCAAAAGTGGAACGGTCTGGCACGTGATGGGCAATAACGTGATCCTGACCCTGCCCAACGGTGAGAACAAGCAATTCACCGTGAAGGATGACACCCGGTTCACCGTCAACGGCAATCCGGCTACCGTCCGTGATCTGAAGAAGGGCACGGTCGTCTACGCGGAGAGGGTGGTCGAAGAACCCATGACGGAGTTCGCGACGGACACGACGGTCGTGGGGGAAGCGCCCGCGCCTTCCGCCGCGCCGGCTACGGCGGTTGCCCAGCAGGCGCCTGCCGCGCCGCCTCCGACCGTTGCGCAGGACACGCCTGCCGCGCCGGCTGTGGCTCAGGAGCAGGCTGCCGCGCCGCCTCCCGCACCTGTCGAGCAGGCCCCTGCGCCTGCCAAGACGTCCAGCCGCCTTCCTGTCATCGTGGGCTTGCTGCTCGTGGCCGGTGTTCTCGTCATCTGGGTGCTCAGCCGCCGCAAGTCCTGAGAAGCGCGAGCGGCGCGGCTACTGATGCTGTCCGTGGGGACCTATCCGTTTGATAGCTCGATGGCGGGGCATGCGACACTTCACGGATGCCCGCGCCGATTCTCCTCAGCTGTCAAGCAATCTCCAAGGCGTTCGGGAGCCGACCGCTCTTCGAGGGGTTGACGTTCTCGGTCCACGAGGGTGATCACATCGGCCTCGTCGGCCCGAACGGTGCGGGGAAGTCGACGCTGCTGAAGATCCTCGCCGGCTTGGAAGTCCCCGACGACGGCGTGTGCACGCGACGGAAGAACTTGCGGGTCGGGTACGTGCCGCAGCACCCCACGATCCTGCCGGGGACGACCGCTGCGGCGAGCGTCGCCGGGTCGCTCACCGGCGTCTCGCGCCTCGACCGAGGCGAGATCGACCGGCGCGTCGCGACCGCTTTGAGCCGGGTCGGGTTTGCCGACCCCGACGTTCCCACCGACACGCTCTCGGGTGGATGGCGCACGCGGCTCGCGATCGCGCAGGCCCTCGCCTCGGAGCCGGACGTGCTCCTCCTCGATGAGCCGACCAACCACCTCGACCTCGAGTCGCGGCTATGGCTCGAGTCGCTTCTGACCGGATCGTCGGAGGCGTTCGTGTTCGTCAGCCACGACCGCTATTTCCTGCAGAATGTCGGGCGCAGGATGTTCGAGATCGACCGCGTCTTCGCGGAGGGCCTGATCGCCGTCGACGGCACGTACGCCGACCTCCTCGAAAAGCGCGACGAAATCCTGTCCAACCAGGCCAGCTACGAAGAGTCGCTCGCGAATCGCGTGCGTCGCGAGATCGCGTGGCTGCGCCGGGGGGCCAAGGCGCGTACCCGCAAGTCCAAGGCCCGCATCGGCGCCGCGCATCAGGGGATCGAGGAGCTGAGGGAGAGCCGGGATCGGGGCGCCGGGGAGCCCGCCGGCATCGAGCTCGCCGCGACCGGGAGGCGAACGAAGCGGCTCTGGCACGGCATCGGGCTCGCGAAGCGATTCGGGTCGACCGCCATCGTCGACGGGCTCGAGCTGTTGCTGACTCCCGGAATGCGCCTCGGCGTGCTCGGCCCCAACGGGTCCGGCAAGACGACGCTCCTTCGGATGATCGTCGGTGAGCTCCCGCTCGACGCGGGCGAGATCCGCCGCGCCGATGGGCTGCGCGTCGTCTACTTCGACCAGAACCGAAGCACGCTCGACCCCGAGCTGTCGCTCAAGCGCTCGCTCGCTCCCGACGGCGACACCGTGGTCTATCGCGATCGAGCGGTCCACGTCGTGTCCTGGGCCAAGCGCTTCCAGTTCCGCCCGGAGCAGCTCGAGACACCGGTGTCGAGGCTGTCGGGCGGAGAGCGAGCCCGCATCGTGCTCGCTCGCCTGATGCTCCAGCCGGCCGACCTGCTCGTCCTCGACGAGCCGACCAACGATCTCGACATCCCCACCCTCGAGGTCCTCGAGGAGTCGCTTCTCGAGTTCCCCGGCGCGCTCGTCCTCGTGACGCACGACCGGCACCTGATCGACCGCGTCTCGACCGCGATACTCGCCCTGGACGGACGTGGCGCGGTCGAGCGCTTCGCCGACTACGGCCAGTGGGAAGACAGGGCGCAAACGCCCGTCTCGTTGCCGAAGGGCGCGAAGGCTACGGCTTCGAGAGCGTCGGTCAAGAAGCTCTCCTACGCCGATCAACGCGCGTGGGACGGCATGGAGACGAACGTTCTCGCCGCGGAGGGCCGGCTGGAGGAGGCGAGGTCGGCTGCTTCGGACGTGTCGATCGTCAGCGACGCGGCGACGCTCCAGCTCCGCCTGGCGGAGCTGGAGCGCGCGCAGCAGGAGGTGGATCGTCTCTACGCTCAGTGGGCGGAGCTGGAAACCAAGCGGAAGTGACGGGCTAGGGACACGGTGCCGCGGCCTCCAGCGCATCGCGCGGATCGGGAACGATCGAGGAGCTCCCCTGGGTTCCGTTGCCGCAGGAATTCTGCCCGCGGACTAGGTAGAGGTACCCGAACGAGCCCGACGGCGGAGGCCAGGCTTGGGTCGTCATCAGGGTCGACGCGGTCACGTCGTTCGCAAGACACGTCACCCCGGTGAAGCCGTGAGTGGCCCTGAGCGTGCCGAGCGAGCCGGTCACGAGGTCGTAGCGCACCGAGGTTCCCGCCTGCGGCGCGAGCGATCCCCACGACGCCATCACCGCGGCAGGCCCGCCCGTCGCCGGCTTGCCGACGATCAGGCCCGCCGCTTCGAGCGGCTGCTCCCAGGTCGTCGTGTCGGTCGGCTTGCAGTCGCAGCTGTTTCCATGACCGTCCGCGTCGGAGTCGAGCTGCGTGTCGTTGGCGACGAACCGGCAGTTGTCGCACGCGTCGCCCCGGATGTCGCCGTCGGCATTCTGCTGGACCGGATTGAACACCGTCGCGCAGTTGTCGCAGACGCTCGCGATCCCGTCGGCGTCGGTGTCGGGATTGGGGGTCGTCGGGTTGGGATCGCGCGAGTTGCCGCAGCCGTCGTTGTCGGTGTCGATCTCCCCGCGCATGTCGGCCGTGTTGAAGCCGTTGGTCGTGAACACGCGAACGAGGTAGCGGCCGTCGGTCTTGGCGTGCCAGTCGAACCGCGTTCCGGTCACCCGGCCCGCGAGCGGAATCCAGTGACCCCCGTTGTCCGGGCTGATCAGGATGTAGGACAGCTTCGCCAACGCGTCCACGGAGATTCCCAGCGGAAAGGCCCACTCGATCGGGACGATGTCGCCGGGATGCACGCGTACGGAGCTGATCGGCCATCTCAGGTTCGCAACGACCGCCTCGGCGGGGACGACCAGCGTGTCCGTCAGCGACGTGACGACCGCGCCTCCGTCGCATCCCTCTCCAAGCCCTCCGGCGCACTCGCGGCGCAGCATCTCGATCGTCGCCGTCCCGGCCGGGAGCGCGACCACCATGCCGACGTCCACGGCGGCCTGCGGCTCCTTCTCGTCGGGCGGCAGGAACGAGTCGTCGCGCCGGTCGTCGTTGGTGTCCACGGACTCCGGGGTGAAATGGACCTTGTCGAGGATCACGTTGCCTGCGTCCTTGAAGACGAGGCTGGTCGTGTCGCCGCCGGGATCCGGCGTCCCGCCGCCGACCTCGGACAGGATGTCGGGCACGCCCTGCGGGATCCGCGAGGCATCGTCGTGATAGAAGCTGCCAACGCGTCCCCGGCCGAAGTGCATGCGCACCCAGAGAACCTCGGGGTCCGCTTCGTCCTTCAACCGGCGTAGGAGCTGGTTGTAGTCGGCGGAGCACAGCCAGTCGTCGGGGTCGACACCGCCGTTCGTGTCACTGTCCCCCATCAAGCACGACCAGCCGTCCTTGTTTTCTCCGGTCAGGAGGCGGAACCCGAGGGTCTTCATCCCCGAAAGCGGCGAGCAGTCGCCGCCGGCGCCCTCCGGACACCACCGGTACTCGTCCTCGCAGTTGAAGATCGAATCCGGCCAATCGAGCGGACAGGTCGCCTCCGAAAGGCCGAACGTGTGCGCCAGCTCGTGCGTGACGACCTCCGAGCTGACCGCGGCGCTCGACGATTCGGCGATCACGAGACGCGGACCGTAATCCCCGAGCGACGCGCCGATCGCGTTCGCCCAGTCGTCGATGTAGTGGCACGCGAAGTATCCGGGCTTCATGACCCCGACCACGCGGTCGAACCCTTCGGCCAGGACCGCCAGGAAATCGGCCGCGGCGAGGCTCACGTGCGGGATGTTGAAGATGTCGTCGTCGGGAAGCGTGAGAATCTCGCCGGTCGAGCTCGTCGAGAGAGTCTGCGCCGGGATCAGCTCCCGCATGTAGGACGTGGCGACCAGCCGGTTGGCGTCGGCGTCGAGAAACGTTCCGGACAGGTCCGAGGTGCACGCGTCGGTCTGCGCGACCGGCTGGAAGAGCACGGAGAGGTTCTTCATGCGCTTGACGGGGATGTCCGCTTTGCCCGAAGCGTTGTTCAAGACCTGGCACTTGGTGTTGCAGTCGGTGCCGCAGGTGTCGATCGCATGGGTGGGGTCCGCGACCATCCGCGCATCGAGGAATGCGGGCGGGGTCTCCGGGCCCGCCTGCGGGCGAAACCCCCACGTCGTGCCGGCGGGCACGTCCCAGCCGGGCTGGAACATGTCGACACCGACCTTCGTGCACGCCGGAACCGAGACCGTCCGTTCGTCGTGGTAGAGCGTTCCGAGCTCGTCGAACACGTTCGCGACGACCGGAACGTCGAGGTCGATCGAGTAATTGTTCGACAAGGTCGCCCGCACCATCGTCGCCTTGTCGTGGACCATCGCGGCGGAGTTCGGGGTCACCTGGACGATCTCGAGGTCGGACAGGTACAGATCGTCGTTGAGCGGCGATTCGCCGTTCGTCGGACCGACGCTGAAGCTGATCTCCCCGCGCCCGTCCCCTGCGTCGCCGTTGCCGGCGATCGTACGTTCGCTCCCGGTGCAGTAGAGAGAAGAGCTCGCCGAGCCGCACGACGGAATCTCACCCGCCTCGAGGTCGTCGGTGACCTTGTTGCAGCGGGGCGCGTACTTGAAGTCGAGGGTGACCCCTCCGATCCGCGAGATGTCGAGCTGATCGTCGGCGAGGCCGAACCCATCGTCGTCGTCCCACAGCTGAAGCCCTAGGGACACCGCGCTGTACGGTGCGGCAACGGTGAACTCGCACGTGGGCGACCCTTCGAGCGACGACCCGCTCCCGTAGGGGCCGAGCGTGCACGTCAAGGCGCCTTCGACGAAGACCTTGACGAACAGCTCCGGCTTGCCGCCGCAGCACCCCTCGACGTCGTCGAGCGCGCGCGCCCCTGTGATCGTGAGCGTCACGGAGAAGGGATCGGTCTCGTCGCGGCATTGGGCCGCGGCCTCGCAGGAGGCCAGGAAACAGATCGCCGTCGCAAGCGCCCGAATTCTCATCGTCGCACCCCCGTCGTCATCGAGCTCCTTCGGGGAAGACGGGGCGGTCCGCGAAACGTACCAGCGCCTCCCCGAGGTCACCTAGAATCCCGCTCAGCGAGGTGGGTGTGGATCCGGAGCGGCGGCTCGTCTTGGACGACGATCTCAAGGCCGCGGTGCGCGGCCTCCGCGCCGACCCTCGGGACGCCGCCGCGCTCGGCCGGCTCGACGCCAGGATCCGCCCCAGGCTGCTCCGCTATTTCCGCGAAGACGCAGTCACCCGCGAGGATGCCGAGGACCTGGTACAAAAGACGATGCTCCTCGTCTTCCAGCATGTGAGCGATCTCGTTTTGGAGGACCGCTTCGTCGGCTGGCTCTTCGCGATCGCCAGAAACGTCAAAATCACGGAGCGGGACCGGCGCCGGGCCGAGCGGCTCGTCGTGGTCCCGGGAGGGGACGGCGACGAACGCGGCGCCGTCGATACCGGGCCTTCCGCCCACGATGCGATCCAGCGAGAAGAGCGGAGCAACGCCCTTCAGGCTGCCATCGCCACGCTCCCGGCGCGCCAGCGGCAGTGCTTGACGCTACGCGTCCGCGACGAGCTCGCCTACGAGGAGATCGCCGACCTGCTCCGGCTCAGCGTCCTCACCGTGCGCAATCACATCGCCGAAGCGAAGAAGGCGCTACGGGCGATTCTGGGAGATGGGGCGGGAAAGGAGTTCCCGTGAACCGTACCGTGTGCCCGCCCGACGAGCAGCTCGCGGCGTTCTACGCGGGCTCGCTCGATCTCGCCGAGGAGGACGCGCTGCGCGATCACCTCGCATCGTGCGCGGCGTGCGTCGCACGAGCGAAGGATGCGCGGAGGTTCGTCGACGCGATCGCCGCGCGGCCCGCTTCGAAGCGAGCGGCCGTGTGGTGGCCGGCTGCCGCCGCGATCGTCGGGGGCCTCCTGGTGGCCTGGTTCCTGCTGAAGCCGCCCGTGGGTTCGCGCTGGACCGAGCTGCGAGTGGAGCCGCCGCCCTACGTCCCGACCGGTGCGGACGATGAGATCGTCTGGCGCTCCGGCGAAAAGTCGACTCCGGTCGAGGGGACCATGACCTGGGCGATGGTGCCCTACACGTCCGGCGACTATGCCGGCGCGATCGAGCGGTTGAACCGCGTCGGGCTCTCTCACCCCGGAGACGACCGAATCCGGTTTTTCCACGGAGTCTCGTTATTGCTCGCGGGCCGCCCTGTCGATGCGGAAAGCTCGCTGATCGTGCTCGCGCGATCTCCGGGCCCGCTCGCCCGCGAGGCAAGTTTCTATGCCGCGCTTGCCCGCCTGAAGACCGGGGACGAGGCCGGTGCGCTCGAGCTGTTGACGCCGCTCGCGGCGGACGAGACGGAGCTCGGGACGCGCGCCCGCGCGCTGCTCGCGAAGATTCAGGAACCGACCGCCCGATGAACCGGCGCATGGCGCTACTCGTCGTGGCGATGCTCGCGGCGGCGGCCCCCGTTCCCGGCGCGGCACGGCGCCTACGCGAAGCGGACCGGCTGTGGCGCTCGGGATCGCTCGCGAAGGCGCAGCGGATGCTCGAAGAGCTCGATCGCGAGACGGCGGCGGCAGGTGACGCGCGAGTGCGGGTCGCCGTCCTGCGCGACCTGGGGCGAGCGCTCGACATGCGCGGCGAGTCCGACGCCGCGGCTAAATCATGGCGGCAGGCGCGCGAGCTTGCGAGCTCGCAGCGCGACCGCGCGCTCCTGGCGACGATCGCGATCGAAGAAGGCTTCGCCGCATGGCGACAAGCCGACTACGCGCTCGCGGAGCGCTTGGCGCAC
>Ga0105340_1001392_pt1 | contig 10850 bp, 7 predicted proteins | sample EasRivMeERMLT700_FD_89676 | JGI IMG/M metagenome (GOLD analysis project Ga0105340, IMG submission 89676) | Soil microbial communities from meander-bound floodplain in the East River, Colorado, USA - East River MetaG ERMLT700 | ecosystem: Environmental > Terrestrial > Soil > Floodplain | place... | reverse complement strand
GCGATTTGAGCGCATACTTTCTGTCGTGCAATCGCAACAAGAAGGCGATCACGCTCGATTTGAGCCAGCCCGCCGGCCTGCAACTCTTCTACGATCTTGCCAAACGCAGCGATGTGCTTCTGGAGAACTTTCGCGCTCAGAGCGCCGACAAGCTCGGCGTGAGTCCGCAAAAACTTCTCGCCGAGAATCCTAGGCTGATAGTTTGCTCGATCAGCGGCTTCGGCCGCACGGGCCCGTGGAGCGATCTGCCGGGCTATGATTTCGCGATCCAGGCGCTCAGCGGCCTGATGAGCATTACAGGCCCCGTGGATGGGCCGCCGTCGAAGGTCGGCGTCGCCGCGACCGACATTTTGACAGGGCTGTACGCCGGCGTCGCGGTTTTGGCGTGCTTGCACGCGCGAGAAAAGTCGGGGCACGGCTATGCCATCGATCTCGCGCTGCTCGATTGCGCCGTCGCGGCGCAGGTTAATTTGGTTCAAGCGTATCTGACCAGCGGCGTCATGCCGGCGCGGCAGGGCAACGCGCACCTACAGATTGTTCCCTATCAAGCGTTTCAAACGGCCGACGAGTGGCTGATTCTGGCAATCGGCAACGACGGCCAATGGCAACGCTTCTGCAAGGCCGCCGAACGTTCCGACCTTGCCGGCGACGCGCGCTTCATGACCAACACGCAACGCGTTACGGGACGCAACGACCTTGTACCAATGATTGAAGCGTTGATGAAAACGCGGTCTTGCGGCGACTGGCAACAGCGCCTGATCGAGGCCGAGGTGCCGCACGCTCCGGTGCTCGATTATCCGCAGTTGTTTTCGCTGGATCAAATCGCTCAGCGCGGCATGAAGTTGACGGTGTGCGATCGCGACGGCAAGATCGTCGATCTTGCGGGGACGCCGTTTCACATCGACGGCGCGGCTCTGCCGCCGGCGACGATGCCGCCGCGGCTTGGTGAACATACCGATGCGGTTTTGCGCGATTGGCTTGATCTGGATTCCGCGAGGATTGGACAATTGCGCGAGCAAAGGGTGATTTGAACCATCCCGATTTCGTTTAGCGCTCGCGTGGCGCCACGCGAGCGCTAAACGAAGAAGGGGATATTTCAATTTGAAAGTGACTTCACGCCGTCCGACGTGAGAATTCCCGTCTTGCGGTTGTACAACACCCTCGTCGTCTTGACGGCGACTTGCTGAGCCTGCCCTTCCACCCACTGGTAAAGCCGAACCAAATTTCCCTGCGAGCCTTCGAAGATAACGATCTCCATGTTCTCGTCGTACTTCACCGTGTCCGCCTGGCCGAAATACTTATCGGTGCGAAACTCAACGTTGTACTTGGCGGTGAAGCGCTGCGTCGTGCGGTCGCCGTTCTGTTGACCCTCGACGGTCAGCTCCGAGCAGCGCATGTACAACTGGTCCTTGCCGGGACGGTCGGCGTTCATCTTGGCGTTGATGTCGGTCGTGGCGAAGTGGAAGACCTCGACGCCGGAGTTGTCGCCGCGAAAGATGGCGTTCTTGGTGGTGGCGCGGATGTTGGAATACATGCGATCGCGGAACTTGACGTGCGTGAGCTTCCACTCGATCCGCGCCAGCGTGTTGTTGGTCGGAGCGCCGCCCGGCGGAGCGATCTCGAGGCTGGCGTTGCCCTTGGCCAGGACGCGCACTTCGCCGGGGCCCGCGAGATTCGTGCCGCCGTCGAGGTTGTAAAGCGACAGCCCGTCGCCGAACAGGATGTTCCGCTGCACGAGCTGTTTCTTGTCATCGACGGAGCTGTCGTCCACGAAAACGTTCTTCTCGCAGAAGATGCGGTCGATCTTGGCGTTTTGATTGTCCTTTTCGCCTTCCTTGAACGACACGAACTTGTCGAACACCGCGGACATGTTCTCGCACGTCAGCTTTGAATAGCTGTCCTGCTGATACGCTTGCACGCCTCCCTGGAACTTCGCCTCGCGGCCATCGAAATTCATGGCCTTGTTCCAGTAGATGGTGACGCGGGTGCTTTTCTTGTCCTTGGGCGCGTCGGTGCCGTCGAGGTTCTTGTTGCTGGGCATTTGCATGGCGCCCTGGCCGACGACGTCGGCGCGATTTTCGCCCTTGTCGATGGTGACGATCGGGCCCCACAGGATCAGTTCGCCCATTTCCAGGCGAGCCAGATTGGTCTTGCCGTCGCCGTGCACGACGAGCTTGTGTCCCTTTTCAGCGTACTTGATGGTCAAGAGCTGGCCGACGATGTCGATGCGTTTCTCGCCCGGCTTGTCCCCTGGTTGATGGACCTGGACGTTTCCCTTGACGATCAAATCTTGCAGTTCCGGCTTGGCGCCGAGCGTGAAGACGGTGCCCGTGATCTCGGTGCCCGACAGCTCGATCGGGGGCGCTTTCTTTTCTTCGACTGTCGGTTTGTTCTCAACCAGCGGCGCCGGCTTGCTGTCCACAAGCGGGATAATCGGCACGTCTTTCGGTTCATTGGCCGGGCGGGCGGCGGTGACGTCGGGCAGCCGTTCGTTTTGTGGCAACTGCGGCACGAACACCATGTTCAAGCGATTCGCTTTGCGGATGATAAAGTCCGGCGACGTCGCGCGGACGCGGTCGATGGCCAGCACGCGGCGAAGCTCCTGGCGCGGTCCGCCGGTCGCTTGCACTTTCTTGGCGGATTCCTGCAACTGCTCGATCCACACCATGATCGTTTCGCCGTGCAGTTGTTGTTTCTGCTGATCGTCAATGAACGACGCATCGCCGGTGACGGTCATGAAGTCGTAGACTCGGCCGCCGTCCTTTTCCTTGACGACGGTCAAGAGGTCGTCCCAATAGACATGCTTCGGCCTGGACGGCTTCTTCGAGGTGTCTTTCGCGTCGATAAAATCGATTTTCCCTTTGCCCTTGGCGATCGCCTTCTGTCCCTCGCCGGCGCGATTGGCGGCAAACAGGTGCAATTCCGAACACCACATCTCGTGGCCGTCCTTGAAGGTCTTGAGCGGCTCGCCCTTGAGAATGGTCAACGGTCCGTTGGCGGCGTCGCCGGCGCGATAGAAAAGTTCGGTGCCATAGGCGCCCATTTGCTCGCTGTCGAGCGCGAGCACGATTTCGTTTTTGTCGCGGCGGATCGCCTTGGCGGTTTCGATTTCCTTGTCGCCGCTCGCGGCCGCGGGGCCGCCGTCCATGGCGAGGCCTTTCTTGCGAAACTGCAAATCGAGACGGTCGCAATGAAGCTGATCGATTTTTTGCTCTTTGCCGACCATCTGAATGCGTGCGACGTGAACCTGTTCGTGAGCGATCGGCACGTTCTTGGCATCGGGGCCTAAATGGTTCTGCAGCGGCGGGCTCTCAAACCACGCGGTTTCCTTGATAAGATCGTAAACAAACGGGCCGCGCGTCTTGATGTGGATGTGCGCCTTGCCGGGCGGCATCTTGTCGTCGACGCGCGGCGCCTTCGCGACGGGGGCCGCGGCCGGTTTGCCGCCGGGCTCGCCTCCCAGAAAACCCGACTTCGCGTCCACCCAGAAATGCATGTCCACATCGGCCAAAAGTTGAATCTTCTCGATATTGCCGTTGTCGTTCGCCGGCTGCCCCGGCTTCAATTTGGTGACCTTGGCGCCGCGGCCGGGATTGCTCCCCTTCGCCAGCGTCATCTGCAGACCCTTGCCCCAGACCTGCGTCATCGGCTTGCTCTGATAATCCTCCAGGCACACCACGTCGTCGGTCCAGATCAGGTCCTTGCTCTTCTCGTAAAATAGCCGGCCTTCGATGATGCGAATGTCCACATCATCGTTTTTCACCGCCGTGCGGCGATTGTTGGTGATGGAGATGACCGACTTCGTGCTCACCAACTCGACGCCGATGACATCGCGATTGTTGAGTTCACTGTAATTCGATACGGGGCGATCCAGCGTAATGAGCGCGACTTCGCAGCGAATGGTGCTGATCTCGGGAAACGCTCCGGGCGCCTTGCTCTTGTGATACATGGCGGCGCTGAACGGCGCCAGCTTGACCTTGCCGTTCTTCTCGATCTTGAAATCGCCGGCGGCGAATGCGATACCCTTGTCCGCGATCCAGAGGCGCAAGGGGCGTTGCTTTTCTTCGCAATTGGGCCCGAAAGACTGAGCGAGTTTTTGATCGACCGTTTGTTCCGTTTGAGTTGGGTCGTCATCAGCGTTCTTGATCGGCACGCGCAAGAAGGACGAGGGCAAAGGCGACGTCGTGTCGATGGCGCCGAGAAAATACCCGTACACGGCGTAGCCGCAGGAGGCGACGACCAGCCCGCCGATCAGGATCATGAGGCGCCGGAAATTCAACACGGTAATGGTCCTTTGTCGAGATTCCGAGTTGCCGATCCACGTAGTAAGTGGATCGGCGAGGCGGTGTCATTGTCGATGTTGTGCAACGATGCCTTGCCAGCGTCCCTGGGCGCGCAGGATCAATTCAATCGCTTCACGCACCGCGCCGCGGCCGCCGGGAGCCGTGGTGACATAATGCGCGTCCTCTTTCGCTTCCGCACACGCATCCGCTACCGCAATGGCCAGGCCGCACGCCCGCAGCATCGGCAAATCCACGATGTCGTCGCCGATCGCACACGTCTTTTCCGCGGCGACGCCCACATCGCCAAGCATCTTCACGAGCGCCGCCTTCTTGTCGTTGGCGCCTTGTATGACGTGGGCGATATCCAGCTCCCTGGCCCGGCGTTCGACGATCGGCGAGCGTCGCCCCGTGATGATGCCCGCGTGCTTGCCGAGCGACGTCCACAACTTCAAACCGGAGCCGTCGCGCACGTGAAACGCCTTCAACTCCTCGCCGCTGTCCGAGTACACGATGCGTCCATCGGTCAAGACGCCGTCCACGTCGAGGACGAGCAGCTCGATGCGGGAGCAGCGGCGGATGAGGGACGTCTCCTTGTTCATCGCAAATGCATTGACAATTGACAATTAGCAATTGACAATTGAAAACGCTGCACCTCCGATATCCGTTGCTACGGCGCCTAGTGCGACTTCAACACTAAGTTTTGGGGTTGCATACGGATCGGGAGGGCGAGGCTCCTGCCGAGCCGGAAGCATCGGAGTCGGCGTCCCACAATCCGTTTGTCGCGGGTGCACGGCTCGGCGGGAGCCTCGCCATCCCGGCCAATCGCAACCCCAATATTTAGCCTTGATGTTGCACCAGTTTTGCCTCTTCAATTAGCAATTGCTAATTGTCAATTGTCAATTGTCAATGCATTTGATTTACCCCGCCGCCCGAAGGTAGCTCTCCGCTTCTTCGCGCGACACCAGTCCAATCAGATCCGTGATATCGATCAGCCCCACCGGCTTGCCCTGCGAATCCACGACCGGCAACTCGCTGATCTTGCGTTGTCGCAAAATATCAACCGCATCGGTGAGCCGAGTGCCGACCGGGACCATCAACGGCCGCGGCGTCATCACCTCGCGGATGGGGCGATCGAACGACGCGTCCTTGTGCTGCTCGAAGAGCCGCGCCAGATCGCTGTCGGTGAAGAGGCCCGCGAGCTTGCCGGCGTCGTCGGTCAGCATTACCGCGCCGGTGCGCCGGCCGAGACGCTTTTCCTGGGCGAACACCTCGCGAATTGTCTTGCCGCAATGGCTGATGCGCAGTTCATTGCCATGCCGCATGACGGCTTCGACTTTCAACAATTTGCGGCCCAGGCTGCCCGCGGGGTGAAAGCGCGCGAAGTCCTCGTGGGTGAATTCACGCATGCGCATGAGCACGAATGCGAGCGCATCGCCGACGGCAATCATCGCGGTCGTGCTGGTGCTCGGCGCCAGGCCGAGCGGGCAGACTTCTTCCAGGGGGCCGAGCACCAGCGTCACGTCCGCGTTCTTGGCAAGCGTGCTTTGTTCGTTGCTGGTGAGCGCGACCATCGCCATCGCCATCTGACGAAACGACGGCAGAAGCTTGACAATCTCTTCCGTCTCGCCGCTCAAAGAAAGGGCGAGCACGACGTCATGTTGATGGATCATGCCGAGGTCGCCGTGGACGGCGCGGGTCGCGTCGAGAGTGTAAGCGCGGGTGCCGGTCGAGTTGAGCGTGCCGGCGATTTTTTGGCCCACGTCCGCCGACTTGCCGGTGCCGGTGATGCAGACGCGTCCGGGGCAGCGCTGAAAGAGCTCGACGGCTTGAAGAAAGGAATCGTTGAGCCGATCCGCGACACTCAGCAGCGCGGCCGCCTCGCCGCGCACGATCTGGCGCGCGTAGTCGAGACGATCGTCGCTGGGATGAAGTTGAAGCGTCATGGCTGCATCCATGCCCTGCCGACCGTGGCACACGATTCCGATCGTGTGCGGCGCAATCCCATCGTTTATAACGACCGGGACAGGATTTGCAACGGCAGGGCGGTATTGCCTCTTTTCATCAATCGGCAAACGGTGGCGAAATGGTCAATCTTCGTTGAAGACTGGCGGGATTTGGTGATTTGTGGCGAACTGGGCAAGATTTGCGGCGCTCATCTTCGGTACTTTTGCCGCGCCGGGTCGTTTCACGAGCCATGCGCTACCCACACCCGCGCCGCGCCTCGACCCGCAACCAACCTGGGTACCGCGAGGCACGGATGTTATGATTGGGTTTATGGTTACGCCCAACTGCACCATGACGGCGCGAAGAAAGCGAATGGGGATCGACGCGAAAAACGTGAAACGACCACCCAAAAACCGTGAAATCTCTGCCGTTTTTTTGAAAAGACCGGGCCCGAAAATGAAAAGACCATGGTCCTTTTTGAAACGACCAGGGTCAAAAATGAAAAGACCGGGGTCCTTTTTGAAACGACCCACGTTCCATTTGAAACGACGTGGGTCTCAAATGAAATGACCTAGGCCCTATTTGAAAAGACCAGCGCTTTTCTTGAAACGAATTTGGCGATTAACCGGTCGGCGGAGCCTTAGAACCACGGGGGGCACGGGGAACACGGGGGGAATCCCACACAGACTGTGACAGAAATCAACGGCACGGCCTCGTTTAGAATCTTCCTTGGCTTTTCCCCGTGACCCCCGTGTTCCCCGTGGTTCACCTCGTCTGCAAAGCCGGTCGGCGGTTTCATCAAATGTCCATCGCGTCCAGGGCGTCGATCAAGTTGTCGAGGTCGTCCTTGGGCTTGCCGTCTCGATTCTGCTGCCGTTTTGGAATGCCGACGGAAACGCCGACCGCGACTCGGCCGTCCGCGACGAGTTCGCGATCGCGTTCCTCGACGGCTTGCGACAGCGCGTCCTTTTCCGCGCCGCCGAACAGCTTGGTCAAATCGATCTTGAGATTGCCGATCGCGCCGACCGGCGCGCCGGCGATCGCAGGCGTCTTGTAATCGGGGAACATGATCGCCTGTTCGGGGCACACGCGACTGCACGCGGGACAACCCTTCTTGCAGTTGTCCTGATTCTCGACCAGGATGCGCTCTTGATCGTCAACGCCATAGACGCCGAAGAGGCAGAAATCGATGCATTCCATGCAATTGGTGCAACGGCTGTAGTCGATGACGGGATACCAGCGTCGCCCCGCCGATTGCAAAAGTTGATCCGGCGCAAACGGCGATAAAGGGTGTCCGTTCGGCGAGCCGGGAGCGTCAGCGACCGGAGCAGTCGCGTTCGCGAAATTCAAACCCAGCGACACGAGCGCCGGCGCCGTCTCCGCAGGGTGCGCGTGTTTCGCATCATGTCGCGCCTTGCACTCCTCGGCGATGCGGCGAATCTCGTTCACGAACGGATCATGTTGATTGGAATCACGCAGATCCAGGCAATAGATATGACGGTCCGGCACGTCGAGCGAGCCGATGCCCTTCGGCGGTTCCGGTTCGCCGCCTTCCTCGTCGTCGTCATCCGCGTGCGCCGATTTTATCTGCGACTCACCGTAGCTACCCTTGATGCCGTCGCGATCGAGCACCCAGAACGCCGCGCGGGGGAAAAGCCAGGAGACCAACACCATGTCGCCGCGCACGGATTCGAGGAACAGCCGGCCGGTGTGATCGGGGCCGAGATCGTAGAGGTACGGAATCACGGAGACTTCGAGGCCGGGCTCCATGATCAGGGCCGCGACGATCGATTCCTCGAGGGCGCGCTTGACGGGGTGCTTGCCCTGAGCTTGCGAGAGTACAACGGTGAGTCGGTGTCGGCTCATTTTGATTTCTGTTTGGCGGACCCCCACCAATCGCTGCGCTCATGGTGGGGCTTGGCAGGCTACATATGACCTTTGAGCATGGTCTGGGTTTTTTCCCAGCCGGCTTCCAGGAAATTGTAGTAATCTTGGACGCTCATGGTCTCGCTTTCCGAGCCGGCCATCTCAAATAGCCAGCCGTTGCCGTACATATCGACGTTGATCGCCGATGGATCATTCAGCAAATCCGCGTTGAAGCGCACCAAGTCGCCGGCGATTGGAGCGAAGAGGTCGGACATCGCCTTCGACGTTTCGATGTGGCCGATCTTCTGTTTGAGCGCGACGACGTCGCCGGCGTTGACTTCCCAATCGAGGAAGTAAACGTCTTGCATGAGGCGAACGGCGTAGGTGGTGAAGCCGAAGCGAAACAATTCTCCCCTCTCCCCACCGGGGGAGAGGGGTTGGGGGTGAGGGGGCGGCGCGGCCAGGCACCACATGTGATTGCGCGCGTAACGTCGATCGGCGGGCAGCACGGCCGCGAACTTGCCCATCATGAAAGTCAGCGCGTCGGCCATGCAAAGTCCGGTTTACGTTTAGCGCTCGCAGGAACCAAGCAACGGCGCGACGCAATCGCGAGGAATACGACGAGCGCTAAACAAATACCAATCAGGTATACCGCGTCCCGCGATGCTCCGCCTCGAAAAACGCGGGCAGCAACCGATCGACCTGCAACAGCCCCGCCCGCGTCAACTCGACGTCGCCGTTCGCGACCGTCAAGTATCCATCGTTTTGCAACTGGTCGAAGCCGTCGCCGAAGTCGCGCAAAATATCCTTGCCGAACTTGGAACGAAAGTACTCCGCATGCAGTCGGCCCGTTTTGAGCTGCAACATCATCTCGCGGCGCAACAGTTGTTCCGGCGCGACCTTGAGCGCCCGTCCGAGCGGCAGCTCATTCTTCTGCAAGCGCTCGACGTACTCCTCCCAGCCATCGACATTCTGCACGTGAACGCCGCTCACGTGGCCAAACGACGCGACGCCGGTGCCCATCATATCGGCGCCGCGCCAGAGACTGTCGCGGTAGACGAACTTGGTCTTCGCCGGATCGCGGACCATGGTGTAGGCGCTGGAAACCGAATAGCCCGCCTTGGCCATTTCAGCAAATGCGTAATCGACCCAGGCGCGCTTGGTCGGCCAATCCGCGACCGTGGCAGGATCAACGACATGCTGATCGGCCATGCTTAGTTCCTTGGAAAACACCGTATTGTACGGCAACTCCATCTGATAGACGGTGACGCTCTCCGGCGCCAGCTCGATCGTCTTCTTGACGCATTCGCGCCAGTTGTCCCACGTCTCGCCGACCATGCCGGCGATCAGATCGACGTTGATCTGCGTGAAATGCAGATCGCGGGCCCATTGATAAGAACGAAAGATCTCCGCCGAGAGATGCGCTCGGCCATTGGATTCGAGAATCTTGTCGTTGAAATTTTCGATGCCCAGGCTCAACCGCGTCACGCCGGCCTGTTTCAACGCTTCCAGCTTGTGTTGCTGCAGCGTGCCGGGCTCGCATTCGAAAGTGACTTCCGCGGCGTCGTGCCAGGGGAAAAGCGCCTGCACGCGCGCGAACAAGCCGCCGAGCTGCGTCGCGCTCAAGTACGAGGGAGTGCCGCCGCCGAAGTAGACGAAGTGCAACTTGCGATCCGCGAACGCGGGCCTGGCACGATATAGTTCAATTTCCCTGGTCAAGACGTCAAGATAGACTTCGACATCGCGGGCGTTCTTGTCGGTGTAGACGCGGAAGTAACAAAATTTGCAGCGCTTTCGGCAGAACGGGATGTGCAGATAGAGCCCCAGCGGCGTGTTGGGCCGGGGCTTCTCATCGAGGGCGGCGAACGCGTCGGGCAAATGGGCCGGCTTCCACGCGGAGAACGGCGGATAATTGGCGACGAAGTAATTGCCCAGTCCGGTTTTTTCTTGATCGGTCATCATCCGTTCCTGGGATTGCGCGAGCGAGGCAGGTGGTGTCATCTTATGAGCGATGCGTGTGCTTCACAAGGCCGCTTGCGGCTTCGCGCTCGCATGGCGCCGCGCGATCGCGAAGCCGCAAGCGATCATGAAGTAAACCAGATGTTACGCAAACGCTGTTGACAGGTGGGTGGAATATCGCGTGAGAACTTCAGCGCGATCGATTTGCCGCGCTTGACGCCGCCGATCCAGCCGGTGGTGACGCCATACTCGCGGCACACGTCGCGCGCTTCCTCGAGAAAGTCGCCACGAACCTTGCCCTTGGTGACGTTCAACTGTTCGCCGTTGATTTGAATCATGAATTGAAAGTTCGGCCGCAACGCCGCCTGGAGGATCGCCGCGACGATGACGAGGACGACGCCAATAATGGCCAGTTGGACGGCGGCTTCGAACATGACCGCATTTTACGGGAATCCCTGTTTACGTTTATTGATCTTCGGGATTGGAATGCGCGACATGCCGGGAGGGCGAGGCTCCCGCCGAGCCGTAAACCTCGAGAAAACGGAGCCCAAACGGCTCGGCAGGAGCCTCGCCCTCCCGAACCCGCGCATTACTTACCTGATGATCAGTAAACGTAAACGGGATCATTGCCTGGGCAACAACGCCGACAACGCCGTCATCAACTGCTGCATTGTCGCCGCATCGGGCATCGGCAACTTGAGGTACTCCTGTCCCGTCTTTTCATCACGGCCAACGAGTGGATTCGCCTGCCCCTTCTGCGACACGGCGGCGAGATTTTGCAGGAACGCGAGGCCCGTT
>Ga0105340_1001389_pt1 | contig 10867 bp, 11 predicted proteins | sample EasRivMeERMLT700_FD_89676 | JGI IMG/M metagenome (GOLD analysis project Ga0105340, IMG submission 89676) | Soil microbial communities from meander-bound floodplain in the East River, Colorado, USA - East River MetaG ERMLT700 | ecosystem: Environmental > Terrestrial > Soil > Floodplain | place... | reverse complement strand
GGATATCGAAAGACAGACGCTCTCGATCATGAAGGCCTGCGAAGTCGTAGGGGTGAGCCGGCGCACGATTTACAACTGGATGGCTGGCGGTAAGGTTCAGTACGTGCGCACTGCAGGCGGGTCGGTCCGCATCTTCGCCGACTCCTTGTGGAAGAGGCCACAGGAAGCTGATAACAGCCAGATTCAGCACTAACGCTCGCGACGGCATTGTCGCGCCGTCGTCGAAAACCGCGGAGTTAAAATGGATCGCCGGTCGTACTCGGTTGCAGATCTGCTCGAACGGGACGCTATGGAACAGCCGCGGGAACTTCGCCAGCTCTTTCACCAGCTGAACAACCAGCTCGGCATAATCCTGGCTCATGCCGAGCTCCTGGAGAGGAAGGCGGCGGACGAGACGAGCCGTTCACGCGCCACTCAGGTGGTCAGCAGCGTGCTTGACGCAATGGGAACCGCTAAAGAAATCCGCATGCAGATGGGGGAGAGGGCTTCGGAAGCCTGATTTGCCAAAGTCAGACACTCGGGCAGAGTAGAACACGCCGCAAAACGTTCCAAAGCGGTACTGTTCGAGCGTAAATGCCAGATCCCCCCTTTCCCCTTCCACTTACATCGCCCGCATCCCTTCCACGCATTTTGCACTGTGCAGAATTGCAACTTGTAACACCCAAAATTGTGATCAGAAATTGCCATGATTTTGACGAGAACGGTATGTATCGTCAAAAAATTGGCTGCTGGAGGGCGGTACGTAGACCGCTTTTCCACTTAGTTCGCTGTCGAGCACAGTGCTAACTAATTGTCCTAGAGCAACTTACTTATTCGGCGCCCCTAGATAAACGGATTCGTGTTTTCTTTGTGTCGATATTGGTACCTCGATTGCGATACACCCGGCTCGTTGCCGGACAAACCGGCCTTTCAGGAGCCAAAAACGAAATGCGCGCCCAACCAATGCCTGCCGCTCAAAGCCGTCGCATCGTCAACGGATTGCCCTTTGTGGAAGCGCTCGCACGCCGCATGGCGTCGACGATGCCCCACTCGATTGATGTGGGAGACCTTGTTCAGGATGGCGTGATCGGGTTGATCGACGCGGCTCATCGATTCGATGAGAGCCGCGGCATCAAGTTCGAGACCTTCGCCGAGCGTCGCATTCGAGGCGCCATGATCGACGCGCTTCGCCGTGACGCCTGGCCGCGGGGCGTTCGCCGCGTGAGGCGCGAGCTCGAAGCGGCGCGCGAGACGCTGCGCCGGGAGTTAGGTCACGAACCGTCGCTCTCAGACCTGGCTGCGAAGGTCGGCACCGACGAAAAGCGCCTGGGCCGCACGATCGTCCGCATTCACACCATCGAATCCACCTCTCCGCTCGCCACCAGCGAGACCGTCGACGAAGCGTGCCTGCCGACTGCGCTGGTGCCGTCCGAGCCCGAGGCGCCTGACGCCGCCTACGAGCGCTGCGAGATGCAGGACAAGGTACGCGCCGCGATCGGGTCGCTGCCGCCCCGCGAACAGAAGGTCATTACGCTTTACTACTACGGCGACGTCACGATGAAGCAGATCGGCGCCGAGATTGGGGTCAACGAGTCACGCGTCTCGCAGTTGCATGCGCGGGCGATCAAACGGCTCCGCGTCGTGCTCGCCGATATGGCGCCGGCCGAAGCGATGAGCGCGCTCAAGAGCGCGGTGCTCGCGTTCCATCAGAAGCCGGTCATGGCCAAGGCGGCACTCCAGCGTCCGGCTGTGGCGGTCAATATCCCGGCAGCGGTTGCGGCAAAGGCGCCGGCTGTTGTGGTCAACATCACGCCGGGACGCGCGAAGAAGTTCGTTGCCGCGCACGTCACCCCGAGCCCGTCGAGTGTGGCGGTGGCGGCGGCGCGATAGAGTTCGTCGGTCGGCAAGCGGAAGGGCCGTCACGTATGTGGACGGCCTTTCGCTCTTTCAGGCGAGAATGTCGCGCGCAGTTCGCAGGAGATCGCCGAGCCTGAACGGTTTGGCGAGCCAGCGGCAGCCGCTGTCCTGGAGAAATCGTTCGGCTTCGGTTCCGGCCACGTCGCCGGTCACGAACATGACGCGGCGCGCCGCATCGGGATGCGACGCCGACAGCTTTTGAAAGAACCGGATGCCGTCGATCTTCGGCATCTTCAAGTCACACACAATCAGATCGTACGGCTTGGCGGCGACGCGGCGGAGCGCTTCTTCGCCGTCTCCGGCGCGATCGACGACAAACCCGGCGTCCGTCAGCGCCTCTGTGACCGCGGCCGCGAGTGCCGGCTCATCTTCCACGACCAGGACGGTAGATCCTGCCAGCGAGTCGAACTCGGACTTCTGCGCCGCCAGTGAAGGCCGCTGCAGCGGCGTTCCGCTGACCGGAAGCTCCACGTAAAACGAGGCTCCGGCCCCTGGATTCGATGCCAGGCGGATACGGCCGCCGTGCTCCTGCACAATCGCGTACGCGACGGTCAACCCGAGCCCCGTGCCCTTGCCGACCTCCTTCGTCGTGAAGAACGGGTCGAAGATCTTCGGCTGCAGCTCTTCCTTTATCCCAGGGCCGTCGTCGTTGATCTCGAGGACGATGGACTCCCGCTCGACGTCGTGCCAGCTGCGAACCACGAGAGTGCCCCGGCCATTCGCCGTGAGCATCGCCTGCTCCGCGTTGATGACGAGATTCAGCAGGACCTGCTGCACCTGGTGGGCATCGGCGAACACCTGAGGCAGTCCTGAGGCGAGGGCATCGACGATGGTGATGTTCGTGATGCGCTGCTCGTACGATCGCAGCGAGAGGGTCTCGCGCACGACATGATTCAGGTCGACCATCGCGCGTGTCGACTGCCGCTTGCGTGCGAACGTCAGCAGGTTGCGGACGATCTTTGCCGCGCGCTCCGACTCGCTGAGGATCGTCTCGAGGCCGCGCTTTGTCTTCTCGTCGATTTCGGACGGCGGGCGCTGCGAGAGCCGTTCCGCCCACGTCAGGATCGTGGCGAGCGGGTTGTTCAGCTCGTGGGCGACGCCAGAAATCGTCTGGCCGAGTGCCGCCAGCTTCTCGGCCTGCAGAAGCTGGTGATAGAGGTCGCGGGTCTGGTCTTCGAGTTTTTTGCGCTCGCTGACATCACGGACGAGGGCGTCGATGCGGACCGATCCATCCTGTGACGGCGCATCGGCGTGTGCCGTCACCTCGACCCAGACCGGCGAGTTGTCGACGCGGCGCAGCCGCAACAGGTAGTCGGTGACGGCGCCTTCCGAGGCGAGACGTTCGATGAAGGCGACGCGCGCGTGAGGATCGACAAATCGCGGGGCATCGAACGGGCGAATCTGCTCGTCCCGGGCTTCCGCCGCGTAGCCGAACATCACCTTGAGATAGGGGTTGGCCGCGAGGGTCGTGGTGTCTCGTGGGCCGAGCAGCCCGATGTAGACGCCTTCGTGTACCGCCTCGAACAGCCTTGCGAAGGCGTCGGCGCGGTGCTCGTGCAAGGTTATTTGCCCTGCACTGGAGCCGGTGTCGGAGTCTCGCTGGTCGCGAAGCGCGGACGGTACTCGCTCTGCACCTTCTTCCGAATTGCCATCACGGACGCGCCAGAATTTCGCATCTTCATCGAATCGACCGCGATATCGATGCAGACAGCGCAGGATACGCCGTGAGGTTCCCACTCGGTGACGCGCCCTTCGGGGTCGCGCCCTCTGACGAAGCAATCGGCGTTGTTCTTGTGGCCGGAGCTTCCGCATCCGCAATAACACGGCACATAACTGGCGACTTCTGGATGGTCCGCGGTGAACATGTGCGCGTCTTTCAGCACTTCCATCGGACGCGCGGGCATGTAGCCCTCGACGTCGATCAGCGGCATATCGAAGCCGGGACCGTGCGGCGCGCCTGCCTTCGGACGGGGCGGAATGACGACTGCCGGCTGCGGATAATCCGGCTCAGCAGTGGCCGCAGCGGACTGCGTCGCCGCCGGGGCGCCTGCCGCGCCGGCACCGGTCGCGTCGCCCCCCGCGGGGGGTGTACTGGTGCTCTGATTATTCGAGCATGCGCCCACGGCCAGAGCGCCGGCAAGCACGATTGTGACGAGTCCAAGCTTCGGCATGTGAGCCTCAATTATATCGTGAATCGGCTGCTCGGGCAGATGGCCGGAATCGCACTACGGGATTCGATATGATGAACGCGCATGTCTTCGCCCCGGTTCCCCAATATCCGTGTGTTGTCTGCAGAACTGGAGGGTTGGGGATTCTTTCTCTGCACACAGAAGGACGTCCGGCACGGCCGAGGCGGAGAGCTGTTTATCTCGGTGTCCCTACAGGACCGCACCGGTCTGGTCCGCGCGCGCATCTTCAACGAGGCGGCCCGCCTGCGCGAAGAATTCGACTCCGGCGACTTCGTCAAGGTGCAGGGGAGGACCGAGCTGTTCAACAGCCGGCTGCAGCTCGTCATCGAGAATATCCGCCGCGTGAACCCCGATCAGGATCGCGGTCAGGGCTTTCGCGAGGAGGACTGCGTCTTGTCCGCGCCGCGGCCGGTCGAGGAGATGTGGAAGGAGCTCGATGAGCTGATACTCCACGTCCGCGATCCGTTCGTGCGCGAGCTCCTGCAGCGAATCACCGCGAAACATGTCGAGAAGCTGCGGATCTGGCCTGCCGCGCTGACCGTGCATCATGCGTATCGGTCGGGGTTTCTCGAGCACATTCTCTCGGTAGCGCGCTCTGCGCTCACCCTTGGCGCGGCGTACGGAGCGAACCAGGATCTGTTGACGGCCGGCGCGCTGCTGCACGACATCGGAAAGCTCGAAGAGCTCGAATACGACCGCTCGACCAGCTACACCCGGGAAGGCAACCTGGTCGGCCACGTGACGCTCGGCGTGATGATGGCGCGCGCGACGATGGCGGCCATTCCGGACTTTCCTGACGTGCTCCGCGCGCAAATCGAGCACCTGATCGTGTCGCATCACGGCCACAAGGAATTCGGTGCACCGGTGGAACCGATGACGATCGAAGCGATGATTCTTTCGGCCGCGGACGACCTCGACGCCAAAATCAATCAGGTAAAACAGGTGCTCGCCGAGGACGCTGAAGGCGAGTTCACGGCGTACCACTCGCGTCTTGGACGGGTACTATGGCGCGGCTAGTCATCGTCCTCGTGCTTTTCCTTGCCTCGCCTGCGCTGGCGCAGGAGCAATCGACGGCGTCCAAATTCGGCAAGGTGCTGCTGGGCGGTGCGGCCGGCCTCGGCCTGCATGAAGGTGGTCATCTCGTTGCGAACTGGGCGTTCGAAGAGCCAGTGAAAGTCAAGAAGGTCGACTACAAGGGCATTCCATTTTTTGCGCTGTCCCACGCACCCGATCTTTCGCCTCGCCGCGAGTACGTCGTGTCGTCAGCCGGCTTCTGGGCACAGTACCTCTACAGCGAGCAGATTCTCACGCACCATCCGAACCTGAAGGACGAGGAGAGCCCCTTTCGCAAAGGAATGCTGACGTTCCATGTGGTGACGTCGCTCGTCTATTCGGGCGCGGCGTTCGCCAAAACGGGGCCGTTCGAGCGGGACACGCGGGGGATGGCGTCGTCGCGACGCATCGACGAGCGCTGGATCGGCGCGATGGTGCTCGCGCCGGCTCTCCTCGACATGTATCGCTATTTCAACCCGGACGCGCGCTGGGCGACATGGACCTCGCGCGGCGTGAAGATGGGAAGCGTGGCCTTGGTGCTCAAATAGCTGGTAGCTAGGAGCCGGTAGCCAGTAGCGAGTTCGGGCCTACAAGCGACCTACTACCAGCTACGCGCTAGCGAGGTCCGAGCGCGAACGTCATCGTGCCTTCGACGACCAGTTTGCCGTCCACTCTGGCATTGCCGGCGAGTACCCCCATCCGGCTCCGCAGCCGCTTCACGATTACTTCGATGACGACCACATCGCCTGGATGGACAGGCCTCCGATACCGCACGCGCTCGATGCCGGCGAAGAACGGAAGCTTCTCCTGATTCTCCGGCTTCGCGAGAATCAGGATGGCGCCCACCTGCGCGATCACCTCCGTGAGGATCGTCGGCGGCAGCACCATCGGACCGGACGGCGAGCGCATCAGATAGGGTTCGTTCGACGAAATGTTCTTCACGCCGACGATGCGCTTGTCCATTTCCAACTCGATGATGCGATCGACGAGCAGGAACGGGTAGCGATGCGGAAGAATTTTTTCAATCGCCGCGTACTCGAGCGGCAGCGTCAGCGGGTCCATCGAGACTGGTATTATAGCGGTCCAGCGTCAGGTCCGGGCTAAAGCCGGACGTTACGTAATAAAGCACATGTCCGAGACCGCCGCACAACCGAAAGATCAGGAGCTCGTTGCCACCTTGTTCGAGCTCGGCCGGGAAGTCTCGGCGGTGCTCGACATCGATGAGCTGCTGCGCCGGATCCCCGGGCTGATCGCCAGGCTCACGTCGTTCACGGTGTTCTCGGTGTACATGCTCGATCACCAGCGGCAGGTTCTGAAGATCGCGTACGCCGAAGGCTATCCGCTGGATATGGTGCTGAATTTCCGGCTCAAGGTCGGCGAAGGCATCGTCGGGGCAGCGGTAGCGGAGGGAAAGGCGATCCTGGTCAACGACGTTCACCAGGACCCCCGGTACCTCGGACTGGTCCCTGGCGTGAACGCGCAGTTGGTGGTGCCCCTTCGCCACAAAAAGCGCGTGCTCGGCGCACTCAATCTGTTGAGCGACCAGATCGGCGCGTTCAGCGAGCGCGACGAACAGATTCTGACGCAGTTCGGGGTCCACATCGCGCAGGCCCTGGCGAACGCGCGCATGTTCGAGCAGGAGCGCGATTACGCCGAGACGCTCGAGACCCTCACCGAAATCGCACGCGAAGTGGCGGAGATACTCGACCTCGACGAGCTGCTCAGCCGCATCGCGATTCTCGCCAAGCGCGTGATCGACTACAGAACGTTCGGCATCCTGCTCGTCAACGAGGCGACGCAGGTGCTCGAACCGAAGGTCGCACTGCAGTACGGCGAGAAGACGAACATGCTCAATATCTCGATTGGCGAAGGGCTGGTCGGCTACTCGGCCCAGCACAAAGTGTCGCTGGTCGTGGAGGACGTGTCGAAGGATCCCCGCTACATCAAGGTGCTGGACGACGTCCGATCCGAGCTGGTGGTGCCGCTGCTGCTGAAAGACCGGTGTCTGGGCGTGTTCGACCTTGAAAGCCCCGAGCTGGGCGCGTTCACGCAACGTCACGCTGAGATTCTCGGCATCCTCGCCAGCCAGGCTGCGGTCGCGATCGAGAATGCCCGATTGTACGAGACCGTCAGGGCGAGCGAGCTTCGCCTCGAGCGTGAAATTGAGTTTGCGCGCCGCGTGCAGAGCGCGCTGCTGCCGACGGAGCCACCAAAGCGCTTGAAAGGCATCGAGCTCGCCGCGCGTTTCGAGCCGGCGCGGCAGATCGGCGGTGACTTGTACGACTACCTCACGCCTGACCCGGGCACGCTCGTCGTTGCCGTCGGCGATGTGTCGGGCAAGGGAGTGCCGGCGGCCCTGTATGGCGCGTTCGCCGGCGAGCTCGTCCGCTCGCGCACGTTCCGCCGGCGCTTCACCACGATTCGATCCAGCCCGGCGGGCGTGCTCGCGTCGATGAACGCAATTCTGCACGAGCGGCAGCTCGAAGAATATTTCTGCGTGCTGTGCTACGCCGCGTTCGACTTCAAGAAGCGTCAGCTCGTGATGGCGAATTCAGGCCTGCCCTATCCGATCAGGCGGACAGACGGCGTGTCGTCTGCCGTCCAGCTACCTGGCGTGCCGCTGGGATCCTTCCCAGGCACGACCTACGAGGAATTGACGTTCGATCTGAAAGCCGGCGATCTGTACGTGTTCTGCACAGACGGCATTCACGAAGCCGAAGACGATCTCGGCGACGAATTCGGATCGGCGCGGCTCACTGCAGTCATCGATCGCCTTGCGGATCAGCCCGCGCAAGCGATTGTCGATGGCTTATTCGAGGCGGTTGAGGGGTTCAGGAAACCAGGGGCGCGTGCGGACGATATGACAGCGGTAGTCGTGAAAATCACTATCTGACGCAGACAGGGCAGAGGGCATTTCTGCCTTCTGCCCATTTTTCTCCGACTGGCTTAGTTCCTACGAATATCCAGATCTCTCTCTTCGAGGTGGAGTCCGAGCGGCATGCCATTGAACATGGCCACGTCGCGAACGACACCCTTTACCTTGACATGGCTCCCTCGCGATGGCGTGCGGTTTCCACCACGGGACAACACGGTAATCTCGCCGGTGCCGTCCTCGACTTTATACATTTTGAACGGCATGAGGGGCACGCCCCACGAGCTCGTCACTCTTCCGTCGACGGTGACCGTCCTGTCGGAGTAGTGCCCGGCATTTCGCTTGACGTCCGCGATGTCAGGATTCCGCAGGATGCCGCTGCACGCCGAAAGCGTGAGTGCGAGCGAGAACGCCGCTAGGCCGCGAGTAAAAGACCTCATTTATCCAACCTCCAGAAAAGGGGGCCGAGCACGTATCGTGAAAGTGCCTCGGAATGCGGCGATGCCAGCGCCTGCCTGTAGCGCATTCCGGTGACACGGCGCGACCCCGCCTGGAAGTAATCCAAAAGGTGTGCCGAAAAAAACGCGTCTAAAACGTTGATTCTGAGGGAGAAACGTCACTGATCGGAGACAGTGACACCCGCGAATGCGGACAGCTATGCCTGTGCGGCGATCTTGACCGGTACTGGAAGGGTTGCGGCGTTCGGCGTCGCGACCAGCGTCGCCAGCTGCGATGCGAAGATGGTGGCGAGCGCCTGCGAGCTCTCGTCCTTTTCGCAGCCCGCTTTCATCTCGGCGGACAACACGCCGACGCATCCGTCGCTCGTGATGAGCGGAACGATGAAGGCGCCGTTGTTCGTCGCATCTCCCGCCACCGTTCGAACTTCGGACGACCGATAGGCGGCCGCCGCCGCGTTGTTCGCGTCACGATGAATGCTGCCCATCCGCATGACGGTGCGGTCGTCGTAGCCATGCGATACCGCAGGTACCAGCCGCTGGCGCGATGGCTCGGCGACCCACACGATGATGCCCGACGCGTCGAGGACCCTCGCGGCCCGCTCGAGCAGATGCGGCAGCGAACCGCTATCGCTGACCCGCGAGAGCTCGCGGCAAAGCTGGGCGGTGGTAAGCAGCTTCGGAGTGACGGCCGCTCTCGCTTTCGGTAATGGTGCTTCGAACCTGATCGGCTCGACGACGGGCACCGCCACTGTCACCTCGGGCTCGGCCGACTTCGCCGACGCTTCGCCCAAAAGCACCAGGCCGACCATCAGCAACAGAATCGCGCCGCCCGCGCCGCCCGCGATCGCGAGTTGACGGTTGTGCGCTGAGGCCATGAGGTCGCCGCGGTGTTGAAGTTCCTGGGTAAGCGCCGCCGCGAGCTGAGTCGACGCTGTCGCCATCGATTCGAGGCCGTCAGAAAAGATCATGTCCGCCGCAAATAGTGCGCTGCCGCTCTGGACGGACTGGCGGATCTTCGCATCCAGCGTGCGGAAATTCTCGAGCGCACCGGTTGCCGCCTCGAACGTGCTGCGGGCTTCGGGTGAAGTCAGGAGCGCACCGAACTCCGCAGCGTGCTTCTGCAGAATCGGCGTCAGGCTCTCGACGTGAGACATCCAGAACGCTTCGCCCTGCCCGCGGGCAACGTACGCCATCTGCCCGGCTCGAACATCCGCGATGGTGGCCGCGAGAGCCGCCGCCTGGTCGCGCAGGGCATTCTCCGCGGTGCGTTGTGAGGTGATGTCCTTGTCGACGTTCGAGAAGAGATAACCAGCGGAGAGACCAATAGCAATGCCGATGAGAACGATCAGAATGCGTATCAGTCGCGAATTCATCGAGGAAGTGAATATAACAGAGACGACGGCAATAGTACAGAGGTTCTTGCGATTCGCGACTAAAAAAATTGCGGTGCGTTAGAAGGTGGGAAGGTACGGCGTCAGCAGCTGCGCGATGACGGTGAAGCGATTGGTGAAGATCAGCACGCCGACGACGACGAGCAGCACACCGGACACGACTTCGATGGTGTGGTAATGCTTCCTGATGCGCGCCGACGCCGCGAAGAACTTGTTGATGGCCAGCGAGGTCGCGATGAACGGCACGCCGAGGCCCGCCGAGTACACCGCGAGCAGCTTCACGCCTTCGCCGACCGAATCCTGGGTGGCGGCCACAGCCAGAATCGCCGCGAGGATGGGGCCGATGCACGGTGTCCAACCGAACGCAAACGCCACGCCGACGAGCATGGCGCCGAAAAATCCCGCGGGCTTGGCCGATGTCTGCACCCGCTTCTCGTTGTAGAGCCAGCCGATCTTCAGCACGCCCATCATGTGGAGGCCGAAGAGGACGATCACCACGCCGGCAATCTTCCCGAGGATGGAGAGATGCTCCATCAGCAACGACCCGATGGCTGTTGCCGACGCGCCGAGCGATATGAAGACGAGCGAGAAGCCCAGCACGAACGCCACTGACATGATCACGGCTCTCCGCCGTGCGCCGGCAGGCGCTACTGAGGCGCCGCCGCCCGAGCCCCGCATCTCATCGAGCGTGACGCCCGACACGAACGACAGGTAGCCCGGAATCAACGGCAGTACGCAGGGCGAAACAAACGACAGGACTCCTGCGATGAACGCCGCGAGCAGTGTGACGTTTTCCATCAGTCGACCGGTTTCAGCCTGATCACGGGCGGAGGCCCTGCTTCGCCCGGCCTGAATGCCGGCGCGGGCGGCAGCGAGCTCGGATCGACGGTTCCCTTCACAGGCGGCAGGTCCTGGAACATGACGTCCCACTTCCAGCGCTCGGAGGGGTTCGACATCTGGAGCCACGTACGCAGCGTCACGGGCCGACTGAACATCATCTGCTGCAGC
>Ga0105340_1001388_pt1 | contig 10868 bp, 9 predicted proteins | sample EasRivMeERMLT700_FD_89676 | JGI IMG/M metagenome (GOLD analysis project Ga0105340, IMG submission 89676) | Soil microbial communities from meander-bound floodplain in the East River, Colorado, USA - East River MetaG ERMLT700 | ecosystem: Environmental > Terrestrial > Soil > Floodplain | place... | reverse complement strand
CGGACAAGCAGCCGCTGTTGCCCAACTACGAGTGGATGACCATGGCGCCGGAGAATCTCTACGTTACTCGGTCGATTCAAGACTGTAGTTGGCTCCAAGGCCTCGAAGGCGAATGCGACTCGTCGCACCTGTCGTTCTTGCACCGGTCTTTCACCGGCGACCGGCCGCGCGGCGGCGGCGACGGCGATCTTTACGCCGCCGACACCGCGCCGACTCTCGAAGGCATCGAGATGGACTACGGCATCCGCATGTTGTCATGCCGTAAAATCGCCGCCGACAAGGTTTATCTGCGCGTGTCGAACATCGTCATGCCCTGCCACGGCTTCATCCCCACCGGCGGCATCAAGGGCAACCCCGAAGGCTACACGATTCACTCCCATGTGCCGGTCGATGACACCCACAGCATGCGCTACAACATCCATTTCCGCCGCAACCGGGCCATCGAGCCGGAAGAAAGACAACACGACGAAGAGATCGGTCCCGACTTTATTAAAATTCGCAATCTGCAAAACGACTATCTCATCGACCGCGAAAAGCAGAAGCGCGAAAACTTCACCGGCATGGGGCCCATTTTCTTGAATCATGACGCCTGCGCCACCGAAACCATGGGACCGATCTACGACCGGTCGCAGGAGCATTTGGGCGTCAGCGACATGACCGTCATCGCCGTGCGCAGATTCCTGCTCAACGCCACCCGCGCCGTCGCGAGCGGAAAAGAACCGCCGCACATCATCCGCACCGCTGCGCAAACCGACGTCCGCCACGTCGCCTGCATCGCCACAACCATCGCCGCGAGCCAAGATCCCAAGACGTATGTCGTCGAGCAGTTGAAGAAAGCCAAATACTGGGAAGCGGATAATTAGCCGCAAACGTATTCGCCAATCTCGCTTTGCGCTCGCTCCATTTCATGCTCGCGGGCGTGATAGAAATGTTCGTCTATTTAAAAGTCAGCCTTTCCTTCGTGCTCGGTAATGCTCGCCAGCTCGCGGTAGCCGGCGGCGACTTGACCCAATGCCAACAGCGACAAGTTGCGGGTTTCGCCTTCTATTACCAGGAACGTTATGAGTCCCTGCAAACACAATTGTAATAGCTCAAATTTCAGCCGAAACGGGCCGGAACCTTGAACTTTTGAACCCTTGAACAAATTCTAAGAAACGACCCCGTTCGCCCGAAGCGCCGCCTGATACCGTTTGGGAATCTCCGGGTCTTCGTTCTCGTAGGTAATCATCCAGCCGCCTTCGTCGACGCTGCGGAAGACATCGTCGTCGGTCTTCTGGTGCGAGACTTTGAAACCCAATGGATGAATGCGGCTGCCGTAGCGCACAGCCAAGTGGCGCGCCGGTTCTTTACCGGTGTTGAAGTGCTGGTGGAACCAGTCGCCGGGCGGGCAATAGATGCTCCCTTCACCCCAGTTGATATCGATCACCTGGCCTTCATGGCCGTCGGTATAGGGATGCATACCCCATTGCTTGTGCCAGAGAAGCACGTTACCGACCGACTTGGTGCCAACGATAATCGCGCCGGGACCATGGTGGTGCGCTTTGTGATATTTGCCCACCGGCCACTCGCCCAGATGGCCGACCAGCGCGTTGCCGGCCATCTCGAACTGCGCCAAGCGCAGACCGGCACCCTTCACCTCGAGGCTTTCCAACATCGCCGCATTGATGTCGGGAATGAAATTGGTCTCCCAGATATTGATCAAACCGCTGACGTAACGCTTCTTGCCGACCTCGAAGTAATCCTCTTCGCCATAGTAGCGGTCTTTGAAACTGTAGGGACAATTGAAAACGAAATTTTCATCGCGGTAAATGTCGAACGCCAACGGCGCATTGGTCACGGCGAGAAAACGCACGGGCTCGCGGGAGCCGTTAACCAGCCGATGGTTCGTGTTCATCGGCGGCGCAAACAAGCTCCACTTGCCCCACTCGAACATTTTCTTGTTGCCATGATCATCCCATAGCTCAGTGGCGCCCTGGCCATTGAGAATGCAGATCACCTCCTCATAGAGATGCCGCTCCGGTTTGAGCGCATCGCCCGGTGGGATCTCGCCGATGTAGCCACCGGTGATCCCCTGCATGCCGTGCAGTTGAATAAACGCGGCCTTGCCGCCCATGCGCGCATAAGGCGCGACCTCAAGCGCGCGCAAATCCGCCATGCCATGACCGGTGTGTATCGGCAGCCCCTCGCTCTTCATCCAGCGCACATAACCGGTTTTTTGATTGAGTGGCGCGATATCCATGGGACTCTCCTTCAGTGGGCTAATGTTATCTACCCGCCAACTCGATGATCGCTCAAGGTAACTGATTTAGATTTGAAACTGGATTCGGATTCAACGTTGAACACTTGGACTTCGAACCTTGAACGCCGGCTACCCCGGCTTGTGCCAGAACTCCGCATTGCTCTTAAAAATATTCTTGGGAATCTTGGCATAGACCAGATTCACCACGTCGACCGCTTCGCCAATTCCCAAATCCACGGCAAGGCTCGACAGCGCGTAAGCGTCCGCCGCGCTCATGCCTTTTTCCTCCCGAAGGAAATCCACCGCTTCCTGCATGGCGATTCTGGTGGCGACGTTTAAGTCGACATCAAGCCCGGTGGAAAAATAATCCGTCGCGGTTTCCACCCGCGGCTGATTGATCGTCTTGCCTTTGTGGACGATGAATTGCAGCGTCGGCTTGAGCGAGATCTCTATGGCACCGCCGTCCACTTCGCCGTCGCCTTGCACCGCGTGGCCGTCGCCGGTGAAAAACTGCCCGCCCTTGTTGAACACGGGTAGAAATAACGACGAACCGATGCCGGTGTATTTCAAATCGATGTTGCCGCCCCAGGCGCCCGGCGGCGTGGATGAAACCAGCCCCAAACTCGTCGGCGGCGACACCGCCATGATGCCCATGAACGGATTGAGCGGTATCTGAATATCGTCGGAAAACAGCGCCACGCGCCGCTCGAGATCGATGCGGATCAGTTTCGCCGTGGCCTCTTTGAGCAGCTTGGGCAACACGCCTTTACCGGGTCCGGTATTGTTGACGCCGTAGGGCACGCGAAACTTGATGTCGTGGACGCGGATCTCTAAAGTATCGCCCGGCTCGGCGCCGTCGACGTAGATCGGCCCGGTGAGAATATGCACACTCGCGCCTTTAGGCCGTTTCACCTCGGCGTAAACCTGCTTGGCATCGGCGAGAACTTCATTTCCCGGAATCCCATAGCCGGCAAAAAACTTCTCGGGATCCTTGCTGGTAGTCAGCCCCTGATGTGACAGCGCCTCGATCTCGACGATCTGTCCCGACTTCACGATCAACGCCGGCGGCAAATTAGCCGCGATATAGCCCCACAGAACAGTTTCAGGCGTCGACTTCAAAGTCGCGTCGGGCTGAACGACAGCTTGGATAGGGGTTTCATTCATGGCTGCTCCTCTTCCCGGCGAAGTTATCCGATCGAACAAAAGACTGTCAACGCGACGAGGGGGAAAAGCCAAGAAGGCGGGGTTTAAACCCGCCCGTTCGTCGGGATTCCTCTCGGAATTTACTTTGCGTTCTTTGCGCCCGTTGCGGTTAAATCGCCGATTCCGAATTTGTTCTTTTCTTGAGGCCCTGCCAACCTAGCCTCTGCGGTGAAATAGTCTACTTCCGAGGTAATAAAAAAAGGCGGCGAAGCCATGATCGCCTCGCCGCCTTTTGTGATGATCAAAGGACGAACTAATCCCGGATCGCCAACGCGCCGCCGTCAACCGGCAGATCGATCGCATAGATAAACTCCGACTCATCGGAGACCATGAACACCACCGCCTTGGCGATATCCATCGGCACGCCGCGCCGGCCGGCCAAATTTTTCACGAAACGATTTTCCGGCACGTCTTGTTGACCCACCGGAGAGCCGATGCGGTTCGGTGAGACGGAATTGACGCGGATGCCTTCCGGCGCCAACTGCACGGCGATGGAACGAGTCAGATTCAACACGCCCGCCTTTGCCGTGGTATAAGCCGTCGCTTCCTTGCGCCCCCAGTGACCCGAAGTCGAGGCGATGTTGACGATCCGGCCTTTGCGCTTCTGCTCGATCATGACTTTGGCCGTGGCGCGGGTGCAGTACCACACACTGCGCATGCACACGTTCATCGTCCGATCCCATTCTTCCTCGGTTATATCGAAGAGCGTCTTATGATCGGTCCAAGCCGCGTTGTTGACCAGGATATCGATGCCGCCAAAAGCCTTGACCACGGTATCGACCATGCTGTTGACGGACGCAGCGTTGGCAACATCGCAAACGACGGAAATCGCTTTGCCGGGATTTTTCGCGTTGATTTCATTGGCGACGGTGCTGCCGCGCGCCGGATCCAAATCGACGACGGCGACCTTGGCGCCTTCCGCGACGAACAGTTTACATACATCCTCGCCGATATTACGCCCCGCTCCGGTAACGATCGCTACCTGATCTTTGAGTCTCATGAATTCCTCCGGTTAAATTTGTTGCCTGCTGCATATCAAAAGGCCGGTGAAAGTTCCAGTTCAGCGGTCCTAACTATTAAATGACATGTAAGCTTCCGCGGGCCACAGAAGAAAACAACGAACGAAGCCGAGGTGGAGACAACCACCAACGCGATCCTCAATCCTCGATAATGTTTGTTATTCGAATCTAGCAGCCCGTCAGAGGCTCACCTTCTCGACGTAGAGGTCCTTCAAGAACTTGCTGTTCTTGAGCTCTTCGAAAAAGCGCGGCTCGACAATATCGCTGGGTTTGAGCTTGCCGGCGCGTTGGTCTGCGACGGCGCTGACATCGACCAGGGCTTGGATCGATTCGTTATTGAGCTCGGGCAGCGGCCTAAGTTGCGCCGAGTAAGCGTCATACATGCTGTCGACAGAGATCCCCTGAGTGCCGGGAAAGTATTTTTTCAGGATCGCCAAACTCTCGCTGCGCTTGGAGATAAAATAGTGGATCGCCGCGGCGTAGCCCTTCATGAAACGGCGGATGGTCTCTTCATCGCGCTTGATGAACGAGCGTGTGGTCATCAATAAATCGGTGACCACTGGAACGGTTTTCACTTCGACAATCTTGATGCCGGCCTTCTTCGCTTCCGCGGCGATATCCTCCCGCAGCGGCACTCCCTGCACGAGATTCTTCGATAACGCCAGCGCCCGTTGCGGCGCCAAGCCGGCCGCCACCATCTCAACGTCCTTGGCGGGATCCAGTCCGGCGCGCCGCAACATGACTCGGGCGATCAGATCCGAGCGAGCGCCGAGCGCCGAGACCCCGACCTTCTTACCCTTCAAATCTTTAATTGCGTCGATGGATGTCGCCACGCCCATGCCGTACTGGTCGAAACTGACATGGGAGCCGATCACCGTGATGTCCCCGCCGCTCGCCACCGGCTGCAGCACTGCGAGCGGATTGCCGAAACCAATCAGCAAATCTACGCCTAACAGCGATTGCACGCCGGCGCTCAGCGTGTCGCGAATCGGCAGCTCGTCGACGTCCAATCCATGATGTTTAAACAAACCGGCATCGACGCCGATGTAGGCCACCGCCGTGCCGACTTCCCACCCGGCGTAGGCCAAGCGCAATTTCTTCAGGCTATCGGCGGCCGGAGAAACTGTGGCGGTAAAAACAACTAGAGCAACTGCGAAACCCATCGAAAAAATCCGACGGCGGCTAAAGGGTTGGGAAATCATCATGCGGCATCATAGCCCACCAGAACCGACGCGCCAAGAGGGTAGCGGCCGCCCCATCTTGTCTGCGACATTTTATTGGGAACTATCGACCAACTGCGAACCTTGAAATTCGCCAAGCTAGAAGCAGCGGCAGCTGGCGCCAAATCGCATGGCACTCAACATCGAAAGATTTCACAACTTTGCCGCCCCATTACGCTGTAGAAAATGCCTCTGATATTTCGGTCTTGGGGAATTCAAAGATTTGCAACGCTAATTCATTTCATCTAGGATATGGCGAGTTTTACGCCGATGGCAATTCTGCGCTAGTAATTTTTGGAGGTGAGAATTTCATGGCAACGATGATCGCCAACGACTGTATCAACTGCGGCGCTTGCGAGCCCGAGTGTCCCAACAACGCGATTTCTCAAGGCGACCCAATTTTCGTTATCGATCCAGTGCTATGCACCGAATGCGTCGGGTTTCACGACTACGAGGCTTGTGCCGCGGTCTGCCCGGTGGATGTCTGCGTCACCGATCCCCAAAATATCGAATCCGAGGAAGCATTGATCCAAAGGGCACGCCAGCTTCATCCAGAGACCAATTTTGGCGACAGTTTCGAGTCGCGCTTTCGCAAAGGCCAAGGGAAATCAGCCGGGGCGGCGGTCGATGCGCCTCAAACGCCCGGCACGCCCGCCAACCCGAACGCGCTTGGCGCGCCGGCCGAGGCGGGGGCGGTATCGGCATTCGTCGAAGCCGATGTGAATTATGTCGAACTGCCGCCCATCGATTCCTGGAATATTCCGCTGCGCTGCTACAAGTGCAATGGCGTTCATGATCAAAACGTCAAGAACTTCACCATCGGCAACGTCATCTTCTGCCCCCACTGCCACAAGTCCACGGTGGTCCGTGACAACTTGAACTATCATATCCGCACGCTGCTCAAAGACTCTTACGACAGGTGGGAAAACGAGCAACGCGAATTCGTCGAACGGCGCGAACGCGAGCTGGCGGAATTCGTCGAACGGCGCGCCAAGGCCGCCAGCGCATTCGAGAGCCACCAGAACCGCGAGCGCGAGCGCATCCGCGCGCAGCTGGACACCATCGGCGACACCTATGACGCCGCCGGCAAACCCTACAAGAAGGGCTCGCGTTTTAGTTGGGGGTGATCCCACCGCCCGATGTTTTACTCCTGGCTCCATTTGATCGCCCTGGTGGTCTACCTGGGCGCGGTCGTTGGTTTTTGGCTCATGCTGCTACCCGCGGTCGGCGTGTTGGAAAAGCATGAGGAGCGAGTGCGTTATTTCGTCCGCGGCCTGAAGTTTTACAATCCGCTTCAGGTCGGTTCCCTGGGGATCATTTTATTCACCGGGGCGTTTCAGCTCACCGAAATAAAGGCCGCATACCGCGAGACGTTCATCGAGTATCTCGCGTACAAACTTGGCCTCAAGTTGCTGTTCGCCTTTTTGCTGGTCATGTTTAGCGTCTACCAGGCACTCGGCATCGGCCATCGTTTCGTCAGACGCACCGAAGGCGGCGACGAAGTCACACCCGAGCAACTGCGCTCGATCATCGCCCGCATGACCAGCGCCAACTGGGGCATCCTGCTTTTCGCCGCCATTACCTTGTGGCTCGGCTTGCGGCTGCAGCGCTAAACCGGCGCTGGCAATAAAGTTCTAAGTAGTGCTATGACCCCGATAGCAGCGACCTGTATTTTGAGAGGAAGTTCTGATGGCAAATAAAAAACTCCGGGTCATTTACCGTTCCAATTCCCACGCGCCGCTTTGGTTGGTCGCCGACAAATCGGGATCCTGGCAAAAAAATAGCCTTGAAGTGGACACTTCGCCGCAGCTGGTGCGCGAAAAAGCCGTCGAGTCGCTCAAAAATGGCGCCGTCGAACTGATCTCCGGCAACCATCATAATTTGTATGTGCGCAACGCCAAAAATGGCGAAGACTTCGTCCACCTGGCTCAACCGACGAACAATTGGACGGAAAATAAACTTATCGTCAGGCCGGAAATTCGCTCGGTGCAGGATCTCAGAGGCAAAAAAATCGTCGCCGACAAGCTCACCTCTCACGCCGGTCTCAACATCTGGCTGTTTTTGAAGCAAGAGGGTTTGGATGTCGACCGCGGTGATATCGAACTGTGTGAGTTACGCGGCTCTTCAGAGGACCGCTGGAAACGAGTCCTCAGCGGCGAATACGACGCTACCTTCGTTACCATTCCCCATGACAGCCGCGCCGCCAAAGCCGGCGCCCATGTGATCACCGTGCGGGCAATCCCGATGATCCGTGGCGTCACGCTGACCACCACCTCTAGTTTCGTGACAAGTCATGCCGAGGAGATTCGTTTACTAACCCGGGGGTTGGTCGACGCCATCCACTTTTTCATTACCCGCAAACCGGAGACTTTGGAGATTCTTAAGGAACACGCCACACCGATCCTCAAGCTAGAAACCGACCAGGAAGTCGAAACGCTTTACGACGAATGGGCGCAGTCTTTGGAGAAAAAGCCCTATCCGTCCCTCGAAGGCATTGCCAACGTCTTTCAGCTCGCCGTGCGCCGCAATCCCGAGATCGCCGCCTATAATCCGCTGGCGCTATGGAATACCCACTTCGTGCGCGAGTTGGACGACAGCGGTTACATCGACAAATTGTATAGTTAAACCCGGATTCTGCGGTTCCACAGCATCGAAGCGCCAGCAGGGTGTAAGCCTGGAGTCGTGAACACACCCAAAAAGTGCCCTTTAAATTCTTATTCGCAGTGGCCAAGTCGATACACGGGCGCGCAGCGATTTTGCGTTGCACCATCGATCGCCAGCCACTTAGAGGTAGTCACCATTGCCTACGCAACGGAAGGGTTGCCCCTCGCTAGCAGGCTCAATTTCAACCGCGGAATCCCGAGCTAAAGCCCGAATCCATAAAAAAAGGCGGAGTCGATGACTCCGCCTTTTTTCGCTGCCCCGTTAGTCTTACAAAGAAATTAGCGCTGTGTGACTCTCTCACCTTCCGGCTGGGTCGTCTGCGACGAGCGCGGCGCGGCTGGCTGCTGCGGCGCCGAAGCTTCGGCCGCCTGCGAGGTGATGCCTTCGCGGTAAACTAGGATTTCAACCCGGCGGTTTTTTGCTCTGCCTTGGTTGTTGTTATTCTCAGCTATCGGAGCACTCTGGCCGTAAGAAACCGGGATCACCTTCATCGGGTCCATGCTCTTCTTGGTGATCAGGTAACGGCTTACCGCGTCCGCACGCTTCTTGCCGAGCTCATAATTAAGATCTTCGCTACCAACGCTGTCGGTGTGCCCTGCAACCAGGAAAACCGTCCCGTCCGCACCGGCAACATCACCTTTGAGATCGCTCAGAAAACCATCGATCTCACGCTGCGCTTGTGGCGGCAAACTGGCCGAGTTGGACCCGAAGCTTACGCCATCTTTCAAATCGATGACGATCTTGCGCTCCAAACGTAAATTGGCGATAGCGCTGAGCGCTTTGTCGGCTTTGGCATCGACCTGACCGACCTTGCCTTCGACCTGGCCCAGACGGCCTTCGAATTGCCCAAGCTTGCCTTCGACACCGGTCATGCGGGTGCCGAGAGTGCCGATCTGACCATCATGGCCATCCAAACGTTGAGCGTTCTTGGTGATTCGCCCAGACAGCGGATCGTTGACATTCTCACGAACCCAATCGCGAGTCGCCAAACACCCCTGGCCCATCAGCAAGGCTGCGCTGACACCGGCCCCGATAAAATATTTACCAGCGATACTTCTCATAGCAATTCCTCCTGTTTGTTGGTGACGATTATTCATTTGCCCGCCACTCTATTTGCAAATTGGGTTTCCTATGCACCCACTATCGCCTAGTTACACTCAAATTCCGTACCAGCCATAAAAATTTCCTAAGCATTTAAAATTACAGCGTTTCCACCTCTTGGCTGCCAACCAATACACAGCCCTGAAGGGATTTCCGATCATCAGTGAAGGCAAATTGGATGTTAATATAGAAGCCATGGAATGCACTGTCTATTCCAGGACAGCTCGCGCTATCATTGATTACCATCGGAATCGGACCGATGTCCAAAAAAATTTGTTCGACCTGGCAAACTTGGCTACCTGACCGGGGCGCTTCGGCTTAGAAGACCTGAACCTCTTGTATCTATCCTTACCGTCTCGATATAGGCGGCGACCAAGGCGACGCGCGCAGCCCCACAGCACAAGGCTATACCAATGTGAATAACTAATTTTTCGGCTTGCCTATTTACTCGAATCAACCGAATCCTGCTTCACGCGGGAAATATTGAACGCTCAATCATGTAATTCATGGAGCAGCGCATCTCGAGGAAATGGCTTAGCAAAATACCCTGGCGTCAAACTCTTTGCACTCGCCGTCCAGCACAGCTTTATACTGGTTCGTCGCGCCGCTCGTGCAGCGGCCGCGGAAGTTGGGATTAACCGATCGAATACAGCGCATCATCGCAATGCTATCCAACTCAGCCATTTGAATATCGGTGACCACCCAATCGGTGGGCTCGCGAAAAAATGCAAAGTAGCCGCGCAGGCCGTTGCCTGGCGGTACGCACCTGGAAGCCTTTGCGCCGCAACGTCGACGCTACCAACGCCGCCAATTCTTCATTGTCATCGACAACCAGTGCTTGCGAATAGTCATCGTAAGGCCCACTCAATCGCCTTCGTGATGCTCCGAGAGCAATCAGAGCAATCCATATTCCATTGCAACTCCAGCGCTAAATAGCCGCAAGTTATCAGCTATAATTGAACCCGCGAAAATGAAGGGGGCAGCGCTGGAGGGATCTTCCTGCATTTGATGGCCGGTAACCAAACCATTCAAATGGAATCGCCTCGACCGTGGCCAGGGCATGACTGTGAGATTCCACCAGCGCCGGGCGGCGCTGCTGAGCCAAACCGATCACCAGCCAGACAGTGTGAACTAGTGCTGGTATGAAGGTTTGGCGCGCTTGAACTCGTCAACCTTCAGATCATGCTTTTTCAGTAGGTCATAGAAATCGGCGCGATATTTGCCTGCCAACTTGGCGGCTTGGCTGACATTGCCCTCGGTCATGGACAGGACTTGTACCAGGTAGTCGCGCTCGAAGGCATCCCGCGCATGCTTGAGAGATTTGAGCGCGTCGGCGCTTATGCCAGCACGTTCCATGGGCAAACCGCCAACCCGTTCCACCGGCGATTGCTTGCCCTGAATGACGTAATCCTCGGTCACCAT
>Ga0105340_1001387_pt1 | contig 10873 bp, 8 predicted proteins | sample EasRivMeERMLT700_FD_89676 | JGI IMG/M metagenome (GOLD analysis project Ga0105340, IMG submission 89676) | Soil microbial communities from meander-bound floodplain in the East River, Colorado, USA - East River MetaG ERMLT700 | ecosystem: Environmental > Terrestrial > Soil > Floodplain | place... | reverse complement strand
GCGGAACAGCCGCCGCACGTGATCCGAGAGGCGGAAGATCGCCGGCCCCTCGGCGGTCGGGTAGCTTCGCAACCCTTCGAAGACGCTCGAGCCGTAATGAACAACGTGGGAGAGGACGTGGATCTTTGCATTTCCCCATTCGACCAGCCGGCCGTCCATCCAGATCCACGTGGTCGGAGTCATCTTGGCGCTCATGGCTTTCTCCTCGTCAGAGGTACTTGAGCTTGGCGGCCTCTGCGTACAGCTGATCGCGGAACCGAGGGTCCGCAATCTCGATCAGCGCCCGGGCCCGCTCGCGAATCGTCCGGCCAAAGAGCTGCGCCACGCCGTGCTCGGTCACGACGTAATGCACATCGCCGCGGGTGGTGGTCACTCCGGATCCCGGGTTGAGGAACGGCACGAGGCGCGAGATCGTGCCACCGCGGGCCGTCGACGGAAGCGCGATGATCGCCTTGCCATCGCGCGACCGCGCCGCCCCGCGGATGAAATCGAGCTGGCCGCCGAAGCCGGAGTAGTTCAGATGACCGAGAGAATCGGCACACACTTGGCCGGTCAGGTCAATCTGTAGCGCGGAATTGATGGCGACCATTCTCTCGTTCCGGCTGATGACGAAGGGGTCATTGACGTAGTCGGAGGGGTGGAGCTCGATCAGCGGATTGTTGTCCACGAACTCGTACAAGGTCTTCGTGCCGAGCATGAAGCTGGCGATGATCTTACCCCGGTGAAGCGTCTTGCGCTCGTTGTTCACCACCCCCGCATTCACCAGGCGGACGATGCCGTCGGAGAACATCTCGGTGTGCATGCCGAGATCACGTTTCGAGAGCAGGTTGTCGAGCACCGCATCGGGGATGGCGCCGATTCCGGTCTGCAAGGTCGATCCGTCCTCGATGAGACCGGCGACATGGGCCCCGATCGCCCGGGCCTCCGGCCCTCCGATCTGATCGGGTGTGAGCTCGATCAGCGGGGCTTCGTGATGGACGAGATGGTGAATCTTCGAGCGGTGAATGAATGAGTCACCGAGTGTGCGCGGCATGCGCGAATTGACCTGAGCGATGATCGTGCGGGCCGACTCCGCCGCGGCCTTCGTGCAGTCCACGCCCACGCCGAAGCTCATGAAGCCGTGTTCATCGGGCGGGGAAACCTGGATCAGGGCCACGTCGATCGGCAGCAGGCGCTGAGTAAAGAGGCGGGGCACCTCCGAGAGAAAGACCGGAGTGAAATCTGCTCTGCCGGCGTGAATTGCCGGGCGGACATTGGCTCCGGTAAAGAGCGAGTTGTGGCGGAAGTGGTGCTCCATCCCCGGGGCGACATAGCCGGCTGCTCCCATGGTCATCAGGTGCACGATCTCGACGTCATGGAGCTCCGTCGCCCGCGCGACTAACGCCTCGACGAGGATCTCGGGCTCGGCGCAGCCGGGGTGGATGTAGACCCGGTCACCGGAGCGAATGGATTTCACCGCTTCTGCAGCGGTGACCTGGGACTCGCCGGCAATGCTGGTGGTCATTGCGGGATCCTCCTTGTCGCTCGCGATGTCGCTCGCGGTACGGGGCCGTTCGCGCTCGCGCCTTGGCCTCCGGCCGGCCGTCCTTCCGCCGGTGAAGACGCCTGGCCGGTGGTTTCCCCGCGGTAGACGATCGTGGCCCGGCGCAGCCCGGCATGCTCCAAGAGGGCGCTCAGCCCGTTATCCGCCACCATGAGCAAGTCGCCCACGACCAGGTTCGAGAGCGCGCGAGACGCGCTGCGAGAGACCAAAGACGCTAGATTAGGCACGCACAGGTGAGTGACGTTCTCCTCGATGAAAACCGGCTCGTCCGCCGTGGTGGGGCGCGATGTCTCGGCCGCTCCTCCGGAGGCCACCGCCAGATCCACCAGCACCGAACCGGGCCGCATGGTACGGACCATCTCTCTCGTCACGAGCGGCAGGCGCTGCTCCTCATTGACGGCCAGAATGAGCGCATCCGCCGCGCGTACCGCGCGCTTCAACGAGGGACGGTTGGCCATGGTGGTCACGACCCGGCCGACATGCAGGCGATCGAGCTCACGGAGCCGCTCGAGGTCGCGGTCGATTGCCACCACCGACGCCCCAACACCCACTGCGGTGCGCACGGCTTGAATGCCGGCCATGCCGCACCCGACCACGACGAACGTGGCCGGGGGCACGCCCCAGACAAACCCCGGCGCGATGCCGATGCCCCCGGCATCGCTCATGAGGTAGCCCACCGCCTTGAGGACCGCCACCGAGCCGGCGATTTCGCTCATCAGGTTCTGGACGGGACGATTTCCGTTCTCTTCTTCCACTCGCTCGTAGCTGACGAGTGTGACGTGCCGATCACGCACGATTCTGGTCATGCGAGGCGAGGACAAGGAGCCACGATGGAACGCGAACACGATGAGGCTCTCTTCGATGAGGTGGAGCTCATCAGCGTCGAGAGGAGAGACCTTGGCGACGAGCTCGGCTCGGCCATAGATCTCCGCCGGGTCGTAGACCAGCTGGGCCCCGGCCTCGTCGTAGGAGGTATCCGCATACCCTGCCCGCTCGCCGGCGCCGCTCTCCAAGTACACCCGATGTCCGGCATCGATGAGAACGCTCACCGCTTGGGGAGTGAGCCCGACGCGCCGCTCGCCGGCCGCGCGTTCGATGGGAATTCCGATCCGCATCCTGCTCTCCTCCTAGCTGGATGCGCTCCGTTCCGGGCTCGGAGTCCATCCGTCGAAGTGCTTTTGCATCGGCCATACCATTCGCCCGAGCCCGCTCGACCGATGCCCTTGGACTCTTGTAACCGTCATTAGCGTCAGTGGTTAGACGTGATTCGGAGAGCGCGGAAGCGGATGTTCGAGGGCGTCGATCGCAGGTGTTTCCCGCCAGAGTAGGTCCAGCATGAGATGTCGTCCGACATTTTGTCCGATGACACCGCGATTTGATTGGGGTTGCCTATCCAAACCGCCAAGAAACCTCCAAACCGGATGAGGAGCGGGGGCCCATGGTTTGACGGCGGCCCCGGGAAGTGACAAAATGTCATACACATGATGGACATTTTGTCAGAATGGGGCCCAAAGCTCTCTCGGGGAGCCCGCTGTCGGAACTCTAAATGTTGATATTTCAATGGGTTTTGAATCGTGGAATTTGGGCACGGGGTCTGCAAAGGAGTGTTCTCGTCGTCAAGACGGGTCATCCCACTGCCTGAGCGTTGCGAGGTCCAGACATGAACACTCTCAAGCCACTCGTACTCGTCGTCGATGACGAGGCCCATATCCGCGAATCGCTGGAAAAAATCCTGGTCAAGGAGGGGCTCGAGGTCGTGCAGGCCGCCACCGGGCAGGAGGCGCTCGAAGTACTCCGCGAGCGCTCCGTCAGCATCGCGGTATGCGACCTGCGCATGCCGCTCATGGACGGAGTCCAATTCTTGAAGGCCGCGCGCGCGATGCGCCCCGAGAGCGAGATCATCCTGATGACCGGGTACGGGACGGTGCAGACCGCGGTCGAGGCCATGCGGCTCGGCGCGTACGACTTCATCGAGAAGCCATTCAAGCGGCTCGAGTTGATCAAATCGGTGCAGAAAGCGATCGAGCGACAGAACCTCTTGTTCGAGAACAAGCGCTTGCGTGAGGAGCTCGAGGGGGATGGAGCCGGGCCGCGCAGCGTCATCGGTGCAAGCCGGGCGATGCGCCAGGTGATCGAGCTGGTCAATCAAGTGGCGGAATCAACCGCTACGATCCTCATCGAGGGAGAGAGCGGAACAGGCAAGGAGGTCATCGCGAACGCGATCCACTACCGGAGCGCGCGCAAGGACCGGCCGTTCGTGAAGGTGAGCTGCGCGGCGCTCCCCGAAACCTTGCTCGAAGCCGAGCTCTTCGGATATGAAAAAGGCGCTTTCACCGGTGCTGCAGGGCGGAAGAGCGGGCGTTTCGAGCTCGCGGACACCGGGACTCTGTTCATGGACGAGGTGGGGGAGATACCGCCATCGATGCAGGTCAAGCTCCTGCGTGTGATCCAGGAAGGGGAGTTCGAGCGTCTCGGTGGCACCCGCACGCTGCAGGTCGATGTGCGGCTGGTGGCGGCTACGAATCGCTCGCTCAGCGAGTTGGTAAAGCAGGGGCAGGTCCGCGAAGACCTCTATTACCGGCTGAACGTCATCACGGTCGTGATCCCTCCGCTTCGCGACCGCCCTGAAGACATCCCGCTGCTCGTGGAGCACTTCGTTCGGCGGTATGCGCAGCGCAATCAGCGAACCATCGCGGGAGTGACGAAGGAGGCCATGGATCGTCTAATGGACTATTCATGGCCCGGTAACGTCCGCGAGGTTGAGAACACCATCGAGCGCGCGATCGTCCTCTCGCGAGAACCGATGATCGGAGTGGACTCCTTGCCTTCTACCGTGCGCACGTCGACCCGGATCCCTACCCAGGTCGTCATCCCGATCGGCACGAAGATGAGGGACGTGCAACAGCGGATGATCATGGAAACCCTTAAGCACACCAACGGCAATCGGGAGTTGGCCGCCAAGCTGATGGGGATTGCTTCCCGCACGATCCACCGCCGCGTGGGTCCGCACTTGACGGAAGAGAGAGAACGGGATCCGAAGCCGGCGTCGGAAGGGCCGGCTGGCGAGCACACGGAGGAGCTGGCTGCCTCTGGCGCTCCGGCGCCGGCGGGCGGGGACGCGCCGGCCCCGGTTCAGGGTTCCTGAGAGTCGGGGAGGTTATGACTGCGGCTGCGTGGAGTCAGCTTGTAGGCGCTCCGGGAAGATGAGGCGGAAGGCCGCTCCCCGTCCCGGTTGGCTCGTGCACGTGACACGCCCGCCATGCTCGGTCAGCACTTGCCTGACGAACGCCAGACCCAGCCCGGTTCCCATGTCCTTGGTGGAGTAGAAGGGATCGAAGACCCGCTCGAGATCGACGGTGTCGATGCCCACTCCAGTGTCGGTGATCCCGATCTCCACGCCTCCTTCGGAATCTCCGGTGATGCTGATGGTGACGTTGCCGCCTTCCGGCATGGCCTCCTGGCTGTTGCGCAGGAGGTTGAGCAATACCTGACGGATCTGATCTCGATCCAGGAGAAGCGTCGGCGAAGGGCCGGAATCGGCGACCTCGATCTCGATCCGGTTGCGGAGAAGCTCGGGAGCGGAGAACTTGGCGATTTGCTTGACGAACTGCCGCACATCGACCACTTCCAAATTGGTGAGCGGCATGCGGGCAAAAGACATGTACTCGTCCATCAGACGCCGCAATCGATCCGCTTCACTCTGGATCGACCGCAAGAGCTCCACCGCCTCCCGCGTATCGCAGTTGCTGTAACCGGCCACCTCGTCGGATAAGAGCTCGACATTGAGCGTGACCGAGCTGAGCGGATTGCGGATTTCGTGCGCCACCTTTGCTGCCATGCTGCCGACCGCAGCCAGGCGCTCCCACTTGCTGAGTTGTTGAGTGCGCTCCGCCACCGTTTGTTCGAGGCGCTCGTTCTGCTCGCGCACCAGGGCCAGTGTGCTGCCGACGTAGGACTCGGTCACGAGCATCATGTCGAGGAGCATGATCTTCAGGAGCGATAGGGCGCGACCCATGCTCTCGGTGGAGCTCTCGGGCAGGAGCTTGGGCAAGAGTTCTCGGATATAGATCCAGTAGGCGCCCAGGTACCAGCGAGGGGCGAGGCCGATGCGTTCGTGGACCAGTCCGATTCGGAGCCGATCCCGGAGGTACGCGCCACCGAAGTCGCCGTCCATCAAGGAGCTCAAGTAGCGTTGCTGAGCCCCCTTGAGCCGGCCCGCTACGTCCTCCCGAGCCAGGACGTGGCGTGTGTTCTCGAAGCTCAGCAGATGATCGTAGAAGCGATTCACCAGCGGTTCGATCTCGCTCCGGAAGTCGGGTTGCAGTGTCTTCAGCCGCTGGACATCCGCAGGGCCAAAATCCAGGAACCGTTTGCACTCCTCCCACAGGTCTTCGCCGAAGCTTTCCGGGGCGATCCCATAGTCGGGAATCTTCCATGGCCGGTTCGTCTGGGGTGCGTCGGGCTCGCTCGCCATGATCTTCTCTCCCCTGTGGTCCGGAGTGCATTCCTCGCGGGCTCTCGCCCAATCGCGGCTCTCGGGCGGGCGTCACGCGATGGTGCCCGCCATGATACAGAGTCGCTACCCCAGATAGAACGCCGGGTCCAGAGACCGTGGTTGACACCTCCCCGGACGGAGCCGAAACTCGGTCGCCATGGCCTCCCTTTCGGCGGACCAAACTCTGATCCTGCCGCCTGCGGGCCGCCGAGGATCGCAATCCAGCCAGAGCACCACCGGGCTGCCGGCCGACTTGCTCCGCGAATCGGTCGTACGGCTGCGCATCTTGGCTCTCCTCTACGCCTTCGTGTTCTTCATGTCCGCCTTCTTTCCATTGTTGATGTTGCCGGCCGATCGAGCGCAGGTCTTCTCCCGGCTCGCCAGCTGGCTGCCGGGTGTGATCGCGATCGCGATGGCGCTCGCGGTCGCGGCGCTGACCTGGAGCGCACGGGTCTCCTTGCCGGCGATCATGGGGATCGGCCATGCGTTCGAGGTTGCAAGCAGCTATGGCATCGCCGCCGCCGAGTTCCTGGATCCGAATTTGCTCAGTCCGGAGACCCGTTTGATCGGGCTCTCGTGGGTCGGGGTCTGGGTGCTCCTGTACACGGTGGTCGTGCCGACCTCGCCGCGCCGTGCGGTCCTGGCGGCGCTGGCCGCCGTCAGCTCGGTGCCCGTGACCGTCGGATATGTGATGTTGTCCAATCCGGCGCGGCACGGGCCGACGGCGGCACAATTCTTCTTTGGGCTCGTGTTTCCCTATCTGCTCGTAGTGGTCATGGCCTACGTCGGAGCGCGAGTGGTCTATGCGCTGGGCGCCGAGATCAAACGCTCACGCGAGCTGGGGAGCTACCGGCTGGTCGAACGCCTGGGAGAAGGAGGAATGGGGGAGGTGTGGCGCGCCGAGCACCGCATGCTGGCCCGTCCGGCCGCCATCAAGCTCATCCGCCCCGCGCTCAGCGGCGGCGCGAGCTTCGGGTCTCCGGCCGAGTTTCGGCACCGGTTCGAGCGCGAGGCTCAAGCGATCGCGAGCCTCCGCTCACCCCACACGGTCGATCTCTTCGACTTCGGGGTCGCCGCCGACGGCGCCTTCTACTATGTGATGGAGCTTCTCGACGGACTCGACGCCGAGACGCTTGTGCGCCGCCACGGCAAAATGCCGTTCGCGCGGGTCATCTACGTGTTGCGGCAGGTCTGCCACTCGCTATCGGAGGCGGAGGCGCACCGGCTGGTCCATCGCGACATCAAGCCCGCGAATATCTTCCTCTGTCGCTACGGGGAGGAGTTCGACTTCGTGAAGGTCCTGGACTTCGGGCTGGTGAAGGCGCTCGGGGATAAGCCGGACGCGCTGCCCAATCTGACGCGCGAGCACTCGGTGCATGGCACCCCGGCCTTCATCGCGCCCGAGCAGGCCCTGGGCCTGGCCGAGCTGGATGGCCGGGCTGACATCTACTCGACGGGCTGTGTCGCGTTTTGGCTCCTCACGGGCGAGCTCGTCTTCAGGGGGGAGACCCCGATGGAACTCCTCATGCATCACGCGCACACAGCCCCGGTCGCCCCTTCGACGCGCATCACGGCTCCGATCCCCGCTGCGCTCGACCAGCTCATCCTGGCCTGCCTGGCCAAGAATCCCGCTGACCGACCACAGTCGGCGAAGGAGCTGTCTCGGCGCCTGGCCGAGATCGAGAATGCCGATCGCTGGACCAACGATGTGGCCCGGGAGTGGTGGGCGAGTCACGAGCGCGGAGTCGATCGGACGGTGTCTGACCCGATCACCCGCTGAGAAGGGGATCCGGGGATTCCATCTCGCCCGTCCTGCCACCTTGTCGCCGCTCGAACCCGCGGTGGGGCAAAATGTCCGGGTCGGCTTGGACTGAGTGCAAGCGACTGCGGTCGACCACTCACAACCTCAGCGGAATCATCGGTTTGCTGATCTGACCCGGGGCTGACGGCTGGCATCTTTCGTGCGAGTAAAATGACGCGGCTGATCGAGTTCACCGGTTTGTGACGGCGACTTGTCGGCTCTCTTGACTCCGAGGGTTGCGTAGAGAAGCGCCGCGCAGCAAGGCTGCAAATCGATCAATGACGGAGGATTGTAAAGATGGACAGCACGAAAGCGTCGCCAATCCAAGGACTGGCCACCGAGCTGTTCCGCCGTGAGCATCTCCAGATCAAGCAAAGCCTCGCCCAGGTCGGCGATCTGGTGGGACATCTGCACGCGTATCCCCAGATCAGCGCGCGGAAGACGATGGACGAGGTCGTCCAACTGCTGAAGAAAGCGATCGGGCCGCATGCCGACTGGGAGGATAGAGTTCTCTACCCGATCATCGATCGCTGCGCGGTCAGCGGTCCGCACCCTTTCACGAGTACCATGCGCCATGAACACAAGATCATCGCCCGGCAGCTCGACGACCTGGCCTTGGAGGTGCTCCGCTCCTCGCCCGACGCGAAACGCTTCGCGCGTCATGCCGACAACCTGCTCGGGTTGATCGCTGCTCACTTCGAGAACGAAGAGGAAGTGCTGCTCGTCATCCTGGATGCATCCATGACGGCGGAGGAATTCAGGCGCGCAATCGTCAATCAGGAGGAGCACGGGGTAGGGCCCGCGGTCGCCTGTCAGACGCAATGTCATGGAGGATGACGACTGCTCTCCGCGCAACGGGCCGGGATGTCCAATGAACGTTCACCGCCGAGATCTCGGGCTCGACCACGAACGCTGGAGGACATCTGCGGTTGCCGGGTGGCGGGGCGCTCCCCAAGCCCCGCCATCACGGCTCGAGAAGGAGGTACCGTGATGGCGAATGCCGGCTGTCAGATGCCCCCCCGAGTCCTTCCGCCCCTGGCTCAGCACGCGCGATCCCGGAGCATCCTCTTCCATGCGCTGGCGATCGGATTCCGGCCGCCTACGGCTCGAACCTTGGCTCGGCTCGGGGGTGCCGGGGCGTGCGCCGCCTTGGCGGACGCAGCTGCCAGTTGCGGCGCACAGTCGGTCCTCGATCGGGTGACCGACCTCGCCGCTAGTGCGGCCGAGAATATTGATCAGCTCATGCTTCGTCATCGCGATCTCTTCGGGCACACCGTGCGCGGAAGGGTGACGGCCTACGAGACCGAGTACGGCGAGAAGGAGATGCTCCAGCAGACCCGAGAGCTGGCTGGCCTCGCCGCGTTCATGTCAGCTTTTGGTTTCGAGATGGATTGCGATGTGCAGGAGCGTATAGATCATGTGAGCAGGAGTGTCAGTTCATGGGTTTTCTCGCCCGTAAGGAAGCCTACGCCATCGAGTTCGATGACGAGGCGAGGAAAGAGGAAACAGTCTCGGCGCAGCGTCTCTTCCTCCGTGACCACCTGGCGCGCTTCGCCCCAGCCTTCGGCCGCGCTCTGGAGCGAGAAGATGGCGAAGGTTTCTATGCCGGCCTGGGTGCGCTGTTCTTGGCGTTGGTCACGCACGAGTGCGACCGCTTGAACGTAAGGATGGGCACTCCAGCGCAGCGTCTCCCTCAGATCCGCAGCGAAAACAGGCTGGCCGAACCGCGCCCGCGTGCCACGTGACCTTCCGCGGTGTCCCTTTCTTCATACCCGGCTTTACGAGCTTGCTCATTGCCCCGAGCACACCCCGCCCGACGAGCTGACGGCCGGGGAATGGTCGGTGGTGCTGAGCCGCCTCCGACGATGGCTTGGACCTGGAGCGCCGCTGACCATGACCGGGGGCGAGGTGTTTCTCCGGCGGGACGCGCTGCAAATACTAGGGCGAGCCTCCGAGCTTGGCTTCGCCATGCATGTGCTCACCAACGGCTGGCTCGTGAACGATTCGCGTGCGGACGGTCTCATGAGGCTCGCTCCTCGCATCGTGCAGCTGTCGCTCGATGGCACTCCCGACACCCACGACTTCCTGCGTGGTCTGCGGACTTTCGGCCATCGAACCGAAGCGGCCATCGCACGACTCAGGGCGGCGCGCGATCGCCTCGATGCCCCAACCAAGATCGTGATTGCGGCAGTGATCTTTCGCCAGAACCTGAGCGAGCTGGCGACCTTGGTCCGCAAGGTCGAAACTCTGGGAGCGGATGAGATCAAGTTCCAACCGCTAGAGCAAACTTATATGGAGGCGGACGACCCTGAATGGACCAGCAAGAGTCCTCTCTGGGTCACCGATCCCGAAGCCGCCGATCGGGCGATCGATGACCTGATCATCCTCAAACAGGAAGGGTGGCCGATCCAAAACTCGATCGAGCACCTCGCGTTCATGAAACTCTACTTCCGGAAGACCCCCGCGGTTTACGAGAAAGTGCGCAGTCATGATCTCCACTTCCGGAGTCGCCGGTGCCGGTCCGCTGTCGCCGATTTCGATGTGGCATCGAACGGCGATGTACGTCTCTGCTACCGCATGGCCCCGATCGGGAATGTCCGGCACGAAGACCCCGCCGCGATCTGGAATCGCCGGGTGCGCTGCTGGACCGCCGAATGTCCGTTTCTCGGCGAGTCCGACTAGCTCCACCCAGGATTCCATGGCCGCCGGGTGTGCAGAACGGTTGATGCATGCTGGGCGGTTTGGGTTTATGATCCGCGGTCCATTCCGCTCTAGGTGCCGATAGGCGGGCCAGAAACGAATGGCTGCTGGAGGTGGGATGGCGGTCGGGAGGGAAGAGGATGAAGTGAATGAAGTGGATGAAGTCTCGCGCCGCTTGGGTGCATCGGCTCTGGCGCTCGGCGTGAGCGCCGCCATCGGGCTCAGTCCCATTTCCGGCTGGGCCGGGGGTGCGGGCCTCTACGAGATGGGCACGATCGATCAGGGCACCGCTGCCGCCGGCCGGGCGGCTCTGGCCTGGGACGCTTCGACGGCG
>Ga0105340_1001386_pt1 | contig 10879 bp, 5 predicted proteins | sample EasRivMeERMLT700_FD_89676 | JGI IMG/M metagenome (GOLD analysis project Ga0105340, IMG submission 89676) | Soil microbial communities from meander-bound floodplain in the East River, Colorado, USA - East River MetaG ERMLT700 | ecosystem: Environmental > Terrestrial > Soil > Floodplain | place... | reverse complement strand
TTAATACCGCTATGTTTTAATACGCCTGCTTTTTCAGCATTCACTTCAAAAGTGGCTTTTTCACTTTCCAGTTCAGCAATTACCTCATCCCGTTCAACATAGTCACCGTCTTTCCGGGTCCATTTAAGCAGCGTTACTTCACTGATGGATTCTCCTACGGTTGGAACTTTAATATCAATCATAATACACTAATTAATACGAATATTATTACACGAATGAATACGAATGTAAACGAATAGGTGCGAATTTAATACTATGTCACGAATTCATTCAATACCGGGTTATTAAATACTAAATGCTGTATCGATAATTTCTTCCTGTTCCTGTTTATGCACTTTGGCATAACCCGTAGCTGTTGCGGCACCAGGCTGACGACTGATGACTCCATAATTTATACTCTTCAGGTTCATTTGCAAATAAGAAGCAGCCCCCATATTCAATGGTTCTTCCTGTATCCAGAACCAGGTGGCTTTACTATACTTTTTATATAATGCCTCCAACTGCGTCAGCGGCAACGGATATAGTTGCTCTACCCTGATTATAGCAACATCCGTCACATTGTCTTTCTGTTGTTTTTCTGCTAGATCGAAGTATATTTTACCAGTACAGAACAATACTTTTTTTACCTGTGAGGGATTGCTGATATTGGGATCATCAATCACTTCCTTAAATCCACCATTGATAAATTCGTTCATAGGAGAATAGGTGCCTGGATGACGTAGGTTAGCTTTTGGTGAGAACACGATCAATGGTTTCCGGAATGGCCATGCTAACTGGCGGCGCAATGCATGAAAGAAGTTGGCTGATGTAGTTATATTCACCGCTACCATATTCATTTCAGCGCACATTTGCAGGAAGCGTTCCATTCTGGCGCTGCTATGTTCGGGTCCTTGTCCTTCATAGCCATGGGGCAACAACATCACCACGCTATTCATCCGGTTCCACTTTTGTTCACCGGCACTTATGAATTGGTCGATCATGGTTTGAGCGCCATTACAAAAATCTCCAAACTGCGCTTCCCATAATACCAATGCATGCGGGTTCGCTAATGTATATCCATATTCAAATCCCAATACACCATACTCACTCAACAATGAATTATAAATTCGGAATTGACCTTTAGCACCTTCAATCCGATCAAGACGACTATACGACTTATCGTTGTTTTCATCACGCAATACGGCATGACGGTGACTAAATGTACCTCTTCGTACATCTTGTCCGCTCATACGCACGTCGTTTCCTTCGAGAATGATACTACCGTAAGCAAGCAGTTCACCGGTTGCCCAATCCAGTTTGCCTTCCGTATCAAATAATTTTATTTTATCCTGGATAATTTTTTCAACTTTCTTCAATGGCTTAAAATCATCGGGCCATTTCATCAGGGATTCGAATATTTTTCTGAAATCCACTTCGTTAATAGCGGTAATGGGACTGTGTTCAAAATCTTCAGTATTTGCCCTGCGTAAACTCTTCCACCATAATTCCGGTTGTTGGTAGGTATAGGGAAGCGGGTTCTGTTTTACGCCATCCAATCTTTCCTGCAAGTCGGCCCAAAATTTCTTTTCCATTTCTTTGGCGAGTTCCTGCGCATCGGATTCACCGTTCTCCAATAAATATTTTACATATACTTCACGCGGATTGGGATGCTTTTCGATCAACGCATACAAATGCGGTTGCGTAAATTTTGGATCGTCCCCTTCGTTATGACCGTGACGACGGTAACAAACCATATCAATAAATACATCACAATTAAATTCCTGACGGTAGCGGGTAGCAATCTCCACACATTTTACTACAGCTTCCGGATCATCGCCATTCACATGCAACACAGGAGCTTGAATAGCGGAGGCAAGCGAGGTGCAATAATCCGAACTACGAGCATCATCAAAATCGGTAGTGAAGCCAATCTGGTTATTGATCACGAAATGAATGGTACCACCGGTATAATATCCTTCCAGTTCACTCATCTGTAAAATTTCGTAAACGATACCTTGACCGGCAATAGAAGCATCTCCATGAATCAGTATCGGTAATATTTTGTCAAAATCGCTTTCGTACAATACATCCGCTTTTGCTCTTGCAAAACCAACAACTACCGGGTCCACCGCTTCAAGATGGGATGGATTCGGCATTAATTTAAGGTGAACAGTTTTACCATTGGTGGATTGCAATTCACTTCCATATCCCATATGGTATTTTACATCTCCGCTGCCCATGGTTTGATCCAGCTTGGCGGTTCCTTCAAACTCACTGAATATTTGTTCATAAGTCTTGCCCATGATATTAGCCAGAATATTCAATCTACCACGATGCGCCATTCCAATCACTACTTCCTGTACATCATGATCGGAAGCAATATTAATGATAGCATCGAGTGCTGCGATGGTAGTCTCCCCTCCTTCTAATGAAAATCGTTTTTGTCCTACATATTTAGTGTGAAGGAATTTTTCAAACATTACCCCCTGGTTCAACTTCTCGAGTATCCGTTTCTTTTTAGTAAGAGATAAAGGTTCGGTGAATTTTTTCTCCATTTCATTGGTGAGCCAATCCACTTTTTTCTGTTCACTGATATATTTGAATTCGATACCAACATGTGACGCATAACATTTCTCAAGATGTTCATGAATCTTGCGAAGGGTGGTAGGTCCAAGTCCAATAAGATTACCAGCCTGGAAGGTTTGGTTCATATCGGATTCCGTGAATCCATAAAAATCTAACCCGATATTCGCCCCACGATCCTTACGTTTACGGATCGGGTTTGTTTTCGCTATCAGGTGCCCTTTGTTTCGATAGCCTAAAATCATACGATAAGCCCTTACCTCACGCATCCAGTCGAAATCAGCGGGCAAACTGGCAGCGGCAACACTACCCCCATTTGATGAAACCTTACCTGCGGAAATGGCAAAATCGAATCCTTCAAAGAATTTTCTCATTTCTGGATCGATACTCTCAGGATTTTTTACGAATTCCTGGTACAAACTTTCTATGAATTGCGGATGTGAACTGGTGATATACGAGAAATCCTTCATACACGGCTACTTTTAAATAGGATGACAAATATCGGTGAAAATGTGCGAACTCAAAAGGCATGAGCCCCTGATAACCATGAATTTTAAACCCCTATAACCCGTTCGAAACTAGGTCTTCAGTTTCCATTTTGGGAACTCTTAACCCTATCTTAAGGCCAGAAGCCATAATTGGAGGGCTTATTTTGAAGTTTTTTGGGAACTTATCCTTTGATTTTTGGAATTTCACCCGTCGAAACCTACCTTTGCCTCCCGAAATTTATCGGAATTAAAATATTCGAGTTCATGGCTAATCACAAAGCTACCTTAAAAGATGTACGTCAGGCTACTAAGCGCCGCGAAAGAAATAAATATTATGGCAAAACTACCCGTAATGCCATCCGCGATCTGAAAGAAATTAAGACCGCTACAGAAGCAGGAGCAAAATTAAACGAAGTTGCTTCTATGATTGATAAACTCGCTAAGCGTGGAATCATCCATAAGAATAAAGCAGCCAACCTGAAGAGCGGGTTGACCAAGAAAGTGAATACATTGGCTAAAAAGTAATAGCCTTTAACTATAGTAAAAAAGCATCTATCGTCTGATGGATGCTTTTTTATTTATGGAGATTGTGTATTCTAAACGGATTTATTTCGCCTTTCACTTAAAACACTCTCAATCATCAATTCCATTTTTTTATTAATCCGATACCAAAGAAGAATTAACACCGCGAAAATAAAAATCAGCCCTGGGTAAAGACTTACAGACAATTTAATACCAGACATGGCACTTGCTTTCTGCTCCGACAATCCTGCTATATATCCGGAACCTTCTAAAAATGCAGCACCAAGCGCGCCTCCAACACTTAAACCTATTTTTAAGCCAGAAATCATAGCAGAAAAGATAATAGCAGTGGCCCTTCTATTATTTTTCCATTCACTGTAATCTGCCACATCAGCTATCATTGTCCAAAGCAAGGGTATCGTAATTCCATAAAAGAAACCATGCAATATCTGCGTTACAAAAACATTCGCGATTGAATCAGGTTGGTAAAACACAAACATCAACAAGCAGGTTGCAGATGCCAACAGGCAAAATCCAAACACATCCCGTTTTCCGAATTTGTCGGCTAGCGATTTTGAAAAGGCAATCCCAACTATCATAAATATGATACCGCTTGCATTGAAGAGACTATAACCAGAGGATGCGGTATCATTCGGCCATTGAAATCCCGTTGAATGGTTAAGCCAGATAGTGAAATTATTAAACCCTATCATTTCCAGGAAAGCGGCCAGGGAGGATTCGTTCAGGTAATACTTAAAGTAATAGATATACATTCCCCCTTTCAATGCCAGTGTAATAAAAATGAGAACAGTTACCAAAAGCAATATAGTCCAGGGTCTGTTCTTAGCAAGATCCGTTAGATCCTGTTTCAACGTACTTTTTTGGTCTATTAAAGGTTTGACCCTTTCCCTGGTTGTCAAAAAAGTGATCACAAAAAAAATGATCCCGATTATCGAAAAATAAGTCATGACCGTTCTGAAACCTGCAGCTTCGTCCCCATGTCCAAATTTCAATACCAGCGGTCTCATTAATACGTGAATAATAAACTGCGCGATCATTACTGCAACAAAGCGGTAAGATGAAAGGCTGTTGCGCTGTTTCATATCACTGGTGATTACTCCACTCAATGCAGAATACGGAAGATTATTCGCGGAGTAAATAATTACCAGGGAAAAATATGTAATGATCGCGTAGATAAGTTTACCCTTTTCTCCCAATGACGGAGTGGAAAAAGTCAGGAGTGCGATAACTCCGAATGGGACGGCCGTCCATAAGACCCATGGTCTGAATTTACCAAAGCGTGTATTAGTACGATCCGCGATTGCACCCATAATTATATTGCAAAAGGCGCCAATAAACCCACCCGTCAGAATTATTACACTCGCTGTTCCAGCAGGTATTTTATAAACATCTGTATAAAAAAACGCCAGGAAGTTCATTAATGTCTGGAAAATAAGATTGGCTGCCAGGTCGCCCAGACTGTAACCAACTTTTTCAAGAACAGATAGTTTTTGCGAGCTTCCAGTCATACGATTTCATTTGTATTAAATGTTACCTGAAATACTCCGATGACTATTTATTAATATAATTACAATGATTTAATATCACACTACTTACTTTGAAGCTTACTGATAATAAAATTTCCAATTTTCTTTCCAGCCTCCAATCCTTTATCAACACTGATACGATAATGAATGCCTCCATACAAACGACTGACAGAACATTCTTCCGCCGCCTGAATAAAGGAAGTAAAATTTCTTTCCATATTAATATATCTTTTGTTACTGGAATCTGTAAAGGCGAATTTTTCTCCGTACAAATTGGTTAATACTGTCGCTGCGCTTGCCGTTATGGTACTATGTCCACTGGTGTATTCCGGAAAAGGAGGCGTTTGCAAAAACGGCTCCCATTTATTATCGATCGCCTGATTGATAAATGTTATAGGACGAACATAGTTGTATCGGAACTTAGTGTCAAACACCGATATAAATCCTTCAAATAACGCAAGTGCAGTAAGCGCATAAGTTCTGGCGGATTTAATAGCATCCGCTTTATCTTGTTTGCATGCGATTGTAGCAATGCCCATCCAATGTCCACCCGGGGTTTGCTTTTTTGTAGCCGCCATCATATGCCCTACATGTCCCATTACAAAAGGGTTATCATCCCAAAAAGAGGCAATAGTCTTTTGTTCTTCGGAAAGATTTTTTCCTACCGTATAAACCTCCTTATTCATTTCATAAAATTCACTTCCCTCTTTCTTATCAAATACCGGAGGTGGTCCCGGATCAAACTGACTGGCGGAATCTGTCACAATGCATTTTAATGTATGCCAATAGGGTTCGGAAGCATCGAGATAATCCGGTGAAGTAGGTTGCCATTTGCCATCATCCTTACTTCCGAAATGTTTTTCCATACTCCTTGTTTGCTTATAATTATCCGCTGCGGCTCTTTGCAATATGGCTTTACCAACTGCTTCTCCAAAAGCTAAAGAGTTATTATAAACTTCATCACTCAACATTTCCTTAAATGGCGCATATGTGTGCAATTCAAATTTTGCCAAAGTGTCTTTTGAAAAAGTCATTTGCGCTGCTACTGTATAAAACGCTTTGGATGCTGCCAGGGTAAAATTGTACTGCTTAGTTTTATCCGGTTGAGGCGTAGCCGTAAATCCATTTAGCTTTGCAACCAAAGATGGCTCTTCCACATTTTGATGACGTATTGCTTCATGTGCCGCCAATGAGGTATAAACATATATCCTCGACGCTACAGGGGGAGAAAAAATATCGTACACAATCAGGTCGGTGAGATTGATTTCATTTTGGTGTAAGACGGCTGCATCATCCAACACTTGCTTAGATTGATTATTGTTGCATGCAACTAACATTAAAAAGGTCAATGCAAGGAAGAAGTAACTATTTCTCATAAAACAATTTTCATTTATTCAACCTATTTTCGAGTACCATTACTGAAAGGGATCTTTTTTTCCATTTTTCGATCAAAGAGGCCGGCACATCCCCTAGCGTAAAGAATGCGTTTCCCAGCATTATATCTACATCGCCATCATCATCAATATCATTTGCATCCATAGTCATCCATCTCCCTTCTGTAGCATTCCTGAATGTTGAGCGTTCAAACTTCCAGGCTCCCTTGTTTTCCCAATAAATAAAACTTTCATTAGCATGGTTAACGTAGTCCGGAAAAAAAGCAATGGAGGCAAGATCCATATCACCGTCCTTGTCAAAATCATCTGCTATCACTTTTTGTACGCCATAAACCGGAAGAAATAATTTTTCTGAAAACTTATTATTGCCATCATTATAAAATATCCTTATGCCATGATATGCCTTAAGAATAACTGAATTATCACCATTGTCGCCCTGGGTAGTGATGATATCCATAAATCCATCATTATTCATATCCACCATATCAAAATAATTGGAGCCATAAGATGGAGGGAATTGCAATACCCGTTCTTCTCTGAATTTTCCACCCTTTTCATTATAGTAAAAGAAAATTCCTTCATCGCCCTGGGTCATTAATACAGCTATATCCGATTGACCATCATTATTGAAATCCCGAACCAGTATATCAATCGCGCCTGGTTGTTGTCGTAAAACATGCTTTTCATATCCATTTTCTTTTTTCTCAAACCAGCTCAATGCACCATTTCTATAACCAAATTCACTGATTATTATATCTTCCCTTCCATCCCCATTTAAGTCTGCATATTTAGCCCGAACCGGTCTTTGTAAGCTATCAATAATTGTAACTGGCTTTTTCCCGGTTGTTAAGAGGCTAAGTTTGCCTAATTTTTGGTCAGATGGTTTCAATATTCCCATTGTAACCGCTATCCATCCTTCTGATCTTTTCCCGAGATCAGCAATTCCTTCGGAAACTTCAAAAATTTTCTTTGCCTGATAGTCTTTTGAAAGGGCATATACCTCCCGATTCAACCCATCTCCAAATAAAACTTTCTTCAAGTCCGTATCATAAGCGATATATGTTGTTAACGGATGATCAAACACGTCATAAACAGGATGCGTTTCAAATAATGTCAAACTATCTTTTATCAGACCCAATGTTTCTTTGCGGGGGATTGGTTTTTCCGGAGCATTCGCGATATACCATGCTACTATGCTTTTCCATTTTTCATAAGGAAATAAGTTTTCGGGACGGGTTCGTTTTACATTCACATCACCTGATGGACCGCTATTATTATATGGATCATAATAAATATCCACATTCATAAATTGTCCCATCTGAGGCAACACATTTTCTTCCCAGGTTTTTCGATCTAAAAGATTCGGTTCCGGAAAAGCATGACAGGTAATACAATAACTGCGGGCGAGTTGCTCACCTTCTTTTAGAATTTTGTCTTTCTCATTATCACAGGAACGTATAAGGGTCAAGCCAACCAATAAAAGCCCGCCCATTACTACCCTGTTTTTTTTCATGCTAAAATTTTAACTCTCTTTTGCTATCCTTCTTGCCAGAAATAGTAATTGCTGTTACAGAAGGGTTAACAAGTATATACCGTCCAGACTGCGAATAAAAAGAGTTGCCAATATATACCTCTTCCCTACGCATGGAACCGTTCTTAAACTTATATTCAATGATTTCATCACCCGGTAGCAACCGGACCACTTGCAGTTTTCTTGTGGCTAACTCAAAAGTCTTTAACGGACCACTGTTTTGTGAAGCAAAGAACAGAACCCGTTCCTTGGCAGTTGCCATTGCTGCAAGCGCTTTTCCATCTCCGGGAATATAGAATCCTGAATTAGCCGTTTCCATAGCGCTAAACTTTCCTGTCCTGTTTCCTTTTAATACCAGACCATTAAATGCATCATACCGGCCTGTTGCGATTTCTGTTCCGTAATCATTGCCTGTAATCAGGAGGTCAAGGTTTGTATCACCGTCAACATCGGTAGCCACCATTGCAAATGCTGATGAAAGTTGAGCCTGAGCCGGAAGTGGTGAAATCTCGAAATTTCCATTGCCATTATTTTTTATAAAGCAACTGGCAAAATTATTCGCGGTAAGTTTCAAGGATTTTTTTATTTCTTCTGGCGTTAATACTTCGGTGATAGGCGATAATGAATACTTTTTATAATTGGTAAATTTTGCTCTAAAGCCAATCATCTGCTTAATCATATCATCTCGTCCAAAAGCCGGGAATTCCTGAAGCTTATTCTCAACATCGGGTAAAAACAAGGTTGGTATCGCATCATATCCCCCATCACCATTATAATCAAAGGCATAGATATTTGCCGGAAATGTTGGACTTGCTTTATAAAAAGAATTCAGTCCTACATTTCCTGCTACATAATCAATATCGCCGTCATTATCGAAATCGCCGCCTACAAGACTGTTCCACCATCCGCTGCTTTGGTGTAATCCTGAATTAGGAGTAAGATTTGTAAATTTTCCCTGTTCATTCTTGATAATGGTCACCGGCATCCATTCTCCAGCTAATATAATATCTATCCAGCCATCGTTATTATAATCCGACCACAACATATCACAGATCAATCCGCAATTAATTAACGAAGGAGCAATCTCTTTTGTAACATCCGTAAATCGGCAAATATCTTTTTTACTATCATTTCTTAATATATATGAAGAGAGGGGGCTTGGATACTTGCCGGGAATAACTCTTCCACCAACAAACAAATCTAAATCACCATCATTATCGTAATCAGCGGCTTTTATACAACTCTTACTATCCGAAAATAATGGTATGGCCAATTCATCCAACTTATAATTTCCAGAGCCATCATTAATATAAAACTGATCATGATAATAGGGAGACCCAAAAGGGTTTTCAAATCCACCGCTGGCAATATATAGATCCAAATCCTGGTCGCCGTCGGCATCGAACAGTAATACACCGGCATCCTCCGTTTTTTTAGAATTCAAGTCCACGGTTGGTATTAAATCCCTCGCGATAAATTTTGCATTTTTATCTTGTATAAAAAACTTGCCGGAATTTCCATAGGACCCCCCAACAAACAAATCATCTAAACCGTCTCCATTTACGTCGCCCACTGCCAGGGCCGGTCCGTATTGGCTGAATTTATGCGGTAATAATTTCTGTATATTAAAATCAATGTAATCTCTGTCCGCATGTTCAAAATATAAACCATTTTCCCCGGTAATATCATAGAATAAAAGCTCCTCAACGGACGAATCCATTATTGAATTCTGTACAATATTGCTTTTAGTAACGGTTATTGACTGGTTGGATTTTATATTCTGTATTGATTGCTGTTGTCCATCCGGCCATACAATTCGTATTTCATTTATCATGCTATCCTTTCCCAGTCCAAAATGAATGGCCCTTTCCATCGAGGAAAGATATCCACGATAAGGAGTCATTTCATGAATTTGCTGAAAGGTTGACCCATATTTAATAGTGACAAATGCACCTAATGCATATTTATTAGACGAATCACCATTTAACAATATCCTTATATAATTATTTTTATTTTTCTTCTGCTCAATAAGATTATTACGATAAACAGAAGCAGAATCATTTATATTATTCACCACATAGTCGAGGTCACCATCATTATCTAAATCAGCGTAAGCAGCACCATTTGAAAAGCTCGGTTCCTTAATTCCCCACTCTTCCGTTACTTGAGAAAATGTTAGATCCCCATTGTTGTGAAAAGCATAGTTTTTCAATTTAACGGCTGGTATCTCTGATAACAATGTATTCTTTGGCGCATAATTTTTTGTATTCATCCTGTATGCGATAAAATCATGATCCGTAACATCTTTAGGAAAACCGTTGGTAATGATAATATCCCGAAAACCATCATTATCAAAATCCGCTACCAGAGGCGCCCAACTCCAATCGGTGGCCGCAATATTGGCATACCATGCTATATCAGAGAACAGGGGACGAATCGACGAATCGTTGCCGGGTGTATTACCTCTGTTTAACTGCAGCGTATTTCTAACATACTGATACCCGTAATTAAATTCTTTTGTATTAAGATAAGAAGAGTAATTATTAGGATTGAGCATCATTTTTTTTCGAAAATTATCTTCCGGCAACATGTCTACCGCGATGATGTCTTGTAATCCGTCGTTGTTCAGGTCGGCAATATCATTTCCCATAGCTGAGAAACTGGTATGCTTAAAATATTGCTGTGCCTTATCTGTAAATGTTCCATTCTTATTATTTATATATAATAAGTCGTCGGTGATATAATCATTCGTCACATAAATATCTGGCCATCCGTCCCTGTTAATATCTGATATGTGTACTCCCAAGCCGAATCCTTCAATAGTAATACCCGCCT
>Ga0105340_1001385_pt1 | contig 10882 bp, 7 predicted proteins | sample EasRivMeERMLT700_FD_89676 | JGI IMG/M metagenome (GOLD analysis project Ga0105340, IMG submission 89676) | Soil microbial communities from meander-bound floodplain in the East River, Colorado, USA - East River MetaG ERMLT700 | ecosystem: Environmental > Terrestrial > Soil > Floodplain | place... | reverse complement strand
CGCGACGGGGAGGACGCGGTCGGCGAAGTCATTCTTTATTGCGACGTGCCCGACAAGGAAGTGCCGCGACTCTTCGTGACGGCGCTCTTTTTCATCCTGCAAAACGCGATCCCGTTGACAACGCGCTTCAGCGTCGGGTTTGCTTCAATGAATCCAGCGTTCAGCAACAAGAGCAAGAAAAGTGCATTGTACTTCACGCGTGCGTTCAGCCCCGATGGCGAATTCGATAGGGTCGCGGAGCTGGCGCGCGTGTATCAAGCGTTCTTCATCACGCGCGAAGAGGATGAGTTTCTCGAAGCGGAGGGGCCGATCGAATTCGAGCGGAAGTTCTGGGCTCAACTCGGCGACGATTTGCGCCGCGACGAGCCGTTGCGGGCGCCGGTCGATCTGGAAGAGATGCCGGTGTACAAGGAACAGGTGAATTTGTTATGGTCGCGCGCGGCGCGATTATTCAGCGTGCGGCGGGCGGCGTGCGTTTGAACACGGCGCCGCCGAGGCCGCGATGCGGGCGCTATTGATCTTCGGGAAAGGAAAGCGCGACGTGTCGGGAGGGCGAGGCTCCCGCCGAGCCGCGAACCTCGAAAAAACGGAGCCCAAACGGCTCGGCAGGAGCCTCGCCCTCCCGAGGCAAGTGTTATTCTTTCCTGATGATCAGTAAACGAGGATTTACTTCACGTACCGATTGACAATATTCTCCAACATCTCCTGCCGTCCCGACACGTTCGCCGCCGCGTCGCCTTTTTCGAGCATGTACTTTTCGAGGTCCTCGAACTTCGCCTGCCCGACCTCGATTTTCGCGCCGATGCCGGCGTCCCACGATGCGTAACGCTGCTTGACGAAATCCTTCAAGACGCCGTCCTTGCGAATCTGCGCCGCCAGCTTCAGGCCGACGGCGAACGCGTCCATGCCGCCGATGTGGGCGTGGAAGAGATCGGCCGGCTCGAAGCTTTCGCGGCGAACCTTGGCGTCGAAGTTGACGCCGCCCGGCGTCAGACCGCCCTGCGCGAGGATGACGAGCATGCACTGGGTCGTTAAGTAATAATCCGTAGGGAATTGATCGGTGTCCCAGCCCAGCAGCAAATCGCCTCGGTTAGCGTCGATTGAGCCCAGTAGGCCGCAACTTGATGCGTACGCCAGTTCGTGCATCATCGTGTGCCCGGCGAGCGTCGCGTGGTTCGTCTCGATGTTGAGCTTGAACGAATCGGTCAACCCGTAGCCGCGCAGGAACGCGACCACATTCGCGGCGTCGAAATCATATTGATGAACCGTCGGCTCCTTCGGCTTCGGCTCGATCAAAAACTGGCCGGTGAAGCCGATCTTTTTCTTGTACTCGACTGCAAAGTGAAAAAACTTCGCGAGATGGTCGAGTTCGCGTTTGAGATCGGTGTTGTAGAGATTGGAGTATCCCTCGCGGCCGCCCCAGAAGACGTAGTTGATGCCGCCGAGGTCCTTGGTCACTTCCAGGCACTTCTTGACCTGCGCCGCCGCGTAGGCGAACACGTCGGCGTTGCAGCTCGTGGCGGCGCCGTGGACGAAGCGCGGGTTCGAGAAGAGATTCGCGGTGCCCCAGAGCAGCTTGACGCCGGTGCGATCCTGCTCCGCTTTCAGCGCCTTGGCGACCTTGTCGAGATTGGCGTTGGTTTCACTTAACGACTTGCCTTCGGGGGCGACGTCGCGATCGTGGAAGCAATAATAGGGGACGCCGAGCTTTTCGAAAAACTCGAAGGCGACCTGCACGCGTTTGAGGGCCATCTCGACGGAATCGCTGCCGTCCTCCCAGGGCCGTTTCGCGCAGCCGGGGCCGAACGGATCGCCGCCCATGCCGCGGAAGGTGTGCCAGTAGCAGACCGCGAAGCGCAAATGGTCCTTCATTGACTTGCCTTCAACCATTTCCGCTTCGTTGTAATGCCGAAAGCAAAGCGGGTTCCTGGAGTCGGGGCCTTCGTACTTGATTTTTGGAATCTCGGGGAAGAATGGCATGCGCGACACCGTGGATTTAGGGTGATAAAACGGCAGGATCGACCGCAGATAAGATATGAGGCGCAAGTCCCGCAGGCGAACGTTGCGCGGCGGCAAAAACTCGATCACTTCGAGTTTCCATCTCCGCGTTCTCTGCGCCTCTGCGTTTCAAAACTTTTGAAACGCAGAGGCGCAGAGAACGCCGAGACCGAGATCCGGACGCCGCTCCGCCTATTACTTCTTCCCGGTGGGAACTCGCAAATTCGGCAAGGCGGTCTTCAGTTTTTGCATGCCTTGCGCGGAGAAATTCTTCGAAAAGAGTGAATAGTCGAAGTACTCCAGCGATTTCACGTGCTGCAAATGTTCCAGTGCGTCGTCCGTTATCTTCGCGTCGGACGTGAAGTGAAAGTACAACCGCTTCAACTTCGTGTTCCGTAAATGCGCCAGACCCTTGTCGGTTACTTGCGTATAGCCGATGTTGAGGTTTTCCAATTTCTCGAAGGCCGGGAAGTGCGCCATGCCCTGGTTATCCAACTTGGTCTTGTCCATGTACAGGGACACCAGGGTCTTGCTGCGCGAGAGGTGCTTGACCCCATCATTGCCGACGTGGGTGCCGCGGATCGAAAGGGTCGTCAGGGCCGGCAGCTCGGCCAGCACCAGCATTCCCTTGTCGCCGACCGGCGTTTCGTTGAGGGTCAGCATTTCCAGATTCTTGAGCGCCTTGAGCGACTTGAGGCCTTCATCGGTCACCTTCGTATCCCCGAAGCTAAGGAGCTTCAGGGACGTGCATTCCTCCAGTCCTTTGAGCCCCTCGTCAGAAAACGGGCCGCCCGCTACCATCAGTTGCTTGAGCTTTTGCAGTTGGCCGAATCGTTCGAAGCCCGCGCCGGTGATGTTCATGCCGACCAAACTCACCTGTTCAAGCGTCTTGATGTCCGCGATCTTGTCGATGCCGCGATCGGTCAGGGAGGGGCCGGAAAGGTACAGTTCCGTAAGTTCCTTGAGTTCCGCGAGCTTGCCGATGTTTTGATCGGTAACCTTGTCGCCGAGGCCCAGATACTTCAATTTCTTGATGACTTTCAAGTGCTCCCATTCAACATCGGTAATCTGCGCTTTACCCACGTAGACGTGCCAGTAAGGCTCGACGGGTTCCTTGGTGTTTTTCGGCTCATGCCAGCGGAAAATGACGCCCTTGCCGGTGAGAAACTCGATGGCTTTTTTTTCGTCGGCCGACTGTCCGACTTGATTGGCGTACGCTGATCCGAAAACCAGGAGGCCGCAGATCGCGGCGATGCAGAAGTTCATTTTTGGCATCGGATAAACCTCCGCCAGGCGACCTATTTCTTCATTACCAGATCGACGCGATTGGAGCCTCGCGTGATGGTGACTTTCAGATCGCTGGTCTTGGTAGAGGCGTATTTTTCCGGAGTCAATAGCTTGGCGATTTCATTCGTCCCCGGCGTCGGAATGGTTTGATCAATGACCGTGATTTGATACTCTCCGGGCGGGAGTCCGGGTTTGGCGCCGGTCATGGCAATAAACGTTCCGGATTCGCTAAGCGTAGCGTAGGCGGTGCTGCCCTCGACGACTGGATGGAAGGTCACGACTCCCTTCTTCAGTGGCTGGCCGTCCAGTATGACGGTTCCTTGGGCCGTTCCCCAGGGATCGCCGCAACCCGCGGCGCCAAGCAATATCAGAATCAGCAATACGAAGCTCGCATGGCGCCGGAATCCTTGTTTGCACATGCAAAAGCTCCGAATGACGGAAGTCCAACGACAAAGGAACGGTCCAACAGGCGGCGACGAAGGCCTCATGGAATCTCTTTCACTTCATTGCCGGCGCGCGTACAAAGCTGCTGGTAATGCAACCACTGGATGCTCTGGCTGATGGTTCGCACGGTGCCGTCGGCAAGGCAAAAATTGACCGAGCCCGGATGACGGCTGCGAAATGACATGACGAGCGGCCAATTACCCGGATTCGGCGGATTGGGGAAAAAATTGAGCGGCGCATGACAGCTCGCGTAATCACCATTGGCATAGAACGCGGCGCCGTGGATATTCTGGTCCGGCAGGTCCTCGCCCACCGCCAACGTGTTGCTTAAACCGTCCGTAATGTGTGCGAACTTGAGCTTGACCTGATAAGTATTGCGGAAAAACAAGCCGTTGTTGTTGATCGTGTTGTGCCCATCGACGGTGCCGGACGGGCTGGTCGGCCAGCCGCCGCCCATGTTCGTCGTGCCAATGACGCCTTTGTAATTGGTCGTCGCGACCGGGAAGGCGCATTGAGCCGTCGTCGTCGAGAGTTGTCGGCCGGAGTCATCGGCCGGGCAACGCAAGATCGTGAGATTGACGGCCATTTGCGGCCGGCAAAGATCGATGCCTTGACCGGAAAAAAAGTCGCCTACAAAAGACGGGTTGAACGCCTCATAGAGAGGCGTTTGATCGATGTAGGGAAGAATCTTGAGAATCCAACCCCGTCCGGTACGCGGCGGCGGTCCCCCTTCGCCCCAGGGCGATACACTTTCGGGAATGTGCTTGTGTGCGTCATGGTGCGCATGGATCGCCAGCCCATACTGCTTGAGGTTATTGATGCACTGCGTCCGCGAGGCCGCTTCGCGCACCTTTTGCACCGCGGGCACGAGAAGGGCAATCAAAATGGCAATGATAGCAATGACGACGAGCAATTCAATCAACGTGAAGCCGCGGTGCCGATGGGCGTCGGCTTCGTGGGGAGAGGCGTACATTCCGGTTCTCCGCGTCTGAAAGGGGTGGCGGGTTTCTGCATGTCAGATCGGAGAATACTGCATTCAGAATTCAAATGTAAAGCGAAAATACATGAAAAACTTATTATTTGTGGTTACGACACGCGCGTGCGAAAGGTTCATTTTTTCTCCGGCTCCGGCAACGGCGCGACGCCGCGCTGCTGCGGGTCCCAGAGTTCGAAGCCGAAGTCGGCGTTCGGCGCATTGGGATTGCCGCGCGTGAGTGTGCCGCCGTCGTCCACCTTGTTCATGCCGATGGAATAAACGATGACGCCGATCGGCGTTCGCTTGAAGCGCAGCGGTTTGCCGTCGTAGGGATCGGGCGGCACTTCCTTGAGCAGGCCGGCCTTGACGACGTCGTCGAGCGATTTGGGCCAGGCGTCGTGCTGGATGCGATAGCGCTCGACGGCGACGGCGGCCAGGGTCGAACGCAGATGCGCCTGGACGCGCAGCGACGAATCGTTGACCTTCATGGTCGCGGGCATGATCATGCGGGTGATCATGGAAACGCGTTTGCCGCGGAGATCGGCTTCAAGCTTCGCCATCGCCTCGGCGCGTTCGACGTCCTTGAGCTTCGTGGCGCGCACCTGTTCGCTCATCCGCCGCAGGTAATCGGGATAGCCGCTCAAGATCACGCCAGGGAACATATCGACCATGCGTTCCCCGAGGTTCGGCGCCCGGCCAACGGCGCCGGCGCCGTTCATGATCTCGGAAAGCGTGACTTGGCCTTCCTGAATCTGGACGTACATTTGATGCCCGCCCGCGCGCTCGCCGCGCATCGCGATGCGCAGGGCGTCTTCCGCGACCTCCATCTCCAGCAGCTTTTGCAGCCTTTGCAAGCCGGCGTCGCCGACCTTGTCGTCCTGGCCCAGCGTCCGTTCGATGGCGTGCACCGCGATCGCTTGCTCGGCCAAGCGCACGAGCTGCGAGATCAGGAACGGCTGGTCCTTGAACGACCGCGACAAGTTGAGCATGGCCCGGCACGAATCCAGGGCCTCTTCCTGTTTGCCGTCCTGCGCGAGCAAGCTCACATCGCACATCAAGAGAATGATCACCTTGCGCGTCTCTTGAATGAAATCCATTTTCAAGTGGAAGTAGGGCACGTCCACGGCTTCGATCGCGAAGCCGCCGTGAGGCATTTCGCTCAGCTTTCGCGCCTCCGCAACGGTCGTCGGCTCAAGCCCCGCGAACGATTCGCGCAATAGCTGTTCATAGTCCGCCGCGAGCCGGGCGTTGCGCTTGAAATCGGAAGCGTTGTTGTCCCACTTCGGCCCCGGATTGAACGCCTTGGAGTTGAGCAGCTTGAGCACCTTCTGAACTTGCACGGCGGAGTTCTGATCGTCGGGCGGCTGCTTGAATTCCGCGAGCAGATCGTGCCAGCGCCAGTTCGGATCCTCCGCGTCCAGCTCGGCATAGATCGCTTCCATCTCGCGATTGCGCCACCATGCGGACAGCGTGAAAAACGTGACCGGCGCCGCAATGAAGAGCAGCGCGAAGCTACCGAGGATGTACCAACGCCTTCGCGAACGCCGCGGCTTGGGCTGCGGCATTGGCGTTGGTGGCGTGGCGGTGACGGTGGTTTCTGGCGTGGGGTTCATTCGGGTATCCCGCATTCGCTTTCAATAAGGCATCTCGCCGGGCATTCAAGAATTGACCATTGACCATTGACCATTGACCATTGACCATTGACCATTGACCATTGACCATTGAAGAATGCACCTGTCTTTCAATTGGCAATTGATAATTGTCAATTGTCAATGCATTTGAAGTCCTTCGCTCGCACCAATTAGCGTGGGCCGCGTTCCTTGTTTTCCTCAATCACCACCGCCGGCCGCGGCGGCTGGCGACGCAGCGCCGGGTTCCACAAGCGAAACCCGATGTCCACGCCCGGCATGTGCGTGCGTTCGGGATCGATCGTGCCGCGGTCGTCCTTGCGATCCATGCCGACGGAGTAGATCACGACGCCTTCCTTGGTGTGGCGAAAACGCATCGGTTGATTGTCGAACGGATCGGTGGGAATCCGGGCGAGCAGGCCGTCCTGCACGAGCGTATCGAGCGTCGCCGGCCAGCGCTGATGCTTGAGCCAATAACGCTCGCACGCCATTGCCGCCGCCGCGGTGAGCAGGTGAACGTGGTAGCGGTTGTCGGCTTTTTCCACGTTCTCGTGGGCGAGCGACAGGGACTGCACCAGGGGATTGCTCGACGCGCGTTTCTGCGCATCGAATTCCGCGAACTTGACGGTCCGTTCATGGCGCGGCAGCTTGGCGGCTTCCACCACTTCGTTCGCGTATTGCAGGTAATCGGGATAATACTTGAGCAGCGTCGTCGGAAACAGGTTGACGCAGATTTCGGAGACGGGGTTGGCGAAGCTGCCGCCGCCAACCCGGATGCCGAGGTTGCGCAGCCAATTCGTCGAGATCTTGCCGTTGCGGATGTTCTCGAAGAGATGGTCGTAGCCCGCACGCTCGCCGCGCAGGGCGCGCACGTAGCTGCATTCCTTGGCTTCCAGCTCCAGCAGGCTCTGCATTTCCTTGAGGGACGCTTCATAGTCGCCCTCGACGGGATCCTTCGTCTGCGCCACCACGCGCTCCAGCGAATCGATCGCGACTTCCCCGATGGCGATGCGGATCAACAAGGTGATCAAGAATGCCTCGTCGCCAATCGACCGGCTCGTATTCAGACACGCGCGACAGCGATCGACCGCGTCCCCGTGCCGCTCTTCCTGAACGTGCAGAAACGCGTCGTGCTTCAGCCAATCCGCGAGGGACCGGGCGTTTTGATGATCGGGGATCAGCGTGGAAATGAAATCATCGCTGAACATGATCGGAAATCGGCCATACCGCATGTCCTTGAGCTTGCGCGCCTCCGCGAGCGGCTCGACAATTTTAGCAAGCTCGCCGCGAATGGCGCGCAACTGCTGTTCATTGAGCTGCGTGGTCGGCGGCAGTTTGATGAACATCGCCTCGTAATTCGGCGCCGCACTCACACTGACGCCTTTGCCCTTGCTCAAGACTGCGATGATGTGTAGTGCCGAGTTGTCTTCATCGGCTATTTTCTTGCAATCCGCTTCCAGCTCCGCGAGCCGCCAGCGCGGCAAATCCCTGGCTGCCTCCGATTCCGCGTCTTCCAGGGCACGGCGCGTCGCAAATTCGGAGTAAACATAAAACGCCAGCGGCCCGACGATCGCCAGCGCCAGCACGGCAATGGTGACGCGCAGCCAACGGCGGCGTCTTGGCCGCGCGGGAGCGGAAAGGGTCGGCTTCGTTGATGTGGCGGGTGAACTCATTGGATTGCACCGAGGCGAATGCATTGACCATTGACCATTGGCCATTGACCATTGACCATTTCAAATTGCAGGTAGGAAACACGCCTTTCAATTGGCAATTGTCAATTGATAATTGTCAATTGTCAATTCTTCAAATCATCAACCGCCACCACCGGCCGCGGCGCCTGCCGTCGCATGGCCGGACTCCACAGGCGAAAGCCGATGTCCACGTCCGCTTCTTGCATGCGGTTCAAATTGATGATGCCGCCGTTGTCCTGGCGATCGAAGCCGATCGAATAGATCACGATGCCTTCCGGCGTAACGCGAAAGCGCATCGGTTGATCGTCGAGTGGATCGACGGGGACTTCGGCCAGCCAGCCTTCCTTGACGAGTGCTTCAAGTGACGCCGGCCAGTTGCCGTGCTTGAGTCGATAGCGTTCGCTCGCCATGCCGGCCGCGCCGGCGCGTAAACGAACCTGGTGCCGCGTCTCCGTTTGTGACACCTTGGAGACGTATGGCGACAACAGCTGCATCACCAGATTGCCTGACTTCACGCGTGCCATTTCCAGTTCGCCAAGCTTGCTCGCACGCTCGGAGCGCGGAAGCTTGGCGGCTTCGACGACGGCATTCATGTGCTGCAAGTATTCGGGATAGTATTTGAGCAGCGCCGTCGGGACGTTGTTCAGCCACCATGCGGAGATTGGATTCAATGTGCCGTCGTTTCCACCGATGCCCATGGTGCGAAGAAAAGCCGGCTTGATCTTGCCGGAGCGGATATTCTCGAACAGATGGCTGTAACCCGCCCGCTCGCCGCGAATGGTCGTCGCCAAGTTGCACTCCTTCGCTTCAAGTTCGAGCAAAGATTGCATTTCCTTGAGGGCTGCATCGTAGGTCACGTCGCCGGTGTCGGCCGCCTGCGCCACGACGCGTTCGAGCGACTCAATGGCGACTTCCCCGATGGCGATGCGAATCAACAGCGTGATCACAAACGGATCGTCGGCCGCGGCTCGACCGGCATTCAGACAGGCCCGGCACGAATCGATAGCTTCGGCATATTCCTCGTCTTGAGAGCGAAGCCGCGCGTCGAAGCTAAGCCAATCCCCGAGTTGGCGGGCGCTCTGGTGGTCCGGAATCAGCGTGGCAATGAAATCGTCGCTGATCGTAATCGGAAATCGGCCGCCCGGCATGTCCTTCAGCTTGCGCGCTTCCACGAGCGGCTCGACGATTTTGTCCAGCTCGCCGCGAATGATGCGCATCTGCTGGTCATTGAGCTGCGCGGTCGGCGGCAGATTGTCGAAAATCTCGTTGTATTTCGGCACGCCGCTGACGTAGACGCCTTTGCCCTTGCGCGCGACGGCGATGATGTGCAGCGCCGAGTTCTCGTGATCCGCGAATTTCTTGCGATCCTCCTGAAGTTCCGCGAGCCGCCAGCGCGGCAAATCCATCGCCGCGGCCGCTTCCGCGTCCTCCAGGGCGCGGCGCGATGCGTATTCGGAATAGGCGTAAAACGTCAGCGGACCGAGGATCGCCAGCGCCAAAACGACGAGCATCACGCGCAGCCAGCGCCGGCGTCGCGGCTTCGCGGGAGCGGGAAGGGGGGGCGTGGTCGCGATCGCGGGTGAACTCATGGGTAGGCACCAATCAGGAGATGACCGATTAATCATCGCCGATTTGACAACAGAGTGCAAGGGCCTGTTGGCCAACGTACTCATCACGCTCCGCGTGATGGAGTTGGGCCGCATCCCGGGCGATTCTCATCCTGCTACGGACAACGTCAAACGCCATCACGCGGAGCGTGATGACCACATTGTTGTCATCACGCTCCGCGTGATGGAGTTGGGAATCGTTCACAGGGTGTTGAGCCCTCTGCGAATGACGCCGAACTCCATCACGCGGAGCGTGATGACTACTTTGCCTTGCGCCGCTCGCCCACGTTCCACAAGCGAAAGCCGAAGTCGATGTCCGTCGTGTCCGCCCGATCGCGTTCGATGTGCCCGCCATCGTCCTTCTCGTTGTTGCCGATCGAATAAATGACGATCCAATCCTTGTTCTTGCGATAGCGCAGCGCCTTGCCGTCGATCGGATCGATCGGCACGCTGCTCAAGAACTTCGCCTCGACCAGCGCGTCAAGTGACTTCGGCCAAACGTGGTGCGCGAGCCGATAACGCTCGCATGCCACCGCAGCGAGGGCGGCTCGCAGGTTCGCCTGGCTGCGGCATTCGGCATAGTAAACCTTGCCCATGGCCGGCGTCAGCGCCCGAATCACGCGATTGTTGGTCGCCTTGGTCGCTTCCTCCCACTCCTGGAGCTTCACCCGTTGCTCGTGCAACGGCAGCCTCGCGATTTCGACGGCACGCGTCATGTGATGCAAATGTTCGGGATAGGAATTCAGGGTCATGGACGGGAATTTGTCGGCGATCTTTTCGGACAGCGTGGTCGGCGGCGTCATGCCGAAGCCGCTGAGCGCCACCATCGGCACTCGGGAATTGCGCAGGTCGTCGAAGAACGCATGGCATCCCGCCCGCTCGCCGCGCAGCGAATGCAGCCAGGTGCATTCCTTGATTTCCAGCGCCAGGAGTGCTTGCATTTCCTTCAGCGGCGCGTCGTCCACGGCCCCCTGAGCGAACACCCGTTCCAGGGCGATGATCGTCTCGTTCTGCACGGCGACGCGAATCAGGTGCGAGATGATGATCGGCTCGTCCCCCATCACCCGCGCCACGCACAAGCACGCCAGGCACGATTCGACCGCTTCGTTGTGCTGCCCGTCATGCGCGAGGAGCCACGCGTCGTGCTTGAGCCAATCGGCGAGTTCGCGGACCTTTTGATGATCGGGCAACAACGTCGCGACCCAGATGGGCGAAATCTTGATCGGCATTCGGCCATAGGGATATTTTCGT